>Ga0335077_10012718_pt1 | contig 10522 bp, 4 predicted proteins | sample Lox_Sample_31_FD_207151 | JGI IMG/M metagenome (GOLD analysis project Ga0335077, IMG submission 207151) | Soil microbial communities from Loxahatchee National Wildlife Refuge, Florida, United States - Lox_Sample_3.1 | ecosystem: Environmental > Terrestrial > Soil > Wetlands | place: USA: Florida...
CCGACCAGAACAGGCGGCTCACGCCCGAGTAGGGGCTTGGCTCCGCCGGCTCGGTGTTGAACGTGGGACTGAGCGGCAGCACGGTGACGAGATCGCCCCCGCGGTCCCTCACCCAGCGGCACAGCGACTCCAGGTCCTGGAGGTCCCCGAGCGAGCGGCTGCGCGCCGAGCGAAGCGCGGCGAGGTGGGTGCCCACGCCCCAGCTCCGGTGCGATCCCGGCCGGTGCCACGCCCGCTCGGGCGCGGCGATGACCGTGCAGGCCGCGCTGCGGCGCCCGGCCTCGGCCGTGAGCCGGTGGTAGCCGAAGGGGAGCCGACGGGCCGCCCGGAGCCTGCCGCCGGAGAGCCTGAGCGGGACGACGTCGCCGCCTTCCAGGCGCAGCTCCGCGCGCACGGGGCCGGCGACCCGCAGGGCGAGCGGCGGCAGCGCGCCGCCCCAGGCGACCACGACTGGCGGCAGGAGCCCGCTTTTCGCGGCGTCCTTCCGCGCCCGCAACGCGTCGGGCGCATCGCCCGGCCTCGCGACCGGGGCCCCCAACGCGGCGCATACGCGCATCAGCGTCTCGGGCGCCACGACGATCCGCCTGCCAAGGCCATCCGTGTAGCGGACGTGGACGCCCAGCGCCGTGGCGAGGGCGCGGAGGGCCTTCAGCTCATCCATGGGGTGCAGGTGCGCACGAGGGCAGTGACCGGGTTCCGCGTAGGGGCCGTGGAGGAGACCGGAACGGGATAAGCGTTGCCCGCACCGGGGCGGGAGTCAAGCCAGCGAGTCGCGTCCTTGCCTGGCGCGGCTGCCCGGCGCAACACTTCCGGTCCGTCGGCCGTAACCGGGAATACCGGCCCGCGGCCGGCCAGCACCCGATGCGGAGAGTCCTCGTGCCCAATCGCGCTCCGACGATGGCCCGTGTTCTCCTGACCGCGCTCGCCGCGCTGGCGCCCGGCGCCGCGGTCCTCCGCGCCCAGAGCGTCGCCGGCAGCGTGGCCAGCCGGGGCACCCCGGTCGTGGGTGCCGCCGTGCGGCTCCTCGAGCTCGACCGGGTCGAGCGCACGGGCGGCCAAGGCACCTTCCGGTTCGCGAACGTGCCCCGGGGCACGTACCGGATCTTCGTGAGCGCCACCGGCTTCGCGTCGGCCACGGACACGGTGCAGGTGGAGGCGGCCACGGCGACCGTCGCGTTCGATCTCCGGGAGTCCGCCGTGCCGCTCCGCGAGATCACCGTCACCGCGTCCCCCACGGCTCGCCCGACCGACGAGCTGTACCAGCCGGTCGTGTCCACGTCGCGCCTCGCGTTCGACAACAGCCCGGGCACGAGCTTCGCCGAGAAGATCTCCGATCTGCCCGGGGTGAGCGTGCGCGGCAACGGCTCCGCGCCGGCCCGGCCGATCATCCGCGGGCTGGGTGACAACGAGGTGCTGGTCCTGGAGAACGGGCTCAGGATGGGCGACATCGCGACCTACGATCCGGCGCATGCCACGCCCGTCGACGCCATGGGCATCGCGCAGGTCGACGTGGTGCGGGGCCCGGCGACGATCCTGTACGGGCCCAACACCCTCGGCGGGCTGGTGAACGTGATCACCAACTTCGTGCCCACGCTCGCGGATCATCCGGTATCGGGCACGGTCGCGCTGGAAGGCAACAGCGTGAGCAACGAGATGTCGGGGTACGTGAACACGGTCGTCAGCGGCTCCCACGCCGCGTTCCGGCTCTCGGCCGGGGGGCTGCGGTCCTCCGACATCCGCATTCCCTCGGGCAGCTACACCGATCCCGGGACCGGGGCGACGTTCGCCCTCGACCGGATCCCCCAGTCCTTCGACCACAGCGGCGAGGTCGGCGTCGGCTGGTCGTATCAGGGCGACTTCGGGATGATCGGCGTCGGCGGCAACCACTATGAGATGAACTACGGCATCCCCGGCGTGCCGCCGAACCCCGACTGGATCAACGTCCCGCCCACCACGTCGCGCATCGCCCAGCGGCGCAACACCCTGGAGCTGCGGAGCCTGATCAACGCGGGCGGCGTTGTGGTGGACCGGCTCAGGCTCGACGCGAGCTACAACGACTACAACCACTCCGAGTACCCGACCGCCGAGGATTCCACCGGCGTGTCGGATCCGCAGGCCAATCACTTCCACAAGCGCGAGCTCAACGCGACGCTGCAGCTCCAGCAGCGGCCCGGCGCCCTGAGCGGCACGCTCGGGCTCTGGACCGACGTCCAGAACCTGACGATCGAGGGCGACCAGCCGCTGGGACCCAACTCGGTCACGACCGGCCTGGCCGCGTTCGCGTACGAGGAGTACCAGGCCACGCCGGCGACGCGGCTCCAGGCGGGTCTCAGGTTCGACTACAACCGGATCCAGACCCGCCCCTACCCGCAGTCCACCGACTCGGTGTTTCGGACCCTGGACGAGTCGCGGCTGTCGAACGCCGTGACGGCCTCGCTCGGCGCCATCCGCCGGCTCGGCTCGCAGCTGACGGTCTCGCTCGGCGTGGCGCGCTCGTTCCGCGCGCCCACGGTGCAGGAGCTGTTCGCCAACGGGCTCGACGCGGCGAGCGGGACCTACTCGATCGGCACGGCGAGCCTGGGCCCCGAGACGGGCCTGGGGCTCGACGCCTCGCTCAAGGGCGAGCTGGGGCCCATCGTCTTCGAGGTGTCACCGTATCTGAACGCCATCGACCACTACATCTACGGGTTCCTGCGCGGCGACACGATCCAGGGGTTCCCGGTGCGCCAGTTCGCCGCCACGCGCGCACGGCTGGCCGGGTTCGAGGCGACCGTGACCGCGCAGCTCGCGTCGCACCTGGCCCTGCATGCCGGCTCCGACTACGTCAACGCGCAGGACACGCAGAACGACGTGCCTCTGCCGTTCACGCCGCCCCTGAGGGGCCTGTTGCGCGCGACGTACCAGAGCAGCACCTGGATGGGGATGGTCGAGTGGCGCGGGGCCGCGCGCCAGACCAGGCTCGGCGACGGCGATACGCCAACGGCGGGCTACGGCGTCGTCAACCTCGGGGCCGGCCTGCGGCTGGTGCACCGCGGCCTGGTATCCGAGATCAGCCTCCACTGCGACAACGTCTTCGACCGCGTGTATCGCGACAACCTGTCGGTGATCAAGGACTTCGTCCCGCAGCCCGGGCGCGGCTTCCGCCTCAACTACCAGCTGCTGTACTGATCCGGCGCGCCCGGCTCACGCCGGGCCGCGCGCCCCTGCCGTCCCCCCCCCCCGCCCCGCCTACCTCGTCCCCGATCTCGGGTCCGGCTGAACCGTGAACGTCTGCGCGTACGTCTGCCCGTTCACCGTGAGCTTCGCCGTGAACGTGCCGGTGAGGAGCCGCACCTGGCGGCGGGGTCCGCCGCCGCCCTGGGCACCTCGCACCTCGAGCACGGGATTCCACACCACGCGGTGCAGCCCTGCCGACGCCGAGAACGGCTCGCCCGCGCTCTGCCACAGCGGCGACACGCGAGCGAGGCCCGCCGCCCCCGTCCCCTCCCCCTGCGCCGCCGCGCGGCCTGGGGCCGGCGCCGCCGGCGCCTCACTCGAGTAGCTCTTCACCAGCGTCCCGCCGGCATCCAGGATGTCGAGGGTCACCGGCCCGGTCGCCGCCGCCCGCAGCCAGTAGTCGATCGCCGCCCCGCTCGGGGGGTTGGCCGCCTGCGGCTCGTCCTTCTGAAGCGGCGTGCCGTCGTCGCCGCCCTGCAGCACGTTGACCGCGTCGGCCGGCTTGAACAGGTACGCATCGGCCGCGAGCGCCGTGCCGCTCACCTGCCGGAGCGGGCTGATGTCGTCCACGACCCAGAACCCGCGGCCATGCGTGGCCGCGATCAGGTCGTTGCCGTAGATCGCGAAGTCGCGCACCGACGTGACCGGCAGGTTGAGCTGCAGCGGCTGCCAGTGATCCCCGTCGTCGAGCGAGACGAACGCCCCGCGCTCGGTGCCGGCGAACAGCAGCCCGCGCCGCGCCGGGTCCTCCTTGACGGTGTGGACGTACACGCCGGCGGGGAGGTCCGTGTCGATCCGCTCCCAGGTCCGGCCGAGGTCGCGTGTCCGGTACAGGTATGGCGCGAAGTCGCCCAGCTGGTGCCGGTCCACGCTGGCGTACGCGGTGTTGAAGTCCACGTGCGACGCCTCCACCATCGTCACGCGGCTCCACGGCGTGAGCGCCGGGGGCGTGACGTCGCGCCAGGTCGCGCCATCGTCCAGCGTGAGCTGGATCAAGCCGTCGTCCGTCCCCACCCAGACCAGCGGCACCAGCGCCGGCGACGGCGCGATGGTGTAGACCACGCCGCGCCGGCCGTTGCCGCCGGTGTCGTTCGTCGCCGCGGCATCGAGATTCGCCGGCGCGCCGGGATCCGGGCGCGTGAGGTCCGGGCTGATGCGCCTCCAGGTCCGCGCCCCGTCGGCCGTCTTGAACAGGAACTGGTTCGCGTAGTACAGCGCGTGCGGGTCCGCGGGCGAAAGCACCAGCGGCTGGGTCCAGTCGCCGCGCGCCGGCTCGGGGCTCTGCGGCGGCGTGGTGCCCGGCACCGCGCCGTTGGTCTCGAGATCCCACCGCGTTCCCATCCCGCCGTAGACGATCCCCGGGTGCAGCGGATCGCCGGCGGTGTAGCCGCTCTCGCCGGCCGCCCCCATCGGCTCCCAGTCGCGCTCGGCGATCTCTCCGAACTTGCCGCGCGAGCGCACGGCCACCGTGCCGCTGTCCTGCTGCGCACCCGTGACCCAGTACGGAAACCGGTAGTCCACGGACACGTGGTAGATCTGCGCCGTGGGCTGGTTGAGCCACGACGTCCAGGTCACGTCCCGCGGATCGGCGGCGCGCGCGTTCCGGGTGATGACCGCACCCTGGTCGCTCCCGACGATCAGCGTCTCGGGATCGTCGGGCGAGATCCAGACCTGGTGGTAGTCGTCGCCGCCCGGCGAGCCGCGGAGCACGACCCAGGTGTGCCCGCCGTCCATGCTGCGGTTCACGTTGACGTTCGGGACGTAGACGACGTCGGGGTTCCTCGGATCCACGGCGATCTTCTCGAAGTACCAGCCGCGCCCCCACAGCATCTGGTCCGACGACAGCCGCGTCCACGTCGCACCGCCGTCGTCCGACCGGAAGAAGCCGCCCTGTGCCGGAGGCGGCGGCGCAGCGCCCTGAGGGGCCGCGCCCGGCGCGGGCGCCGCGCCCGCCGCCGGCCCGGCGGCCGGCCCCTCGCCGGCAGGCGCGGTGCGCTCCGGCTCAAGGCAGTCGACCACCGCGTACACGCGCCGCGGGTTGCTCGGCGCGACGGCGATGCCGGTCCGGCCGATGCCAGCCTTCGGCAGCCCCGCCGTGAGCCGCTTCCACGTGGTGCCGCCGTCGGTCGACTTGTAGATCCCGCCGCCCGGGCCGTTGGTCGGCGCGTACACGAACCAGGGCGGGCGCCGCGTGTTCCAGAGCCCGGCGTACACGACGCGCGGATTGGACGGGTCGATCACCACTTCGACGGCGCCGACGTTCTCGTCCTCCGAGAGCACCTTCTGCCAACTGCGCCCGCCGTCCCGGGAGCGGTAGAGCCCGCGCTCGGCGTTGGGCGCGTACAGCGAGCCGATGGCGGCGACGAACACGACGTCCGGATTGCGCGGATCCACCGCGATCTTGCCGACGTGCTGGGTGCCTTCGAGGCCGCAGTGCGTCCAGGAGCGGCCTCCGTCGGTTGACTTGTAGACGCCGTCGCCGTAGCCGGCCGAGTCACGCAGCGTGGACTCGCCGGTGCCGACGTAGATCACCTCGGGCGCCGACGGCGCCACCGCCATCGCCCCGACCGAGGCCACCGGCTGACCGTCGAAGACGGGCTTCCACACCCGGCCGCCGTCGATCGTCTTCCACACGCCGCCGTTGACGTGGCCGAAGTAGAACTCGTTCGGCCGGCCGGGCACGCCGGCCACGGCGTCCACGCGCCCGCCACGGAACGGGCCCAGCATTCGCCACCGGAGGCCGGAGAGGAAGGCTGGCGGCAGCTCCTCCGCCGCCGGGGCTGCGGTCGCCGCGCCCACCCCGGCCGCCCGGGGAACCCGCTCCGGCCCCGCGGTCAGGGCGCGGCGCAGCCACGGGGACAGCGCCACGGCACCCCACGCCGCCTGCCCGAGCCGTGCCAGGAAGTCGCGCCTGGCGACGCCGCCGTCCCCGCCGGCGGCGTCGAGGCTGCGGGAAGACCCGGAGGGACCGATCTCGAATGGGGTGGTGCGCGCGAGCGGCTTCGCCACGGAAGGCTCCCGGAACGTCGCGAAACGGCAAATGGTGGAAGTCTGAAGCTCTTCGGGCGAGCGGTGGAAAGTCAATCGGGCCGCCGGGAGAGGACGGCGAAGGCACCGGAGCGGCGCGTCGCGCCGGTGGGCCGCGGGCGCTCCTGCAGGCGATTTGCGCCGCCGCGCTTGGACGCCTACCATAGCGGCCATGGGCACTCTTCGACGCACGGCCGCGCGCGCGGCGCTGCTCGCGGCCCTGGTGGCGGCGGCGCCCCGGCCGCTCCGCGCTCAGGCCTCGACCTACCAGCTGTTGCAGACCTTCTCGGACCTGCTCAACCAGATCCGCGTCAACTACGTGGACTCCGTCACGACGCAGCATCTCGTCCGCGGTGCCATCGAGGGAATGCTGGCCTCGCTCGATCCGCACAGCTACTACCTGGCGCACGATCAGGCCGAGCGGCTCGACGCCTGGCGTGCCGGCCAGCTCGCCGCCACGGGTATCATCGTCGAGTCCGTGGAGGGCGTCATCACGGTGGCCGCGGTGGTTCCCGGAAGCGCGGCCGAGCGGGCCCACGTGGCGCCGGGAGACCGGATCGTGGCCGTGAACGACAGCTCGGTGGCCGGCCTCGAGGCGCACGTCGTGCAGTCGCGGTTGGTGGGCGAGCGGGGCACCCGGGTCCGGCTCCGCCTCGAGCGCGGGCCGCGCCTGGAGCCCGACACGGTCTCGCTCACGCTGCGCAACCAGGACATCAAGCCCAGAAGCGTCACTCGCGAGCGCACCCTCGGCGACGGGATCGGCTACGTCCGCCTCGCGGAATTCCACCGGGAGGCCGGTGCCGATCTGCGCGACGCGCTCGACCGCGTCGCGACGGGCACGAGTCCGCGCCGGGTCATTCTCGACCTGCGCGGGAATCCGGGCGGCGCGCTCGTGGCCGCTCAGGACGTCCTCTCCATCTTCCTGTCCGACGGGCAGGTGGCGTTCCGCACCCGGGGACGGCATCCCGAGGCGAACGGGGAGTTCCTGGTGCGGGGAAACGGGCGGTATCGCGATGCCCGCCTGGTGGTGCTGATCGACGAGCATTCGGCGTCCGCCTCCGAGGCGGTGGCCGGCTCGCTCCAGGATCACGATCGGGCGGTCATCCTGGGGCGCCGGAGCTTCGGCAAGGCTCTGGTGCAGCGGCCGTTCCTCATCCAGCCCGCCCAGGACGAGGCGTGGCTCACGATCGCCTACGTCACATCGCCGAGCGGCCGGGTGATCCAGCGCCGCTATCAGGGCCTGAGTGTCGCGCAGTACGAAGCGCTCGCCGGCCAGGGCGGCAGCGCGGGCGACACGGCCGAGGCGCTCCGCACCGACTCGGGCCGGATCGTGCGGGGGGGCGGCGGCATCGCGCCCGACTCGGCCCTGCCGGCGCCGCCCTCCCTGCCGGGCTGGTTCGTGGCGGCCTCCGATAGCGGCTTCGACGACGCGGTGTCGGACAGCGTGGCGCAGAGCCTCCGGCCCGATGCGGCAGCCCGGGCCGCCTGGACGGGCGATCCGTCGCAGTGGCCCGCCCGCCTGCTGCCCCCGCTCCTCGACCGGGTGCGCCGGCGGCTGGGCGTCGCTGCGCAGCTCGACTCCGCGCAGAGCGCGCGCATCGCGCGTTACATGGCGGCGCGGGCGGCCGAGGTGAGGTGGGGCCCGGACGCCTCGGAGGAGCTGCTCGTCGCCAGCGACCCGGAAATCGCGGCCGCCGTCGCGGTCCTGCGGCGGCCCCAGCCGGGGGCCACGCCGAAGTAGCGGAGACCCTCCCTCGCCGCGGGCCGCTACGGCGTCGGGGCGCCCAGCTCGGCGAGCCGCTGGCGCACCGCGGCGAGGTCGCGATGGCTTCGGGCGGCCAGCGCCACGAAGCGCTGGTATTCCGTCACCGCGCCGTCGTGGTCGCCCGCGAGGCGGAGCGCGTCACCCAGCACCAGATGCGGCTGCGGAACCCACGGCTCGGCCTCCGCCGCGCGCCGCAGCTGCTCCGTCGCCGGCCCGGTCTCGTGTCGCGCCGCGAGCACCGTCCCGAGGAGCAGTCGCGCGGTGTAGTCGTCCGGCTTCAGCTCGATCGCCCGCTGCAGCTCGGTCACCGCCGTCGCGGTGTCCACGGTGCGCATCGCGATGTAGGCCAGGCGGGAGTGGGCCGGATAGAACGAGAGGTCCTCGACCAGCGCCTGCTGGTACGCCTCCCGCGCCGCCGAGTCCCGGCCCTGCAGCTCGTCGATCCGCCCGATCTCGTACTCCCAGAGCACCTTGGAGTCGTACACGTACTTCATCTTCTCCGCGTCGGAGCGGCGGGCGACCGCGAGAGCCGAATCCAGCTCGACGCGGGCGCTGTCCGGTTGTCCCAGCAGGAACAGGGCCCGCGCGCGCCAGGCCCGCAGGTCGGAGTCCTTCCGGTGATGGCGCTCCTCGCCGGCCCAGTAGTCCGCCGCCTGGCGGTATTCGCCCCGCCCGAACGCGAGCCAGGCGCTGGTCGCCGGCCCGAGGGTCCTCAGCGCACTCCGCACGTAGAACTCGACATCGAGGTCGCTGACCTCCTCGCCGTGCTGGCGATAGTCGTCGTGGATCCGGTTCGTGAAGTAGGTCACGATGAGGAGCTCGTCCAGCTGCTGCGGAAAGAAGGGGTCCAGCGTCAGCGCCCTGACCTCGAGCGAGTCGATGCGCCGCACGTCCGCCGACTGCAGCGTCCGGCGGTCGTCCTCGATGTAGCCGCTGAGTACGTACCGATCCGCCAGCAGCAGCGCGATCCGCTCGGCGTAGTAGGCCACCGCGGCGTCCGGAGAGAGCCGGTGCGTCCAGTAGAACGCCGCCGCCGCGGTTTCGGGGTCGTCGTGCACGCGCGCCATCCCGAGTTGGTAGTACGCGTAGGCGTCGCACGTGTCGCTGCCGGACGGCAGGGCTGGACGGCGTGGCATTTTCCCGGGACCGTTGCCCTGGGCGGCGAGCGGCGTCGCGGACGCGACGAGGAGACAGAAGGCGACTGGCAGGATACGCATAGGGCGACGCTCTCCGTGGGACCGGGACGACCTGACGACGCTCTCCGCGGGCCCCGAATAGCTGGCGGACAGGCGTTAGGCGGGCGTCACTTGCGCCGGTGCGGATCTCGGAATCGTGGAATCGGAATTGCCGCCGCGCACCCGGGGTCGCGAGTGCCAGACCTTCCACTGTCGGCCCCGGTTGCCGTTTGCCGCGGCACGTGGCCGACCAGAGCCGGAGGAGCCCCGCGTCGCGACCGCTCGCCGGGGCCGCGGCCCCGGCGGTGCCGGGACGCGCGACCTCCCGGGAGGACGGTTCCGCTCCGGCGTCTTGCGGCGTTGGCGCGGGGCGCTCATAGCTAGTGGTGGCGGCCGGCTCGATCCCGCCGGCGGCCACCTCCGCAAGCCGCGAGGATCGCATGGGATTGGTCGAGCGGTCGGCGTTTCGGGGTCTCGTGGTGCTGCTCGCCGTCGGAGCAGCCCGGGACGCTCTCGCCCAGCAGCGTTCCGACGTGGTGCGAGGGTCCGTGCTTTCCGGCGGCGCGGGCGTTCCCTTCGCGGTGGTGTCGCTCGAGCCCGAGCGCGGCCGGCAGTTTACCGACGACAGCGGGGCGTTCCGCTTCACCGGCGTCCCTCCGGGCGGCTACCGGCTTCTGGTGCGGCAGATCGGCTTCCACCCGTTCGACTCGACGGTCGTCAAGGTCGCCGGCGTTCCCCTGGCGCTCTCGATCGCGATGAAGCCGCTGGTGGTGGAGCTGGCGACCATCACCGTCACGACCTCGCGCGCGTGCACGGCACCGGGGCCGCCCGACTCCGCGGCCGCGCCGCAGCTGCTGGCGCTGCTGCAGCAGATCCGGGAGAACGCGGAACGGTACGCGTTCCTGGCCGATTCGTACCCGTTCCGCTACCGGATGTCGCGCAAGTTCGCCGACTACGACCAGATGGGCCGCGTCGCGTCTGCGTCCGCCGACGTGGTGCAGCTCGTCAGCCGCAATCGGGTGCGGTATCGGCCCGGCTACGTGGTGAAGACGGGTGCCGGCCCGAACGACAGCCTGATGCCGCGCATCGTGCTGCCGACCCTCTCCGATTTCGGCGACAGCGCGTTCCAGGCCGTCCACTGTTTCTACTACGCGGGCACGGTGGACCGCGACGGCGGGCGCTACGTCCGGTTCGACTACGTCCCCACCGAGTCCCTGCGCACGCCGGACATCGAGGGCGAGGTCTACCTCGACGCGCTCACGTACCAGCTGCGCATCGCCACCGTCCGGCTCACCCGCGTCGCGCGCGCACTGTCGGGGCTGCAGTCCGCGAGCTCGAC
>Ga0335077_10012719_pt1 | contig 10522 bp, 8 predicted proteins | sample Lox_Sample_31_FD_207151 | JGI IMG/M metagenome (GOLD analysis project Ga0335077, IMG submission 207151) | Soil microbial communities from Loxahatchee National Wildlife Refuge, Florida, United States - Lox_Sample_3.1 | ecosystem: Environmental > Terrestrial > Soil > Wetlands | place: USA: Florida...
AGCAGCGTCGTCGCCGCCGTCACGGCCGCGTCCGTGCGGGAGGCCCGCCGCGCGGCCTGCCAGGCGCCGAGCAGGAGGCCGCCCACGTAGGTCAGCAGCAGCGACGCGCCCACGAGGAGCAGGGTGGGGCCGACCGCGTCCCCGATCACCGCGGACACCGGGCGCTGCTGCGCGATGCTGGTCCCCCACCGGCCGCCCGCGAAGCGGGTGAGCCACTCCAGGTACTGGACGGGCAGCGGGCGATCGAGGCCGAGCGCGTGGCGGGTGGCGTCCACGGTGGCGGGGTCGGCCCCCGGGCCGAGGAACAGGCGCACCGGGTCGCCGGGCACCAGGTGCAGCGCGACGAACGTCGCCGTCACCACCAGCAGGACGGTGAGCGCGGCGACCAGCAGCCGGCGCGGCAGCGCGGTGCGCATGTCGCCAATCTCGCGGCAGGTGTCCGTTTTCTCTAGCTTCCGGGCGTGCGGTGGTGGGGGATGGCCTGCGTGCTGGCCGCGGCGGGGTGCCGCAACGTCGCCCCGCCGGCGACGGTGTTTTACGCGTCGGGCGCCGAGCTGCAGTCGATCAACCCCCTGCTCACCGTCCACCCGCTCGCCCGGCAGGTCCAGCGCTACGCCTTGTTCCTGACGCTCGCGCGCTACGACACGGCGATGGTGGCGCAGCCGTATCTGGCCGAGCGCTGGCGGTGGAGCGCCGACCGGCGCACGCTGGAGCTGACCGTGCGGGGCGACGTGCACTGGCACGACGGCGCCCCGGCCGGCGCGGCCGACGTCGTGTACACGCTGGACGCGGCGCGCGACAGCGCCACGGGCTACCCGCGCCGCGCGGACCTCGCGTGCCTCGCTGGCGTGCGGGCGGTGGACGCCCGGGCCGTGCGCCTGGAGTTCTGCCGGCCCCAGCGCGGCATTCCGGACGTTCTCACCGACCTCGCGATCCTGCCGGCGCACCTGCTGGCGGGGGTGCCGCACGCCGAGCTGCGGCACGCCGCGTTCAATGCGCGCCCGGTGGGCGACGGCCCGTTCCGGTTCGTGTCGCACACGCCCGACCAGCGCTGGGTGTTCGAGGCGAATCCGGACTTCCCGGCCGCGCTCGGCGGGCCGCCGGGGCTGGGGCGTTTGGTGATCGTGATCGTGGACGAGCCTGCCACCAAGCTCGCGGGCCTGGTGACGGGCGAGCTGGACGTCGCCGGCATCCTGCCGATGCACGCCGCCCTGGTGCGCCGGGATCCGGCGCTGGCCGTGGTGAGCTACCCGCTCCTGCTGACCTACGGCCTGGTGTGGAATACCCGGCGCGCGCCGCTGGACGACCCGCGCCTGCGACGCGCGCTGACGCTCGCGCTCGATCGCCGCGCGATGGTCGACGCCTACCTCTATGGCTTCGGCGTCGTGGCCGACGGACCGGTGCCGCCCTGGCACCCCCTGGCGGTGCCGGTCGCGCGCGTGCCCTTCGACCGCGCGGCGGCGGGCGCGCTGCTGGACTCGCTCGGCTGGCGCGCCGGCGCAGACGGCCGGCGCCGGCGCGGCGGACGGCCGCTGGCGTTCACGGTCCTGACGGTGGGCACCGCGGACAACGCGCTCGAGCAGATGATCCAGGCCGACCTGGGGGCGGTGGGCGTGGGCGTGCGCATCCGGCAGCTGGAGCTGGGCGCGTTCCTGGCGCGGGCGGGCGGAGCCGCCCGCGATTATGATGCTCTCGTGACCGGCGTGCTCGGCGACCTGTCCCTGGGCTACCTGCGCGGCCTGTTCGATTCGCGGCTTCGCGACGAGCCGCTGCAATACGCGCAGTACGCCGATGCGGCCGTCGACCGCGCGCTGGACGCCGGCGATTTCGCGGCGGTGCAGCGCATCGTGGCGCGGGACCTTCCGATCACGTTCCTCTATCACGCCATCGGCCTGCAGGGCATCAACCGCCGCGTGCACGGCGTGCGGATGGACCTGCGGGGCGAGCTGGCCACGCTGCAGCGCTGGCACCTCGATCCCGCCGCGCGGCGTCCGTGACGATGCGGATCGCCCACGCCCGCGCGCCGCTCCGGATCGACCTGGCGGGAGGCTGGACCGACGTCGCCCCCTACGCCGCGCGATCCGGGGGCGCCGTGGTGAACCTGGCGATCACGCTCCGCGCTCACGTTCAGGTGCGTCGGCAGAAGGGCGGGGTCAGCCTGCACGCCCTCGACCTGGGGGCCGCCGTCTCGGCCCGCCGCGCCGCGGAGCTGCGGCCGGACGGCGAGCTGGGCCTGCTCAAGGCGGCGGCGCGGCGCCTGGGCCCGCCGGGGGGCTTCGAGGTCCTCACCAGCAGCGACGCGCCGCCGGGCTCCGGCCTCGGCGGCTCGGCGGCGATGGGCGTCGCCCTGGTGGCGGCGTTCGCGGCGCTGCGCGAGGAGCGGCCGCTGGCGGCGGAGATCGCGCAGCGCGCCTTCGAGCTGGAGGCGGGCGACGCCGGGATCGTGGGCGGGCGTCAGGATCAGTACGCGGCCTCGCTGGGCGGCCTCCAGTTCCTGGAGTTCGACGCGCGGCGCGTCAGCGCCACCCGGCTGGATCCGGGCGAGGACGGCCTGCGCGAGCTGGAGCGCCACCTGGTGCTGTGCTACAGCGGCGCCTCCCGGCTGTCGGCCGAGATGCACGCGCAGGTGTGGCGGCGGTACGCGGACGGCGACCACGCCGTGGCGCTCGCGCTGGACGGCCTGCGCGAGTGCGCGCTGGAGATGCGCGACGTCCTGGCGCGGGGCGACGTGGCCGCGGTGGGCGGCCTCCTCCTGCGCAACTGGGCGCACCAGTGCGCGCTCGGCGAGGGGATGGAGACGCCCGCGATGAGCGCGCTCGCGCGGGCGGCGGCGGCCTCGGGCGCCGCGGGGTGGAAGGCGTGCGGCGCAGGGGCGGGCGGATGCATGGTGTTTCTCGCGAAGGCGGGGCGGGCGTTCGCGGTCGCCGAGGCGCTGCGGGGTGCGGGCGCCACGGTGCTCCGGTACGCGGTCGACGGAACCGGCGTCGTGACCTGGCTGGGAGGGGAGCGCTGAGATGCGCAGCCTGATCGTCTCGCTGGACGCGCTGGAGCGGCGCCGGCCGGAGCTGGCGGCCTCGCCCGAGCTGGCCGCGTTGCGGGCGCGGCTGCGCTCCGAGCTGGACGACATCGCGGCGCGACCGCTGTACATCCCGGAAGCCAAGGCCCTGCTGTCGCGCTGGGGCGCGGCGTGCCGGGACGACGGCGCGGAGCTGGTCTTCGACCCGTGGTCGCCGCAGGGGCAGCGCTGCTCCCGCTGCGGCCGCGTGTGGGCCACCGACCAGAGCCACCGCTGGTGGGTGTACTGGTACCAGCTGTGGCTGGCGGAGCAGTGCTGGCAGCTGGCGCTGCTCGGCCTCCTCGACGCCGCGCCGCGGCTCGAGGCCCGCGCGCTCGAGATCCTCGCCGGGCTGGCGTCCCGCTACCTGACCTATCCCAACGCCGACAACGCCCTCGGCCCGAGCCGTCCGTTCTTCTCGACCTACCTCGAGTCCATCTGGGTGCTGCAGGTCGCCGCGGCCGCGTCGCTGCTTGCCGAGCACGGCCGGCTGCCCGGCGACCTGGAGCGCGAGCTGGTGGCCCGGCTGTTCCGGCCCTCGGCCGAGACGATCGCCGACTACGACGAGCCGGGCTCCAACCGGCAGGCGTGGAATGCGGCCGCGCTGTACGCGCTCGGCGCCGTGCTGGACGACGCGGGACTCCGCGAGCGCGCGGCGCACGGCCCCGCAGGCATCCTCGCCACGCTCGACGGGGGACTGCGGTCCGACGGCCTGTGGTACGAAGGCGAGAACTACCACTGGTTCGCGCTGCGCGGCCTGGCGTGGGGCGCCGAGATGCTGCGGACGGCGGGCGAGGCGGACCTGTGGACGAGCGACGCGGCGGCGGCGGCCAAGTTCCGCGACGGATTCTGGGCGCCGGTCCGGACCGCCCTGCCGGACTTCACGTTCCCGGCGCGCCGCGACTCCAAGTTCGGCGTCTCGCTCCGCCAGCGCCGCATGGCGGAGCTGTGGGAGCTCGCGCTCGCCCGCACCGCTCGCGCGGACCTCGCGGCGCTGCTGGTCCACGTCTACGACCCGGCGGTGGCGGTCGTCGAGGGCGGCAGGGGCCTGGTGACCGAGGTGGAGCGCGCCGAGCCGCCGACCGGCGTGCGGCGGCCGGACCTGGGTTGGAAGGGCCTGGTGTGGGCGGTGGAGTCGCTGCCGCCCGCCGCCGCGCCCTCGTGGCCGCCCGGCTCGGCGCACCTCGAGGACACCGGGCTGGCGGTCTTCCGGCGGGACGCCGGCCGGACCTACGCCAGCCTCGACTACGGGGAGAGCGGGGGCGGGCACGGGCATCCGGATCGCCTCAACCTCACGCTCCACGCGGGCGGCGTGCCGTGGCTGGTGGACTTCGGCACCGCGTCGTACGTCGCGCCGTCACTCGGGTGGTACCGCTCGACCCTGGCGCACAACGCGCCGCTGGTGGACGGACTGTCGCAGGGGCCGGCGCAGGGCGTGTGCGTGGGCTACGAGGAACGCGGCGACTACGGCTGGGTGTGCGCGCAGCTGGCGGAGGGATCGGCCTACGACGGCGTGGGCCTGCAGCGCACCATCGTGGTGACGCCCGGGTACCTGCTCGACGTCGTCCAGATGGCGAGCGGCGTCGGCGAGCGGATGCTGGCGCTCCCCTGGCACGGGTGGGGCCGCGTGGAGCCGCACGGGGCGGGCCTCACCTTCGTGCGCGACGACGGGACGCTGCATGTCCTGCTCGCGGGGCGGCAGCCCTTCCAGGTGCAGCTCTCGACCGCGCCGGGTCCGCCGGTCAGTGGCGGCGATGGCGAGGACCTCCAGTTCGCGGTCGTGGTCTCCTCCGGCGAGGAGGTGACGCTCGCCGCGTGCGTGGCCCACCAGGGCGGCGTCGAGGAGCTCGAGTGTCACAAGGGATCGTTCGTGGTCCGGCTCGCGGGCGGCGGGATGCACTCGCACGCGCCCACGGAGCACGGCTGGCACATCGACCTGGGGCGCGGGGATCCCATCGAGCTGGGCGGGGCGCGCGAGCCGCCGGAGGAGGCGGTGCCCGCCGCCGCACCGGCGCCGGAGGCGCGGGTCGCCGCGGCGCGGAGCCTCCTGGTGCGGGAGCCCCCGGCGCTCGACGGCACGCTGGCCGGCTTCCGGGTCGACGAGCCGCTGGCGCTCGATCGGGCGGATCAGTTCCGGCGCGCCGAGGAGCCGTGGGCGGGCCCGGAGGCCTTCTCCGCGCGGGCCTGGCTGAACCACCTGGACTCGACGGTATTCCTCGCGGTCGAGGTCACGGCGCCCGAGCCGGCGTTCCGGGCACGCGGTGAGGCGGATCCGGAGTGGGACAACGAAAGCCCCGACATCCACTCGGACGGGATCCAGGTGTACGTCGAAGGCGTGAGCTTCCTCGGCTGGCTGGTGGTGCCCGACGGCGACGACGAGTCGGAGCTGAAGGTGTCGGCGGTGCGCGGCACCGACGCGTCGTCCGAGATGCTGCACGGTGCGTGGGCGCCGACGGAGCGCGGCTACCGGATCACCTGTGCCATCGAGCTGCCGGACGACGTGGGGGACTTCGGCTTCGACCTGTGCGTGAACCGGTTCCGCGAGGGACGGGAGCGGCGGGTCGGTCAGCTGGTGTGGTCGGGTGCGGGCGGCAGCCGCCTCTACCTGGCGGGGGACCGGCCGTTGAGCCACCGGCTGCCGCTGGTGGCGGCGCGGCCGTGAGGATCGGGTGAGCGACGCCGGCGACCTGGAGCGGCGCGCCGCGAGGGCCGTGGCGGGCTTCACGTCCACCCGCTCCAAGGGCCCCGACGCGATGTTCGGCGGGCCCGGCGGGCCGACGCACCTGGTGCGCTCGCGCGGCGCGCGAGTGGAGACGGTGGACGGCCGCGAGCTGCTGGACTGGACGATGGCCCTCGGCGCGGTCGCCCTGGGCTACGCCCACCCGAGGGTCGTGGAGGCCGCCGCACGCGCGGCCCGCGACGGCGCCGTGGGGCCGCTGCCGCACCGGCTGGAGGTCGAGGTGGCCGAGCGGCTGTGCGCGTGCTATCCCGGGGCCGGGCTGGCGCGCTGGTTCAAGACCGGCGCCGAGGCCGTGCAGGCCGCGGTGCGCGTGGCGCGGCTCGCCACCGGCCGCGAGCGGGTGGTGCATGTCGGCTACCACGGGTGGCTGGACGGACCGACCGTCGGGGCCGGGGTGCCGCGCGGCACCGCGGCGATGTGGGCCACGGCACCGTTCGACGACCTCCCGGCGCTCGGGGAGCGGCTCACCGCGGCCGACGCGGCGGCCGCGATCGTCGTGGAGCCGGTGATCGAGCGCGCGCCGTCGCCGGGGTGGCTCGCGGGAGTGCGCCGCCTGGCGACGGAGCACGGCGCCGTGCTGGTGTTCGACGAGATCAAGACGGCCTTCCGCCTCGCGGCCGGCGGGGCGGCCCGGCGTTGGGACGTCCAGCCGGACCTGGCCGTGGTGGGGAAGGCCCTGGCGAACGGCTTTCCGCTCGCCGCGCTGCTGGGACGTGCCGAGCTGATGGCGCGGGTGCGGGAAACCTGGATCTCCTCGACGCTCGCCACGGAGTTCGTGGCGCTGGCCGCGGCCGGCGCGGTGCTCGACGTATGGGCCGAGATCGACGTGGCGGCCCACCTGGCGCGGGTCGGAACCGGGATCCGGGCGGCGCTGGAGGCCTGCGCCGCGGCGGGAGGGTGGACCGTGGAAGGCATGCCCGAGATGTGGTTCCTGCGGTTTTCCGACCCCGAGCGCGAGCGGCGGTTCCTGCTGGGATGCGTCGGCCGGGGCGTGCTCCTCAAGCGCGGCGCCTACGACTTCCCCAGCCTCGCCCACGGTGACGCCGAGGTGGAGGAGACGATGCGCGCCGTCCGCGCCACGCTGCCGGAGCTGGGTCCGTGACCCGGGCGGCGGCGCCGCGGCCGCTGGTGGACGTGCACGCGCACTTCCTCCACGAGGGCTGCGGGCGGACGGACTGGGCCGGGCGGAACGCCAGCCGCCTCGCGGCGGGCGCGCGCATCGGCATCACGGTGCACGTGGCTTCCATCCTGGGCAGCTTCGGGCACACTTCGCCCACGTACTTCCCGTCGCCACCGGACGTGTCGGCCGGGAACGAGGCGATGCGGGCCATCGCGCGCGCCCACCCGGGCGTGGTCCTGGGCTACGTGACGGTGAACCCCAACTACGCGGACCACGCCATCGCCGAGATCGAGCTGGGTCTCGCGGCGGGGATGGTCGGCGTCAAGCTCGCCGCCAGCCGCCGCGCGAGCGATGCGCTGCTGGATCCGATCGCGGCGCTCGCGGCCGAGCGCGGGGTGCCCGTGCTCCAGCACGTCTGGCAGCGCCGCGTGCGGGAGGTGCCGGGCCAGGAAATCTCCGACGCGCTCGATCTCGCGGCGCTCGCGGCGCGCCACGGCGCCGGCCGGTTCATCCTCGCGCACATCGGGGGCGGCGGCGACTGGGCGCACTCGCTGCGCGCCCTCGCCACGGTGCCCAACGTGTTCGTGGATCTCTCGGGCAGCGGCGTGGACCGGGGGATGCTCGAGCTGTGCCTGGAGTGCGTGGGGGCGGGCCGGCTGCTGTGGGGCACGGACCTGACGATGGACACGGGGCTCGCGAAGCTGCGCGCGCTGGAGGCGATGAACCTCGCGGGCGATGCACTGGAGGAGATCCGATGGAAGACCGCGGCGCGGCTCTTCCGCCTGGGCTTGTAGACCACAACGCGCTGATCGGCGCGTACCCGTTCCGGCGTCTGCCCGACCCGACGCCGGAGCGGCTGGTCGCCGAGCTGGAGCGGCTGGGCATCGCCCGCGCGTGGGTCGGGCACGTGCCGAGCATCTTCTACCGCGACGTGGCCGCGGGCAACGACGAGCTGCTGCGCTGGCTCGAGCCGCACCGCCCGCGCCTGCTGCCGGTGCCGGCCGTGAACCCAGCGTACCCGGGCTGGCGGCGGGAGCTGGAGCGCGCCCGCGCCGGGGGATGTCCGGCGGTCCGGACCTATCCGGCCCACTACGGGTTCGACGCCGCCGGTCCCGAGATGCGGGCGCTGGCGGGGGCGTGCGGCGATCTCGATCTCGCGCTGGTGCTGACGGTGCGCCTCGAGGACGGACGGCAGCGCCACCGGCTCGACGTCGCGGGCGAGCTGCTGGGCGCCGACGTGCGCGCGACGGTCCGCGCGCACCCGCGGGTGCGCGTCCTGGTGACCAACGCGGACCGCGCGTTGATCGAGGAGGTGCACTTCGGCTCCACGCCCGAGGAGGCCGCGCGCCTGCACTGGGACATCGCCTGGCTGTGGGGGCCGCCCGACGACCAGCTGGCGGCGCTCCACCGGAGCATGGGAAAGGACCGCTTCGTGCTCGGAACGCACTTCCCCTTCCGGCTCCCGGAGGCGGCGCTCGCGCGCCGGGCGCTCGCCGAGTAGCGGCGTCGCGCCCACCCGCATAGCTTGCCCGGCGCGCGTCCCTGTTCGGGCGCGTGTTCGCGTTGACCGAGGTGGCTCGAGTGGTCCTGGCCGAGATCGTCTTCCCCGGATGGAATCCCGTCGCGTTCCACCTCGGCCCGCTGGCGGTGCGCTGGTACGGGCTCGCCTATCTCGCCGGCTTCCTCGCCGCCGGCGCCCTGCTCGACAAGATGGTGCGCGACCGGTTCCTGCCGCTCACCTCCGCGGCGGTGAGCGACCTGGTGGGATGGCTCGTGGTGGGGGTGCTGCTCGGCGGGCGCCTGGGCTATGCGCTGTTCTACGATCCGGCCATGTTCGCCCGGCCGCTCGACCTGATCAAGGTGTGGGAGGGCGGTCTGTCGTTTCACGGCGGCCTGGCCGGCGTCGTCGTGGCCTCGGTGCTGTTCGCGCGCCGCCGCAAGATCGCCTGGCGGCGGCTGGCCGACGCCCTGGTGCTGGCGGCGCCGGTCGGGATCTTCCTGGTGCGGATCGCGAACTTCCTCAACGGGGAGCTGTTCGGCCGCGTGGCACCGCCGGGCCTGCCGTGGGGGATGCGGTTCCCAACGGACCCCGCGGCGCTCGCACTCTCGCCGGAGCTGGCGCGTGCCGGAAGCATGAACTGGCACGACGCCTACGCGGCGCTGCGCGCCAGCGGAGGGTGGGCGGCCATCGCGGTGCAGGTGCCGCTGCGCCATCCGTCGCAGCTGTACGAATCCCTGCTCGAAGGCGCCGTGGTGGGCGCGACCCTGTGGACGGTGTACCTGCGCCGCCGCGCGACCCTGCGACCCGGCACGCCGGCGGCGCTGTTCCTGCTGCTCTACGCGGCGGCGCGGTTTCTCATCGAGTTCACCCGCCAGCCGGACCCGCAGTTCGTCACGCCCGCCCACCCGCTCGGCACGGTCCTGGGACCGCTCTCGATGGGCCAGGTACTGAGCCTGCTGCTGGCGCTGGGCGGCGTCGTGCTGCTGCTGTGGCAGGCCAGGGTCGCACCGCCCGCCGCCGCGCCGCCGCCCCCCTCGGCAGCCTGAAAGCGGCGCGGACCCGCCACCGCCGCGCCGCGCTGCGACCGGGCCCCTCCGGGCCCCGGCGGCCCTTGTGAATACTTTCACTCGTTGCTAGAATGCCGCGTCCTTTCCCCATACGACGTCTGCGGCGTCTCACCCTCTGGCCAGGGCCTGGATGACGCGTTCGACCTATGTGATCGCCGGCGGTGTGCTGCTCGGTCTGACCGCAGCACTCGCCGGCGTTTCGTTGGTCAGGGGTCAGGGCGCCGCGGCGCGCGCGCCGGCCGACACGGCGTTCAGCGCGATTCCACGGTCGGCGGGCGCGGGCTACACCAGCCTCGACGGCGTGCGGCCGGGCGGCGACTGGCCCAGACTGGGCCGGCTCAAGGGCCCGGTGCAGCCGATCTTCTACCGGCACGACGTCCACGCCGGCCAGTATCGCATTCCCTGCCTGTACTGCCACAACAACGCGGCCAACTCCTGGACGGTGAACCTGCCGTCGGAGAGCACGTGCATGGGCTGCCACCTCGTGACGTCGGCGCCCGACACGGCGGGGAACCCGAACGCCGACATCGCGAAGCTCCGGGATTTCTACGCCAAGGGCGTCTCGATCCCGTGGGTGCGGATCAACAAGATCCCGGAATACGCGCACTTCCCGCACATGCGCCACGTCGCGGCCGGCCTCGCCTGCCAGACCTGCCACGGCAACATCCAGCAGATGCCGCGCGTGTTCCCGGTGCGCAACGTGAGCAACATGGGCTGGTGCACGAACTGCCACATGGAGCGCGGCGTGACCCGCGACTGCACTGCGTGCCACTTCTAGCCGAGCGTCGAGGAGCGTGATGGAGCGCAGGCGGTTCCTGCAGGTGGCGGGTGCGGCCGGCATCGGGGTGGCCGCCGGCTGCTCGCCCGTGTCCGGCGAGCGCATGCTTCCCTACGTCAACGAGTCGGACGAGTTGATCCCCGGGATCCCGGAGTACTACGCCTCCACCTGCCGGGAGTGCCCGGCGGGCTGCGGCATCGTGGTGAAGACGCGCGAGGCCCGGGCCATCAAGGTGGAGGGCAACCCGCTCCACCCGATCGG
>Ga0335077_10012720_pt1 | contig 10522 bp, 12 predicted proteins | sample Lox_Sample_31_FD_207151 | JGI IMG/M metagenome (GOLD analysis project Ga0335077, IMG submission 207151) | Soil microbial communities from Loxahatchee National Wildlife Refuge, Florida, United States - Lox_Sample_3.1 | ecosystem: Environmental > Terrestrial > Soil > Wetlands | place: USA...
TAATGGAGTGTATGGCTGCTCCGCGCACGTTTGCATCCGACAGGCTGGAAGTCCGGATCTACCCGAACCGGGAGGAGGCGGGCGCGTCGGGAGCCTCGGTCGCCGCGGGAATCATCCGGGAGAGCCTTGTCCGCGAAGGGCGCGTCGCGATCGTGCTCGCCTCGGCCATCTCGCAGGATCCGTTTCTGGCGTGTCTGCGGGTGCAGAAGGGAATCGAATGGCCGCGTGTGACGGGATTTCACCTCGATGAGTATGCGGGAATGGGCGCCACGCATCCAGCCTCGTTCCGGCGATTTCAGCACGAGCGGCTGATCGACCACGTTCCCATCGGCGCGTTCCACGAGCTCGCGGGAGATGCTCCGGACCTCGATGCGGAGTGCGCCCGTTACTCGGCCCTGCTCCGCGAGGCGCGGCCGAGCCTGGTGGCCTTGGGGATTGGCGAGAATGGGCACCTGGCGTTCATCGATCCGCCGGTCTGCAGTTTTCAGGACCCGCTGGACGTGCGGCAGGTCGAGCTCGACGAAATCTGCCGGCGGCAACAGGTGCACGACGGGGCGTTCGCGCGCGTGGAAGATGTGCCGTCGAGAGCGCTGTCGCTGACCGTGCCGTTCTTTCTGCGCGTGCCACGGGCGCTGGTGTTCGTGAACGGCGCCAACAAGGCGGCGGCGGTGAAAGCGGCACTGGAAGGACCGGTTTCGGAGCACTGCCCTGCGTCGGCGCTTCGCCGGCATCCGGCAGCGACGCTGTTCCTCGATCCGGCAGCGGCGTCGCGCCTGGCGATATGACGGGTGGGGCAGATTCGTGTGAATCCGTGTGCATCCGTCGCTAGCCACTTGTTAGCCACGGATTCACACGAATGCGCGCGGATTAAGAAAGGCCGTCCAGTACTTCCGCTGCATGGCCCTTGGCCTTCACCTTGTTGTAGATCTTCTCGATCTTGCCGTCCGCGCCGATGACGAAGGTGGTGCGCTCGATTCCCATCACCTTCCTCCCGTACATGTTCTTCTCTTTCCACACGCCGTAGGCCTTCGCAGCGGACTTTTCTTCGTCGGGAACCATCGTGAACGGCAGATCATATTTCTGCTTGAATTTCTCCTGCGCGCCGGGCTTATCGGGCGAGACCCCCACCACCAGCGCGCCCTTCTTCGCAAACGCCTTCATGCCGTCGCGGAACTCACAGGCCTCGACGGTGCAGCCGGGCGTATCGGCCTTCGGATAGAAATAGAGCACGACGCGCTGGCCCTTCAGCTTGGAGAGTTGGAAATCGCCGGCGTGAATATCGGGCGCCGGGTCGCCGGGTTTCAGCATGAGTCACCCCAGTTTCTGTTTCAAGAGTTCGGTCACGGCGTCCGGCTTCGCCTGGCCGCGCGACGCCTTCATCACTTGGCCCACCAGGAAATTGATCACCGTGGTCTTGCCGGATCTGTACTGTTCGACCTGCTTGGGATTGGCCGCAATCACCTCGGCGACAATCCGGTCGAGGGCGCCGGTGTCGGCGATCTGCTTCAAGCCTTCGCGCTCGATGATAGCGGCGGCGGTCTCGCCGGTGGCGATCATCTTCGGCAGGACTTCCTTTGCGAGCTTGCCGGAAAGCTCGCCCACGGCGATCAGCCGTACGAGCTGCCCCAGATTCTCTCCGCTGACGGGCGTTTCGCCGTTCTTGAGAGCTGCCATGAGGTCGCCCATGACCCAGTTGGCCGCCAGCTTCGGGTTGCCCGAGACGCGTGCGACCGTCTCGAAGTACTCGCTGATGGCGCGCGAGGCAGTCAAAACTTCGGCATCATAATCGGAAAGCCCGAGTTCGCCGGCGAAGCGCGCACGCTTCTTTGCCGGCAGCTCAGGCATTGTGGCGCTAACGCGATCCAGCCACTCGGTGCTGATCCGCAGCGGCACCAGGTCGGGCTCCGGAAAGTAGCGGTAATCGTGGGCGTCCTCCTTGCTGCGCATGGAGAAGGTTTCGCCGAGGTCGGGATTGTAGAGGCGCGTCTCCTGCACCACGCGCTCGCCGCTCTCGATCAGCGCCACCTGGCGCGCAATTTCGAAATCCAGCGCCTGTTTGAGGAACCGGAACGAATTCAGGTTCTTCACCTCGGCCTTGGTGCCGAACTTTTCCGCGCCCTTGAGGCGTACGCTCACGTTGGCGTCGCAGCGGAGGTGGCCCTTTTCCATGTCGCAGGTGGAGACCTCGACGCATTGCAGCACCTGCTTAAGCTCGGTCAGGTACGCGTAGGCGTCGTCGGAGCTGCGCATGTCGGGCTCGCTGACAATCTCGGCCAGTGGCGTGCCGCTTCGGTTGAGATCGACGTAGGATCGCTGGCCGGAATCCTTGAAACCGTCGTGAATGCTCTTTCCCGCGTCGTCCTCCATGTGAATGCGGGTGATGCCGATGCGCTTCGGAATGCCGTCCACCACGATATCGACCCAGCCGTGCTCGCTGTACGGCTCGTCGTATTGCGAGATCTGGTAGCCCTTGGGAAGGTCGGGATAGAAGTAGTTCTTGCGTGCAAAACGCGAGTGAGGCCGGATGGTGCAATTCAGGGCCAGGGCGGCTTTGATCGCCAGTTCAACGGCTGTCCGGTTCAGCACCGGCAGCGCCCCCGGCAAGCCGAGACACACCGGGCACACGTTGCTATTCGGCGGCGCGCCGAAACCCGTCGGGCAGCCACAAAAAATCTTGGTCGCCGTGGCGAGCTGTACGTGCACTTCTAGCCCTATGACCGGCTCATAGCGCGCCAGGACTTCCGGAGTAATCCCGGCGGTAGCGGGAAGAGACATCGTGTCTTGTCATTATAGCGGGGGCGAAGCGGCCTTCACCGGCTGGCCGCCGCCACGATGGCGCGGCCAGAATTCGCGAGCGACGTTGATTCCCACATCGGCGCCGATGGCGATGCCTCCGCTGGCGATCCCCGCGCTTAGTCCGGCGGTGCTGGCCGGCTGCCACAGCCGCGAAATCAGGCCGGCACCCATGTTCCCGGAGATACGGCCCAAGGCGACGGTGCGCCCTTCGCCATTGGTTCGCGGAACAACAAACGTGCTCGCAACGGCGTAGCGCAGTCGCGGCCAGGTGCCGTGCAGTTGCGAGGGGTGGTAACGCAGGTCTTCGTGGTGGAATGCAGCCACGCTGTTTTGGATGGTGAATTTGACCACGTGGCGCCCCAAGGCGGAAGCGAACCGCCTCCCGAATCCGGCGGGACCCTGACCCCATTCGTGCGGCACATTGCGAATCTGGCCCCAGGCCGCACTCGCCCCGCTGCGCGCGAGCGATTCGCGGTTGACCAGCCGCCGCACAATCGGTCGCCGGTTACGGTCCGCCGCTCCGCAAACGGCAGGGCCCAGGACTGAAGCGCACATCAAAGCGGCAAGCATCCGCATACTTGTTGTCTTTGCACGGCGCGTGCCAGAGCTGGCGGGATTACGCACTCACACGATCGGCCCGGTACGCACCGGATGCTACCATCGCACTTATGGCCAAGTTCAAGCCGGTGCGGGTGAAACCCAAGAGTCCGGCGCGGCCGCAGGGTGCGGTCGGGTGTGTGGTGCTCATTCTTCTGATCATGATCGGCGTGATGGTGTTTCTCTATTTCGCGATGAGATCCAATGCGAGTTGATAATCGAAACCCCGATGCGCTGCGGCCCATGGAAATCGTCCCTGGTTACCTGGTGACCGCCGAAGGCTCGGCCTTGATCAAGGCGGGCAATACCCACGTTCTGTGTGCGGCGAGCGTCGAGGACACGGTGCCGCAGTTCCTTCGCAATTCGGGGAAAGGATGGGTGACCGCCGAGTATTCGATGCTGCCCCGCGCGACCGCGCGCCGGACGCCCCGCGAGGTGACCAAAGGCCGCGCATCGGGACGAACACACGAGATTCAACGGTTGATCGGCCGTTCGCTGCGCGCGGTGATCGACACGGCGGCCCTCGGCGAACGCACGATCTACATCGACTGCGATGTGATCCAGGCAGACGGAGGAACCCGGACGGCGGCCATCTCAGGCGCATGGGTGGCTCTCGCGCAGGCCATCAGGAAGCTGCGCTCTTTTGGCACCCTGAAGGGCAATCCGTTGCGCGACGTGGTGGCCGCCACCAGCGTAGGCATCGTTGGCGGGTCGCCCATGCTCGACCTCTGCTACGAAGAGGACTCTCAGGCCGACGTGGACATGAACGTCGTGATGACCGGCTCCGGCCGGTTCATCGAAGTACAGGCCACGGCGGAGCACACGCCCTTCGACGATGCCCAGATGGCCGAATTGATCGCCCTCGCGCGGAGCGGGATCGCGCGCATCGTCGAAATCCAGAAGCAGGCGGCGATTTGATCAAGCTCTGGTGCGCCACGGGCAACGCCGGCAAGCTGAGCGAATTCCGTATGGCGGCGCTCCACGCGCCCGTCGAGATCGCATTGCTGGAGGAGTACAAGACGATTCCGCCGTGCGTCGAAAATGGCGCCACGTTCGAAGAGAACGCCGTCAAAAAGGCGCTGCACTACGCCCCTCACGCTCCGGGCCCCCTGTTCGCGGACGATTCCGGCCTGGAGGTAGACGCGTTGGGCGGAGCTCCCGGCGTCTACTCGGCGCGTTATTCCGGACCGGGAGCCACCGACGAATCGAACAACCGGCTGCTCCTGGAGAAGCTGCGCGAAGTTTCCAACCGGGCGGCGCGATTTGTGTGCGCGATCGCGCTGGTGGAAGAGGGGCGCGTTGCCGGGGTGTACCGCGGTTCCGTCGAGGGTTTCATCATCGACGAAGCGCGCGGCACGGGCGGGTTCGGGTACGATCCCCTGTTCTTCTGCCCAGCCTTCGGCTGCACGTTCGGCGAAGCCACCGCGGAACAGAAGTTCTCACTCAGCCATCGGGGTTCGGCTTTGCGGGCGATGCTGGCAGCTCTTCCTCGTTCTGGTCGATCGCCTTCTTGACCGGCAGGAGCACCCGCAGCGTGATGAAGTTCATCGACGCCAGGAAGATCGCGATCAGGTAGTGATCGAAAGCCACCGCGGCTCCCATGGCGGCGATGTTCCAGATGCTGGCGGCGGTCGCCGTGCCGCGCACGTGGCTCTCGGATTTCAGAATCGCGCCCGCTCCGACGAACCCGATGCCGGCCGCTATGCCTTGCAGCACACGTGACTGCGCGTCCATCGAAGGACGGCCCCAGCCGCCGCACAGCAGGATGAAACCGCAACTGGCAATCGCCACGATGGGGAAGGTGCGCACGCCGACGCTGTGCGCCTCTCTTTCCCGGTACCACCCGACCGGGAGCGCCAGGGCAAAAGCCACCGCCAGCTTGCCGACGTCTTGTATCTCTTGGTTCCAGTTCATGGAGCTATCTCCGCCATGCAGCGGGCAGGCCGGGAGGCCAACCCCACTGGCCCATGCTATCCTGATTCCGCGCCCCATGAAGATCTCGAGTGTCCGCTCGTTTCTGCTTTCGTACCCGTTGGCGGAGCCGCTGCGCCTCCCGTTTTACGGCGGCGAGCGCATCATCCTGAAACGCGACGCAATGTTTATCCGCGTCGAGACGGAAAACGGCCTGGTCGGCTATGCGCCGGGCCCGGCGAGCGAGGGAGTGCGGCAGGCCATCGAGCGGGTGATCGCCCCGTGGTTGCAGGGCCGCATCCTGGCCGATGCGGACGCCCTTCGGGTCCGGTTCTTCGATGGCCCCGGCGCCGATCTCGACCTTGCGAAAATCTATTGCGCGGTGGAGGTGGCCCTCTACGACCTGATCGGCAAGGCGATGGGCGTGCCCGTAAGCGAGCTGATCGGCGGACGCGTGCGCGACCGCATCCGTCTCTACGGCAGCGCCGGGATGTACATGCCTCCGGAAGATTACGCCGCGGAGGCAGCGGCAATCAAGGAAATGGGGTTCCGCGCGTACAAGATGCGGCCCGCCCTAGGACCGGAGAAGGACCTCGAGACGGTGCGTCTCATGCGCGAGGCCACGGGCCCCGATTTCGAGCTCATGGTGGATGCGCACACCTGGTGGCGCATGGGTGACCGCAGCTACTCGAAGGAAACCGTCGAGCGGTTGGCCGGCGAAATGGCGCACTACAACATCGCCTGGCTGGAAGAGCCGATGCCGCCGGACGACCACCCGGCCTACCTGGCGCTCAAGGCAAAAGACCTGGTGCCGATCGCGAGCGGCGAGCACGAGCCGAACGAAGACCGCTACCTCGACCTGATCCTCACGCAGGCCGTGGATTACGTGCAGATGGATCTCTGCTGCCAGGGGGGCTATCAGCTCGGACGCCGGCTGTTCGCCGAGATCGCTCGCCAGGGAATGCGGTTTGCGTTCCACAGTTGGGGCACGGCGCTGGAGGTGGTTGCCGCCGCGCACCTGGGCATCTGCTGGCCGGGGGTCGTGGTGGAGTGGCTGGAGTACCCCTGCTATTCGGCGCCGGGGCGCGCCGGAATGTATCCTTTCCCGCTGGCGGAGGAGATCATCAAGGGCGCGCTGGAAATAGAGCGCGGCGACCTGGTGGTGCCGCACGCTCCGGGCCTGGGCGTTGTGGTCGACGAGAGCGTGATCGAGCGGTATCCCTGGATTCCGGGCCCCTGGTCGTATTTCCACATCGCGTCGCCGCCGGAGACCCGGGCGGTCATGAGCGATCACAGCATTCAGTGGGCGGGGGCTACGGGCGGAACGGTTCACTAGCCAGGGCGTGTAGAGTCCGTGCACGACGCGGTCATCATCGGAGCTGGAGCGGCAGGGCTTGCGGCGGCGCAGGATCTGCTCCGTGCCGGTGCGAAGATCTGTTGCCTGGAAGCGCGCGACCGGATCGGCGGGCGCATTCTAACGGTGCACGGCGAGGCGCCGGCACCGGTCGAGCTTGGGGCGGAATTCGTCCACGGGCGGCCGCCGGAGATTTTCGAGCTGGCGGAACGGGCAGGCATCGGGATTTACGAAACAGCAGGCCGCATGGTCGGACTTGGAGAAGAAGAGGCCGACAGCGGCAGCGTGATGGAAGAACTGTCGCGGACCGCGACCGAAGAGCGCGACGAGACTTTCCAAAGCTTCCTGGAGCGCACGAGCTTTTCGCGGGCACAAAAGGAGCAAGCCGCGGCATTCGTCGAAGGCTTCAACGCGGCCCGGCGCGAGCTGATCGGTGTGGCCAGCATCGCGCAGGATAAGCAGGCCTCGGATCGCATCGATGGCGAGAGCAGCTTTCGCGTCCGGGAAGGATACGATGCGCTGATCCGTGCGCTGGCCAGTGGAGTCGAAGTTCGTCTGGGCCGCGCGGTAGAGGCGATCGAGTGGAAGCCGGGCGCCGTCAAGATCTTCACGCGCGCCGAACCGATTGAGGCGCGGAGCGTGCTGGTCACGGTGCCGCTGGGAGTGCTGCAAAGCGGGGCCATCCGGTTCGACCCCGAACCCACCGATGCGATGGCGGCCGCGCGAGCTTTGCGCTTTGGCGACGCAATCCGTGTGACCTTCCTCTTTGATCACGCCTTCTGGGACCAACAGCCCGAGACCGCGGGCATCGGCTTCCTGTTCTCTGAGGAGCCCCTGTTCCCGGTATGGTGGACGGGCAGGCCGGCGGAGCCGCTGCTGATTACCGGCTGGAGCGCGGGACCGAAAGCAGATCCGCTGATCGGACAGCCGCGGGATGCGATCGTGGCGCAGGCGTTAGCCACGCTCTCGCGGATCATGAAGACTCAGCCTCCCAATCCGCGGGGAGTCTGGTTTCACGATTGGAACGCGGACCCGTTCTCGCGGGGCGCGTACAGCTATGTACCGGCAGGCGCCCTTCCCGCTAGGCGCAAGCTGGCGGAACCGGTTGCAGACACGCTGTACTTCGCAGGCGAGGCAACCGATTTGCTTGGCTACACCGGAGCCGTGCACGGCGCCATCGCCAGCGGGCGGCGCGCGGCGGCACAGATTCTGCGGCGGTAGGATAGGTAGCCATGAGAATAGCGATTCTGCTGCTGGCGGCGTGGTGCGCGAGTGCGCAGACCAAAGAGCGCGCGCGGGACATCGGCGTGCCCTTTGAAGGCGCCACCGGGCCGCTCAACGCGATCACTGACGTGCCCGGAGTAGAGGTCGGACACAAGACCCTGATCTCGGGCGACTCCGTTCGCACCGGCGTCACGGCGGTCTGGCCCCGCGGGAGGAACTCGTCCGACCCGGTGTTCGGCGGGTTCTTTTCTCAAAATGGCAACGGGGACATGACCGGCACGCACTGGCTCACCGAATCGGGATTCCTCGACGGGCCGGTGCTGATCACCAACACGCACAGCGTGGGCGTGGTGCGCGACGCATTCCTCGCCTGGCTGGTCAAGAACAAGCGGCAGCCGGGCACGAACACGTTCGATGGGGGATTCTATACCTACCCCATCGTCGCCGAGACCTACGACGGGTTCCTGAACGACATCAACGGATTTCATGTGAAGCCCAGTGATGTGGATTCGGCGCTCGAAGCAGCATCGGCGGGTCCAATCGCCGAAGGGAATGTGGGCGGCGGTACGGGCATGGTCTGTTACGGCTTCAAAGGAGGCATAGGAACGGCGTCGCGCAAGATCGCCGGCGGCTATACGGTGGGCGCTCTGGTGCAGTGCAACTGCGGAAGCCGGAGGCAGTTGCGAATCGGAGGGTTGCCGGTGGGCGAAGAGATCTCGGCCGGAATGCCGCGCGCCGCGGCCGGGTCTGGCTACCGCGAGGATTTAGGCTCGATCATCATCGTTGTGGCCACGGACGCTCCGCTTCTGCCGCACCAGACACAGCGCCTGGCGCGGCGCGCGACGATGGGTCTGGCACGGACGGGTTCGACCTCGGGCAACGGGTCGGGAGACATCTTTGTCGCGTTTTCGACGGCGAATCCCGGGGCCGCGGCGGCCCAGGCGGCGGTGAATGTCGCCATGATGCCGAACGACTCGTTGAACCCTGTGTTCGAAGGTGCGGTGCAGGCGGTGGAGGAGGCGATCGTCAACGCTATGGTCGGGGCCGAGACCATGAAGGGCTTCCACGGCAATACGGTATTCGCGCTGCCTCACGACCGGCTGCGCGAGATGTTGAAGAAGTACAACCGTCTACAATGAAGTCATGGCGGACAAGTTGATCATTGCGGGACGCGAATTCGGCTCGCGGCTCATCGTGGGAACGGGGAAGTATCGCAGCCACCAGGAAATGCAGCGCTGCCACCAGGCCAGCGGCGCGGACATGGTCACCGTGGCCGTGCGGCGCGTCAACCTGACCGACCGGTCGAAGGAGTCGCTGCTGGATTATATCGATCGCTCGAAGATCTTCATTCTCCCCAACACCGCAGCCTGCTACACGGCCGACGATGCGGTACGCACCGCGATGCTGGCCCGGGAGGTCGGTCTCTCGAACTGGATCAAGCTCGAGGTGATCGGCGACGAAAAGACGCTGTTCCCCGATAACGCCGGCCTGCTGGAGGCCACGCGGACGCTGGTGAAGGAAGGCTTCGTGGTGCTGCCCTATACCAATGACGACGTGGTGAACGCGCGCAAGCTGATCGACGCGGGCGCGGCGGCGGTCATGCCGCTGGCCGCCCCGATCGGCAGCGGGCTGGGGATTCAGAACCCGACCAACTTGCGCATCTTCCGGGAAATGATCACAGGGGTGCCGGTGATCGTGGACGCGGGCGTCGGCACCGCCAGCGACGCGACCATCGCCATGGAACTGGGCGCGGACGGCGTGCTCATGAATACGGCGATCGCGGCGGCAGCGGACTCAGTCAAGATGGCCCACGCTATGAAGCTTGCGGTCGAGTGCGGAAGGCTGGCCTACGAAGCGGGCCGGATGGAGAGGAAGCTGTACGCGTCGGCGAGCAGCCCGATGGCGGGTGTGGTGGGGCGGTAGCGCTCAGGCGAAGATTTCGTCTACCGTGACGCCGTCGCCACCGAATGCAGTGAGTGGGATCGTTGCGCCCGGGGCGTTGAGGATGGCTGCTCCTTCCTGGACAACCGATACGGTCTTTTTTTCAAGGTCAACCACCCAGAATTCGATTGTGCCGTTCAGGAGACAGAGGGCGGCCAGCTCTTGCAATTGGGCCTGGGTATTCCATGGCGACTTGACCTCGATCACCAGCTCGGGTGCGCCGCGAAGGTTGTCGTCCGGATCGATAGCGCAACAGCAGCGCCCTGCGACACCGCCGGGCGATAATCGCTGAGCTGGTGGCCTGACGCACATCGCCTGAAGAATTTTGCTTGTGCCTGCTGATTCCCGCGCCTTATAGTCGCTTCGGAGGCAGATCTCCGATGAAGACCCGAGTATCTTCAGTCCTCATCATCCTCCTGACGGCAGCCGCAGCGAATGCCGAAAGCTTCTACGGCCTGATCCGGTTCTCGAACGACGGCATCCAAGGGTCCGGAATCACGCTGTCGACAAGCGCCATCGGCTTCTTCTCGTCATCCAGCCAGCCGGAAGCAATCGTTCAACTGGCAGGCGGCGGTCCCGACCCTGGACCTGTGTTCGGCAGCGCCGTCGAATTGCAGGATTTCACGCCGGGATCGATGGTGAGCGATTTCCTTACGATCGCTGGTTGGTCTCACGTGTTTGACGGCAGCACCTCCCCGC
>Ga0335077_10012723_pt1 | contig 10522 bp, 6 predicted proteins | sample Lox_Sample_31_FD_207151 | JGI IMG/M metagenome (GOLD analysis project Ga0335077, IMG submission 207151) | Soil microbial communities from Loxahatchee National Wildlife Refuge, Florida, United States - Lox_Sample_3.1 | ecosystem: Environmental > Terrestrial > Soil > Wetlands | place: USA: Florida...
TCGCCCGGCGGCAGCTGCGGTGCCGCTCAATGAGGTCGAGCCGGCGGAGGCGATCCTCGCGCGCTTCGACAGCGCCGGCATGTCGCTCGGGGCGCTCTCGCCCGAGGCGCACGAGGCGCTCGCCATCGCCATGAACCGCCTGGGTGCGCGCTCCAACTCCGGCGAGGGGGGCGAGGACCCGGCGCGCTACCGCACCGAGCGCAACTCCAAGATCAAGCAGGTGGCCTCCGGTCGCTTCGGCGTGACACCCGAGTACCTGGTGAACGCCGAGGTGCTGCAGATCAAGATCGCCCAGGGGGCGAAACCGGGCGAAGGCGGACAGCTCCCGGGGCACAAGGTCAACGACATGATCGCCGCCTTGCGCTTCGCGCGTCCCGGAGTCGGGCTCATCTCCCCGCCCCCGCACCACGACATCTACTCCATCGAGGACCTGGCGCAGCTGATCTTCGACTTGAAGCAGGTGAACCCGGCGGCGCTCGTCTCGGTGAAGCTCGTGGCCGAGCCCGGCGTCGGCACCGTGGCCGCCGGGGTTGCCAAGGCCTATGCGGACCTCATCACCGTCTCCGGCCACGACGGCGGCACGGGCGCGAGCCCGCTGTCCTCCATCAAGTACGCCGGCACACCGTGGGAGCTCGGGCTCGCCGAGACGCACCAGACGCTGCGTGCCAACGGCCTGCGCCACCGGGTGCGACTGCAGACCGACGGCGGACTGAAGACCGGGCTCGACGTGGTCAAGGCGGCGATCATCGGCGCCGAGAGCTTCGGCTTCGGCACCGCTCCCATGGTGGCTCTGGGGTGCAAGTACCTGCGCATCTGTCATCTCAACAACTGCACCACCGGAGTGGCCACGCAGCACAAGGTGCTGCGCAGCAAGTACTTCACCGGGCTTCCGGAGATGGTGATCAACTACTTCCGCTTCGTGGCGGAGGAGGTGCGCGAGATCCTCGCTTCCCTCGGGGTGCGCACGCTCGCGGAGATCATCGGCCGCACCGAGCACCTCGAGGTGCTCCCCGGAGCGACGCCGCGCCAGCGCAAGCTCAACCTGGCGCCGATCCTCTCGACCGCGGGCTCGAGGTCCGCGGCGGCGCAGTTCTGCGTCACGCCGAGCAACGCGCCCTTCGACAAGGGCGAGCTCGCCGAGCGCATGGTGCGCGACATGCGCGCCGCGATCGAGGCGAAGTCGGGCGGTGAGTGGGCTTACGAGCTCAGCAACTTCAACCGCTCGATCGGCGCGCGCATCTCCGGCGAGATCGCGCGGCGCTGGGGCAACTACGGCATGCAGGACTCGCCCCTGATCGTGCGCTGCACCGGCAACGCCGGGCAGAGCTTCGGCGTATGGAACGCCGGCGGACTCAACCTCTACCTCGAGGGCGACGCCAACGACTACGTCGGCAAGGGCATGGCGGCCGGGCGCATCGTGCTGCGCCATCCGGCCGCCGCGCGCTTTGCGAGCCGCGAGACGGTGATCATGGGCAACACCTGCCTGTACGGCGCCACGGGCGGTGAGCTGTATGCGGCCGGCATCGCCGGCGAGCGCTTCGCAGTGCGCAATTCCGGCGCTGTGGCGGTGATCGAGGGGGCGGGGGATCACTGCTGCGAGTACATGACGGGCGGGGCGGTGTGCGTGCTCGGGCGCACCGGCGTCAACTTCGGCGCTGGCTTCACCGGCGGCTTCGCCTACGTGCTCGACCTCGAGCGCAACTTCGTCGACCGCTACAACCACGAGCTGATCGACATCAGCCGCATCCATCCGGAGGCGATGCAGTCGCACGTGCAGCACCTGGAGAGCCTGCTCGAGCGCCACAGCGCCGAGACGGGCAGCGCCTGGGCGGCGGACATCCACAACGACCTGCGCACCTATCTGCCGAAGTTCTGGGTGGTCAAGCCCAAGGCCGCCTCGATCGACTCGCTGATCGAGAACCTGCGCCGCGCCGCCTGAAGCCACCGATGGCCGACCGCACGCTGCAGTTTCTCGATATTCCGCGCGCCGAGCCGGCGAAGGATGCGGTGGAGGCGCGCCGCGGGCACTTCCGCGAGATCTACGCGCCCTTCGAGGCGCTGGACGCCGCGCAGCAGGCCGGCCGGTGCCTGGGCTGCGGCAATCCCTTCTGCGAGTGGAAGTGCCCGGTCCACAACTACATCCCCAACTGGCTGAAGCTGATCGAGGAGGGAAATCTCTTCGAGGCGGCGGAGCTCTCGCACAAGACCAACTCGCTCCCCGAGGTATGCGGGCGCATCTGTCCGCAGGACCGCCTGTGCGAGGGCGCCTGCACGCTGAACGATGGCCTCGGCGCCGTGACGATCGGCGCCATCGAGAAGTACATCACCGACGAGGCGCTGAAGAAGGGCTGGAAGCCCGACATGGCGCACGTACGCGCGACCGGCAAGCGCGTCGCTATCGTCGGCGCGGGGCCCGCGGGTCTTGGCTGCGCCGACATCCTGGTGCGCAACGGCGTCAAGCCCGTGGTGTTCGATCGCCATCCGCGCATCGGCGGCCTGCTGACCTTCGGCATCCCGCCCTTCAAGCTCGAGAAAGAGGTGCTGGAGACGCGACGCGCCATCATGGAAGGCATGGGGGTCGAGTTTCGCCTGGGGCTCGAGATCGGTGCCGACCTGCCCTTCGAGCAGCTGCTCGGCGAGTACGACGCAGTGTTCCTCGGCATGGGCACCTACACGCCCGTGAAGGGCGGCTTCGCGGGCGAGGAGCTGCCCGGAGTGTACGAGGCACTGCCCTATCTCATCGCCAGCATCCGCCATCAGCTCGCGTTAGAGGGCGCGGCGCACTCGCTCATCAGCCTGGCGGGGCAGCGTGTCGTGGTGCTGGGTGGCGGCGATACCGCCATGGACTGCAACCGCACCGCCGTGCGGCAGGGTGCGGAGTCGGTCACCTGCACTTACCGGCGCGATGAGACCAACATGCCGGGCTCGCGTCGCGACTACAAGAACAGCCGCGAAGAGGGTGTCGAGTTCCTGTTCAACCGTCAGCCGATCGAAATCGTCGGCGGTGAGCGCGTGGAGGGCGTGAAGCTCGTCGCGACGCAGCTCGGCGCGCCCGATGCGCGCGGCCGCCGCGTGCCGGTGCCGATCGTCGGCTCCGAGCACATCGTGGCCGCCGATGCCGTGATCATCGCCTTCGGTTTTCTGCCGAGTCCGCCGCGCTGGTTCGACGCGCACGGCATTCGCCTGCACGACAGCGGTCGCGTGCGCGTCTCAGCGGGCGCGGCCAATGCCTTTCAGACCACGAATCCGAAGGTGTTTGCCGGCGGCGACATGGTGCGCGGCTCGGATCTCGTCGTGACGGCGGTCTTCGAAGGGCGCGAGGCGGCGCGCGGCATTCTCCATCAGCTGGGCGTCGGCTGAGGCGCCCAATAAAAAAGCCCCGCTCGTGAGAGCGGGGCTTCATTTTGTTCCCGTTCAACCGACCCGGTAGCTCGCTGTCAGCTCCGTCCGGCGTGCCGCATGGGCACACCGGCATGTCGCGTCGTCACGAGCATCTAGACTTTTCCGGCTGAAACGTTTGGAGCGCAGCTCCGGCTTCTATCGCGAGGCCCGCATGGTTCTCCACGCGTTGTATCGTTCCTGACAGCCGCTAAAAGGTAGCCGCTGTCTCACCCGTGCCCGCGTCGATCCCCGAGTTTTCTCGTTGTGCGAGTCTTTCTCCCTTTGCTTGCACGCATCACCGTCGCGGTTCCCGGCCCCCTTCAGAGGACTAAAACCCTTTACGAACGGCACCTTCCGACCGGAAATTATACTGATTCCAGGACAAAAAGATATGTAGCGGGGAACAGACACCGGCCCCGCCACGGGGACCCCTTCAGGAGGGGCCCTCAGCGGGCGAGCCGGACGCAGAAGCGCACGCCCCCGCCTCCCGGGAGGTTCGAGGCGGAGGCCGATCCGCCGTGGAACTCGGCGATGAGGCGCACGATGTAGAGCCCCAGCCCGAAGTGCGGGCGGTTGTCGCCCTCGCTGCGCGACTGCCACAGCGACTCGAACAGCCGCCCCGGGGCTTCGGCGGGCAGCGGGGGGCCTGAATTCTCCACCTCTATCACGGCCGTTGCGGGCTCGGCGAGCAGCCGCACGGTGATGGTGGATCCGGCGGGGCTGAAGTCGACGGCGTTGTCGATGAGCTTGTCCAGCATCTGCACGATGAGATCCGGGGCGCCCTCGAGCGTCACGGGCTGCGCCGGCAGCTCGCTCGCGAACTGCCGCTCGGGGAATGCGCCGCGGTAGGCCGCCACGGCGGATTCGAGCAGCGGCACCAGATCCAGCGGCAAGCGCTCGGCGCTGCTGATCGCCTCCTCGACGCGGCTTGCCGCGCCCATGGCGACGAGGATCGCGCTCAAGCGCTCGCTCCCCTGGCGGGCGCGCTCGAGGTAGGCGCGGGTCGCCGCCGGCAGCTCCTCCGCCTCGAGATTGTCGAGCGAGGAGCGGACGATGGTGAGCGGCGTGCGGATCTCGTGGGCGAGTTTCCCGGCGAGGGTGCGCAGGTAGCCGGTGTATTCGTTGAGCCGGCCGAGGAGGGTGGAGAAGCTGCGCGCCACGTCGCCGAGCTCATCGCGTGCCGCGGTGTCGGGGAAGCGCGTCTCGAGCCCGGTGCGCGTGAGTGCCGACTCGCTCGCCTGGCGCAGCCGCGAGAGGCGCAGCGCGAGCCACGCGGCGAAGGCAAACATGAGCATCACGACCACGACCGAAGTCGCGAGCGTCAGATTCAGCATGCGCGTCAGCGCCCGATCGCGCAGCCGCAGCCAGCGGTCGGGCGTCTGCGTCACCTCGAGCCTGCCGAGCACGGTGCGATGGTCGCGGCCGTAGATCGCCGCGCGCGCCTCGATCGGCGGCTGCACGCCCGGGCGGTCGACGAAGCGCCGGTAGAGGCGCGCGATCAGCGGCGGTGCGGGCGCGAGCACCGCGACCTCCTTCAGGGCATCGACGCGCGCGAGCATCTGCCCGGTGGCGGCCGACACCGCGAGCCTGAGCCCCGGCTGCGTGAACTGTGCGAGATACGTGCCGAGCTCCGGCGAGGCGACGATGAGATGCCCGAGGGTGTGCAGGTCGTCCGGGTGCAGGCTCCCGTAGCTGACCGGCGCCGCACCGCGCTCGTCGCGATCGTCGACCAGCACCCCGAACCCCGAGCCGAGCATCGACAGCGGCACGCGCAGCTCCAGGCGATAGCCGCCGGGGGCGAGCTGCCAGGCGCCGCGGATGCGTGGCTCGAGCGGGGCGAGCTTCTCGCCGTACTCGCCGGTCTCGATGCTGCGCGCCGTGACGGCTCCCGGGCCGGTGGCCGAGAGGAACACCTGCCGCTCGTTGCCGTCCGGATCCTGGAAGCCGAGCCACACGCGGTCGCCGGTGGCGCGCGGCTCGAGCGGCGGCAGCCCCGGAGCGTCGAACACCGGGTGCTCGTCGCGCACCTCGATGAGCAGATACAGCACGCGCTCGAACACGCCGGCGAGCACGCCGACGCGATGCCGCTCGTCCTTCTGATACCAGGCCCAGGCCGACGGGTCGTGCGGCCAGTCCTCGTAGTAGCCGTCGACGAGCGGCGCCGCGGTGAGCAGCTGCGGGCGCAGATCGTAGGGGCCGGCCTTGAGAAAAGCCGCATCGCTCCCGGCAACGGCGTCGGCGCTCTCGGCGGCCGGCGCGCGGTACAGCAGGTCGATGCGTCCCTCGAGCGAGGCGGCCAGCGTCTCGGCGACCGCTTCGAGCGAGGTCTGCTCGCCCTCGCGCAGCGCCGTCTCCATCTCGCGCGCGTAGTTGCAGCCGGCCCACGGCAGCACCAGGGTGAGGAGGCCCAGCAGCAGCAGCTTCAGGCGCAGCGACATCGCGGCGGAAAGACTATTCGACCCAGCGGTAGCCCATGCCGTACACGGTCTGCACCGCATCGAACTGCGGCTCGACCACCTGGAACTTGCGGCGGATGCGCTTCACGTGGCTGGTGATGGTGTTGTCGTCGAGCACCACGTTGGCGGCGTCCATGAGCTGCTGGCGGCTGCGCACGTGGCCGGGATGGCGGGCGAGCGCGTGCACGATCCAGAACTCGGTGAGCGACAGCAGCACCACCTTGCCGTCCCACTGCACCGTCATGCGCTCGGTGTCGAGCGTCAGCGGCCCGCGCTGCAGCACATCCCCCGCCTGCTCGGGCTTGCGCAGTGCCTCCACGCGGCGGAACAGCGCGTTCACACGCGCCGACAGATGCGCGAGGCTCAGGTCCTTGGTGAGGAAATCGTCCGCGCCGAGGCGCAGGCCCGAGACCGCATCGAGCTCGCTGTCGCGCGCGGTGAGGAAGATGATCGGCAGCACCGGTGACAGCGCGCGCAGCTGCCGGCACAGCTCGTAGCCGCCCTCCGGCTCGTCCTCGAGCGAGATGTCGATGACCGCGAGGTCCGGCAGACGCGCGGCGAAGGCGCTCATCGCCTGCGCGCGGTTGGCGTAGGTGCGCACCGCGTAGCCTTCGCGCGTGAACGCGGCGGCGTAGTTGTCGCGGATGGCGGCCTCGTCCTCGACTATGGCGATCAGGCGCTTCATGGAGTCGAGAGGCTACCGCCCCCGCGCAGCCTATGAAAGCGGCGCAGTCGGCATTTCACGCGCGCGGCACGCGGCCGCTGCGCGGGCTGCCACATTGCGCCACGATTCGCCGCCGGCGTGCCGCAATGGCGCCGCCGCCGTGCGTGCGCCGTGCCGTGGAATGAGTCCATGGACCTGCCACGGAACACCTCGGACGAAGCCGCACCTGCGGGCAAGTCGCGCTGGGACGCCGCCATCAACTGGCTGGCGCTCCTCATGCTGCTCGCCGGCAGCGTCGTATGGCCGCGCTGAAGGCGCACGATGAGCGGCCGTTGAGCCGCTCCCCCGCCCCGTGCTAGCTTGTCGGCCGACCACGGGCGCGGGACGCGTCCGCGTCGCCTGGCATCAGGAGCAGTCGCAACAACAACCATAGCGCGACCTGCCGATCGCGCCGACCCTCCGGGGAGAAATCATGTTCACCCAAGTGCTCGACCCGCTCGGTAACCTCACCCTGACCTGTCTCGTCGCGCTGATCCCGGTCGTCTCGCTCCTCGTCATGCTGGCGGTGTTCCGCCTGCCGGCCTGGATCGCGACGCTGATCGGCTCGGTCATCACTTTCGTGCTGGCGCTCGCGGTGTGGAAGATGCCGCTCGATGACGGCTCGCATGCCTACGTCTACGGCGCGGCGACCGGGGTGTGGAACGTCGACTGGATCACCTTCTGGGGCATGGTGCTCTTCAACACGCTCGGCGTGAGCGGTCTGTTCGAGAACTTCCGCCGCTGGCTGATCGCGCAGGGCAGCATGGACGTGCGCGTGCAGACGATGCTGTTCGCCTGGGCCTTCGGCGCGCTGCTCGAGGGGCTGGTGGGCTTCGGCTATCCGTGGGCGGTGGTGGCGCCGATCCTGATCTCGCTCGGAATCTCCGATCTCAACGCGATTCGCGTCGCGGCGATCGCCAACAACGCGCCCGTGTCCTACGGCGCGCTCGGCGCCCCGGTCATCGCGCTCGCCGCGGTGACCGGCTATCCGCTGCTCGCGCTCTCCGGCTCGGTCGGCACGATCGTGGCGGTGCTCGCCCTGCTGCCGCCGTGGGTGCTGCTGTATCTCGTGTCCGGCAAGGAGGGCATGAAGGGCGCGTGGCCGCTCGCGGTGGTCGGCTCGCTCGGCTACATCGCGGGGCAGTACCCTGTCGCCCGCTACCTCGGGCCCTACCTGCCCGACGTCACGGGCTCGATCGTCTGCTTCGCGGCGCTGCTCGTGCTGCTGAAGTTCTGGCAGCCGAAGACCGCTCTCGGCTACGGCGGCGTTCCGGTGGATGCCGAGAAGGCCCGGCAGATGCAGGGGCACGGTCTCGCCAGCGGCGAGGTGTTCCAGGCGTGGCTGCCTTTCGTCGTGCTGCTCGTGGTAGTGGCCGCGTGGACCGGGCCGTGGTCGCCGCTGCCGAAGGTCAGCTGGTTCAAGGTACAGGCGATCGCCTGCTCGGCGCTCGCCGCCACCTGTCCGGCCAAGGGGAATGTCACCGCGGTGTTCAACTTCGCGCCCTGGGTGGGCGGCAGCGCCATTCTCGCCTCCTGGATCATCGTGCTCGTGCTGCTGCTCGCGATGGGCAGGCTCAAGGCCGCGCAGATCGGTGAGATCTTCCGCCGCAGCTTCCATCAGATGTGGGGAGCCTGCCTGGTCGGCGTCTTCATCTTCGGGCTTGCCTACACCTTCAACTACTCGGGCATGGCGGCCTCGCTCGCCAAGGGCTTCTCCAGCCTCGGCAGCGCCTTCATCATCGTCGCGCCGATCCTCGGGTTCATCGGCGTCGCGCTCTCGGGCTCGAATACCTCCACCAACGCCATGTTCGGCAAGTTCCAGGCGCTGGTCGGCGCGCAGCTCGGCATGCCGCCGCTGCTGCTGCCGACGCTGAACTCCGTGGGAGCCGAGATCGGCAAGCCGGTGGCACCGCAGACGGCGAGCGTCGGGGTTTCGACCAGCAAGTTCGTGCGCAAGGAAGGCGACGTCATCCGCCACAACATGGGCTGGACCTTCATCCTGCTCGCCTATCTCATCGTCATCGCCGTCGCCTGCTATCTCATCGGGCCGGCGGCCATGAGGCTGAGCACGGCAGGGTAGCGGACCCTGTGCCCGCCGCGCGCCGCGCCTGTGCGGCGGCGGGCTAGAAGGCGTTGATCCCCGTGAGCTCACGCCCGATGGTGAGCTCATGGATGGTCTCAGTGCCCTCGTAGGTGATCACGCTCTCGAGGTTGAGCATGTGGCGGATGGGCGCGAACTCCGCGCTGATCCCGGCTCCCCCCAGCATGTCGCGGCAGTCGCGCGCCACCTCGATCGCCATGCGGCAGTTGTTCCATTTGGCGAGCGACACGTGCGCGGGCTGCATCTCGCCTGAGTCCTTCAGCCGCCCGAGCTGCAGCGCCAGCAGCTGCGCGGTGGTGATCCGCCGCGCCATGTCGGCGAGGCGCACCTGGATCGTCTGGTTGGCAGCGAGCGGCCGGCCGAAGAGCGTGCGGCTCGCGGTGTAGTCGAGCAGCTGCTTGAGGCACGCCTGCGCCGCACCGATGACCCCCCAGGCGATGCCGTAACGCGCCTGGGTGAGGCATGACAGCGGACCCTTGAGGCCGACGACCCCGGGAAGCACCTGGCTCTCGGGCACCACCACGTTGTCGAAGTAGAGCGCCGCGGTCACGGAGGCGCGCAGCGAGAACTTGTGATGGATCTCGGGCGCGGAGAAGCCCGGCGCCCCCTTCTCGATGAGGAAGCCGCGGATGCCGTCGGCCGTCATGGCCCACACCACGGCGAGATCGGCGATGGCGCCGTTGGTGATCCACATCTTGGCGCCGTTCACCACCCAGTCCGAGCCGCGGCGCCTGGCGTGGGTCTTCATGTTGGCGGGATCGGAGCCGCCGTGGGGCTCGGTGAGCCCGAAACAGCCGATCACCTCGCCGCGAGCCATGCGCGGCAGGTAGCGCTGCTTCTGCTCCTCGGAGCCGAAGGCGTAGATCGGGTACATGCACAGCGACGATTGCACGGAGACGAAGCTGCGCACGCCTGAATCGCCGCGCTCGAGCTCCTGGCAGATGAGGCCGTAACAGATGGCGTTCAGCCCGGCGCAGTCGTAACCCACGATCGAGGAGCCGAGCAGGCCCTGCGCCGCGAGGCGCGGAATGAGCTCGCGCGGGAAACGGTGCTCCTCGAAGCAGCGCTGGATGACCGGCAGCACTTCCTCGTCGACCAGCTTCGCGACCGAATCCTGCACCAGCCGCTCTTCCTCGGTGAGCTGGTTACGCACCCCGTAGAGATCCAGCGGGTCGAGGCTCGAGGTCCTGGCGGCGGACTTTGGCTGTGGGGCGGCTGTGGCCACGGAGGGCTCTCCAATGCGGGCGCGGGCGCGTATCGTATCCTAAGAGCAGCCGGATCCAAGGCGCGCGGCAGGAACGACCCGAAGGGGCGCAATTCCATGAAGATTCCGGAGATTCTGGTCGTCGAGACCATCCACAAGCCGGGCAGTCTCGCCAGGGTGCTGCAGGTGATCGCCGACGCCGGACTCACCATCGAGCACCTGTCGGCGCTGCGGCGCGACTCGGGGCGCACCCAGTGGGAGATCACGGTGGAGATGGACGAGGAGGCCGATCGCTCCCTCTACGAGCGCATCGGCCAGCTGCCCATCGCGCGCTTCGTCGGCAAGTCCGACCGGGTCTTCAACCGCCATCGCGGCGGCAAGATCCGCACCGTCTCAACTCAACCGATCAACTCCAGCCAGACGCTGCGCGATGTCTATACCCCGGGCGTGGCGCGCGTCTGCCTCGCGATCCGCGACAACCCGGAGGCGGCGCACGACTTCACCGCCCTCGACCACACGGTCGCCATCATCACCAACGGCACCGCGGTGCTCGGGCTCGGCAACATCGGCGCGCTCGCGGGGCTGCCGGTGATGGAGGGCAAGGCGGCCCTGTTCGCCGATCTCGTCGGCATCAACGGCGTGCCGATCCTCATGACTGAGACCGAGCCGGCGCGCGT
>Ga0335077_10012724_pt1 | contig 10522 bp, 13 predicted proteins | sample Lox_Sample_31_FD_207151 | JGI IMG/M metagenome (GOLD analysis project Ga0335077, IMG submission 207151) | Soil microbial communities from Loxahatchee National Wildlife Refuge, Florida, United States - Lox_Sample_3.1 | ecosystem: Environmental > Terrestrial > Soil > Wetlands | place: USA...
CACGAGGATCGACCCCTCGCCGAGCGCGGCGAGGTGCTCCGCCTTCCCGTGCCCGTACTGGTGGCCCGTGTCGGCCGGCCGCACGGCGACGCCGACCGCGAAGAACGTGAGCAGTGCGGCGATCAGGTCGGTGCCCGAGTGAACGGCTTCCGAGAGCAACCCGAGGCTGCCGGTGGCGAGGCCCGTGCCGAGCTTGAGCGCGATCAGCGCGCACGCGGCCAGCACCGACCAGAGCGCCGTTCTCCGCTGCGGGCTCACGTCGCGAAGCGTACGGCTCGGCTCAGCCGGCGACCGGCTCGGGCGGCCAGATCAGGGCGTCCTGGAGCGCCGCGTAGTGGCAGAGCGGAGCGCCGGCGGGCTCGAAGGGCAGGAGCGACGCGAGCTCGATCTCGACCTCGGCCTTCTGGAGCGGCCAGATGTCGTGGTGGATCTCGGTGCGGCCGTTGACGGTGTAGAGGCGGTACCGCTCGGCGAGGAACCACTCGAGCGAGCCGGGCGCCGCGCGGAAGGCGGCGCCCACCGGCCGGTAGCACCCCGCGAAGACCTTCCCGCGCTCGCCGATGCGCGCGCACTCGGCCTCGCGCCAGTCGCCGTTCCGCTCGAGCACCATCCGCGCGTTGAAGGACGGCACGCGGTAGATGCGCCGCATCCCGAGCGCCGCGAGGCGGCTCGATGCGTCGATCGAGAAGAACCACACGCCCGGCAGCCCGTCCGGCCCACGGACGTACGTGCGGACGTTGAGCTGGAGGAAGGACGAGATCCCGGGCAGCGGCAGCGCGCCGCGCGTCCGGAGCGCGCGCACCCGGAAGAAGACGAGGCCGAGCCAGGCGCTGCCGTCCTGCTCCTCGATCTCCAGCTCGTCGGGCACGCGCAGGCGGAGCTCGTCGAGCGGGACGCGCCAGTGCGCCCACAGCGTCTCCTCCCACGTCTGGCCGAGCGTCCAGCGGCCCTGCGGCGGTGGGTACGGCCGGTGCTGGACGCGGCGCAGCGAACGCGCCTGCCGGCCCGCCGCACGTGCGTCGTCGAACATCGCAGCTAAAGGTTCCCGCGCAGCGCCTGGTCCCGCTCGATCGCCTCGAACAGCGCCTTGAAGTTACCGTGGCCGAAGCCGCTGGCGCCGTGACGCTCGATCACCTCGAAGAAGACCGTCGGCCGGTCCTGCGCCGTCTTCGTGAAGATCTGGAGCAGGTAGCCGTCGTCGTCGCGGTCGGCGAGGATCTTGTGGCGGCGGAGGTCCTCGTAGTCCTCGTCGATCTCTCCGACGCGCGCCGGTGCTTCCTCGTAGTACGCGTCCGGCGTGTCGAGGAAGATCATCCCGCGCTCCTTCAGCGCCTCGACGGCCTCGACGATGTTCGAGGTCGCGAGCGCGATGTGCTGTGCGCCGGCGCCGCCGTAGAACTCGATGTACTCCTCGATCTGGCTCTTGCGCTTCCCCTCGGCGGGCTCGTTGATCGGGAACTTGATCTTGCCGCCGCCGTCCGCCATCACCTTCGACATCAGCGCGGAGTACTCGGTCGAGATGTCCTCGTCGGAGAAGTGGATCATCTCGGTCATCCCGAAGACGCGCTCGTAGTACTCGACCCACTCGTTCATCCGGCCGAGCTCGACGTTGCCCACGATGTGGTCGATGTTCGTGAGGCCGACGCCCTCGTTCGCGTGGCCGTTCGCAGCCAGGGACACGTAGCCGGGCTTGAAGGGGCCCGCGTAGCCCGCCCGGTTGACGAACGTGTGGATCGTGTCGCCGTACGCCGCGATTGCCGCGAGCTCGAGCGTCCCGTGCTCGTCCTCGGCCCGGTGCGGCTCGACGACGCCGCGCGCGCCGCGCTGCACCGCCTGGCGGTACGCCTCCGTCGCGTCGGGCACCGTCAGTGCGATGTCCTTGACGCCGTCGCCGTGCCGGGCATGGTGCTTCGTGATCTCGTGCTCCTCCCGCAGCGCGGAGGTGACGACGAACCGCACGGCGCCCTGCTCGAGCACATACGAGGCACGGTCGCGCACTCCGGTCTCCGGGCCCGAGTACGCGGTGCGCGAGAAGCCCATCGCGTGCTCGTAGAAGAAAGCGGCCTGCTTCGCGTTTCCCACCCAGAGCTCGACGTAGTCCCAGCCGAGCAGAGGCATGAAGTCTTCGGCCATGCGCCGGATTATGCCGTCACTCGACGGGGGGCGCGGGCGCCGCCGCCTGATGCCAGATCCGCTCGAGCAGGATGCCCGCGAAGATGAGAGCGCCGCCGACGATCTCGAGCGAGTGCAGGGTCTCGGAGAGCAGGATCAGGGCGAAGAACACGGCGAAGAACGGCTGCAGGTTCCCGAACAGCGAGGCCCTGGAGGGCCCGACGCGGTCGATCGCCGTGAACCAGAGGATGTTCGTGAGGAAGAGCGGCCCGATCACTGCGTAGCCGAAGCCGACCCAGGTCTTCCAGCCGAAGGAGAACTCCTGAGCCGAGAGCTGGGGGATGCTCACGAGGGCGAGCGGCACCCAGCCGATCGCGAGGACGAGCGCGCTGATCCGGAACGGCGAGTACCGGCGCATGAGCGGCGCGATCGTGACCGTGTAGCACCCCCACGTGAAGGCCGTGCAGATCGCGATCAGGTCGCCCTTGAGCCCGGCCGAGAACCCGCCGCCGGCCCCGGCCGCGATCAAGGCGACGCCGGCGAAGGTGATGGCGGCCCCGACCCAGAACGCACGCGAGAGCGGCTCGAGCCGCAGCGCGAGCGAGATCAGCCCGATGAACACGGGCGTCGTGCCGAGCAAGAGCGCCACGGTCGAGGCGTGCGCGAGCTTCACCCCGTACACGAAGCAGAGCTGGTTGACGAAGATCATCGCCGCGGCGAAGAGGACGAGCCTGAGGTCGCTCCGCGCGATCCGGAAGGAGCGCTCCCGGTGGTACGTGAAGGCCCAGAAGAGCGAGATCGCCGCGAAGTAGCGGATCGTCCCGTAGGAGAGCGGCGACCAGCCGTGGGTGAGGACGTACTTCGTGACGGTGATGTTCAGCGCCCAGAGCAGCACCGTCCCGAGCAGCATCGCGTCGACCGGAGAGACTCGGCGCACACCGGCGAGCCTACTGTTGGTTAGGGTTCTGCCGATGGCCGAGCCGACCTTCGCCGACGTCGACGCCCTCCTCGGGCCCGCGACGCCGCACTTCGCCTACCAGCTCCGCGCACGCGTGGGCGAGCTCGTGCTCGGCCTCGACGAGAACCATCCGGTTCGCCGCTACGCCGAGGAGAAGATGGAGCTGCTCGACCGTCTCGGCCACGCGTCGTCGAAGGCGCAGGACGGCGGACGCGAGCCGCGCTCACGGCCCGGCTGGTCGGAGCTTCCGAGCTCCGCGCCGGCCGACGAGCCGCTGCCGCGGCGGCCATGAGCCTCCGGGGCTCGTCGGTCCTCGTGACCGGCGGCACGCGGGGAATCGGGCTCTCGATCGCCCTCCGCCTCGTGCGCGACGGCGCGGCCCGCGTCGTCCTCGGCTACATGCGCAACGACGCCGCGGCCTCGGCGGCCGCCGAGAAGGTGCGCGCTGCGGGCGCGGAGCCCGTGCTCGTCCGAGGCAACGTCTCGTCAGCGCGGGTCGTCGCGGAGCTCGCCGCCGCCGGCCCCTACCGCGTCGTCGTGCACAACGCGGCGACAGGCGTGGCGCGTCCCGCGCTCGAGACCGACGACAAGCACTGGGACTGGACGGTGAACGCAAACGCGCGCGCACTGCTCGCACTCGCACGCGCGGCAGCGCCGGCGATGGAGGCCGGCTCGTCGATTGTCGCGATCTCGAGCCTCGGATCGGAGCGGGTGCTCGACAACTACGTCCTGATCGGAGCGTCGAAGGCGGCGCTCGAGTCGGTCGTCCGCTACCTCGCGGTCGAGCTCGCGCCGCGCGGCATCCGTGCGAACACGGTGTCTGCCGGTGTCGTCGAGACCGGAGCGCTCGAGCACTTCCCGAACAAGGACGAGATGCTCCGCTCGATCGAGCGCACGCCCGCGGGACGGCTCGCCGAGCCGGACGACATCGCCGCCGCGGTCTCGTTCCTCTGCTCCGACGACGCGGCGATGGTGCGCGGCCACACGCTGATCGTCGACGGAGGCTTCTCCCTGCTTGCGTGATGGAGCCGACCGAGCACAACCGCCGCGCGTGGGACGAAGTGCACCGTCGCCGCGCCGACGCGCGGCCCGATCGCCGCGGCCTGCCGCCGATCGTGCGCAACACGCTCGGCGACCTGACGAAGAAGCGTGTGCTGCACCTCCAGTGCGCGACCGGCGAGGCGAGCGCAGAGCTCGCAGAGCTCGGCGCGGTCGTCACGGGAGTCGACTTCTCCGAGGAGGCACTCGACGTCGCGCGCGAGCGGTGGCCGAAGATCCTCTGGATCGAGGCCGACGTGCAGTCGCTGCCGGCGAAGCTGCGCCGTGGCCGCTTCGACCTCGTGTACTCGGCGGAGGGCGTGCTCGCCGGCCTCGACGACCTCGACGCGTGGGCGCACGGCATCGTCGACGCGCTGCATCCGCTCGGCGAGCTGCTGATGTTCGAGGAGCATCCTGTCGCCGAGTGCGTGGACGGGCTGCTGCGCTGGCATCGCGACTACTTCGCCGTGTGGCGGCTCGGGCAGGTGGTGACGGCTCTCGCGCGGGCAGGGCTCGTCGTCGAGGCGCTGGAGGAGTATCCCGGCGATTCGTCCTGGCGTAGGCATGACAAGCGGATTCCCGGGACCTTCATGCTCTACGCCCGCCGGCGATAAGCGACTGCCGTCGGCCTCAGGCCCTTCCAAGGACGCGCCCGACCGTCGCACGCGCGATCGTGCCCGCCATCGCCGGGTTCTCCTGCAGCCGCCGCAGCGAGTAGCCGTACCAGTGCTTGCCGAACGGGACGTAGACTCGGAGGCGGTGTCCCGCCGCGACGAGCTCGCTCGCCCGCGACTCCCGCACGCCGAGCAGCATCTGGAACTCGTACGCGCTCCGCTCGAGCGCACGCTCTTCGATCCGCCTGAGCGCCTCGCCGATCAGCCACTCGTCGTGCGTCGCCACCCCGACGTACGCTCCCGCGTCGAGCAGGGCGTCGAGCGAGCGGACGAAGCTCGCGCGAACCGCCTCGGCGTCCGGAAAGGCGAGTGACGGCGGCTCGACGTAGATGCCCTTGCAAAGACGGACGTTCGGCTTCAGGTCCGCGAGCGAGCGCACGTCGCCGAGCGTGCGGCGCAGGTACGCCTGCAGCACGACGCCGACGTTGCCGTGGCCCGATTCGCGCAGATCTCGGTAGAGGCGTAACGTGTCGTCTGTCGTCGACGAGTCCTCCATGTCGATGCGCACGAAGTTGCCGTGCGAGGCTGCGTGCCGGACGACGTCGACGAGGTTCTCGCGACAGAGGTCGTAGGAGAGGTCGAGCCCGAGCGCGGTCAGCTTCACGCTGACGTTGGCGTCGAGACGGCGGTGCTGGATCTCCTCGAACACGTCACGGTAGGCCTGGGCGATCGCCCGCGCCTCGTCCTCGTGCGTGATCTCCTCGCCGAGCACGTCGATCGTCGCCAGCTTCCCGTCGCCGTTGAGCTTCTCGACCGTGCGAACGGCGTCGTCGAGCGTCGCGCCGGCGATGTAGCGGCCGGCGAAGAGCTGCACGACGGGCTTGGGCACCGCCGGAAGCAGACGGACGAGGGCTCGGTCGAGCGGCGTCAATGCTCGCGCATGAAGCCCTGGCGGGCCGCGCTCACGAGCGCCACCGCCTCGGGGAACAACACGCGCATCGCGTCACGCAGGGCGATCGTCTGCTCGTCGACGCCGCCGGCCGTCTGGACCTGGGCGAGCGCGGCGGCCGTCAGCTCTACCGCGGTGTTCAGCGTCAGCGTCGCGAACTGCTCCCGCTGAGCCTCCTGCACGTGCTCGGCCTGCTGCTCCGCGAACTCGCGCAGACCGCGCATGAGCTCGTCAGGGTCGCCTCCGAACGGGAATCCGAGTCCGCCGCCTTCCATGATCCGAGTGTAGCCGCCCGGGTTCAGGAGAGCGGGAGCTTGTACCGTGCCTCGACCTCCGCCGCGAGCGCCTCGACCGCGGGCAGCGCCTGCTGCATCGCGGCGGCGAACGGAGAGCCGGCGTCGTCGGAAAGGGTCTGCTCGAGCCTCCGTGAGGCGGCGCCGAGCGCGTCGAGATACGCCGACGTCGCGAGCCGCGGCAGGGGCTGCAGGGTGGACTCGAGCAGCGCCGCCGCATCCTCCGCTTCCTCGATCCCCTCCGGTGCCTCGGTCGCGCGCAGCTCGGCGAGGCGGGCGCGCAGCTCCGCCAGGTCGCCGCCGCCGGCGAACTCTTCCGCGACCTCGCAGAGGGCGGAGAGCGACACCGCCTCGCGCACGCGGCGCCGGCTCTCGACGGGCTGCGCGTCGCCGTCGAGCGCGAGCCACGCCGGCCCGACGGCGGACTCGAACGCGCACAGGTAGATGCGGCCGGCGCCGTCGGGCTCGGCGGCGAGAACGCCGGTCATCTGCTCTCCCGGCGCGGCGAGCGCGGCGGCGGCGACTGCGATGCGCTCGAGATCGTCGCTCAGCGCCACACTCGAAGCTTAGACTCGGCCGGTGGCCGAGCTCTCCGCGAGGACGAAGCACGCACGCGAGCTGTTCGCGCCGCTCGCGCCGACGTACGACCGGTACGCGCGGCTGCTCTCGTTCGGACAGGATCCGCGCTGGCACGCGTTTCTCGTCTCGCGGATCCCGCGCGATGCGACGCGCGTGCTCGACGTCGCTACCGGGACGGCGGCGGTGGCGATCGAGCTGGCGCGCGCGGCGCCCGAGCGAACGGTCGTCGGAATCGACCAGAGCCCGGAGATGCTCGCCGCCGGCCGCGCGCGCGTCGAACGGGCGGGACTCGCCGGGCGGATCGAGTTGCGGGAAGGGCGCGCCGAGTCGCTGCCGTTCGCCGACGGGTCGCTCGATGCACTCACGTTCACGTACCTCCTTCGCTACGTCGACGACCCCGGGGCGACGCTGAGCGAGCTCTCGCGCGTCGTGCGGCCGGGCGGCACGCTCGCGATGCTCGAGTTCGCCGTCCCACGCGGGATGTGGCGCGCACCGTGGGAGCTGTACGTCCGGGTCGGGCTCCCGCTCGCGGGCGCGACGGTCTCGGCCGGCTGGCGCGAGGTCGGACGGTTCCTCGGCCCGAGCATCCGCGGCTTCTACGAGCACCTTCCGCTCGAGACGCAGCTCGACCTGTGGCGCGCCGCCGGTGTCGCAGACGTCCGGTACCGGCGCCTGAGCCTCGGCGGAGGCGTCATGGTCTGGGGGACGCGAGCGTGAGCGGACGCCCGGCGTTCTACGCGTTGCGCCCGGGAGGGTGGCGCGACTACGTCACGCTGCTGCACCCGCCGTACACGCTCTGGCATCTCTCGTACGTCGCGCTCGGAGCCGCGCTCGCGCGGACGATGAAATGGGACCTGCTCGGCTGGACGGCGCTCGCGTTCCTCCTCGCCATGGGCGTCGGCGCGCACGCGCTCGACGAGCTCAACGGCCGGCCGCTCCGTACCGAGATCCCGGGGCGCGTGCTTGCCGCACTCGCCGCCTGCTCGGTCGCCGGCGCGTGCGCGATCGGCGTGGTCGTCGCAACGGACTCGACGCTCTGGCTGCTCGCCTTCGTCGCGTTCGGCGCTGCGGTCGTCGTCGCCTACAACCTCGAGCTGTTCGGCGGTGCGCTCCACTCCGACGTGTGGTTCGCCGCCGCATGGGGCGCGTTTCCCGTGCTGACCGCGTACTACGCGTCGGCCGAGCGGATCCGCGGCGAAGTCGCGGCGGCCGCGGCGTTCGCCTTTCTCACGAGCCTCGCCCAGCGGCGGCTCTCGACGCAGGCGCGGCTCGTGCGACGCCGGACGGCGGCCGTCGCCGGGCGCTTGACGCTCGAAGACGGCGAGACGCTCATCGTCGACACCGACCTGCTCGCCCGCGCGCCCGAGGTCGCGTTGAAGCTTCTCGCAGCCGCGATGCCCCTGCTGGCCGGGGCGCTGCTGCTCGCGCGTGTTCGGTGAGAAGTGCTGGGCACTTCAAACAGGCCGAAGGCCGTACGATGGAGCGGTGGCGCTGACGACCGTCTTCGACGTGCTGTTCGCCGTGGCAACGGTCGTCGCGGCGCTCGCGCTCGCCGGAGCGGCGCTCCGCGCGCTGCCGCGGGCGGCCGCGGTCGTCGCGTCGGCGCTCGTCGCGGCCGGGGCCGTCGCCGGCTGGGTGTTCTTCGCGCTCAGGGCGAGCCATCCCCGCGAGCTCGCCGTCGCAGCCGGCGGCCTCACCGTCGCCGCGCTCGGCGCCGTCGGCTCGCTGCTGCTTCGGAGTGCACTCGCGCGCGCGGATTCCACCGACGCCCATCTCGCGGCCGCACAGGCACGTCTGCGTGCGGTCATCGACGAGGAGGCCGCCGAGCGCGCGGCCGAGCTCGAACGGACGCTGGCGCGTGCCCGCGCCGACTCCGTGTCCCTCCTCGTCGAGGAAGAGCGGCGCATCGCAGACGAGCGCCGCCGCGGGTTCGCCGATCGCGAACGCGAGGTGGCGGCGTCGCTCACCGAGGCGCTCACCGCCACACAGGCGCAGGTCGAGCAGCGACTGGCCGGCTGGGCTCAGGATCTCGACCGCGCCGCCGAGACGACAAGGGCCCAGATCACCGAGCTGGCGCAGCGGCAGAAGCAGCTCGTAGCCGATGTGGGGCAGCGACTCACGACCGACAGCGACCGGCTCGCGATGGAGAGCGAGGACCAACGAAGCGCGCTCGCCCGCATCCGGGCCGAGCTCGACAAGTCGATCGGGGAAGTGCTGGAAACGGCGCGCGCGGAAGTCGAGTCGCACGCGGCCGAGCGTCGCCGGGCGCTGCACGAGCTCGACGAGCGCATGCGCCGCCGCGAGCGCGAGCTGCTCGAACGCATCGAGCGCGAGGAGACCGAGGCGGCCCAGCGCATCCGGGCGGGCTTCGAGGACGTGCAGCGCCGCCAGATCGAGCAGGTCGAGCGCATCGTCGAGCGTGCGACCTCGAGCTACTCGGAAGGAGCGACGCAGCAGTTTGCAGAGCTCGTGAAGGCGAGTCGCGAGGACGCCGCCCGGAGGCTCTCACGCGAGCTCGATCGTGCGGTCGAGGTCTTCGCGCGTGAGGCCGAGGCGGTGCTCGCGGAGCGGCTCGCGCACGTGGGCGACGCGGGGGCGCAGCGGCTGGAGCGGCGGCTGGCGGAGGCGGCCAAGAGCCTCGAGCGCCAGCGCGACGAGTGGATCGGAGCACTCGACGGCCGCATCGCAGACCTCGAGGCGGACATCCGCAGGCGCCTGGAGGAGCTCGGCGCAGACACCGAGGCGGAGCGGGCGGTGCTCGAAGCGCGTCTCCAGGAGCTCGTGCGGCGAGTCGAGGCCACCGACGTCCTGCAGAGCCCGTCCTGAGCGCAGGCCTCCCGCCAACAAACGACGGCAGGGTTCGTCGAAAGGACCACGAACGTACGGGGCCATGAACGAGATGACCGAGATCGCGGAACCTGAGACGAACGAGCGCTCGAAGGTCGAGAGCTGGCGTCTACACGTGCTGATCGAGGCCGGCTATCCGCTGCAGCTCGCCGAGCGTCTCGCAACGAGCGAGGCCGACCTGCACGTCGCGGTCCATCTCGTCCACAACGGCTGCACGCACGCGACGGCGGCCGAGATCCTGCTCTAGGGGAGGGCTTGCCCGAGTACGCTGGCGGCGTGAGCAAGGTCGAGCCGCTCTCGTACGACGACCGCACCGTCTACTCGGTCGGCGCCTTCAACCGCGGCGTCGCGCAGTGGCTCGGACGCCTGCCGACGGTCTGGGTCGAGGGTGAGGTGACCGAGCTCCGCCGCCATGCGCGCTGGGCGAGCGTCTTCTTCACGCTCAAGGACCCGGCCGACGGCTCGTCCGTCGGCGTGACGATGCCTCGCGGCCAGTTCGACGGGCTGCGCCTCGAGCTCGCCGACGGCGAGCGCGTGCACGTCTACGGCAGGCCGGAGCTCTTTGCGCAGCGGGCCGACTTCCGCCTGCGCGCGCTCACGATCGAGCGGTTCGGCGTCGGCGCGCATCTCGCGGCGCTCGAGCGCCTGAAGGCGAAGCTCGCCGCCGAGGGGCTGTTCGCGGCCGAGCGCAAGCGGCCGCTGCCGCTGCTGCCGCGTCGCATCGGGCTCGTGACGGGCAACGACGCAGCCGCGAAGCGCGACGTGATCACGACCATCCAGGGCCGCTTCCCGCCCGCGCACATCGTCGTGGCCGAGACGTACGTCCAGGGCCCGCGGGCGCCGCTCGAGATCGTCGCCGCGCTGCAGGCGCTGTGCGCACAGCCGGACGTCGACGTGATCGTGCTCGCGCGCGGCGGCGGCAGCTTCGAGGACCTGCTCCCGTTCAGCGACGAGCGGCTCGTCCGGGCGGTCGCCGCCTCCCCCGTGCCGGTCGTCTCGGCGGTCGGCCACGAGCAGGACTCACCGCTCTGCGACCTCGCGGCAGATGTCCGCGCGTCGACGCCGACGATGGCAGGCAAGCTGGTCGTGCCGGAGCTCGCGGTGCTGCTCGGCCGGCTCGAGCACGCACGCG
>Ga0335077_10012725_pt1 | contig 10521 bp, 10 predicted proteins | sample Lox_Sample_31_FD_207151 | JGI IMG/M metagenome (GOLD analysis project Ga0335077, IMG submission 207151) | Soil microbial communities from Loxahatchee National Wildlife Refuge, Florida, United States - Lox_Sample_3.1 | ecosystem: Environmental > Terrestrial > Soil > Wetlands | place: USA...
CCGATGTGGCGCGCAAGCTCCTCGAACAGCCCGTGCGTAGCGGGCAAGAATTCCTTCAGCGCGTCCAGAAATGTGGAGACGCGCCAGAAAAACATGCCCGCGTTCCAATGGAAATTTCCGGAGGCTACATATTCTTTTGCAAGGCCGAGTTGCGGTTTTTCCGTGAAGCGCCGCACCCCGAAAACCGGTGTTCCCTGCGCCTGGATGGATTCGCTTTGCCGCTCGATATAGCCGAAGCCCGTTTCCGGCCGCGTCGGCGGAATACCCAGCACCACCATGCGGCCCGGCTCGCGCGCCACGTCCAGCGCGGCGCGAACAATCTGCCGATATTTCTCCGGCTGGGCAATGAACTGATCCGCAGGCAAAACCGCCAGCAGCGCGTCGCCGCCCGCGGCGTGCCGCACGTGAATCGCCGCCAGTCCGATCGCCGCCGCGGTGTTTCTGCCCGCCGGCTCGGTCAAGACGTGCTTGCGTGCCGCCGCCGGCAATTGCTTGCGTAACGCGACTGCTTGTTCCGCGTTCGTCACCGTCCAGATGCGTTGCGGTGCAGCCAGCGGCGCCAGCCGGGCCACCGTCTGCTGCAGCATCGAGCCTTGGCCGGCGATGTTCAAGAGTTGCTTGGGCGTTCGCGTGCGGCTGCGCGGCCAGAATCGCGTGCCGCGCCCTCCGGCCAGAATCACCGCATGGGTGGTGAGTAGGTGCTTGGTCATTCGTTCGGGCTCAAAACCACGCGCGAAATCGCCGCTTCGTCAAATCCCTGATTCCGCAATTGCCGCCGCAGCTCGCCCGGCACGGGGACGGTCACTCGCAACACGGAGCAGGCCCCGTCGGGCTGCAGCAAAACCGTCTGCAAATTCGCCGGGAAAAACCACGCTTCCCCCGGGCGGAAAGCGTAGGCGTGCTCGGCATCATAGAACGATCCGGTGCCCGTAAGCGCGATGAACAACTGAAACTCGCTTTCGTCGCTTTCGATCGGAGTTGTCTTGGTGCAGTCCCAGCGTTCGGTGGCGAAAAATTCGCACGCCGCCAGCAAATGTTTGCTGGCATCGGGAGAATGCAGAGCCAGCGGCGCGATCTTGCCACCACGCGTCCCATTGAAGTTTGTCACGGCCAGAGCCTTTTCAACGTGCAATTCGCGCGCCTTCCCGGATGCATCCACGCGGCCAAAATCATAGACGCGATAAGTCAGGTCCGAATACTCCTGGATCTCACACACCACCAGCCCCGCGCCCATCGCGTGCTGCGTTCCGGCGGGAACAAAATACGTATCGCCGGTCCGCACCGGGACCCGCTCCAGCAACCCCTCGACTTGGTTCGTGCGAAGGGCCCGCAGGAAACAGTCCCTGTCCACGCCGGGTTTCAGTCCCAGAAGGATTTCCGCGCCGTCGTTCGCGCAGACCAGGTGCCACATCTCGGTTTTTCCGCGCCCGCCGGCCGCTCGCTCGTGGGCGCTTGCGTAGGCGTCGCCGGGATGCACCTGAATGGACAATTTGTCGTTGGGAAAAATGAATTTGATCAGTACGGGAAATTCGGGCAGCGCGGCAAAGCGCGTGCCTCGCCAGTCCGTCGGCATCGCATGCCACGCTTCGCGCAGCGTCTTTCCGGCGTAAGGCCCATTCGTAATCCGGGAGTCAAAGGCCGTAAGCCACGCTTCTCCGATCGGCTCCGGCAGATTTGTTTTGCCGGGATACCACGGAGCAAGCGAGCGCTGGCCCCAGATCCGCGGGCTGAAGAACGGCTCAAGACGCGAGAGAACGGGTTGCATCACAGTTCAGGATGCGGCCTCCGCGCGCGAGAAGAAGTTTTCCAGTCGCCGCAAACCCTCCTCAATACGTTCGAGCGAAGTGGCGTACGACAGCCTCAGGAATCCCGGCGCCCCAAAGGCTTCACCGCCCACCAGCGCCACGTGCGCCTTGTCGAGCAGGAGTTTCGACAGTTCGGTGCAATTTTTCGCCACAGCGTGCTTGCCCTCGCCGAGGTGCGCGGAAACGTTCGGGAACGCATAAAACGCGCCGCCCGGCCATTCGCAAGTCACTCCCGGAATCGCCCGCAGCCCTTCCACGATGCGCTTCCGCCGCTTGGTGTATTCCGCAAGCATCGGCGGCACCGTGTCCATCGAGCCGCGCATCGCCTCCAGCGCCGCATATTGGGCGATGGAGGTGGGGTTCGACGTCGACTGGCTTTGAATCTTGATCATCTGCTGGATCAGTTCTTCCGGAGCCAGCGTGTACCCGATGCGCCATCCGGTCATCGCAAACGTCTTCGAGACGCTGCCGATCACGATCACGTGGTTCTTCGAGTCCTTTGCGCTGGCGATCGAAAACGGCTTGTGCGGCTCGTAAACAAAGTGCGAATAGCACTCGTCGGCCATCAGCCAGATGTTGTGCTTCGCGCAGAGCGCCAGGATATTCTCGAACTCCGGCTTGTCCACCACGCCGCCGCAGGGATTGCTGGGCGAATTGATGATCACCATCTTGGTTTTCGGCGTGATGGCCTTTTCGATATCCTTGGCCTTGGCGCCAAAGCCCTCTTCCGGGCGCGTGTGCACGATCACGGGAGTGCCGCCGGCGTATTTGACGACGTCCGGAAAGCTCACCCAGTAGGGGGCCGGCAGAATCACCTCATCCCCGCTCTGGATCAGCACGCAGACCGCGTTGAAAATCGCATGCTTCCCGCCGACATTCACCACGCATTCCTTCGCGGTGTAATTCGATCCCAGCTCCCGGTTGTGCCACGCCGCGATCGCTTCGCGCAGCGGCATGATCCCGGCCGTCGGCGTGTACTTGGTGCGGTTTTCTTCGATGGCCTTGATTGCGGCTTTCTTGATGTGATCGGGAGTCGGAAAGTCGGGCTCGCCGGGGCCGAAGTCGGCGATGTCCACGCCCTTGGCCTTCAATTGCTCTGCGGCGCTGATGACCACTGCCGTCGGCGACACCTGGATTCGAAGAATGCGATTGGTGAAATGCACGGGCTCTCCTTGGAGCGAACCTGTAACCAACTAGTTTTCAGGAAAACGGCGCGAATTTCAATGACGAACCGCTGTGGAATTGGAGGGCTTCGAGAGCATGGTGCGAATCGACGCGCGGGCTTGGAAGATCAGGCCAGCTTTGCGCGCAAGCGTTCTTCGACAATCGGAGGCACCAGCCCCGCCAAAGGCCCGCCTAGCTGCGCGATCTCGCGGACCAGCTTCGCGCTCAAATAACTGTAAGTCTCCCCCGGCAGCATGAACACGGTCTCGAGCCTCGGCTCCAGCTTGCGGTTCATCAGCGCCATCTGCAATTCGTATTCATAATCCGAAATTGCCCGAATCCCGCGCAATATGACCGCCGCCCCGCGCTTCCGCGCATAATCCACCAGCAGCCCCTGGAATACGTCCACTTCCACCGCCGGCCACTGCTTGGTCACTTCCTTCAGCATGTCCACGCGCTCGGGCACCGTGAAAAGCGGCTCCTTTTCGACATTTTTCAAGACCGCGACGATCAGGTGGTCGAACATCTTTTCGCCGCGCATGATCAGGTCGAGATGCCCGTTAGTCACCGGGTCAAACGAACCGGGATAAATCGCAATGGAAGTTTTCATGAGAAAAGGTGGCGTTGCCGCGGCTCATTCTAACCCAATCGCCCCCGAAAACGAGAACGAACTTCACGCGCCTCCCATTGGTAGCACCGGCATCTTTTATTTATCCTGACCGGCAGGACCGGCAAGCACGCTCGCCTGCAAGATGCAGGCGCTACCAAGCTTGCGAGGTTTGGAGTGCGGTTTACTCTGAGCTTGCCCCAGGGGAACCCGGCTCCCGCTTTTACGACCCGCTCCCATTCGCCAAAATTAAGTTTCGTAGAAGCGTCTTACAACCTCGCGCATTTGCGCTAAGCTCTTTCCGGAAGGATTGCAAATGAACCCGAGATTTCCCGTGAGAAGCGCACTTGGGGCTGCGCTGGCGCTTTTCTTCGGAGTCACGATGACGCAGGCCCAACCCAACTCCCCGCTGAATCTCATGCCGCTTCCCGCGAAATCCCAGGGCGGCGATGGCGCACTGAAAATCGACGCCCACTTCACCATCACCTTTGCCGGTTACCGTGAAGCCAGGCTCGACCGCGCCGGCCAGCGCCTCCTCCGCCAGCTGCAGCGCGAGACCGGTCTGGTTTTTTTCCCTGCCGAAAAGAACGCTGCTTCGCCCACTCTCGCCGTCACCACGGATCACGAAAGCAAACCCGTCCAGGAACCCGGCGAAGACGAATCCTACGCGCTCGACGTCACTTCCTCCGGTGCGAAACTCCACGCAGCAACTCCGCTCGGAACCTTGCGGGGTCTCCAGACATTTTTGCAATTGGTCGCCATCACTCCGGACGGCTTCGCGGCTCCGGGCGTCCACATCGAAGACCAACCGCGCTTTCCCTGGCGCGGCTTGTTGATCGATTCCGGCCGCCACTTTCAGCCGCTCGACGTGATCAAACGCAACCTCGATGGCATGGAAGCCGTGAAGATGAACGTCTTGCATTGGCACCTTTCCGACAATCAGGGTTTCCGCATCGAAAGCCGCAAATTCCCGAAGCTGCAGGAGCTCGGCTCCGATGGGCGCTTCTACTCGCAGGATGAAATTCGCGAGGTGATCGATTACGCACGCGACCGCGGCATCCGGGTGGTCCCCGAATTCGACATGCCCGGCCACAGCACCGCGTGGTTTACCGCGCATCCGGAACTCGCCAGCGGCCAGGGGCCCTACGAAATCGAGCGCAAGTGGGGCGTCTTCGACCCGGCGATGGACCCAACGAACGAAAAAACCTACAAGCTTCTCGACGAGTTCATCGGCGAAATGGCCAAGCTGTTTCCCGATCCGTTTTTTCACATTGGCGGCGATGAAGTGAACGGAAAAGAATGGGACACGAATCCGAAAATCCAGGCATTCAAGAAATCGCACAGGTTCAAGACCAACGCGGAACTGCAAGCCTACTTCAGCGGCCGGGTGCAGGAGATCGTCACCCGGCACAAGAAAACGCCCGTTGGCTGGGACGAAATTCTCGTCCCTGGCGTCTCCAAAACGATTGTCATTCAGTCCTGGCGCGGCGTGGAGGCGCTGACGGCAGCGGCGCAGGCGGGGTATCGCGGCATCTTGTCCAATGGCTACTACCTCGACCTGGGTTGGAGCGCGGCGCGCCATTACGCCGTCGATCCGCTCGGTGGTCCTGCTGCTTCACTTACCCCGGAGCAAAAGCAGCTGATCCTCGGCGGCGAAGCCTGCATGTGGTCGGAATACGTGAACGCGGAAAATATCGACTCGCGCATCTGGCCGCGCAACGCCGCCATTGCGGAACGTTTCTGGTCGCCGGCGGACGCGACGGACGTGGCTTCGATGTACGAGCGCATGAACGCCGAGAGCGAACGCCTGGAATGGCTCGGCCTCACGCACCGATCGTTCCAGCGCCCCATGTTGCAGCGCATCGCGGGAACGGATGCCTCGCCGGACGAATTGGCGGCGTTGAGCGAACTGGCCCGCGCGCTCGAGCACCAGAAAGACTACACGCGCGAAGAAAGCGCCACGAGCGAGCCGACCAGCTTCACGCCCCTTAATCGCCTGGTGGACGCCGTCTACCCTGAAAGCGAACTCTCACGCCGGTTTTCCCTGGAGGTGGACCAGTTCGCGGCCTCGTCGTGCAAGGATTCCGCTCTGGGCGCAGCGATTCGTTCGCAGCTTTCCGAATGGGCTGGACTGAACGACCGGCTGGAATCGCTCGCCCAGCGTTCGCAGCTGGTGAAAGAAGCCGCTCCGGCGTTCGCGGCACTTTCCCAAACCTCCAAAATCGCGCTCGATGCGCTCGACGCCATCGGCAAAACGGCCCCACTTGCCACGGACCAAAAGAAAGCGCAGACCGACGCCCTCAACGGCCTCGAGAAACAAGCCCACCAATCCCAACTAACTCTGCCCATGCTTCCTGCATTGCAAAAGCTCCTCGACGCCTCCGCCACTGGTGGCGTGTGCACGAAAATGTAGCGGCTCCTATTGGAGTGCGGGAGTCCAGCCCGCGCTTTTGAGGTCCAACATTCGCCGGCCGAAGTTCAATTGGTGCACGGACTCGCCACCGTAAGAACGGCAGCCGGGCTGCCGCACTCCAAACGCATGGCGGCGCGGCTAGTGTTTCGAGACTCAGCCTGACTATCTCGAACCGGGCTGCAGGTTATGGCAGACGCCCTCACCGGAATCGCGAAACGTCTTTCCTTCAACCGGAAGAAACTCCCAGCGATACATTCCAGGCGAAAGCGTCAGCTTCAGCGCGCCGAAGGTGCGGTCATCACGCACTTCGCTATTCGGTTTCGCAAACCCGAGTGGGGTGTGGCTTCGTCCGCCAGTTCCCGCAACGATCTCCCTGATTCCATGTTCCGGGTCGGCTTCGCCTTCCGGATCCTGGGGCGCGAAGCGTTCGTAGGAATGCTCGTGTCCTGCCAAGATCAAATCCGCATGCGCGTCATAGAGGTCCCGCCAGAACGCGGATAATTCGGGATGCTCGGCGTGTCTGCCAAACAAGCCGCTGCTGAAGCGCGCGTGATGTCCGTAGGCGACGATGCAGGCATTCGGGTGCGCGGCAAGATCCCGCTTCAGCCACGTCTCCTCCGGGGAGCCCTCGCCGCACCCGCCCAATTCTCTCGACCCACAGTTGGTGTTCAGAACCACGACGTGCCAAGACCCCAGGGAGTAGCTGTAATAGCCTTTCCCCGGGTCACCGGCCTGCTTGCCCCAATACTGGAAGTATCCCGTTGCCGGAGATCCGTTGTACTCATGATTCCCCGGCGCTGGGCGCGTTCGCGCCTTGAATTTCCCCCACGTCGGGTCGTAGCAGTTCAGAAACTCCTCGTAGGTGCCGCTTTGATAGGCAAGGTCTCCAGCCGCGAACACGGTTCCAGGAATGTTTTCGATCAACTTGGCCGTTGCCTCCGCGCCCGAAAGGTCGTCGCACGCGGCAATGTCGCCCGCTCCCACCAACATGTGCGTCTCCCGCTCGTTCGTTTTGGAATTGCCGGCACTTTTTCCAGCCTCCGTCAGCGTCTTGGTGGCGGCCGGCTGTGCCGATGTGCACGCCGCGCCAGGAAACAAAATCCAACTCCAGATCAAACACAACAATAGAACTTCGCTACCGCACGGCAACCGCCTCATAGCTTCTATCCCGCCTTCCCGATGAGATCGCCTCTCAGAATACATCGTAAGCTCCAGTCAGACGGAAGCCGTTCAGGAGGCGTGGCAACCATTCAAACGGCAAATTGTGCCCTTGCGTGAAAAGTTATCGATTTAAGACCAATTCAGTCGTATTCTAAGCAACGGAAAATGAAAGCCTTGGCTCGCCATCTCCCCATGGCGTGGGGTTGACAAAGAGCGAAGCGAAGACGTATAGTTTAAATGCGACTGGTTCAGTCGCATTTGCGCTCGCTCCACACCCGAGCATTGGGGATCTGCGATGTTCAAACTTTCCAAAAAGGCGGACTACGGCCTGATCGCCATGAAGCATCTGGCCAACCACCGCCAGCAGCATGCCTGCAGCGCCAGCGAGATTGCCGAGGAATACGGCATCTCCTCGATGCTGATGGCCAAGGTGCTGCAAAAGCTGGCCAAGCAGAACCTGGTGGTCGCGAAGCATGGTTCGAGCGGGGGTTACCAGCTGGCCAAAGAGCCGGCCAGGATCAGCGCATTGGAAGTGATTACGGCAATTGATGGGCCTGTTTTGATCACTTCTTGCGTAACCAGCCACGGAAATTGTGACGCCACGGACCGCTGTTCCATCAAAGAACCATTGCAGCGGGTCAACGAGAGTATTTTGGGAGTTTTGGGCACGGTGACCGTCGCTCAGTTAAGCGAAGAAAAGCACGAAGCCGCGCTCGTGGAATTGAAAGGGATCGACCAACTGGCGGTAAGCCGTTAGGCGGAAGTCCCGAACAACGAGGAGAATCGGAAATGGGCGTCAAGCTGCCAATTTACATGGACAATCACGCTACCACCCCGATGGACCCGCGGGTGCTGGACGCCATGCTGCCGTATTTCACCGAGAAATTCGGCAACGCGGCCAGCCGTAACCACTCCTTTGGATGGGCCGGCGAGGAAGCGGTGGAAACCGCGCGCCAGCAAGTGGCTTCGCTGATCGGCGCCACCGCGAAAGAGATCATCTTCACCAGCGGCGCGACCGAATCCGACAACCTGATGATCAAGGGCGTCGCGGAGATGTACCGCGAGAAGGGCAACCACATCATCACCCAGGCGATCGAGCACAAAGCCGTGCTGGACACCTGCAAGAATCTCGAGAAGCACGGCTTCGAGGTCACCTATCTGCCGGTACAGAAGGACGGCCGCGTCAGCCCCGAAGACGTCCGCAAGGCCATCAAGCCGACGACCATCTTGATCGCCATCATGTACGCCAACAACGAAATCGGCATCATTAACCCGATCCAGGAGATCGGCAAGATCGCCAAGGAGCACGGCATCATCTTCGCCGTGGACGGCGTGCAAGCCGTGGGCAAGATTCCCGTCGACGTACAGAAGGACAACATCGACCTAATGGCGATTTCGGCGCACAAGATTTACGGCCCGAAGGGAGTCGGCGCTCTTTACGTTCGCCGCCGCAATCCCCGCGTGCAGCTTTCCGCCCTCATTGACGGCGGTGGCCACGAGCGCGGCATGCGTTCCGGCACGCTCAACGTGCCCGGCATCGTCGGACTCGGCAAGGCCTGCGAGCTTTGTCAGCAGGAAATGGCGCAGGAATCCGCGCGCCTTCTCGGCCTCCGCGAGCGGCTCCGGAAGGGTCTGGAAGCCAAGCTCGATGAAGTCTTCATCAATGGCTCGATGGAGTACCGGCTCCCGAACAACCTCAATATGAGCTTCGCGTATGTCGAGGGCGAATCCCTGTTGATGGGCATCAACGATGTCGCGGTTTCGAGCGGTTCCGCTTGCACTTCGGCAACCCTCGAACCGAGTTATGTACTCAAAGCTCTAGGCGTAGGCGAAGATCTGGCGCATACCTCGATCCGCTTCGGCCTGGGGCGGTTCACCACTCAGGAAGAAGTGGATTACGTGATCGACAAGATGGTGCAGGTGGTCACGAAGCTGCGCGAGCTTTCGCCGCTCTACGAAATGGCCAAGGAAGGCATCGACATTTCCAAGGTCAAATGGCAGACCGCCGAATCGGCGCATTAAAAGCGCACTACCGTGAGGAATGGAAGGAAGAAAATGGCCAGCGCAATAGCAACCGAAGGAACACTGCGGATTCACCGCTCGATCGCGGGCACCGCGGCACCTTTCCGCGTAACGTATCAGGCATATCAGGACGGCGACGAGCCCGCTCCCGCCGCCGAGCGCTCGTTTTATCATCTTCAGGACGTTCGGGCGTTTTTGAACGTGTTGGGCATCGGCGCGGACTACGTTCGCGACGCTCTTCGTGAGCTGACCGCGGGGCGTTCCGCGTTTCTGACCAACATCGCCTTGACGGAAAAGGCCGTCAAGAACGCGGGTTTTGGTTCTCTCGTCGCGGCGAAGGGCTAAGTTTCACTGGATTTGAATCGAGAAGGAGTAACCGGTCCATGGCATATAGCGATAAGGTAGTCGATCACTACAACAATCCCCGCAACGTCGGCAGCCTGCCGAAGGAAGATCCCAATGTCGGGACCGGCCTGGTGGGCGCGCCGGAATGCGGCGACGTGATGAAGCTGCAGATGAAGATCAACCCGGAAACTCAGGTCATTGAAGAAGCCAAGTTCAAGACCTTTGGTTGCGGGTCGGCCATCGCCAGTTCGTCTCTGGCCACCGAGTGGGTGAAGGGGAAGACCGTCGAAGAGGCGCTGGCGATTAAGAACACGGACATCGTCCGGGAGCTTTCGCTGCCGCCGGTGAAGATCCATTGCTCGGTTCTCGCCGAGGACGCCATCAAGGCAGCCATCGGCGATTGGAAAAAGAAGCACGGGGTTGAAGTTTCCGCGCACGAAAAGGCGTCGCACTAAGCGAGCCTTGCGCGGGTTAGTGGCGTCTTCCGGCGGCGCGTTTTTGAGCCGTCGGAGGTCGCTGTCCAGTTTTTAGACAATCGCTCCGAAGACGACAATCGCTCCAGGCACGAGAATCGCTCCGGAAAGGGTAGTCAGCATGGCGACGGAAATCAGCACGCAGGCTCCCCCGGCGGAAAAGGCCGGGCCGGTGATCCACCTGACCGAGAAGGCCGCGAAGAAGATCATCGCGCTGCTCGCGAAGGATGGTGTGTCTCCGGAAACCGGCGGCTTGCGCGTGGGCGTGCAGGGCGGCGGCTGCTCGGGATTGTCGTACGCGATGCGCCTGGATACCCAGGCGCGCGACCGCGACAAAATCTTCGAGGAGTTCGGCGCGCGCATTTTCGTGGACCCGAAGAGTTTGCTGTATCTCAATGGCACCACCTTGGAGTACGAAGAGACGCTGATGCGCCAGGGTTTCGTGTTTCAGAATCCCAACGCGGCGCGGAGTTGCGGCTGCGGCAGCAGCTTTACAGCGTAGCGGCATCAGGTAGGACAGACTTTAGTCTG
>Ga0335077_10012730_pt1 | contig 10520 bp, 10 predicted proteins | sample Lox_Sample_31_FD_207151 | JGI IMG/M metagenome (GOLD analysis project Ga0335077, IMG submission 207151) | Soil microbial communities from Loxahatchee National Wildlife Refuge, Florida, United States - Lox_Sample_3.1 | ecosystem: Environmental > Terrestrial > Soil > Wetlands | place: USA...
GAAACGCAGGATGCCTCAGCGGGCGGGACCACATGACCGGTACGACAGGTGCACCGGGACTGCCCGGCGGGTGAGCGCCTGGTCGTCGTCTCGCCGGGCTAGCTGGGGGACGGCATGCGGAGCAGGCTGCGGAGCAGGCGCACATGATCCTCGCTGTGGTCGCTGCCCGGGAGTCGGCTGAGACGTTCGCCGGGTTTATGGATCACGTTGCCCAAGGCTTCGAGGCACTGGGAGCTGCGATCCTGGTAGTCGGCGTGATCTGGTCGTTCGTGCTCGCGGCGGTGGCCGCGCGGCGATCCGGCTGGTCGGCAAAGGCTTACCTCGTATTGCGCCAGGCATTCGGCGGGGACCCTGCTGCTGGGGCTGGAAGTCCTAGTCGCCGCCGACCTGGTACGGACCGTCGCGGTCGCGCCTTCTCTCGACAATGTCCTCGTGCTCGGGCTGATCGTAGTGATCAGGACGTTCCTGAGCTTCTCGCTGGAAACCGAGATCGAGGGCGTTGCGCCTTGGCGACGGGCCCGGATGGGCGGCGCGGGGACGATCCGCCGGGCCGCGGCCAGCGCGCTGGAGTCCGAGACGCCGCCCTGATATCGACTCGTCCCGAGCGAGCGCCGACGCGATGCGTCTCTCGCCCGGCGGCAGAGCATAGCGGCACGGCCAAGATCCAGCTGGGTCAGGTCCTGTTCCTCACGCGGGACTAGGTCGGGCGCAGGCCACCTTCCGACCATGCGCTAGCTCATGTCGGGCGCTGTCAGCTTGAAAAGCCTCTTCGTCGTCCCGAACTAGCGGCGGCCCTGGTCGGTTGAATGACCTTCAAGTTAGCGGAAGGTGTCGGCGTTCGCTCATGCCAATGGCTGACCGGAGTTGTTGATGTACTTTGCTGCTGTACTTTCAGCACCGCACCCCGCTGGCCGGGTGCCCGCTGGCGGCGTGCTGGTTGGAGGGGTGGGCGTGGCTGGCTCAGATAGGCCCGGTGATGTCGCCGGATGGCGGGTTTTCGTGTCGCACACCTCTGAGCTGCGAAAATACCCCATAGGGAGCGCGTATGTAGCCGCGGCGGAACGGGCGGTCTCGGCCTGCGGGCATGTGATCGTGAACATGGCCGACTTTCCCGTCGCCAGCCAGCCTCCCGCGCAGCTGTGCATCGACAGGGTGCGCGGCTGCGACGTGTATGTGGGGGTGCTGGGCACCCGGTACGGGTCCCCGGTGCGGGAGCGGCCGGAGATGTCCTACACGGAGCTGGAGTTCGACACCGCGACCCAGGCAGGCCTGGCCCGGCTGGTGTTCCTGCTGGATGAGGACGCCGCCGATGTGGGTATCCCGGTGTCGGCGCTGGTGGACCACGAGTTCGGGGCGCGGCAGGAGAAGTTCCGCCGCCGGGTCCAAGACGCCGGGCTGGTAACAGGATCGTTCACGAACCCGGACATGCTCGGGCGGTTGGTGGAACGCTCGCTGCGGGCGCTAGGCGAGGCCGGGGGTCCGGGAAGCCGGACCCGGGGCGCCCCGATCCCGGGAACGGCGGTCACCGGGGAGATGCCGCAGCGGGCACCCGCGTTCCAGCCCCGCGCCGACCTCGTGGCACGGCTGAGCGCACGCGGCCAAGGGGTCACGGTGGTGCGGGCGGTAACGGGGATGCGCGGGGTGGGCAAGACCCAGCTGGCGGCGGCGTACGCCCGTTCCTGTATCGACGCGGGCTGGCGGCTGGTGGCGTGGGTCAGCGCCGCCGATTCGGCCCAGATGCTGAGCGGGCTAGCGGGCATCGCCGCAGCCCTGGGCGTGGGCGAGCCGGGCGCGAACCTGGAGGACCTCGGCCAGGCGGTCCGGCACCGGCTGGAGGCCGACGGGGACCGGTGCCTGGTGGTGTTCGATAATGCCACCGACCTGGACGGGCTGGCCCGGTTCGTCCCCGCGGCCGGGCGATGTCAGGTGATCATCACCAGCAACCAGGTGGAGACTGGAGGGCTCGGCGAGCCGGTCACGGTGGACGTGTTCACCGAGCAGGAAGCGCTAACGTTCCTGGCTCAGCGTACCGGCCGCCACGATGAGGCCGGAGCGCGGGAACTGGCTGGCGAGCTGGGGTTCTTGCCGCTGGCCTTGGCGCAGGCCGCGGCAGTGATCGCTGCCCAGCATCTGGAATACCCGGCCTACCTGGCCCGGCTGCGTGCCACACCGGTCAAGGATCTGCTCCAGCGAGCGACTGGGGAGCCGTATCCGCAGGGTGCCGCCGAGACCATCGTGCTGGCCCTAGATGCCGCGTTTGACGCCGACCCGGCGGGCATGTGCCGGGGACTGGTCAACGTGGTCGCCTTGCTGTCGGCGGCGGGAGTGTCCCGGAAACTTCTGTACGCGGCCGGGCAGCAGGGCCTGCTCTCACAGCCCGGCACCCAGGCGGTCGTCGGACCGGAGAGCATCGACGGGGCGCTGGGGCGGCTGGCCAGTGCGTCGCTACTGACGTTCAGCACCGATGATGCCACGGTGGCCGCGCATCGGCTGACTATGCGCGTTGCGGTGGAACGTCAGGCACATGACGGGACCCTGGCCAAGCTCGGCGCGGGAATAGCAGAGCTTCTGGATGCGGTAACCAGGTCGCTGTCCGAGCCGTGGCAGAACCGGGCAGCTGCCCGTGATGCCATCGGGCAGATCATGTCGCTGCACGAGCACCTCGCCCCCTACCTCGGCGGCCAAGACGACGCACTGACCAAGACCCTGCTGCGGTTGCGGGGCTGGGCGCTCTGGTGCCTGAACGACCTCGGCGACAGCTTCGCCCTAGCCATCGACTACGGCAAGGCCCTGGTCGCGGACCGTGAGCGGGTGCTGGGCGAGACCCACCCCAACACCCTTGCCACTCGCACCCACCTCGCTAGTGCCTACAAAGAAGCCGGGCGGCTGGATGAGGCCATCTCGCTCCTGGAGCGCACCCTTCCCTACCGTGAGCGGATACTGGGCGAGACCCACCCCGACACCCTTACCACCCGGAACAATCTCGCTCACGCCTACCGGGTCGCCGGGCGGCTGGATGAGGCCATCCCGCTCCTGGAGCGCACCCTCGCCGACTGCGAGCGGGTGCGCGGCGAGACCCACCCCGACACCCTGCCGGTCCGCAATAACCTCGCCCGCGCCTACCACGAAGCTGAGCGGCTGGATGAGGCCATCCCGCTCCTGGAGCGCACCCTCGCCGACTTCGAGCGGGTGCGCGGCGAGACCCACCCCAAGACCCTGGCGGTCCGCAACAATCTAGCTGGCGTCTACTACGAAGCTGAGCGGCTGGATGAGGCCGTCCCGCTCCTGGAGCGCACCCTCGCCGACTGCGAGCGGGTGCTGGGCGAGACCCACCCCAAAACCCTGGCGGCCCGCAGCAATCTAGCTGGCCTCTACCGGACCGTCGGGCGGCTGGATGAGGCTGAACGCTTGCGGCACCGTACCGAGCCCGGAGGATGATCGTAGAACGTCCCCGAGCCTTGCACGCTAGCCTGGAAAGCGCGGCTCAACTCCGCCCTGACTGCTACGGTTCTGCCGTGTTGACCTCGGCAAACGCTGTCCCGGCGCCTTGCGGCAGATAGCTGAGGCCGGAGTGGTCTGCAGACCGCCTCGACGCTCTGGTGCCAGTCCCAGGTAGTGGCCCATGCGCCTGGCAGCTTCCGGCACGTCCGGGTGCAACGTCCTCCCCAGCCCATGATCGCCAGGCAACTGGACGAGGCTGTCCCGCTATTCGAGCAGACCCTCGGCGACCGCGAGCGGATCCTGGGCCACGCCCACCCCGACACCCTGACCTCCCGTGACAACCTTGCCATTGCCTTCAAGGATGCCGGGCGGCCGAACGAGGCGGAGGGCTGACGGCGCCGGGCTCAGGCTGAATCGTGGTCCTCTGTTGATAAGCCGACTCGTGGATTGGGAGACCGGCTAACCTACGTCACAATGACATTTGTAACCGGCTAAGCATGACGATGCCAGTTCAGGGGGAAGGACGGATCTGATGAGCTTCCAGAAACCTCCGGGCGGGACCCGCGGCGCCCGGGTGCCGCCGTCGAATGCCGTGACTCGGGGCCTCAACCGGGTAGCGATGAGCTGGCACCGGCGGTCCGGAGACAAGTTCCAGGGCCAGGATCTGCTGTACTTGACCACGGTCGGGGCTAAGACCGGCCAGAAGCGGCAAACGACCGTGGCCCGGTTCCCGGACGGGGAGGATGCCTGGCTGGTGGTCGCCTCCGCCGCTGGGTCCGCTCATCATCCTGCCTGGTACCACAACCTCGCCGCGCATCCAGACCAGGTCTGGATCGAATTCGGCGGGCGTCAGCTGAGGGTGACCCCTGCCCAGCTCGACGGAGACGCACGCGCGCAGGCATGGCAGCGGATCACGCAGCTCCAGCCGCGCTATGCGGGGTACGAGCAGAAAACCGACCGCGCCATCCCCGTCATCCGGCTCTCCCGCGTCGACTGAGCCCAGCGAGTGGGCACGTATGCTCAGCGGGTCAACTCCGCATCTGACCTCTTCTGTCTTCGGCCCTCGGAGCGGTTCTGGATATACCTGCAGGCACGCTACGACCTCACGCAGCGGGATGCAAAGCACTGTTGAGGCGGGAAGGGCCACGCAGCGGAGCCGCCTCGACAAATATTAGAGCCAATTCGGTAGCGCACCGCGCCAAGTTCATTCCCTGTGTGTGCCTACCGGCGGGAATTACGTGATCGTTGACGCCCTGCGCTCGGGAAGTTCGCTGCCAGCCGTATGCGTCGCGCGCTTACTGACCAGAATGGCGTTCGTTTGGGACTTCCGGCCTGGTGACAGGTATCACCGTCACGAGGTGATCCAGGCCGACGAAATCACCAGGATTTGTCGTATACAGCGGGAGTTCGGCGAGCATTGCCGTCGCGGCGATCATGAGATCCGCTGCTCTGCGGCGAGGTTTCCGGCCCGCGGCGATCACTGCTGCCGTCACCCGGCCATAGGCCCGGGCGGCATCTGCGTCGAAGGGGATCGGGTCGAACTCGTGCTCAGCTCGCTGCAGGACATCCAGCCGACGAGCCCGCTCGGTAGCCTCGAAGTAAACGTCCTGCTCGGTGCCGGGGCGTACCTCATGCAGCCCAGCGGAAAGCTCGGCCAGCGTGACGGCGCTGATTGCCATCTCATCGGGAAGGTCCTCGGGAGCAATCCGGCTCCGCAGGATCATGATGTTGGTGTCCAGCAGGCCTCGTCGGGGCGCCTCACTGGTCATAGGCACCTCTGGCCTGATCGGCAGCGGCATCCTGGTCCGCCCGGAACGCGTCCGTGTCGATCGCTGGCGCGGTGCGCGACATAGCGACGAACTCGGCCCGTGACACGAAACGACGGCGCTGACGCAGTGGCACCAATTCGCCGATGCTATGACCGTCCCGGGTCACCGTGAAGGCTTGGCCGTGCTCGACTGCATCCATGATCTCCTTGGATCGCATCCTCAGATCTCGCTGGGTGATCTCGGGCTGACTGCTCATGAAACTAACGTAGCACCGGTTGCTACAGTGTGCTATACAGAGTCCGGCGTGTTCGCCACGCTGGACTGGTCTGTGGACGACTGGAACTGTTCGCCGTAGCGGCGGACAGCACCATCTGGCACAACGCGCAGACCGCAGCCGGCGGCTGGTCCGACTGGGCCTCGCTCGGCAGCACCGGCGGCCCCGTCACCGGCATCACCGCCGCCCAAGACGAAGGCGGAGCCCTCCACGTCTGCGCCACCCGCAAGAACAACACCGTGACCCACTGCCGCCAGCAGGACCAGGGCGGCGCGTGGACGGGCTGGACGAGCCTGGGCGCGCCGGACGCCGGCGCGATCGCCAACCCCGCGCTCATCTGCGACTCCGAGGGCTACCTCACCCTCCTGCTGACCCGCCCGGCCAAAGACGGGATGATCACGCTCCGGCAGACCGCCGGCGGCCGGTTCGTGACGACACCCCCCATCCCGGCCCGGCCACCGCACTAGACGCGGCCAGATCGGGAAGCCGTAATTCCAGGTAGCGATCATCAGCGATCACGAGACAAGTAAAGGGGTGGATCATGGCAGATTCCGGGCTCTTCATTGGCTTTGGGGCTCCCGTGCCAGGCCGTGAGCGACAGGCCAGCAAGGTGTTCAACGAAACGTTCGACTATTACTCCCGGTTGCAGCGAGAGGGCGAGATCGAAAGCTTCGAGCCGGTTCTCCTCCAGGCGCACGGCGGGGAGCTTGGCGGCTTTTACCTGCTGCGCGGTGACCAGGACAAACTCGCGCGCATACGCAGCAGCGAAGAGTTCGAACGGCTGACCGTTCGAGCCCTGCTCGTCGTCGAGAACCTCGGGATTGTGGACGCGGCCCTGGGCGCGCGATTCATGTCCCAGATGTCAATGTTCGGGGAGCAGGTGGAAGAACTTACCTAGCGGTCCAGAGCCACGTCACCCGCGGACCAGACATCCTCGGGTGACGTGGCTCACGGTATGGTGCGCGGCCGTCCGGCGGCACACCGCAGTGAGCGATGATTGCTCGATGACCTGGACGCGCAGCTGGCCGACCCGCCGCTGACGCCACGGGGCGACACGCAAGACAGGCAAGGAGCTCGCCAGGCCGGTCCGGCGGGCAGCCCGGCGGCTGCAGCGTGCCCTGGCCGTGCCCGCGCTCGGCGGCCGGGGAGGACACCTTCACCCACGGCCTGATGCACCAGCGCCAAGCCTGCCAGGCCGCCACCCTCGAGCAAGCCATCCCCCGCTTCACGGCCGCGCGAGGCGACCGGGCCACGGGCCATTGACAAGTCAGGCAGCCGGGCAGCGGGTTGATTGCCGCCTGGCATGAGGACGAGGTTCATCGGAGCGCGGGCACGTTACCCGGCCGACCAGTTCCCGGTCACATCGAAGTAGTCAAGCTCACGCCTCAGCTCGCGGGCGAGCACGCCCAGCGCGCGGCGCCTGGAGATCGCATACCAACGCCCGCGGCTGCCTACACGCCACCAGAAGCGGCACCTGCACGCGGCGATCTCTCCTACCTTGCCAGCCCTAAACGAGCACGGGCAGCGCATACGCCACACCGGAGGAAACGGGTCATAGGACTGCAGGCGCTTAACAGGCTGATCAGATACACCCATGGCGGGGTATGAGGGTACTCGATCCGGCCAGGATCCAGGGAAAACCCCGGCCGAGCCCGTTGAACTGCATGACGAACGCGCCGGCCGTCAGGACCAGCGGTGCGAAGATCCTTCTGGTCCGGGCCAGCTGAAGGACCGGCTTCCCGGCATTGCGCTCGTCGTTGTCGCGGATCGCGGCGATCAGCCGCCGCACAAGCTCCCTTCCCGGGCCGGCGCGGAGTCGTCTCACCTGCACAACAGGCTCCTGGCGCCAGCCTGGCCTGCTGTGCCGGTCGGCTAAGCCCGTGGGCCGGACTCGGGAAAGCCCGGCCCACGGGGCTGCGGACGTGCCTCCTTCTCAGCTCAGGCGTACCACGCTCTGTGCCGGTTCCGCCGGACCCGGCAACGGGCTTCGTCTCGTCCACGGCGGATCCCGGCGCCCCGGTGTTAGGCCATACCGATGTTCTCGCGGCTGCCGTAGGCGCACAGCCCCCACAGGGCCACGATGTCCAACGCGATGATCAGCAGGGACCAGAACGGGTAGGCCGGGATGAAGAACATCTGGCCGATGGCGTTGAGCCCGACGACGGCCACCGCGAACCAGCGGGCCAGCTGGTTACCTGCCCACACCCCGAGCGCCGCGAGCAGCTGGACGGCGCCGAAGACGGTCATGACCCAGCCCCACAGGCGCAGGTCGCCGACCACGTAGTGGGCGTTGCCGATGAAGATGTGCGAGTTGGCGATCGCGGCGATGCCGTCGAGCAGATTGAAAAAGCCGATGAGCGCTACCAGCGCGCCCGCGAAGACAACCATGCCGAGGCCGCGGCCTTCGGCGTGACGTCCGGCCGCGCCGTGGTGCCTCAGTGTTGCCGATGTCATGATGACCTCCTGTTCGGCATCACCCGGGCCCTATAGCCCGGATGTGTAACCGCTTCCGCGCCGGGCCCACGCCGCACCAGGCGACGCCAGACGGGCCGTGGGCGCGCACGCGGCCAACTTCAGCATTTCGCCAGGTGAAGCACGCATTGAGGGGCAAAGGTCCCGATCCTCGGGGCCGATCAGCCCGAGTGCCGGGAGGCCGACCGGGCATACAGGCTGCTGGCCTGCCCGTCCTGCCGCCGAAGGCTCGCGCGCGCGGAGTTTCCGTCGCGGGAGGTCGGGCAGATGGTTTCGCCTTCCGCGCGCCCGACGGCAGCACCGCCACCAGCGCGTATTCACACGGGTGCCGACGACAGACGGGCACGGCCGGACCAGCCGGTATCAGGGCTTGATCCCGGCCGTCTCGGATTCATTGCCCACGGTTGTCAACGACCTACGGCTGCTTGGGCCGCCCTGCCCTTGTCGTGCGCGGGCTGAGGAGGGTGAGCACCTGCAGGGTGAGCTGTTGCCGTTACAGCAGAGGCCAAAGGTCCCTGCTGGAAGGTGCCGAACGGCCCCTTTGCTGGTCACCGGATGGGGGAAATCCTTGAGGGCATGGCAACCGCAGGGATCGCGCCGAAGCTGCGGTGCATATCTGGGCTCGGCGAGCATGACGGCCGCCGGCGTGATAGCCGGAGTTTGGGAGAGCGATGGTGACCAGCCCCACGGAACAGGAGGGAACTCACCTCCGGCAGCGGGCCGGCCGGCTGGACGATCCGATCCTGGCATCGAAGATCACCATTCCCGAGCTGCCCGGCTGGGTGGTTTCACGCCCGCGTATCGAGAAACAGATCGCGGGGGGCGTGCAAGCCCCGCTGACAGTGGTCACCGGGCCGCCGGGGGCAGGCAAGACGATGGCGATCGCGTCGTGGGCGGCGAGCGGAGGGGCTGGGCCGATCGCGTGGGTGACGCTGGACGAGTATGACAATCGTCCGCGGACCTTCTGGTCGTACGTTGTGGCGGCGCTGCGACGCGCAGGCGTCGCCATTCCCGCGGCCGCATCCGCGCTGGCGCGCGGGAATGTGACCGGACATGACTTCCTGCTGGGGCTCGCTGCTGCCCTGGCCGGTCAGGACCCGCCGCTGGTGCTGGTGCTGGACGATCTGCACCTAGTGACCGACCCGCCCACGCTGGCCGGCCTGGGCTACGTGCTCAGGAATACGCGATCGGGACTGCACCTGGTGGTGGCGTCGCGGATGGATCCGCCTTTGCCGTTGCATCAGTACCGGCTGACCGGAGAACTGACCGAGATCCGCGCCGGTGCCCTCGCCTTCAGCGTTCCCGAAGCCGCGTTGCTGATGGAACAGCATGGCGTCAACCTGCCCGCGGCAGCGCTTGAGTCCGTTCACGCGCGGAATGAGGGCTGGGCGGCGGGCCTGCGCATGGCCGCGATCACCCTGGGCACTCATCCCGACCCCGAGCGATTCGTGCAGAACCTGGTCAGCGACGATGCCCCGGTCACCAGCTACCTGGTGGAGGAGGTGCTCAACGTCCAGCCCCCCGGGGTCCGGGACCTCCTGCTGCGCACCAGCATCCTTGACACGGTCAATGCCGATATCGCAGCCGATCTTGCCGGTGAGGCCGGCGCGGCGAGCTCCCTTTCCGAGCTTGCCCGGAAGACCGGATTCGTCCAGCCGACCGGCCGGGGGAACTACCGGTACCACGCGCTGTTCCGCGACGTGCTACGGCTCAAGCTGCGCTACAAGCAGCCCGGCAGCCTGGCTGACCTGCATCGGCGAGCCGCCGAGTGGTACCGGCGCCACGGGGATCTCCCGGTGGCGGTCCGCCATGCCGGGCAGGCCGGCGACGGGCAGCTCGCGGCCCGGATCATCGTCGACGAGCTGGCCATCGGGCACCTCATCGAACCCGGAGGCCTTGAGCTGCCGGACGAGGTCCTCCGGACCGCGCCGGAAGACCTGGCGCGGCCGCAGCTGCCTCTGGCCGGCGCGGCGGTCGCCCTGGCTGATGCCCGCGACCAGGCGGCCAGGGCGTCTCTGTCCGCCGCGGAACAGATCCTGGAGAAGCTTCCGGACGATCAAGAAGCTCCGTCGCGGCTGGCGGCGGCGATGATCGGCCTGGCTCTGGCCCGTCGAGCCGGAGACTTCACCGCGGCAGCGGCAGCGGCAGCGGAGAACCTGCTCGAAGACCTCGCCGCGGGCGCACACGCGGAATACCGGGACGCCTATGCGCGGATGCTGTCCGGGCGCGGGGCCGTTGAGTTCTGGTCAGGCGATTTCGACCGCGCCGCCTCACTGCTGCACAGAGCGGCGTCGCTTTCCGACGCGGAAAACACCGGCATGCCGTGCGGCAGTTACGAGGCCGCCAGCTGCCGCGGATACCTCGCGCTGCTGCACGCGCTGCGCGGGCAGCTGAGCCAGGCCGCCGACCTCGCCGCCGCCGCAACAGTCGTTCCCCAAGACAGCCGGGCGGCGCATCCCTGCGCGGCGGCCGCCGTCGCACTCGCCCACGTGCACCTCGAACGCGACGAGCTGGCCAAAACGCACCGCTGGCTGAAGCTGGCCGACGCCAGCCTGCGTGCCCAT
>Ga0335077_10012731_pt1 | contig 10518 bp, 6 predicted proteins | sample Lox_Sample_31_FD_207151 | JGI IMG/M metagenome (GOLD analysis project Ga0335077, IMG submission 207151) | Soil microbial communities from Loxahatchee National Wildlife Refuge, Florida, United States - Lox_Sample_3.1 | ecosystem: Environmental > Terrestrial > Soil > Wetlands | place: USA: Florida...
GCGTCGGGAAGCCCACCGGCCTCCAGGTACGCCGACCGCCGGATCGCGCACGCGCCCCCGGCGAACGTGGTCACCACAGACGACCGCCCGGGATCGCCGGCCCGCAGCCGCGGCACGTGCCAGCGCGCCCCCGCACCACCGTCAGGATCGGCGACACGGAACGACAGCACGGCAAGCTGCGGTTCGGCCCCGAACCGGGCGCTGACGTGCTCGCCGAGCTCCGCCCCGTCGGGGTACCACCCGTCGTCGTCAAGGAACAGCACCACGTCGCCCGCGCAGGCACGCACGCCGGCGTTGCGCCCGCCGGCCACGCCGAGGTTCTCCTCGAGCCGGACCGTGATCACGCCGTCCGGCACCGGCCCCGCGTCGGCGCCGTTGCCCACGACCACCACCTCGCCGCCAGCGCCGCGCAGCGGCTCCGTGCTCTCGATGGCCCTGGACAGCTCCTCGGGGCGATCGCCCATGGTCAAGATCACAATCGACAATTTCAACGCAACCGCCTCGACGCAATGATGGCCACCAGGTGCGCGACCACCATCAGGGCTGCCACGGCCAGGCACGCGAGCACGAGCACCCTGGTCGCGATCAGGTCACCGCGTACCGAGTCGACGATCGCCGCGGCCAGGATCAGCAGCGAGAGCTCCACCGCGTGGGTGATCCGGTGGATCCGCAGCACGCTGGCCAGCTTCCTGGCCCTGGCCAGTCCGGTGCCGGTCGGCGCGAGTGCCGCGTCGTCGGTCCCGGCGGGTAGGCCGGCCTTGGCCCGCGCGACGACGACGTTGTCGGTCTCGGCCTTGACCAGCATGGCGAGCAGCGCCGCGGCAACGCCCGCGGTCACGTAGCCGCCGGCGATGGTCAGCTGGCCCTGCGCGCGGAAGCCGAGCCCGACAAGCAGGGCGCTTTCGCCCAGGTAGTGCCCGACGCCGTCCAGGTAGACGCCGGAGACCGACGTGCGGTCGGACCACCTGGCGAGCTCGCCGTCGGAGCAGTCGAAGATCAGGTAGAGCTGGACGAGGACAGCGCCGACCACCGCGGTCGCCAGCCCGCCGAACGCGATCACCACGCCAGCCGCGACCCCGCACACGATGAAGGCGACCGTCACCGCGTTCGGCGACCAGCCCACGCGGGCGAAGACCCAGGTGAAGTAGACGGACAGCTTGCGGCCGTAGAGCCGGCCAAGCCAGTGCTCATCGTTCAGGCGGTCGAGCACTGCCTGCGGCTGGCCCTTCGCCCTGAGCTCAGTCAGCGACGGCCCTGACATACTCCTCCACTCGCTTGGCGGCCTCGTTTGGCGACATCGCCAGCCGTTCCAGGATCGTGTACCGCCCTGGCCTGGTGGCCGGGGCATGGCAGACCGCCGCCGCGAACTGCTCGGGGGACAGGCCGATGTCCTGCGGGAGCCTGGGCAGGCGGTACCGTCCCAGGCAGGACGATACCGCCGTGAACTGCACGGCGTCCTCGCGAAGCAGCGCGCAGAACAGCGCCCCGATGCCGGCCAGCTCGCCATGGCCGGCCGTTCCCGGGAAGAGCTCGTTCACCGCGTGCATGATCTCGTGATCGCCGCCGCTTGCCGGGCGGCTGGATCCCGCCACCGCCATCGCCATGCCGGACAGGATCAGTGCCTCGGCCAGGACCGTCAGGAACTCATCTGAGGTGCCCGGACCTGGCTGGTGCAGCACGGCGTGCGCGGCCGACCGCGCCATCGCCACGGCGAGGCCGTCCACGGCCTCGCCGGTGTCGGCCGCGGAGAGCTCCCAGTCGGCGACGGCGGACAGGTTGCTCACCACGTCGCCGACCCCGGCGATCGACAGGTTGCCGGGCGCCTGACGCACCCGGTCAAGGTCCACGACCACGGCGACCGGCGGCACCACGCCGTAGGAGCCGGTGCCCGAGACGTGCCGCAGCGTGCTCACCGGCGAGGCGATGCCGTCGTGGGCCAGGCTGGTCGCCACCGAGACCATCGGGATCCCCGCGATGTGCGCGGCCAGCTTGGTGACGTCGATGGTCTGCCCGCCGCCGATGCCAGCCACCGCCTCTGGCGAGGCGGCCCTGAGCTTGTTGCCGAGCTCGACCGCGCTGTCGTAGCTGCCGTCGGCCACCCGGAAGACCGCGCTGGCATCCAGCCGCAGGTCCGCTGCGATGGCCGCACCCTGACCGGGTCCGACAGCGATCGCGACCTGGCCGCGGCTGGCGATCTTCCGGTCAGCCAGCAGTTCGGCCAGCCCGGCGATCGCCCCCGGCCGGACGTCGATGACCAGCGGGGCGGCGAGCATTCGCGCGAGTAGCGGCATGGCCCTCCTCTGCCAAAGCGCCCGCCGGTCTGCCTGATCCGGCTGACCCTCAGCCCGGCGGTGTCCCGAAGCCCGGCGGTGTCCCGAGGCCCGGCGGCCCCGAGTCCGGCAGACCCTCAGCCCGGCGGTCCCGAAGCCCGGCGGCCCCGAGTCCGGCTGACCCTCAGCCCGGCGGTCCCGAGGCCCGGCGGCCCCGAGTCCGGCTGACCCTCAGCCCGTCGGTCCCGAGGCCCAAGCGGCCCGGCAGACCCCCGGTCGGCGGCCGCACGGTCCCGGCGGCCCGGCAAGCCCTCGGTTGGCGACCGCCCGGATCCGGTGTCCCAGCGGTCCGGCAATGCCAGCGGCCCGGCAGTGCCTGCCATCGCGACGGGTACAGCCTGGACGCGGCGGCTCTCCGCGAGACTAGCAGCGTCCGGCGATCTCCCTGGCCCTCCGCAGATCCGCGTGGTTGTCGACCTCGACCCAGTCCACTGCGCCGATCGGCGCCGCGAGCACGTCACCGCCCCGCTCGGCGAACTCGGCGAACCCGTCCTCGTAGTACAGGTTCGGATCGCGGCGCCAAGTAGTCTCCAGGGCGTCGGCCAGGCCGTCCGCCGCCGACGGCTCGATCAGCGTGGCGCCGATGTACTCGCCGTGAGCGTGCACGGGGTCCATCTGCTTGGTGATCCGCCGAAGCATGCCGTGCTCGTCGAGCACGACCTTCATCTCCTCGTCTGCCAGCGCCTTGATGTCATCGATCGCGATCACAATCCGGCCGAGTGGCGACCGAGGGCGGCGGCAAGCCCCGTCAATCTCGGCAGCCCTATGAGTGTCAGAAATCCCCGTGGTCCCGGCCGTCGCGGCCAGGAGGGCTTTCTCCACGCTGACCGGATGCACCGTGTCGCCGTTCACCATCAGGACCCCGCGGCCGAAGTACTCACGCGCAAGCCAGAGGGAGTAGGCGTTGTTCCACTCCTCGGCACGGTCGTTGTACACCAGGTCGAGCGCTATCCGATGCTCGGCAGCCATCGCGGGGAGACGATCGGCGACCCGCTCAGCCGCGTAGCCTACGATGATGACCGCCTCGCTCAGCCCCACCGCGGCGAGATTGGCCAGCGCGATATCCAGGATGGTCCGCTCGCCGGCCACCGGCAGCAGCGCCTTGGGCAGGTCGTCGGTGTCGGGTCGCAGCCTGCGGCCGGCCCCGGCAGCGAGCACCATGCCGATCAACGGCGCACTTCCTCCCTGGAACGCAGGTAGCCCGACACGACTGTCCGGCCGACGAGCGCACCGAGGTACGCCGCGAGCCCAACGTACCCGAATGTCGCGACGCCAAAGGTGGCCGCCAGGCCGATTACGAACATCCGTCCTTCCCAGCCGATGCCGACGGCAGCCATGCGCGGTGCGCCAGCGATGACGCTTGCATACCAGACGGCCGTGAGCGCGCAGGCGGAGAAAATCACGGGTCCGGGCACCGCGAGCGCAAAGCCAAGCGGTGCGAAGTAGGTGAACTGAGCCGCGACTAGCAGAGCCGGCACCAGCCAGTCGAAGCGGCCCTGGTGCGAGTGGCTCGACCCTGGCGATGCCAGCATCATCACGACCGGCGGCGTCAGAGCGACAAGCGCGGACAGGCTGCGCAGGCCGAGTGTGGCCAGCATCGCGGTGGCGAACAGGCCGGCGAAGGCCGGCGGCAGCGGGATCAGGTTGCCCTGGACCAGGCGGCCCGCCCAGCGTGCCACCGGTCCGTCGTCACGACAGGCCAGCACAACCCCACGGTCCGGCTCTCCCCCGGCAAGCGCTCCCGCCGCAGCGACTACGACAGCAGCACTAACTTCCGCGGCTGCACCACCTTCCGCAGCTGCACCACCTTCCGCAGCTGCACCACCTTCCGCGGCTGCGCCCACCCCCGCCGCCGCGCCGACCCCCGCCGCGCCGACCCCCGCAGCGCCACCGACCCCCGCGGCGGCACCGACTTCCGCGGCACCAATCGGCCACGCCCCAACTGCGGACGTAGTGCCGCGTTCCGTGACGCCGATCCTCCGCGCCCCGTAGCCGCGTTCCGTCCCGCCGACCCTCAGCGCCTCAGAACCGCGTTCCGTCCCGCCGACCCTCAGCGCCCCGGTGCCGCGTCCTGCCGTCGTGGCCCGGTCCGCACCTGCGTGCCAACTGGCCAGGGCCAGCACGCACCCGACCCACGCCGCCTCGACGACCGGCAGCGCCAGCAGCGCGTCCTCCGGCCCGGCCATCCACAGCACGGCAAGAACGAGCAGCACCCGCGCCCCCGGCGGGATACCCAAGAGCCGGCCGGGCAGCCGCCGCGACACGTTCGTCCAAAGGGCGCCGAGTTCACCCCACATCGGTTCCCGCGTAAGTGCAGGTCGAGCATCGCAGTGGCCGCCGCTCGTGCCCCTTCCATCACCAGCGCCCAGCCGCGCGATGCCAAGAGACTCCGGTTCATCGTGTTCATCCTGCCCGGAGCCGACCGATCGACTGGCCGCGGACCCGCTTCCGGACACTCGGCCATTGCCAGGCATTCCGCTGCCAGGCATTCCGCCGCCGGCCATTCCGCCGCCGGGCACCCTGCCGCTGGCCTGTACCTCGCCGACAGGACCGGTGCTGGCAGCTCCGACGCCGGCGTGTCCAGCACGGCGAACGGGATAGCACGCGCCAATCATCTCTGCGAGCGTGACCGACGCGACCGCGATGATGGCGATCGGCCACAGGCCCCGCCCCGCCGACTGGCCTCCGGCCGCTATTCCGCCATAGATGGCGCACTCGGCGGTCATCGCGCAGACCGCCGCGAGCCAGCCGAAGCCGCGGGCATTGAGCCCGCTCGTGGCCGCGCCCAGCCCAGCTACGCCAGGCGTCCCGGCGCCCGTCCGCGCAGCGGAATCTCGCCAGCCCGGACCCCGCCTAGCGGCACCCAAGATGCCGGCACTTGGCGCGCCGACCGTGCCAGACGCGGCGACTCGCGGCTCGTCCGCGTCTGCCGCGCTCCAGGTCACGCTGGGCAGGACGAGCCAGTCGGTACTGCCCTCCAGCGCTCGGCTGGCCCGCCATCCCGAGCCCGGTCGCCGTTCCGTGCCCGCCCGCGACTCCAGGTCCGCCTGCCGCTCCGAGTCCGGCCGCTGGCCCGGACCCGGCCGCCGTCCCGGATCCGGCCGCTGGCCCGGACCCGGCCGCTCTCCCAGATCCGGCCGCCGCCCCGGGTCCGGCCGCCGTTCCAGGCCGTGCCGCCATTGCCGACCTGCCCGCCACTCTTGATCAGGCTGTCGCTCTGCCCCTGCTCGCCATCGCGGGGCCCGGAACTCCGAGGCCGCGCGCCGCTCTCGGCCCGCCCCCGCCTGCGGCACCCGTTCCCCGTCGCGCGGCGACTGCGGGCTCGCGGCCGGGGCACCGGCGCCCGACCTGGCTGTGAAGGCAGCGACCTGCCGGGCGCCGCGCAACGTCAGGTACCAGCCGCACGCGGCGATCGCGCCACGGAGCGTGTCCTCACCCTGGCCGCCGCTGAACCAGGCCGCGGCGCAAAGGGCCAGCAGAAGCGAAATGCCAGCAAGCGAGTTAGGCGCTATCGACCGCGCCGCCGCCCAGGCTGTCAGCGCACCGAGCAAGCCACGGACCCTGACGGCGCACACGCCACATAGGGCAGCCAGCCGAACCGCCATGCCGCCCCAGTCAGGCCACCACTCGGCGACGCGGCCGACGACCGGCCTCCCGCCACCCGAACGCTTCAGTCCCGAGACGATCGCGGCCTCCATGACCCAGGCGGTCTGACCTGTTGCGTCGGATCAGTGACTCAGCGTACTTGGACTGCCGAAAGGGCTCCGAGTTTCCCGCGAAATCGGCGCGCCGAATGCTCAGGCGCAACCGCTCCGACTGATGCCCGGCCCACCTCGATCGACCCCGCCCGCTCCCGACCGATTCCGCCCGACCCCTCCTGACCCCGGCCGCTCCTGGCCGACCCCGCCTGACCCCGGCCGCTCCTGGCCGACCCCGCCTGACCCCGGCCGTTCCTGGCCGACCCGGGCCGACTCGCCGGACTTCGGCGGACCCCGCCCGACCCCGGCCCACGCCGCGGGTCGGCAGCCGAGGACATCGTGTCACCCAACTGTCGCGCGGCGCGCCGACCGCCCTGCTGCGCGCCAGCCACCCCGCGACGTGGGCACTTCGCTGTTGCCCTAGCGATTGACGCAGTCCCTCAGAGGAGAACCGGCGCCCAATTTCGGCATTGATGTCCGGCTCTTGCTGGGCTCGCGTCGACATCCGGGCGGTCAGCGCGCCGACCACAGTGGTCCGTCGACGCGGCGATCTGCAGCCGCGGCCCGCAGTCGGGACCCGCAACCCGGACCCGCAGCCCGGACCCGCAGCCCGGACCCGCGGCCACCCGCGGCCCCGATCTGTAGTCGCGATTTCGATCGGGGTTTGCAGGGTCAATTTGCGGCGGTACCCCCGCCCTGCGCTCGGGACTGGAGTGAGCCGGTCTCCCACGGCCTGGTCGCCCCACGCCATCGGCGCCGAGACCGGCAAGGGCGGGTGCCGACCGCGCCGAGGAGCCGACCTCCTTGCGGCGGCCGGCGGCGCCGGCCGCCGCACGCGCTGGGTAGGGTCCGATCATGCAGACCGTGGCCGTGGTCCTGGCCGGCGGGTCGGGCGCCAGGCTAGGCGGGCCGACGCCGAAGCAGCTCCAGCTGCTGGCCGGCCGGACTTTGCTCGAGCACTGCGTCTCGGCGTTTGACCGAGCACCGGGAGTGGGCGAGGTCATCGTGGTGATGCCGGACGGCCTGATCGGCGAGGCCGCTCGCATCCTTGGCGACCGCTACGCCAAGGTCACCAAGATCATCGCAGGAGGCGCCGAACGGCCGGGCTCCACCAGCCGGGCTATCGACCTGCTCAGTGGCACCCGCGCGCCAGGTACCGACTGCAACGTGCTGTTCCACGACGCCGCGCGGCCGCTGGTTGACCAGCGCATCATCGCCGACTGCGTCGCCGCTCTGGCCGACTGCGAGGCGCTCGGTGTCGTGATACCGACCTCAGACACCATTGTCGAGATGGCCGACGGCGTGATGACCGCCATCCCACCGCGCGAGTCGCTCGGCCGCTGCCAGACTCCGCAGGGCTTCCGGCTCTCGGTGATCCGGCGCGCCTATCAGCTTGCGGCGACGGACCGATCGGCGGAAAGGTTCACACCGACGGATGACTGCGGGATGGTGCTGCGTTACCTGCCCGAGGTCCCGGTCAGGGTGGTCCAGGGCAGTGAGCGCAATCTCAAGATCACCTTCCCCGGCGACCTGCGGATCGCCGAGGCTGCCCTGACCGAGACCGGACCTGCCTCGACCGACCCAGACGGGCCGCCATAACCCGTGACGCGGCTAGCCAGTCTCGAATACCTCTAAACCGCCTAAATCACCTATCCCCTCGTCGCCGAAGGTTTCGGCTCGATCACTTTTCATCCACCAACGTCATGATCACGTCAGTTATACGGCTTATGCGAAGCGCCAGCGGGTGAAAAGTGGGCGCAAGCGGGTGAAAAGTGGCGCCAGCGGATAAGAAGAGGCGCCAGCGGATGAGAAGAGGCGGTGCCGGAGGCCGAGCGAGCATTGTGGCCACGCGGCTCGTTCAGGAAAGCAGGCAGGCCCGGCGCGGTCACCTGCCGGACCAGGCAAACGACCCCGGCGGCACGGTCGCCCGGCAGCGTCCTTAGCTCGGCCTTGGCCTACTGGTCAAGCTGGCCGGCCGTGATCTCTGTCGGCACGCAGCAGGCAGCCAAAAACCCCGCTAGGCCGTCGGCCGGCTCATGGTGCGGTCAGCAGGACGGCTGCCAGGCACCAGGTGCCGCGGACTGGTCAGGAATCCGCTCCCCCAGCTGATGTGCATGGTCGCGAGCGCGACCGGAAGCCAGGCCAGTGCCTTGCCACGCAACTTGCCGAACGCGGTTGCGCTCACCGCAGCCAGCCCGAGCAGGTAGATCACCGGTGCGGCGAACCCGATCGCGAGCACGACGGGCGGCCAGCCGCCGACGCCGACGGCCAGCGCCGTCAGCCCGGCGATTCCGGCCAGGGTCCCCGCCCCGAGCACCGCGACCGCGGCCGGCGGCGCCAGGTACCGCAGGTTGATCGTCCCGGCGTGCTGCCTGGCCACCACCCGGCGCCACCGCCCGTAGTGGAAGTACTGTGAGCCGACCGCGACGACGCTGGTCCTCGGCCGGTAGCTGACTCGCATCGCTGGCTCGAACCAGATCAGCCCGCCGGCCTGGCGGATCCGGTGGTTCATCTCCCAGTCCTCGGCCCGCAGGTACCGCTCGTCGTAGCCGCCCACGCCCTCGACGGCGGCACGTCGGAACGCGCCGAGGTACACGGTGTCGGCCGGGCCGGCGCTGCCGCCGGTGTGGTTCGGCGCCGAGCCGACCCCGAACGGCGAGGTCATCGCCCAGGCGACCGCCTCCTGGAACGGCGTCTTCCCCTCGGCAGCCATGATCCCGCCGACATTGACCGCCCCGGTCTCGGCGAGAGTCCGCATGGCCGTGGCCACGTACCCGGGTGGCAGCATGCAGTGCCCGTCTACCCTGACGATGAACTCGTGCCGCGCCGCCCTGACCGCGGCGTTCAGCGCGCAGGGAATCTGCCCCGACGGGTTGGGCACCACAGTGATCCGGGGATCGGCCGCCGCGAGCCGTTTTGCGATCTCTTCGGTCTTGTCCTTGGACGGTCCGACCGCGAGCACGAGCTCGAGCTCACCGGCGTAATCCTGGCTCAGCACATGGCTGACCGATTCGCCAAGGTGCCGCTCCTCATTGCGTACCGGCATGATTACCGAAACGGGAACAGCCGTGCCGGTCCCGGCGGCGGCCTGCGCTCGGCTCGCGGTGACTGTGGCCGGAGCGTGCGCGTCGCGGATGTAGCTCATGACGCTGATGACGGTACCCGCCCTGGGCCAGTGCGGTGACCCAAGGGCGGCAACGGGTCCGCTGAAGGCGCCTGCGCCTGGCCAGGCGCCGCGGGCGAATCAGGCGGGCTAGGTGACGTCCTCCAGCATCTCGGTGACCAGTGCGGCGATCGGTGAGCGCTCCGAGCGCACCAGCGTGACGTGGGCGAACAGCGGGTGGCCCTTGAGTTTCTCGATCACCGCGATGACGCCGTCGTGGCGCCCGACCCTCAGGTTGTCGCGCTGCGCGACGTCGTGGGTGAGCACGACCCGCGAGCCTGTTCCGATCCTGGAGAGCACGGTGAGGAGCACGCCGCGTTCCAGCGACTGGGCCTCGTCCACGATCACGAACGAGTCGTGCAGCGACCGCCCCCTGATGTGGGTGAGCGGCAGCACCTCGAGCATGTCCCTGGCGACGACCTCGTCGATCACGTCCGGCGTGGTGACTGCTGACAGCGTGTCGAACACAGCCTGGCCCCACGGGTTCATCTTCTCGGCCTCCGAGCCCGGCAGGTAGCCGAGCTCCTGGCCGCCGACCGGGTACAGCGGGCGGAAGACCACGACCTTGCGGTGCTGGCGGCGTTCGAGCACGGCTTCGAGCCCGGCGCAGAGCGCGAGCGCCGACTTGCCCGTGCCGGCGCGGCCGCCGAGCGAGACGATCCCGATCTCCGGGTCGAGCAGCAGGTCGAGCGCGACCCGCTGCTCGGCGCTTCGCCCGCGCAAGCCGAACACGTCCCGGTCGCAGCGGATCAGGCGGACCGACTTGTCCGGCTGCACGCGACCGAGCGCGCTGCCGGTGCCGCTCGCCGAGTACAGCACCAGCCCGGTGTGACACGGCAGGTCGCGCGCGGCTTCGCACTCGATCGTGCCGCTCTGGTAGAGCTGGTCGATGTCCGGGCCGGTCACCTCGACCTCGCGCATCCCGGTCCAGCCGGAGTCCAGCGGCAGCTCGGCGCGGTACTCCTGCGCGGCTACGCCGATGGACGCTGCCTTGATCCGCAGCGGGAGGTCCTTGCTGACCAGGACCACGCTGTCGCCCTCGGCGGCCAGACTGCGCGCGACCGCCAGGATCCTGGTGTCGTTGTCGCCCAGCCTGAACCCGGCAGGCAGCACCGAGGGGTCGGAGTGGTTGAGCTCTACCCGGACCGTGCCGCCGAGGTCCCCGATCTCGACGTCGGCGTCGAGCCGGCCGTGCTCCAGTCTCAGGTCGTCCAGGTGCCGCAGCGCCGCCCGCGCGAAAAACCCCAGCTCGGGATGGTTGCGCTTCGCCTCAAGCTCGGTGATGACCACCAGCGGCAGGACCACCCTGTGCTCGGCGAACCTGCCG
>Ga0335077_10012732_pt1 | contig 10518 bp, 9 predicted proteins | sample Lox_Sample_31_FD_207151 | JGI IMG/M metagenome (GOLD analysis project Ga0335077, IMG submission 207151) | Soil microbial communities from Loxahatchee National Wildlife Refuge, Florida, United States - Lox_Sample_3.1 | ecosystem: Environmental > Terrestrial > Soil > Wetlands | place: USA: Florida...
ACCAGGCCAACCATGACTACCTCCAAGAAGAGAAGGAGGGCACGAGCGCGGAGCGCCCATCGGTCTGCCGCACACAAGCGTGGCCCTTCGAGCGCCGAGCCCTATTGCAGCGACGTGCTTCCGGCCACCGCAGGAGGCGTCTGCCCGAGCAGCGTGAGATTGGCAATCGTGGCCATCGCAGCCTTCCCGCTCGGGATCTGTCGAAGGCCGAACATGCTATCGCCCTCGAACCACTCCGCCTCCACAACCAGGACCCGTTCGACGCTGTCGGTGAGTGGATCATGCCACAGGCCATACTGCGGAATGGCGATGTGCAGTGGTTGGCCGACGACTCCAACGCACGCCGCAAAGACCGCGTTGCCGCTCCGGACATCAGCTGCCGTTGCCACCCGGCCGCTCAGGTATCCGGTGCTTGGAAGCGACGGCCAGGCTGCCGCCACCTGAGCTCGGCCCGGTTGGGCGGCCTTCTGGTGGGGAGTGCGGAGCCCGCTGGCACGCTGGCTGCCGCCCAGCAACGATGCCAACCCGAGCAGCCCAATCGCGCTCTTGCGAAGAGTGGCCATGGTGCCCTCCACGCAGCCCAACGACTCGCGCCTCGGCGGCGGGCCGGCCCGCGGGCCCCACCATCCATCTCCAACCAGCCTAACCTGGGAGCGTTAGGCAAGGGTCACGCGGCCGTGCCCGCCCGGCTGCAGCCACGCCCTCCGGTTGCTGCCTGGCGACTCGCGCCTCAGCGGCGAGGTGCGGCGTCACGCGTCATGGTGCGCTAGCCCACGGCAGGCGGCCCAGAGAGCGACGCCGCCGACGACACCGCTCTGCACGACGATCCTGGCAGCTGCCATCTGGGGCCAAGCATGCATGGCAAGCAGGATGGTGGCGGCCGCCACTCCGCTTGCCGCGCCGGAGGTGCCGGAACCGGTCAATCCCCTGCCCAGCACCCGCAGACCGAGTGTAGCGATTCCGACGTAACCTGCGGCTGCAACAAGCAACGCCGCCCCGCTGTGCCAAGATAGGCCCGCGATTGAAGCCGTTCCGGAGAGCGCGCTGCCGACATACGCGAGCATCAACACCGCGCCGCCGAGCACTGGCCTCAGCGCGAGACGACCCACCCTCATCGGGCGTGATTCGGCCGCCTCGCGCGCGAGACGCTCGGAATCCAACGGATTGAGCTCGTTCGTCATGCCGCTCCGGGCTGCCTGACGAATGCGCCTCAGCGTGCGGGCCGGCCGCGGGACCCGCCAGCCATCACCAATCAGCCTACACCCCGAGCGTCACGGCGGCTTCACGCGGCCGTGCCCGCCGCTGCAGCAGCCGGTTCGACATCAGCGCTTGGCGATGCGGTCGCTTCGCGCCGACGGATTCCGCCACTGCCACAGCCCCGCCATCACGCTCGGCGGCAGTCGGTACCCGAGTTGGCGGGCCACCATCACGATCTGACCTCGATGATGCGCCTCGTGGGCGACGAAGTACGTCAGGACGTGTTCGACGTCCAGCGCGAGGTTGCGCCACACGTACGCCCTCGATGACGGCACCTGCCCGCCGCGACGGCAGCCTAGCTCCAGGAGGGCCGCGATGCCCCGACTGCTCCGCTTCAGGGCCGACACGAGTTGCCGCGGCGTGACGGATCGGTGGTCCACGCGCGTCGGGGCAGCGATCCCGTGCTCGGCGCCCAAGGTCTTTACCCAGCTACATCGTGCATTGTGGAGGTGCGCGGCGACACTCCGGACTGTCCGTGTTGGGATGCCGGGTATCGTCGCGCGCCAGAGCGCCGCCGGGAGGCGCTCGATCAGGAACGCCGTGACGCGGCCGTTCGTGTTCCAGGCGGCGAGCAGGGCATTCGGCGCCTCGGGTGCTCGGAGCACGCGTCTACCTCCTGCAGATGCGCTGATGCCTGACGACTCGCGCCTCAGCGGCGGGCTGGCCGCCCACTCGGCTGGGCGCTGCGATGCTCTTCCTACTGCACCAGTGACGGGCGTTAGGCGGCGTTCCGCCGCTGCAGGCGCCGGTTGGGCCGCTTCCGATCTCAGCGGCCGCCATGCGCCGTGTCAGCCCCCCGCGTTTCCCGCAATGCCTTGAGGTCCTGGAGCAAGCTGCCCCGGTCCTCGACATGGCGGAAATCGACGAAAACCCAGCGGCTGCCGACACGCCGGACCTCCGCGACCACGTCCGGTCGCGATTGCGGCTGCCGGTCCGTGCACATGCCGTTCACGGCGACCAGAATGGTATCCCCGCGCCGGGTCGTCCCGGTGACCTGATAGGGGTCGCACGGATCCTGCGCGGCGAGAAACGGGTCCCAGTCCAGGCCGGACACCGCATCGGGGCTGCCGGCCTGCGCGGCCAAGTCGAGCCGCATCGCGCCGAGGAGCACCGCGTCGAAGAACCCGGAACTGTCTCGCACTGCGACTTCATAGCGGTCACCCGTCCGCTTGTACCACTCATAGAAGGCTTGCACGAAGCGCGCTGCCGATTGCGCGGCCGAATCGGGCGCGGGTGCGCCGAGGGTGGAGTCCTGGCTCGCTACGCCGGGATGAGCCTCGGAACCGGCGGGTGCCTCTCGGTGGCAGGCCATGACAGGCACGACCGCCAGCACGAGTGGACTGAGCCGCCAGACCAGCGTGGTAGCGTGTATCACGGAGCTCCTTGGCCGGAAGCGGCCTAACGAAGTTCGCGCTCGATCGTGTAGCGATCGGCGAGGGCCGCCCGAAGACCTGCGGGCATACCGTCCACGCCGCTCACTCTTTGAGCGCAACCAGCGCGACGAACGGCGGATAGTCACGCAGCGCGATCAGTTCGAGATCGGTCGCGTGCCAGCCGAGGTCGTACCGGCCGCCGCGGTTCAGGTAGTCGCGCAAGGCCGCCACCGCTTCGACCTTGCGGCCGAGCAGCGCGAAGATGCGGGACACCTCCAGGCCGTTGTTCCGCAGCGTGTCCGCCCGCAGCTCCTCGATGCGTCGCAGAGCGGCGGCTGTGTCCCCCTGACTGGCAGCAATGCGCGCTGCGGAGTTCACGTACAACGGCTCGTCGGGAAACTCACGGCCCAAGTCCGCGAAAAGCCGAGCGGCCTCCGCGTATCGCCCCAGATAGTAGTTCTCCACCGCCATCTCTTGCCGAACTTGCCGGTCCTGCCGGCGATCCGCCGGGAGGGCCTGGTTCCATGCCAACGCCCGCTCGAACATGCGCTGGTACTCGGCCTTCGTCCGGTGCTCGAGCAGCTCGGCGGCAACAAGGTGCATCAGGGTTCCAGGCGCCCGGTAGTCGGGGAGCGCCCGGCTCGCCGTCAATACCTGCTCTAGTTCCGCCATTCTCCCGAGCGCAAGGAGGGCGCGGGCCTCGGTGAAGGCATGGTCAGAGTTGCCGGGATCCCGCGTTCTCGCTTCGCGCGCCAGCGCCAGCTCCTGGTCGTACCGGCCCAGCCCGTGCAACGCGGCGGCCTCGACGGAGTACCACGCCTGCCAATCGCGGCCCCAAGAACTCGAGGTGTCCCGGAGGTGGTAGAATCTCGTGGCCTGCGAGAGGTGGTTGGTCCGTACGGCTGCATAGAGCGCCAGGTAGGCAAAGGCCTGCGAGTCAACCTGGAACGCCGCCGTCGCAGCTCGCCACTCATCCTCGGGCGACGCGCGCAGTGATTGGGAAATGTCCAGGACAAGCGTCTCGCCGCGCGTCAGACGCCCGCGGCGCGTCTCCATCACTCGCAGGATGGAATCGGACTCATGCGAGCGACCCAAGTTGAAGAGCGCGCCCGCTAACTGCTCGGCGACGTAGAACTGCGTGGAGTCGCGCCGGAGTATCTCCTGTTGGACGGGGATCGCCTCGACGAACTTCCCCTGATTGAACAGCTGGTTGGCTCGGGTCCACAGCCTGAACAGCGCGAGAGTACTTGGTGGTGTGTAGAGCGATGGGTCCATGCCTCTTGATTCCGGCGACACGTAGTAGCCCACCGCTCCGAGAATCCTCTCCTTCGCTTCGTCCACCACCCGACCAGCGTTCCCCGCCAGGCCCTGTGCAGCGCGGAGGCTAAAGACGGTCTTGAGGTCGCGGGCGCGCAGCACCTGAGACTGCACCTCCACGGTGTCGCCGCGTTGATAGATCACCCCTGTCACGAGGGTCGCCGCGCCGCTGGACCTGGCGATTCGGCTCAGCATCTCCGGTGTAGCACCGCCCTCCCCGGTTGCGCCGAGCGCCGCGCGCCGAGGCTTGACCGCGCCCAGCGCGGCCTCCTCAATCGCCGACTCGATCCGGTCTGCGGCCAGCTGGCCGACATCCTTGAGGCCCGGTGACGTCACGCGGGTATCGAACGGGAGCACGAGGATCGGTTCGCGGACATCCACGGTCTTGGCCCCGCCGCCTCGCGCGTGCCACAGGATCAGGCCTACCGCCGCAAGCGCGACAACCGCAGCGGCGATCCCCGCCGCCAGGGGGACACGGCGTCGCCGCCGGACGGACACGGTCGCGGACGGCGCGGGCGGGGCTGGGACTCCTGCCGACACGCGGGTGCCGAGCGCCTCCGCGAACAGCGCCACCGGATTGAACCGATCGGCCGGCGTCTTGGCCAGCGCCCGCTGCAGCGCAGCCGCCACGGCCGCCGGCACGGCGGGCCGGACCCTGGTGACGTTCGGCGGCTCGACCGCCAGATGCTGCCGCACCACGCTCTCGGCCGTCGACCCGGTGAACGGTGGCTCCCCGGCCAGCATCTCGTACAGCACGCAGCCCAAGGCGTAGAGATCGCTTCGCCCGTCCAGGTCCTTGCTCCCCGCCGCCTGCTCGGGACTCATGTAGGCCGGCGTCCCCAGCGCGACCCCCGTCTCCGTCAGCCGCGTGCCCCCCGCCGCGTCGATCGCGCGCGCTATTCCGAAGTCGGCGACCACCGCGTGCCCCGACTCCAGCAGGATGTTCTCCGGCTTGATGTCGCGGTGCACCACCCCGTGAGCGTGGGCGTACGAGAGCCCGTCCGCCACCTCCCGAGCGATCTGCAGCGCGTCGTCGAGCGGCAGCTGCTTCTCTCGGGTCAGGCGGTCGCGGAGGGACTCGCCTTCCACGTAAGGCATCACGTAGTAGAGGATCCCGTTCGCGGTGCCCGAATCGTGGAGCGGCAGAATGTGGGGGTGCGTGAGCCGCGCGCTGAGCTCGATCTCCCTCAGAAACCGCTCCGGACCCAAGGCGGCCGAGAGTTCGGGCTTGAGGACCTTGAGGGCGACGGGACGGTGGTGCTTGAGGTCCTCGGCGAGGTAGACGGTGGCCATGCCACCCTGCCCGAGTTCGCGCTCGATCGTGTAGCGGTCCGCGAGCGCCAGGCGAAGCGAGTCGGAAGCGTCCATCGCTTCACCGCCGACGTGAAGATGCGCCAACGTATCGTGCGGCCTGCGGGGCCGCCAGCGTCACCGCCACCGCAAGGACTCAACTGGGTCGCGGGATAGGCGAGCGAAGGCGTCGGATACGGGTCCGCCGCTTCGTCGTGGCGCAGTCCGATGCGCCCTGACGCGTTCGGGTCTCGGCGTGCATCGTAGGTGTGCCTGGCAGGCGGATCGCCAGCGGCCTGTCCGCTCCCGCCGCCGGCCAGGGATGATCGGCCAGGAATCGGCACGGATGACGGGACGAGCGTGTCGCTGAGCGGCGGTCGCCGTGCTCTGATCGTGCCGCCAGGCGGCCAGGGATACCGCGGTGGTCGTCGTTGGCGCGCTTGTGCTGTTCGTCTGCGCCGGGCACATTCGCCATCGGTTGCTGCCTTCATGGACCGCGACGAGCAGAGCACGCAGCAGATACCGACCTAGGAACAGGAGTTGTTCATGACCTGCAAGGACGTCACGCGCGCGATCCCCCTGGCCTGGGCTTCTTCCGCCCGCCTTCTTGCCGTCCTCCTGCCGGTCCTGCTCCTGGGCGCCGCGAGAGGCGTGGCACAGAGCGAGGGGTCCAACGCCGGCGACCTGTCGCGGCGCATGCGGTATGACCTGGATTACCTCTCGACGGGCTCGGGCAACAGCGTGCAGCACTCGCACCTGCTCCTCCTGCTCACGCGCGGCCAGGTGGACACGCTGCAGCCGCCCGTGGACTCCGCCACCACGGCGCGGGAACAGCGTGCCGCCGAGGAGGCCGGCCGCCGCACGCGTCACAACTCGGAGGCCATTCCCTTCGGCGGGCATTGGTACGCGGCCGCGTACACCAACGACTCCCTCTGGGTGCTGGGTCGCGCGCTGCACCGCCCCGGCGGCGACACGGCGCTCGTCGTGATGGTGGACCATGCCGACCACGTCGGCGGCGAGCCCGCGGTGTCGGGCGTCGCGACCATCACGACGCCGATGCCGGCGGCGTTCTGGACGATGGATACGGACCCCATCGGGCAGAACCGCGTACTACTCGCCTGGCTGCAGCGCGACTCGCTGTTGCGGGAGTTCCTGCGCTAGCCCTGCAGCGGCGGCCAGGCCTGCTCTCGCGCGCTCGCGCGCGGCCTCCCATCTTTCGCGCGGGGGGGTGCTGCTCGATCCGCCCCGGAACGCACACGGAGATGCCGATGATCCGCCCACGGCCTCACGTCGTCCGCTGGCTGCTGGCGCTCGCGCTGGCGGTCGCTCCACTCGTCCCGCTTCGCGCGCAGCGCGGCGTGCCCGGGCTCGACACGGCGGGCATGGGCCGCTCGGTGCGCCCCGGCGACGACTTCTACCTCTACGCCAACGGCACGTGGCTGCGCCGGACGGTCATCCCCGCCGACCGCAGCGCGTACGGTGCCTTCAATATCGCCGACGAGCGAGCCGAGCGACGGCTGACGACGATCGTGCAGGACGCTGCGGCGGCCGACGCGCCGGCGGGATCGGATCTCCGGAAGATCGGGGACTTCTACCGCAGCTTCCTGGACACTACCGCCATCGAAGCCCGCGGCCTCGAGCCGCTGAAGCTCGAGCTGGACCGGATCGCGGCGATCGGCGACCCCACGGCGCTCGCCCGGTACCTCGGCGCGACACTCCGGGCGGACGTGGACCCGATCAATACCGGCCAGATCGACACCGACAACCTCTTCGGCCTCTGGGTCGCCCAGGATTTCGACGCGCCGACGAAGTACGCCGCGTATCTCCTTCAGGGCGGCCTCGAGATGCCGGACCGCAGCTACTACGTGGACACGTCCGCGGCGATGGCCGGCATCCGTGCGGAGTACCGTGCGCACGTGGTGCGCATGCTCGCGCTGGCGGCCTTCGCCGACACCGCGGGGCTGGCCGATACGATCCTGGATCTCGAGACCAGGATCGCGCGGGTGCAGGAGAGCCGCGAGGACAGCTACGACGTCCTGAAGGGGAACAACCACTGGTCGCGGGCGGACTTGCCGGGCCGGGCGCCGGGGCTCGCCTGGGACGCCTTCCTCGACGCGGCCGGCCTCGGCGACGTCGCGACCTTCGTGGCCTGGCAGCCGGGCGCGATCACGGCGCTCTCCGCCCTGACCGCGAGCGAGCCGCTGTCGGCCTGGAAGGCGCTGCTCGCCTATCACGCGATCGAGCACCACGCCGCAGTCCTCCCGCCGGCGTTCGACCACGAGGCGTTCGCGTTCTTCGGCCGGACGCTCTCGGGTACACCCGAGCAGGAGCCGCGCACCAGGCGCGCGGTCCAAGCGACGAGCGGCGCGCTCGGCTTCGCCGTGGGGCGACTGTACGCGCAGCGCTACTTCCCGCCCGGCGCGAAGCGGCAGGCCCAGGCGATGGTTGCCAACATCGTCGCGGCCTTCCACCAGCGGATCGCCCGGCTCGCGTGGATGGCGCCCGCGACCAGGGCCGCGGCGCAGGCGAAGCTCGCCACGCTCCGGGTGAGCGTGGGCTACCCCGACCGGTGGCCGAGCTACGGCGGGCTCGACGTCGTGGCGGGCCGGGCGTACGAGAACGCCGACCGGGTCGGGCGCTTCGAGGACGCGCAGGCGCTCGAGAAGCTGCACCGGCCCGTGGACCGCTCCGAGTGGGTGATGACGCCGCAGACCGTGAACGCGGTCAACATGCCGGCCATGAACGCGCTCAACTTCCCGGCGGCCATCCTCGAGCCGCCGTTCTTCGACCCGCACCGGCCCGCGGTGATGAACTACGCGGCGATCGGCGCCGTGATCGGCCACGAGATCAGCCACAGCTTCGACAACCTGGGCTCCACCTTCGACGCCCAGGGCCGGATGCGGAACTGGTGGACGCCCGACGATTCCGTCCACTTCGCTGCCTCGACCGAGGCGCTGGCCCGGCAGTACGACGCCTACCGGCCCTTCCCCGACCTCGCGATCAACGGCCGCCTGACGCTGTCGGAGAACATCGCGGACCTCGCGGGCCTCACCGCGGCGTACGACGCCTATCGCGCGTCGCTCGGCGGGAAGGAGGCGCCGGCGTGGGCGGGGTTCCGGGGGGACCAGCAGTTCTTCCTGAGCTTCGCCCAGGTCTGGCGCACCAAGTTCCGCGATCCGGCGCTCAGGCAGCGGCTCCTGACGGACGCGCACTCGCCCGGGCCCTGGCGGGCGCGCACCGTGCGCAACCTCGACGCGTGGTACCGGGTGTTCGACGTCGAGCCGTCGGACAGTCTGTACCTGGCGCCGGACCAGCGAGTGCGGATCTGGTGAGGGGTCGCGTCGGTCGCAGCCCCACGACAGGATCAGGCCGTACGTGAAGACGTAGACGTCGGCCCGCCCCTGCCTGTCCGATCGCCCTACCCGGCCGTCGAATCAGCCGTGGCCTTCTACTGGGAGAGGCCGTGCACGCGCGACTCGCGGGCGGCTTCGCACCCGTCCACGCCGACGCCACTGGCTTTGCCGAGTTGATGCCGGCCCTGGTAGTGTGCCCGGCCGGCCACCACAAGATCGGTCAGCGTGGCGACGTGTATCGCTGACCGTTCGGTCTAACGAGGGCGCCTCAGCGGCGGGCCTCGACCCGCCAGCCACACAACACCTGTATGACCTCGGTTGCACTCACCAGCCAGTATCTGCTGAAGACGCCCGGCCAATGCAGGCGCGGGTTAGGCTGCACGATATCGAGACGAGAGTTCGCCGTGCACGTCCAGCCTGTCGCCCAATGGCCACGCGCCTCCCGGCTTACCGTGGCTGACCCCGTTGCAGGCGGACCAGCCCCTGCACCGAGAGGAACAAGGAGAAGAGCCCCGTGACGCCGAGGCAGAGGAGGACCCAGACGAAGATGAACGCGTCGGGCCTGTCGATCGCGCCGGCGACGCCTCTCGCCGTCATCAAATGCATGACCGGCATGCCGAGCGCCGCGAGCGCGCCGAGGAGCATGATGACATGCCCCGAGCGCCGCTCGGCGAGCACCAGTGTTCCGTAGAGCAGGACGACCAGGACGAGCGCCGCGATGACGAGCATTCGCAGGCTCAACTCGCCCGCGTCGTGGAGGAAGTCGCTCGTCAGGTGAAGGCTCAGAAAGAGGATCGAGAGAAGCGACGTGACGGTCAACAGGGTGCTCTGTTTCACTCGACTCTCTCCTGGTCAGATCAGGGGGCTGGGGGGAGCTCCTTCGCACGGCGCTCGCATAGGATACCTATCTAACCTACCCGGCCCGGGGACCAGAGAACCTAGCCGACCAACAAACGTGCAGCCTAACGCCCAGGGCTCAGCTGCAGCCGAGCCAAACAGGAGCGCCGGGGCAGCCGGCGCAACATGCCTTGTCGGCTGTGCTGCAGCGTTCGTTGGACGCCGGGCGATCGGACACGTCCGGGTGATCTCCGAACGAGGGATCCGCAGCGTCGCTGTCGGCTGCGAGCGCGGAGTGAAGCCGGGAGCCGGGCGTCTTCGCGTCACTCCTTCTCGACTGCGCGGCGGCTCCGCCGACGTTGAAACACCAACGGCGCCGATCAAGTTCTCTAATTGCCACCGCAAGGTCCTAAGCAGAAGACTCACCAGGCGGGCGGAATAGCATGCTCAGGCTGGGACACACGTCAGCCGAACCGCGTCCTCGCCAACGCGATCGCTGGCAATGATGCGGAGCGGTGGCCGGGCGCCGGCAAAGTACGGCTTGCCGCCGCCAAGCACGAAGGGGCGGAAGTAGAGACGGTACTCGTCGATAAGACCGAGGTCGGTGAGGCTCGCCGCCAGGGAGGGCCCCGCGACGTCGATCTCACCCTCGACGTCCTTCTTCAGTCTGCGCACGAACGCGTCGACGTTCTCCCCGACGAGCGTGGCGTTCGCGCCGACCGACTTCAACGTACGTGAGACGACCCATTTCGGCTGTGCCCGCCACGCCGCCGCGAAGTCGTGGTCGTCCGCATCCCACTCCGGTCGATCCTCGTCCCAGTAGCGCATGATCTCGTATATCCGTCGACCATACAAGGCGCCGACCAGGCCGCGGACGTGATCCGTGAAATGACGGCCAAGCGCAACGCCAGGCGGAGGCAATTCCAGCCGGCCCGCGACGCCATCGACGTAGCCGTCGAGGGACTGCATCATGGCGAAAACGAGCTTACCCATGCCCTCACGCCTCCGCACGGATGTCCGATGGGATCTTGCAAGGTACTACGACCTCGAAGGCGAAGGCACCCACGGGGCGGCTCGGAGCACGGGCGGCC
>Ga0335077_10012735_pt1 | contig 10517 bp, 11 predicted proteins | sample Lox_Sample_31_FD_207151 | JGI IMG/M metagenome (GOLD analysis project Ga0335077, IMG submission 207151) | Soil microbial communities from Loxahatchee National Wildlife Refuge, Florida, United States - Lox_Sample_3.1 | ecosystem: Environmental > Terrestrial > Soil > Wetlands | place: USA...
AGGGACCCTGGCTACCAACACTCCGGAACCTCAATTCCATTGAACTCGCTGCGGCCGCCCATCCGTGACCATCGTTCCGCCGCCTTTATGGGGGCGGGTTTACCCCGCCTTCTTCGCCTTTCTAGCGCCGGTTCACTCGGCCCTCTTCGCCATGTGTAGTGGCCGGTCTTCAGACCGGCGCCTGTGTAGCCGCCCCCGCTTGTCCCGCCTTCTGCCCACCCGCCGTAGCCGCGTCCTTTGCGGCGTAGGTGGGTCATCCCGACCGAAGCGGCCCGATTGTTCCTTCGCGCGGTTTTTGCGCGTCGGGCCGCGTAGTCGAGGGACCGTGGCTACCAACACTCCGGAACCTCATTTCCATTGAACTCGCTGCGGCCGCCCATCCGTGACCATCGTTCCGCCGCCTTTGTAGGGGCGGGTTTACCCCGCCTTCTTCGCCTTTCTCGCGCCGGGTTCACTCGGCCCTCTTCGCCATGTGGTGTGGCCGGTCTTCAGACCGGCGCCTTTGTAGCCGCCCCCGCTAGCCCCGCCTTCTGCCTGCCCGCCGTAGCCGCGTCTTTTGCGGCGTAGGTGGGTCATCCCGACCGAAGCGGCCGATTTTCCCTTCCGCGCCGCAATTTGGCGCGTCGGCCGCGCAGTGGAGGGACCACGGCAGCACGGCAACTTCAACAGAGCTCGATGCATCTGCAAAACTCCCGAAAGTATATACTTGACACACCCATGCTTTGTGAAAGAATACCTATAGTGGAGCAATCCCATGGACCTCACAGAGATAGCCAAGTCTTACCACGATGAAGATAGCGCAAGGGCTTTTCTCGAAGCGCAGCGCTGGCCTGATGGCAAGCCCGGATGTCCAAAGTGTGGCGAGATCGGCAGAGCTTACCGCTTGCAGCCTAAAGTGGGTTCAAGCACGCGCAAAGGACTTTGGAAGTGTGGCGCGTGTCGCAAGCAGTTCACTGTCACCGTTGACACGATCTTTGAAGACAGCCATATTCCACTCCACAAATGGCTCATGGCGATTCACCTTCTCTGCTCGTCTAAGAAGGGCATGAGTGCCCATCAGCTTCACCGCATGCTTGGCGTGACATACAAAAGCGCATGGTTCATGGCGCATCGGATTCGTTATGCAATGGCAGAATTGAATCTAGCCCCTCTCAGCGGAACGGCGGAAGTAGACGAAACCTATGTTGGCGGAAAGACTCGCGGATTGCAGGAAGATCACAAGACTAAAGGGACTGTGGTTTCTCCCGTTGAACGCGGCGGGAAAGTGCGCTCTTTTCATCGCGAAAAACCTGTAACGGGAAAGAATCTAAAACAGGTTATTCGTGAAAATGTGACCACTGATTCGCACTTCATGACGGATAATTTCGGCGGCTATCACGGCTTGAAGAAGGAATTTCGCCGCCACAGCACGATTCGGCACAAGTGGCGCGTGTATGCCCGCAACGAGGGTGATGTCCTAGTCAGCACAATTACGATTGAGGGCTACTTTTCGATTCTCAAGCGCGGTATCAATAGTGTATACCACCATGTAGGAAAACAACACTTGCACCGTTATGTGCGCGAATTTGATTTTCGTTGCAATTCGAGAAATGTAGAGGATCGCGAGCGATAGTTGCTGGCCATCCGCAAAGTGTCGGGGAAGCGTCTAAAGTGTCGGGACTCATCGCAACCTGCTTGAAAACGAGAATTTCCAATGTCGAGCCAAGGTAAACTATTCGAGACTCCGATATATGGGTTGGTGGATGGCGCTCATTACTTGCGTCTGCCATATCAGACGTTAAGGTATTGGACTTTGGGGCGAGATAGCATTGGAATTTCGCCCATAGTCCAGCTAGCCAGCACTGACCCTCCCCGCATGTCGTTTATGAATCTGCTCGAATGCCACATGCTCAGTTCCATGCGCAAGAATTACAACTTGCGTCTACCTAAAGTTCGCAAAGCTCTTCGCACGCTAGCGGAGATACACCCGTCAGCGCATCCTCTGGTTGATCAGGAATTGGAAACTGACAGCATTGATGTATTTGTACGCGAGCATGGCAACGAATTACTCAATCTCAACAAACCAGAGCAACGCTCTTTCAAGGAAATTATCAACGTGTACTTGCAGCGAATTGAGCGTACCGAGCACGGACTATTGAATTTCTTTCCTTTTGTGGAGAAAGCCAGTGCAAGCGAGCCAAAATTCATAGTAATAAATCCAGGTGTTTCTTTTGGTCGTCCCGTCATTTCCGGAACTGGAATTCCTACGGCTGTGATCGCTTCCCGTTTTCATGCGCGAGACTCGGTTTATGAATTAGCCAAGGAATATGGCCGAACAAACACCGAAATCGAAGAAGCCATCCGATGGGAATCAAGAGCAGCTTGAGCCTTTCGTTGTCTTCCTCGACGAAACTAGCCATAAGTGCGCACCTATTCACGAGGCACTGAAAAGTGCAAACACAGAATTTGTTCAGCATGGGAATAGGTTTAAATCGGGAGAATTTGATGAAGTGTGGCTTCCCATAGTTGGTAGGGCGGGGTGGGCAGTCCTGACATGCGACAAGAGAATCAGATATAACCAACTCGAAAGAGAAAAAATAATCGAGCACGGAATACGAGAATTCGTTTTTACATCAGGAAACCTGAGTGGTGCTCAAATGGGCGAGATATTGAAAAAAGCCTTACCTAGCATGGAAAGAATATTCCATGAGCATTCGGCGCCCTTCATAGCAACCATCAGTAAAGCGGGATTGGTCACAGTGAGGTTTGACAGAAAAGGCAAAGTCGAAGCAAAAGGTAAACGTGAAGATGAAACCCGTTAAAATTCCCCTTAAATATGATGAGGCGGTTTCAGCCTTTCTCAAAGTCAAGCCAGAGCCAAAGCAATACAAAGGGAAAAAATGCAAAAACTAACCGTAATGCGTCCCACTAAGCTAGCGGGGATGCAGGATCGCATCCCCTCCGGCCAAGCTGCATCAGGCAGCGATAGACTGTTTGAAGCTGTTATTACTGACCATCAGGCCAGTCCAAGCAGCTTCCCCAGTCAGAGCAAAGACAAGCAGCATGTCATTCGAATCAATGAACGACTTTAGATCGTCACGTATTTCTGCGGCCGTCGAAGTCGAGCGGAAAATCCACTCGGAATATTCCCACTTTCACTCTTCCTCTCCCGCCAACCATTCGAACGCCCATGTAACCTATTGTAACTTGTCAGTGTATTACGCCAATGGTAAATACGCGCCATGAGCGACCAAAAACCCGACCCATTCTTCGACGGCCTTTGCAAATTTGAATTCGCCGACGGCAGGCATTGCCGCATGCCCGCCCATCCCGAGCACAAAGGCTACTGTCTCAGCCACGCCGCCGCCCGGCGCCGCTCCTTCCACCGCGAAGACGATCTCATCGAAGAACTCTGCAGCCCCACAGGCGATTACTTTTCCCAAATTGACATCAACCACGTCCTCGGCCGCCTCTTCGAGGCCCTTGCCGCCAACCGCGTCTCTCCCCGCCGCGCCGCCACCCTCGCTTACATCGGCCAACTCCTCCTCCGCTCCCAAAAGGGCGCCCACTTTGAAGCCAACAACTGGAACAACGAGCTCAAAACCCTCGAAAAGATCTGCTCCCTCAAATACTTTTATCCCCTGGACGCTCCCGCCGCCCCCCAATCTACCCCCGCCCCCGCGGCCGCTCCCGACCCCGAGTTTGTCTTCACCCTTCCTCCCAAATCCACCCGCAACCCTTCGCCAAAGAAGTCGTGACTCCCTCCCATGCCATGCCTCCCGTCCAGAAATCCGCAATGCGGAGGTCCGTCAGCCACACGGGTAGGACCAGAAAAACGGCAGGGTGCGTCGGTTGCCCTTAGGCGCTCGCGTCTTTCGGAGTTTCAGTGCGGGAGAGGGCAAAGAGGGCCAGCGCCAGCAGCAGGAAGGAAATCCACCATAGATAGTAACCAATACGGAGATCGCCGCGATCGGAACCAAAGATCACAATCCAGTGCGTGTTGAACACGAAAGCCCCCGCTGCCGCCCAGGCGACGAGTCGCATTCGGCGAGAACCGCCGAACGCGGCCCACACGGAAACCGGGAGGAACACCGCCGACGTGACCGCACTGGTAACGCACAGCACCGCGTGGTGCGTGTGGATACCTTCGAAGGCCCAAAGCGCGCTTGCGGCTACACGGAAGGCTCCCCACCCCGGCAGCGTCTCTGGGAACGTGGCCTCGCCTCGGACAACGGGAAGAAACCAGGCCACGATGTACACCACCCATGCCACGGCGAGCAGGAATTGTGGTCTTCGCATGTTGCCCTCTCCGTTAAGCCCCAATCCGGGACCAAGAGTCGTACTGCCATCGAAAGTGTAGGCGCTGCTGTCTTACTCTCCCAGCCAATTCCCGCCGGTCAGCCCGTCTCTCCCGAATCCCCAATTTCAGCTCTCGATTCTCGCCTCTCTCCCTCTGCGTCCTCCGCGCCTCTGCTCCCCTCCGCGTTAAAATGCTTGCCTTTTTCTGGCGAGCGGACGGCTTCCGGCCCAAAGCCTTTTTCTAACTTCTTTTGTTTCAACACTTCCGTTCGCTTCGCCCGCAACCCCAATGATTGCAACACTTCCGCAAAAACAGGGGGGTATACCCCCCTCCATTCCCCAAACCTTCAAGTAAAACTTGAAATGTCGGCGCGCCGACATTCTTCATTCCGCCGCCACGCGCCACAAATCTTCCCCGGACGCTTTCACGCGCATGGCTTTCTCGTTCACGATGTCATAAAACCGCAGCCATTCCGGGCTATGAGGTTCGTCGCGGAAGTAGAAATAGCCGTCCGCGGCCGGCTCCAGGGGCGCCACGCCATCTGCATTGAGTCTCCCTTTGCGGATCACCACGCGGAGGCTGCCGACCCAGGGATTCTCGTTGCGGTAATGGCCCACGTAGCGGTCCCATTCCTTCGGATACTCGAAAGTTTTCGGCCCGGAATACGCCGCATTGGTGAACCACCAAGGACCCCAGCCGGCTTCGACGACGCGGCTCTTCGGATCGTCGGGTTTCTCGCGGCCAAAGGTGAGCGCGTAGCGATCCAGCCCCGGTTCGCGGATCACCAGCATCTCTTGCGAGCCGACGATGGTCTCCACCGGAATGCGCTTGCCGCCCTGCAACAAATACAGATTCGTTCCTTCGGCCTGGAACTCCCATCTCTTTCCGTCGGCCGTCGAGTAGACGCCCGCGTACTGCTTCGGGTCTTCGATAAATGTGGCCGGATTGGTTTTCGGCGCTTCCGGCAAAGGCTTGCCCGCGCGCTGCGCCCGCATCAATTGCAACGCGTACTGCGCCACCGGATTCGGCCGGTAACCTTGCATGGCGTTGATCGAGGCGAACGCGCCCACGCCTTCGTCAATATCCACTTGGAGCGCGGAAGCGAACGAAACCATGCCGCCGGTGTGCCGCAGCACGGTGTGATCCTCCAGCGTATCCACGGCGATTCCGTAGCCGTACGACGCTTTCGGCCCAAATTCTTCCGCGGCGATGTGTCGCTTGGAAAAGAGCGCGAAACCCGCGTCGGAAATAACGCGGCCCTTCGGCGCCGCCCCGTGATTCGCGATCATCTGTGCGTAGAGCCCCATGTCGCGGGGCGTCGCGGCGATGCAACCCGAAGCGTCGGTGATGACGATGCCCGGGGCTTCGGCAAGCTGGTCGAAGCGCGCGTAGGGGCGGTCGGTGCGAAACGCCTGGTAGTTCTTCGCCAGGCGGTCGCGGAAATCCAGCGTGATCACCGGCTCGGAGTCCGTCATGCCCAGCGGTTCAAAGATCCGCGCGCGGAAAGATTGCGCCAGCGATCGGCCGTCGAGCGCCGTCAGCAGGTGCCCCATCAACCCGTAGCCGGTGTTGCAGTAATGGAAATATTCGCCCGGAGGATTCGCCGCCCTGTGCTTCGCGTTCGCATCGGTCAGAAACACCGGCGCGTTGCCTTCAATGCCGGCCGAATGCGTCAGCAAGTGATGCGTCGTGATGGGAGCGAACGAGGATTCCACGCGGAACCACGGCAGGTACTCCGCGATCGGCCGCTGTAAATCCAGTTTGCCCTCGTCGCGAAGCTGCAACAGGCAAATGGCGAGAAAGGATTTGGAAATGGAGCCGATCTCAAAAAGCTGGTTCGGATTCGTGGGAATTTTCGTTTCCACGTCGCTGAATCCGTAAGAAGCGACGCGCTGCACGCCGGCGCGATCCGCCATCGCAAACGTCAAACCCGGCGCGTTCATCTCGCGTAAGTATTGCTCGATGAAGCGGTCCAGGCGCTCAAAAACCGGCTGATACGCGCTGGAAGATTGCGAACCCAACGCCGCTTCCGAAACGAAAAAAGCGCCGGCCGAAGCCGCCGCCACACCCTGCGCCGAAACCCGCACAAACGCCCGCCGCGTCATCCAGGAAGACATCCATCCCTCCAAAGAATTCGCCGGAAGCGTAGCACGAACTCCTTATTTTCGGCGAAACGCAGGTTCCGGCGGCGAGCTGGGTCAACCGCCGTTTCGGTGTTTTGCTTTGAGGGCGCAATAGAGAAACAACGTGTCTTCCAGATTTTTTTGTTGCTGCGCCCACGCGACCGCGCCGGTCATCGTGGTGATCGTGACAATCAGGACGAAACATGTCCGCAGAATGCTGTGCCAGACCGGATTGCTGAACGGCCCAAAGCCGTGCAGCGAACCCCACGTCGCAAAACTACCGACCAGCAGCGCGGCGCCGCTCGCTTCCAGCGGGCAGAAACGCAATCCGGCCCAGAAGAGAAACGGAATGCAGAAGTATTCAATACCCGAACTGGGAATGGGAAGAATACCGGAAGGTCCAAAATTCACGACACAAACGGCTAGCAAACCGGCAAGCAGGACAAGGATTTCGACGGTTCCGCGGACTCCGAGGGAATGATGTTTGTGGCCGAACAGCAGAACGAGGAACGGCGCGAGGAGAATGATGCCCAGCAAGTCGCCACTCGACCAGCGGATCCAGGTCAGCCAAAAGCCATCTCGAGGGACCGTGCCAGCCAGGTCCAGAATGACAGCGCCGATGACGCCGAAGAACGCCGAAGCGATTACACCCGTGAAAAAGACGAACTTCAGATAATTCGCAGGGCAGGAAAACGCGGCCTTGCCCTGAGACAATTTTGTCGCAAGGCAAGCGCCCACGATTGCCTCGCCCGTACAACAAGCGGCCACGCCAACCGAGAGGGACATGGAACGCCTGCTGACCAGATTCATAAGAACCGCGCCGCAAAATATCCCGAAAACCGCCCTCTTGCCTTTCAACATCACGGCGGCGACGCCGATTCCGGCTGGAAACCAGAGCGCACTTACATTGGGATCGGGGATGCCCATCTGGATACAGAAGAGCGCGGCAATGTAATAGCCGCCGGCGACCACGAGAAATGCAACCAGGTTCCGCTTGCCGATGGAAAGGCCAGCAACCGAAGGAACCTGGAGACACCGCGCGATGCAGCGGAGAGCACGATGCACGGCGGCGTCAGTCCTCATGGAGATAGCTCCTCGCCGCCCCGGAGCCCCGGAGGAAGGCTGGGTTGTCTAGTTGAGGAAAGGTACTACTTTATAAAACCACATTCATGCGTATCGCACGATGTTGCGGTGTTCAGTGACGGAGGTCACCAAATCGTGAAAATGATATCGGCGCGGCGTGGCGGCCTGTGGCCATTTGTAGGGTCGTGAATCATGGCGAAATGCAAGTTTTGGGAAGCGCCGGTCATGGGCATGAAGTGTATGTTGAGCACGAGAGAGGCGGTCCAAAGAGGAGGAAGGCATCGAGCGGCTTATACTGCGTTCATGCGCGTGGCTTTACGGGCGATGGTAATGGCGCTGGCAAGCGGTGGGCCATGCCTCGCGCAGAGCGCGCCGCCCCCATTTCGGGAGGCTCCGGGTGAAACCAAATCGGCTGCTCTGCGACAAATGTGCGTTGCACGTTCCCTCCGGGTTGGCGTCGAGCAGTTTCCCATCCGAGCCGCGCACCGGTATTCGAGGTTCTGGCCGCGGTGACGTGCTGGAACTGTGGGCGGAGGAGTTATTCCTATGGTGATGAGACGGATGATTCTTGCGCTGTGCGTTTTATTTGCGACTGGGGTGGCAAGAGCGCAGACGCCGGTGTGGGAGCCGGGGGCGGGGCACACGCAAGTGGCGATCTGGCCGGGACGGGCGCCGGATTTGCAGCCCGCCGCGGGGCCGGAGGACCTGGTGACCGATCGGGATTCACTGGTCGCGGGCAAGCCGGTGTCCGCGGTGCGGAATGTGACGCGGCCGACGATGACGGTGTTTTCGCCGGAAGGAAAGAACACGGGCGCGGCGGTGGTGGTGTTTCCCGGCGGAGGCTATCAGATTCTGGCGATCGACCTGGAAGGAACCGAGGTGTGCGACTGGCTGACGTCGAAGGGAATCACGTGTGTGCTGCTGAAATACCGCGTGCCGAATTCGGGGCCGCATTGGGATGAGAAATGCGAATGCCAAGTGTATCCGAAAGCTCCGACGGCGCTGCAGGATGCGCAGAGGACGATCGGGCTGGTGAGGCTGCACGCCGCGGAGTGGCACATCGATCCGCACAAGATCGGAGTGCTGGGATTTTCAGCGGGCGGGCACCTGGTGGCGGCGATCAGCACGCGCTATGCGAAGCGATTGTACCCGGCCGTAGATGCGGCGGACCAGGAAAGCTGCCGGCCGGACTTTGCGGTGGCGCTGTATCCGGGGCATTTGTGGATTAACGATAAGAGGTTTGCGTTGAATCCGGAGATTGTGGCGACGCGCAACACGCCGCCGACGTTTATCGTGCAGGCGGAGGATGACAACGTGGACAACGTGAATCATTCGCTGGTGTATTACCTGGCGCTGAAAAAGGCGGGAGTTCCGGTGGAGATGCATTTATATGCACACGGGGGGCACGCGTTCGGACTGCGGAGGACGAAGCAGCCGATCACGGCGTGGCCGGACCTGCTGGAGGCATGGCTGGGAACGATCGGAGTGGTTTCGGAATAGCTGATTCGGGAGAGAGACACAAGGGAATAAGCGCTTATCGGAGGGCCGAAAGGTGACCGCTGACACTTTACTTTCGGGTGGGAGTCAGGAAGAATGTGCGGCAAAGGTGCCTTCAGGCCAGGAGTGGTTTTGCGAAGTTGGCTGGTCATGCCGAGGAACTAGTCTGCGGAGCCCAGGGTTCGGGGCTCGAATTCCTGTCTGATGCCAAATTGAGGGTGATAAGGAGTACGTCATGCGACTTCTTACGTGGCAGCGCCTTGTTCTTTTTCTTTGTTTCGGGTTGATGATTTCGGGCGTGGCGGCGATTGCGCAAACAGGCACAACGTCGGTGCACGGGACGGTGTTCGATAAATCGCACGCGGCGGTGGGGGGAGCGAAAGTGACGCTGGCGAATCCCGTGCGAGGAATGCAGCGCGATACGGTCAGCTCCACGACCGGCGAATTCGAGTTTCTGGCGCTGCCGCCAGGGACGTACCGGATCACGGTGGAGAAGGAAGGATTCAACAAGTACGAGCAAGCGAACTTGCAGTTGCTGGTGAATACGCCAACGACGCTGGACGTGATGCTTACGGTGGGGGAAGTCACGACGCGGGTGGAAGTGTCCGCGCAGGCGGCGGTGATCAATACCACGGACGCCTCGCTGGGAATCGCGTTTGGAGAGCAGCAGGTGAAAGATCTGCCGCTGGAAGGCCGCAACGTGCCGGACCTGCTGACGCTGCAGCCGGGAGTGGCGTACACGGGAAACCGGTCGGACACGAGCGCGGACGACACGCGAAGCGGCGCGGTGAACGGGGCGCGCAGCGACCAGGGAAATCTGACGCTGGACGGAATCCGCGTGAACGACGAGGGCGGGCATGCGTTTACGGCAGTATTGCCGGTGACGCTGGATTCGGTGCAGGAATTTCGCGTGACGACCACGAACTCCAACGCGGACGAGGGCGGAACAAGCGGGGCGCAGGTGGCGCTGGTGACGAAGAGCGGCACAAACGAGTTTCATGGGTCGGTGTACGAGTACAACCGGAATACGGCGACGAGCGCGAACGATTATTTCAACAAGGTGGCGCAGCTGCAGGGATGCACGGAGCCGGATCCCAACAGTTGCAACAAAGCGCCCAAGCTGATCCGCAACATTTTTGGAGGGTCGATTGGCGGGCCGATCAAGAAGGACCGGCTGTTCTTTTTCCTGAATTATGAGGGGACGCGACGCTCGGAGCAGATTGTAAGCTCCGGGGAAGAGGTGCCGAGCGCGGCGATGCGCGATGGCGTGCTGCAATACCAGTGCACCCTGAATTCGGATGGAAGCCTGAACACGACGGCATGCCCGGGAGGTCCGTCGGCAGCGGTGCAGGGATTGAGCGGGCAGACGTATGCGCCGGCACCCGGATACCAGGCGCTTGGACCGCAGCAACTGCAGGCGATCGATCCGCAGCATCTGGGTGTGAACATGGCGGCGATCAAGTATTTCCAGAGCCTGCCGCCGCCGAACAGCAATGTCACGGGCGACGGGTATAACTACCAGGGATTCGTGTTCG
>Ga0335077_10012738_pt1 | contig 10515 bp, 8 predicted proteins | sample Lox_Sample_31_FD_207151 | JGI IMG/M metagenome (GOLD analysis project Ga0335077, IMG submission 207151) | Soil microbial communities from Loxahatchee National Wildlife Refuge, Florida, United States - Lox_Sample_3.1 | ecosystem: Environmental > Terrestrial > Soil > Wetlands | place: USA: Florida...
GTCTTCGGCACCTTGAACCTGCTGGAGGCGCTGGCTGCAAACCGGCAGCCTCCGTCAAAAGTGCTGATTGCCAGCAGTGCCAACGTGTATGGCAACACTTCCGGCGAGCTGACGGAGGAGACCTGTCCAGCCCCCGTCAATCACTACGCCGCCAGCAAACTCGCCATGGAACACATGGTCAAGACGTGGTTCGATCGCTTGCCGATCGTGATCACCCGGCCTTTCAATTACACCGGCCCTGGACAGGATGAACGGTTCATCGTCCCGAAAATCGTCAGTCACTTCCAGCGGCATGCAAGCGCGATCGTTCTGGGCGATACCTCGGTAGAACGGGACTTCTCCGATGTCGGGGATGTCGTCGAAGCGTACCGCCTGCTGCTGGAAGGCGAGGCCCGTTCGCAGGTCGTTAATATCTGCCGCGGCGAGACCGTTAGCGTGGCGAAGATTCTTGACGAAATGAGCGAGATCGCCGGCTACCGAATCAAAGTGGAAACGGATCCCGGGCTGTTCCGGAAAAACGACATTCAATACCTGGTCGGAAGCAATCGCAAGCTGCGCGCCTTGACCGGCTTCGTGCCGCACAAGTCGATGCCCGAAACCCTGCGCAATATGTATGCGCAAGAGACCTGCTGATCGACCCAACCTCTCCCCTCCGGCAGACAGGGTACGGCAAAGCCGCGGTCGGTGAGTTCCCTGGTGTCCCGGAGGGATCGATCTTGACCGAGGGGATACAATAAAAGCTGTATTACGACATGCCGGGAGAGAGGTCACCAATCCCTCTCGACGTACGTTCTCCATCCGAGTCGATGCCCGTCTCGCCGCCCTTGGAGGACCCAACAGCCACATACAATGAGCCCGAACGCCGTAAAGAAGGTCGTATTCGGAGCGCCGGACGCTCAAGTTAAGCAAAGAATAATGTATTGAAGCCGAATATTTCAGTGAGAACACTTAGTATCGGAAAGCGGGAACTTGCAATACACTACCAAACTGGAGTTTTGAGAGATCAATCATGAAGAAACTTTGCCTGCTTGTCACTTGCTGCTTACTGGCCACCTGCTCAGTATTTGCACAGACAAAAAAAGCGCCTCCGAAGGCCCCGGTTGTCAAAGGCGCACCCACCACCTGCGGCAGCGATCCGGTCCTTTCGTCGGATGGAACCGACAGTCAGTTGGATCTTATCGCTCCGGCCTCGGTGGCTTTTTATACCCTGAACGCCAAGGGCGGTCACTCCTACGCCGTCGAGGTATGGGACACAGTGGATCAGACAGCAGGCATGTCGCCCACGATAACCCTGCTGCAATCCGATTGCGCGACTTCCGTACCCAATACGCAGAACGTGACCAGTGTGGATCCGGATATTAGCGGAGGTTTCTCCTACCGGCTTAGTTGGATCCAGGCGTCGGATGCGACGGTCGAAGTCCAGCTTTCGAACCCCGACCAGAACAATCCGTACGAGTATCAAATTCGTGTTACGGACACGACCCTGTTCAACCCGCGCTGGACGACCTTCAGCGGATTCGATACGCAGTGGGGTCTGAACAACACTACGGGTGGGAACATCACTGGAACGTTGACGGTGGTCGATAACACCGGGGTGGTGGTGGCGACGATCCCGGAGACTCTCCCGCCGGGTCTAGTAACAGTCGTAGGGGCGCTTGCCAGTAGTGTTCCTACCAACAAAGTCGGAAACGCGACGTTCGCTTACATAGGCCCTGCTGGCGCCGTCCAGGCCGACGCATACTACCTTCGTTCTGGACAAACCATACCTTCGGTTTTTGCTTCCAAGCACGCGTACCACTAAACCCAAGTTCGTTGCTTCGAGTTCGGCGGGCTATCGAGAAGGACCAGGACGCATATCTGGCGCTTGTCGTAGCCCGCCGTTCTTTTTGTCACAACGTAGCCTTAACGCGGCCTTTGGGCGGCAGGAGTTACGGTTGGCCTGAAGGTTGCTCAAGGGTTTCCCGCCGGTACGCGATGGATACACCTCTCAGGCGACCAGCCGACTACTTCAGACAGACGAGAACCCCTTTGGTGCCCATCACTTGTTGAGGGATCCAGCTCTCAGTCGGCTGCAACTCGATGACTTCACGGAAGCCCAGCTTGCGCAGACTCAACTGCAGCAAGCCCGTCGAAATGTAATTGTTGTTGTCAAAACAGACTGGGAAGGGGTCGTCTTTGTAGTATTCGTTCGGTTCGTGATAGTAAATGACGTATTCCGGAGCGCGAATCACGCGGGTGAATAGAAACAGGACCTTCTTGGTAACCGAGCCGAGGAAATAAAGGAAGTAGAGCGGATCGCTCAGGTGAAGCAGGATGGCAGAGGCGATCACCACATCGGCAGGCTGGCAACCTGGCAGCTGGTGGGTCCAGCTATCGTATCGCTCGTGGATGAACCGGGCATCGGTACCGAGGATGCCGTTCAGATAAGCGAAAACCTCGGTCTTGTCGAGCAAGTCGTACCCAACACACTGCGGATAGCCGTTGCGCGCGAACGCTTGCAAGAAATAGCCGCTATTGCAAGCCACATCCAGGACGCTTTCGTTGCCAGTAGTATAGTGACAGACGGCCTCAATCCAGTCGTCATACATGTTGCGGAGTTGCGCATTCGCTGTGCTGAAACGCTCCCACACCTCAGAGCTGACCTGCTCGCGAAATGCCACGTAGCGGCCAGGATCCTGCGGTCCATATAGCCAGTCGTAACCGATCCCAGTCTGAACGTCGTCGGCCAGAATAAAAGGTTGGTAATCGAGCAGCTGGGCTCCGTGAAGCACCTGCTCGCGAGTGAGGGCGAACGGTCTAAGATCCATAAATGTGAGAAGCAAAAATCTCAGTCTAAGAGACCGGGCGTGCGCCGTCAAAACTCAGGTTCCTGTTAGTCACAATCAGAGCCTGGGTTGCTCTCTGCAGTGATACTCTCGTCATAACGCGGGTTGGTGCGCATCAGGTTTCAACGGTATGACTACCCTTTCACAAGGACTATGGTACAAGCTCAAAACACAGCAGCGTAAGCGTGCCGATCGTCCTTCTCGGAGTGTCTCCACTCCCGCCCTCGCCACCCGGCCTTTTGGCATGCTGGAGAACATTCTGACGATCGAAACCAAGCGAGCCCTGTTGTTGAGCGGGGCAGCTGCCCGAATGCGCACACCCCATGCCGAGCTTCGTCCCCTGGGGCTGCTTTGTGAAACCGTGAATATCTGTAATGCGGATTGCATTTTTTGTCCTTACAGCAGACAGACCAGGAAGTTTGGCACCATGAGCTCGGAGATGTTTGAAACAGTTTGCCGACAGTACCTTGAGATGGGTGGAGGACCCATGTCTCTCACCCCGATGGTCGGCGATGTGCTCTTAGACAACGAACTTCCGGCCCGGCTAAGAACCCTCCAACAGCATAGACAATCAATTTCGCCCAGTGTAACGACGAATCTCTACGCCCTTGGCCGCCATTCGGATGACGTAGTACTGCAGATGCTGGAGACCTTCCGCCGCATCCACGTGTCCACCTATGGGATGACCGCAGAAGAAAACGCCGCCATTACCCAGCGGAAGCACTTTGCGAAGTACGTCGCACAGGGAGGGCGCTTGGGCGAGCTTTGGGAGCGGAGCAGCAAAAGCTGTGAGGTCGTAGTTGGTTTTCGCAATCTCTATCGCCGTCAGCGGCGGACCTTGCGCAGCTTCGTCCAGGAAGTTTTCGGGCACGACTGGCTGGCGGGCGATACGGTCAGCTATTGCAACTGGGGCGGAACAATGAGAGGAAGCTTACCCGGCGATGCGGTTTGGGTCGATCTGCGCACCAACCATGCTCCGTGCCTGCTCCTGATTACTGCCATGCAGGTCTATTGGGATGGTCGAGTTTCGGCCTGTGCCTGCTGCGACTATGATGCCGGCCGGGATCTGGGACTGGGTACCCTCACCGAGAGTACTTTGTCTGAGCTGTACAACGGGGCCGTCAACCGCCAAATCTGGGCAGACCAGGAAAGAGGACGAATGCAGTCGATTTGCCAGAACTGCACGTTTCATGTGCCGCTTCGCGACTTGCAGCCCAGCCATCCCTTGCTGCGGACATGGGTTGACTTCGTAGGCGGTTAAGCTTTGGGCTTCGATGACATGTTAGTCTTCTGTCGATGCTGACGCGCAGTACCGTGACTTCCTCCCTCCACAGGACCCAGTTTTGCAGGAACCAATGCCACAGCAGATTCTGAGCCTCTGTGAGGTGAGCTCGTACGACTTCCGCCGTACAGCCTATCCAGGCGATCCGTGCAGTGAACACTTCTCTGCCTGGGTCAGCCGTTACCGCATGAAGTGGGCCGTCGCCCGCTCTCTGCAGCCGGCGTCGATTCTGGAGATCGGGGTGGGCTACGGATATTCCGCAGCCGCTTTCCTGGATGCATGCCCCACTGCCCGGTACCTCGGCATTGCTATCGATTCGGAAGAACATGGCGCCGTTCAGGGCGCGATTGATTGGGCCGCGAAAATTACCGCCGGATATGACGCCAGGTTTCTGGTCGCCGATAGCCGGCAGATGGCAGAATTCCCCGGCGGGTGTTACGACCTGATCCAGGTAGACGGCCAGGGGGACGAAGATGGCTCATTCCATGATCTGCAACTCGCGATTCCGCAAGGGCGGTTCGTCCTGGTAGACGGATATTTCTGGACGCAGGAAAATTTCCGCAGTATCAGCGAGTTTCTCTTCAGGTTCCGCGACCTTCTTGAGTACTACTTTGTAATTCCCGGCTACGCAGGCGAGTTGTTGATCAAATCCCGTGTGTCTCCGGAGAACCGCGGCGTGGCATCGGTTCAGCACAGTGAAGACCTGCGCCATGCTTATAGCAGCGCGTATTACCTGACCGACTGCGGCGGTTTTAACGAATACAAGCAGACGGGTGGCAAAGATCTGCAAGACCCACGGCTGGCGGCGGTCGCGGCTCTGGCAGGGCTCAAACCGCATGGCCGCGCACTAGACCTCGGATGCGGTCGCGGTGAACTCACCTATTACTTCGCGCGGGAGGGTCGGCAAGTTACTGCTATCGACTATTCCGCCGAGGCGGTGCAACTCACCGAGCAGACGTTCCAAGGCGACCCGGAACTCCGTTCCCGGGTAGAGGTGTTGCAAGCCAATGTCGTCGAATGGCTGCCGACCGGGAACTATGACGTGGTCACCGCCAGCGACGTCATCGAGCACCTGACCCCCAGCGAACTCGATCTGGTGTACGAAAAGATGGCAAACCATCTCTCCCCAGAGGGACTATTCATCATCCATACCTACCCAAACCTCTGGTATCTAACCTACGAGTACGCGCGCAAACGCAGGGTCGCCACTTCTGTCGGCGCTTATCTACCGCAAGAACCACGCACTCGGTATGAGTTGCTCATGCACATCAATGAGCAGAATCCACGCATATTGAGACGTCAACTCTTGCGGCATTTTCCGCACGTTCTGCTGTGGTTCGGGGAGAGCGGAAACGAAGGAGCCAGCCTACTGCGTAACTTCAGCCATCGCGAGATAGCGTCGGCTCCCGACCTATGGGCCATCGCCTCACTAGTCCCTGTCGATGCTGCCGACGTACGCCGACGCCTCAGCATCGAGGCACTGGGGGTGGAAGATCTACTCGGTATCAGGTTAGTTGTTGTGAGTGCGCCCGCCGACGTCCAGACCGGTCGCGAATTCCGGCTCAGACTACAAATTGCAAATCACGGCGCCAGTATTGTTGGCAGCATGCCACCGCTCCCGGTGCACATCAGCTATCACTGGTTGCCCGAGGGTAAAGATGGCGAACCGATTTTCGATGGCGTTAGGAGCGCGATTCGCCCTCCGTTATCTCCCGGAGAAGTGCGCGACTTTCCGGTCAAGGTGATGCCGCCCTCGACGGCCGGCAACTACACGCTCCGCATCACATTGGTGCAAGAACTAGTACGCTGGTTCGACGCTGAGCCGGTAAACGTCTTTACGGATCTGCCTGTTCACGTGGTACAAGCCTGAACCGCTACCGTTGGTCCGGCCTATTGGCCTTTTATTAATGGCAGGAGCTTGGGCCTCGTCGGTTTCGTTGTTCGGAGATTCACTTTTTGCGGAGGAACACCATTACCGACGTCCACTTCCTTGCACCGTCATCCAGCACAATGTGGTGTCTTCTCCGATGCACGTCGTCCGTTTGAGTGTTGATGGCATCCTGAATGTAAAGGCTGGAAGGCGTGCGGTAGCACATAGGTTCGATCGGAACTAATGTATCGGTGGCATTGAGGATATACTTCTCAAAATTTTCGCGACTGAAGTATTCAGGATGATCGTCGCCAGATAAGAGAAATTCGGTTGCAATGGCGACCAGCCCGCCCGATTTTGTCACCCGGGCTATCTCCCGCATAGACTTGGCCGATGCCTCGTGCCCCCCGAAATGCTCAATGGACGATAGAGACCAAACGAAGTCGAAGCTTAAGGCATCGAAGTCCAGCCTGGTTCCATCCATGTTCATGAAGGTTAGCCCCTCAGAGTTGAAGTTCCTCGGACAAAAACGCCGGGCATCTTGCAGCGCCGAAGCATCCGCCTCGCGACCTCCGAGTCCCGACCAGAAATCGTTGCCATAGAGGTCGGTGCCAATAACTTTGGAAATACGATCGGCCAAGTAAAACAGCACCGGCTCGTGTCCCGCGCCTACTCCGAGCGCAGATGCGGCCGGAGTAATCAGTCCCAGGCGATGCAGGCCATACAGGCATTGGGTCCATTCCCAGCCCTTGCGCATCGCGAGCTCCTTGTCGGTGGTGAAGCAGTGCTTGTCAACGGAGTAAGTCTCCAGCTCCAAGTGGACGCGCAGCCAGTCAGGGTTGTCCCACCTCTCGACATTGGTGAGTTCATTAAGGCCGTAGACCGAAGCTGGCCCTGTGCTCGGAGTGCCAGGAAGCTTCCGCATTGCTTCTGCAAGGCTCTTGAGCCAAGGTAAATTACGCATCACACCTCTCCCCGCGCATGCCGCTCGCTGGTAGTAAGTGACGGATCAACAATGGAGTTGGGCTCGTACAAGGAGGATCCACAAGATAGACTAGGCTATTCGCGGCGAGCGTCGCCGCTGAAACGCCTTGAAGTACCAATAGAGATACGATGGCAACCACTTCCACAGACGAAACCGAGACTCACCTGCCGCGCGGTCCTTCCACACTGAAGGCACCTCAGCAATAGCATGCCCCCGGAGGAAACCCTTAACAGTCAATTCGAGATTTAGCTCGAAGCCACCCTGACTTTCGATAGTCAGCCCTCGCAGCATTTCGGCATCATAGATCTTGAACGCATTTGTAGCGTCATGGGTTGGGATGCGACGAAGATAAAACAAGCTGATACCTGCTAGTCTGGAAAGTGTTTTCTTGAGGAGCGGTCCCCCTTGAATACCTCCGCCCGGCATATATCGGCTGCCTACTACGATGTCAAAACCTGCTTCGTAAAGCTTGACCATCTCGTCCACTTTATTCAAATCATCCGATAGGTCAGCCATTACGACCAGCACGGGTCCTCGTTCCGCGGTATCGAATCCAGTGCGGATTGCACCTACCACGCCCCGGCCAAAAGCATTCTTTACTAGTTTGACGCGAGACTCGCCCCCGGCAGTTAACTTACGAACAACAGGAAGTGTGTCATCCTCATCGAAGTCATACACCACGACAGCAGTGAAGGGAGACTTAATAGAAGTCGTCAGGCTCTGCCATAAAGCGGGGAAATTAGCGCCTTCATTGTAGACTGGGATGACTACGGTTAGGCGTAGGCCTGCGCGGGTGCGTTCAGAACCTGGGTCGATTACAGTTGCCCGACTTCGATCTGTTCCGCTACCCAAGGAATAACCTCATCCAGTATTTCTGAAAGCGAAGTGGTGGCTTCAAACCCTAGCATCTCTCTGGATTTTTCCACATTCGGCGAACGCTCCTGAACATCATACGGGTAGGGCGGATCGCTTATAGAGCGGAACGGCTTGGTGCTGCCGTGGATCTTTTTCCAAATCTGTTCCGCGAGCTCCAAGACCGTGGTTCGAACTGGAGTGGAGAGATTGAAGTCCTCATTCCGGGCATTCGTGTGTTCCATCGCGATCCGGATGCCGCGCGCCAAGTCGCCACCGTAGGTGTAGTGTCTGGCTTGATTGCCGCTGCCGAGAATGTGTAGGGGATCCTGCCCTTTTAGTATCTTCTGCACAAGGTCAGGTACCACGTGCGACATGGCAAGTTTAACGTTACCGCTCCAAATGTCGCGATCTCTAAGCGCACGTTTTTCACCGACACCTACGCAATTAAATGGCCGGATGATCGTAAATGGCAAACCATACTGCTCGTGGGCCCCTTGGGCGAAGTACTCAGTTGCGAGTTTTTGGAAGCCATAGGTTGAACTTGGAGGTGGACAGCGCCGCTGCGCGCCTTCGCGAGTGGGAAACTCCTGCGCATTCTCGAACACCATGCTGGACGACAATACTGTTATTTTCTGCAGCGACCCGGAACGATAAGCGGACAGCGCAGCGTCAAATGAGGCGGCAGTAATCCTTTCATTCTCAGCGAGCAGATCGTAGGCAAATTCGTGAAAATAAGAAATGCCGCCGATCATAGCTGCCCCAGCTACAAAATGGTCGCACCCTTCCAGCAGGTCTCTTATCAGGTCTACGTTTTTAGCATCGCCCTGGACAAAGCGGTAAGCTGGATTGTCATCGTAGGATTTTTTTACTTCACCATACTTGCTGAAGTTATCCAGTCCCACAACCTCGTAGCCGGACTGAATTAATTCCTGTACCAGATAGCCGCTGATAAATCCGGAGGAACCCGTAACTAAAGCTTTCATTCTCTATGCACCCACCGTGCAATGGGTTTCTTCGTGCAACTTCACGGCCCGAGGCTTCCAAAAGCCCCAAACATCGACGACCGTCTTAGTCTCCGGAAATGCAAGCTGCTCATAGCGCCGGTGCGGTGCTCCCAGGATTATAATGTCGGCCCGTGCGAGAGCTTCCTCCAGGCTTACCAGGGAGGAATCTTTAACATATGGATCGACGCACAGTACCTCCGAAGCTTCAATGGATAGTAGCTTCCGAAGCTTGTAGCTGAGACTGTCACGGCAGTCGTCAGACTCACCTTTGAACGCCATTCCCAAGATCGCCACAACTTTGTCTGCCAGACCTGCGTCTCGTAACTGGCTCACGATATAGTTCGGCAGGCCTTCATTTACCAGCATGGCCGCATGGCCCAAAAAGAAGTTATTCCCGGCAAACGCGGCCAGCTGCAGAGTATCTTTTAGCAGGCAGGGCCCGGCAGCGAAACCCGGACGCGCAAAGCTGCGCATACGCGGATAGTCGCGGGTCACTGCATCGTGAATGCGGTTGAAATCCAGGCCATAGCTGGTGGCAAGCATATAGAACTGGTTGGAAGCCGCGAAGTTCAAATAGCGCCAGCTATTGGTGAAGAGCTTGGCGAGTTCGGCCTCAAGAGGATCTAAGTGGATGATGGTGCGCGCGATTCCGGCGAATAAATCTTCCGCCCGGGACCGTGCCTCTCTGTCAAATGCCGAGACGATCTGTGGGAGCTCCCGCAATTCCGTTACCGCGTGCCCTTCTGCAATACGTTCAGGACAGAACGCCACGTGAATCCTGCGGCCCCGTCGCGCGATTCGGTCGTAGACCAGCTTTGTAACGCCGGGATAGACCGTGCTACGAAGCACCAGGAGCGCGCCATCTCTCATACCGTCCAGAGTACGATCGATACTCTGGTAAAAGCTGTGTACTACGGGATTAAGGTGCTCGTCGACCGGGGTTCCCACTACCGTGATGACACTGGTTGCCTCAGCGAGGCACGCAGGATCTGTGGTGGCGGCGAGATTATGCCCGATGGCTTGCCGCAACAGTGATTCCGCGCCTTCTTCGCGGAACGGCATCTCGCCCCGATTCACGGCGTCAACTTTTGACTGATCGATGTCCAGGAGGGTTACGCGTTTCCCCGCGACAGAGGCCAGCACAATGCCAAGCGGCAATCCAACGTGGCCGCATCCCCCAACGATTACAGTGTGTTCCGGCTTCATCTCTTGGCAATTTCCTTAATGGCAATAAAGAATTCAGTATACAGGGATAGCCTGCTCTCTGGCAGTGCAGCTTACAACTCAACGCGCATGCAGGCATCAGGCTTCGTTTTGCACCTACCCCCGCTGTTCTCGGTCTGGATGCGGACTATTCTACTTCCATCTGTTGTCTTCGCTGCTGTTCACAGCGGCATTTCTTGTTCCCATTGTTTTCGCTGCCGGGAAGAGAAGCTGCCACGAAGGCAGTAGGTGCGTCGTTGCGAGGGTTGCGAATCCGTGGAGTGTGTGTTTTGCTGGAGAGGTATGTTTTCTCCGCCTCCGGTTGTGCCAAATGTCCCTGCCGTTCGGTCCACCAGCGAGATTGAAGGCACAAAATGGGAGATCCGGCTTTACTCGGCAGCGACGTTACTGGCCAACGGGATCTTCTTCATCTACATGCTGCGCGCTTTTCGCAACCCGCGGTATGTAGAAGCGCTTGTCGATGTGCTACC
>Ga0335077_10012743_pt1 | contig 10512 bp, 8 predicted proteins | sample Lox_Sample_31_FD_207151 | JGI IMG/M metagenome (GOLD analysis project Ga0335077, IMG submission 207151) | Soil microbial communities from Loxahatchee National Wildlife Refuge, Florida, United States - Lox_Sample_3.1 | ecosystem: Environmental > Terrestrial > Soil > Wetlands | place: USA: Florida...
TTCCAGGCGGTGAATCATCACGCGGTGGCGGCGCATGTTCTGAATGCCCAGGGCCAGGGTCGTGGTCGTGATCGTCGGCAAACCCTCGGGAATGGCCGCGACCGCCATCGAGAGGGAGGCCTGGAGTATCTCCACCAGTCCGTACCCTCGCAGAAGGCCGGTGAGAAGTGAGAAGCCGCAGACCACCCCGCTGATCAAGACCAGCTGACGGGCCAAGCGATCCAGCGTGCGCTCCAGCGGAGTGGCCTGTTCCTCCGCCTGGAGGACCAACCCGTGGATGCGCCCCAGCTCGGTGGATTTTCCCGTTGTGGCCGCCACCGCCAGACCGCTGCCGCCGCTCACCCACGTTCCCCGGTACACCATGTTTAAGCGCTCGGTGACGGGCGTTTCGGGGCCGAGGAGAACCTCCGCTTGTTTGGGAACCGGCATGCTCTCGCCCGTCAGGGCCGCCTCGTTCAGGCGCAGCCGGTTCGCGTCGATGATCCGCCCGTCCGCCGGCACCAGCGCCCCGCGCTTCAGAACGAGGATGTCGCCGGGGACCACCTGCTCCGCGTCAATCGATCGGATTTCGCCATCGCGGATGACCCACGCGGGGGGACGCACGAGGCTCCTGAGCGATCGGATCGTCGTCTCGGCCCGACGCTCGATCATGAATCCGATCACGGCGTTGAGCCCCACGGCCCCCAGGATTACAAACGCCTCGGCCGCGCCCGCGGTCAGAAAGGAAAGCGCCGCTCCGCCCACCAGCAGTGCGGCGGGCAGCGATCTGAACTGATCGACAAAGGTGCCGAGCGCCGAGGCGGGCTCCGCTCCGGGAAGGATGTTCCTCCCGTGCCGCCTGAGCCGTTCGGCGATTTCGTCGGCGGCCAGGCCCGCCGGATTCGCCTCAAGCGCCGACAGCGCCGCGCTCGCGGAAAGCCGATGCCACGTTTCAGCCGGGGATTCGGGACGCCGCGACGCCGGAACCGGCGGGGCGGGGGACGAGCCCGTTGCGGGATCCAAAACCGGCATTGAACGCGCGGCCGCCGGGAACCTTTCGAGAATGTCGCGGATGTGGTCCGCGACGTTCTGCGGACCCACGGGGGGATTGTAATAAACGAGGACGTTGCCCGTTGCGGGACTGGCGGAAACGCGCTCGATTCCGGACGATCCGATGAGTTCGCTTTCCAGCCAGCGCTTGAGCGCGTTTGACCGCCGGAGCGCCGGGACATGAAATCGAGCCCTCCCCGGCACCGATGCGTGAATTCTCTCAACTCTGCCTGAGGTCACCACGACACCTTTTCCTTCTCCAATCCGGCCGGATCACCGATAGATCGCGCGGGCGAGTTTCTCGCGGTATTCCTCGGCCAGCGGGCTGCGGGGATCGATCAGTTCAAAAATCTGGAGCATCCTTTTTCGCGCGCCGTCGTCCTTGAAGCGCCGGTCCCGCTTGACGATCGTCAGCCATTCCTCCAGGGCTTCGCGATACTGTCGCTTCGCGGCATAGAGCGCTGCGAGTTGATCGCGGGCTTCGAGATCGGCCGGCTCGGCCTGCAATTTTTTCTGGAGATCCGGAATCGACGGGCCGACGGATAGCGCGCGGCCGAGATCCAAGCGGGTTTTCAGACGCTGGACCTCGTCATCCATCTGGACGGTCCCCGGCATGCGTTGATAGGCCTCCTCCGCCTCCGCCCATCGCTCGAGGCGGATCAGGATCCCCAGCCGCCCGATCAGCGAAGCCGGATGGTTCGGGTCCGATTGGAGCGCCTCCCGATAGCACTGCAGGGCTTCGTCCCATCGTTGTTTCAGTTCGAGTTCTCCGGCTCTCCGGGCGAGTTTATCCGTCTCCTTGGGAATCAGTTCTTCAATGAATTGGCGGATCGCTTCCTTTGGCAATGCCCCCATGAATCCGTTCACGGGATCGCCGTTGATGAACGCGAGAACGGTGGGGATGCTTTGGATGCCGTAGCGCGCGGCGAGATTCGGATTCTCGTCGCTGTTGACCTTGGCCAGACGAACCTCGCCTTGACGTTCCTCGACCGCTTCTTCCAATATCGGCCCGAGGATCCGGCAGGGGCCGCACCAGGGGGCCCAGAAATCGACAAGGACCGGCGCGGTTTTCGACTGCTCAATTACCTGCTTGTCAAAATCCCGTTCGCTTGTTTCGAACACACCGCGATCCTTCATGACGATCGCCTCCGTTGCAGACCGCCTTCCGGCCCTTTTGCATTCCTGACGCAATCAATGATAACATAAAATCCTTGCGATGCGTAGATGGCCATCAGCAAGCCCCCTAAAAGAGGAGACAGGCCATGGCGAAGGAAAGTCCCGAGCATCTTGTGCGCATCCGAGCGGATGCCGTGAACCTGGAGGGAATGCTTGCGATTCCCGCCGGGGCGCAGGGCGTGGTGCTGTTCGCGCACGGCAGCGGCAGCAGCCGCCGCAGTCCCCGGAATAATTATGTCGCGAGGGTATTGCGCGAAAACGGCATCGGAACCCTGTTGTTCGATCTTCTCACCGAGCCGGAAGACGCCGTCTATGAAACGCGCTTCGACATCTCTCTGCTGACGGATCGCTTGACCGCGGCCACGCGATGGCTGACGGGGCGGTCGGAAACAAAGAAGTTGAAGGTCGGCTATTTTGGGGCCAGCACGGGCGCCGCCGCGGCGCTCGAGGCGGCTGCCGCTCTGGGCCCGACGGTGCGGGCGGTTGTCTCGCGGGGAGGGCGTCCCGATCTGGCCGGGCCCGTTCTCGATCGCGTGAAGACGCCGACCCTGCTGATCGTCGGGGGCGATGACGACGTCGTCATCGAACTCAATCAGCAGGCCTATGATCGGCTCAAGGGGGAGAAGGAGTTGGCCGTCATTCCGGGGGCGACCCATCTGTTTGAAGAACCCGGCGCTCTGGAGGAAGTGGCCCGCCTTGCGGCCCGATGGTTCGCGCGGCATCTCAGTTCGAAGTCGGCTTGAGTCATCGTTTCTTCCCTTCCTGTTTGATCCGTGTAGCGAGCGTAATCCCCGCCTGTGAGGGCGGGGTTCTTCAATAAGTCAGCCCAACGGGTTGAATGAAGGCAAACGCATACATCTCCTTGACGGACCGTCTCGATGCCGGTATAATCCGACCATGGGTTTAAACAACCCGTAAGGATCCCGATCGTGGAACTCGCCGTCGAGGAAAGAAAAAAATTAAACCGGATTGCCGATCGACATGGGATCAGTTTGATTCTGCTTTTTGGATCGGCCCTGACCGGCAAGCGGCATGCCGGAAGCGACCTTGATATCGCGGTGCTGTTCCGGAAAGAACGCAGCCCCACCAGTCCGGAATATTCCGAGCTCGTCCATGGTTTCCAGAAAATTTTCCCCGATCAGCCCGTTGACCTCAGTATCATCAACCATGCCGATCCTCTCATTCTGAAAAAGATCACCGAAAACTGCCGCCTCCTTTACGGCGCGCCTGGTAGGCTGATGGAACTTAAAATCTATACCTTCAAACGGTATCAAGACCACCGCCGCTATTTTGAGATGGAACGGCAATACGTTGAGCAACTTCTAAAGAGAACCGGGATGGCTTCGTGATCGACCGCACCCTGGTGATCCGAAAGATAAGCCTCATCGGCAAAGACCTCAAGGCCCTGGAGCCTTACGCCGAATTTTCATTGGATGCTTATCTTTAAAATCCCACTTACGAAGTCCTGGCCGAGCGTTACCTTGAACGCATAATACGCCGGATGATTGATATTAATTACCATATTGTCACTGAACTCGGACATCCGCCGCCCAAAGACTATTTTGAATCCTTTGTAGAACTGGGACGGCTCGGCGTTCTGGAACCCATCTTTGCGCGAACACTGGCGGGGGCATCCGGGCTACGGAACCGAATCGTACATGAATATGATGAGATTGATGAACGGAAGGTTTATGAAGGACTTCAGTTTGCCCTAAGAGACATCCCAAAATATCTACAGGCCATTAACGCGTTTGTCAAAAAGAACGCGCCCGAGTAGCAGCCTCTCCTGATGGAAGCGCGCTATAAAAAATTGCTCCCTCCACTTTATCAAACCCGTAGCTAAAACCCCCACTTTGGTAGTGGGTCAGTTTGATTTTCTGGCCTATTGATTTCTACAATATGGCATGGCGTAATCACATCATGCCTAAGCGATCAAGCAAAGATGAAAACGTAACTGCTTCGAAATCCTCAAAGCAGCTACAGAAGGGTCAGAGAAACCGAAAAATCCCGCGGCAGTAGCACTTGGACGACTCGGAGGGCTAAAGGGTGGAAAAGCACGGGCCGCATCTCTCTCTTCTTTTAAGCGGAAACAAATTGCAAAAAAAGCAGCAATGGCACGGTGGAAAAAGAAAAATAAATAAATCTGAAACTGGTCATTTCTTTTTTTGTTTTTTTACTATCTTAGGAAACCGACTTAATTCAGGTATTTTATTTAGCTTATCTATCTGTGGTGAGGCAAATTATTCAGGATGAAGTACTCCGCAGATTTTAGCAAGAACATCATCATCAATATCTTTTTCATGCAATTTAATTGGATGCTTTCCATATTGTAAAATATAAACATCGGTTCGCAACTTTCTATACTAAAAATGTGACCATGTCCATTTTGATCGAATCCAGCAACTAAAAGAGAGATTTTTAACTCATATCGGGAGAACTCCTCATCAATTTCCTCAAAAAGAGAATCTCCGAATGATTGCCCGGCACGTTCTGTCTCAAACACAGTTACAAATCAGGAAACCACCTCGACTGGATCGTTGGTTGTGGCGTTTCATCTTTCGACCAACACGGTCTATGGGGATGCCGATGATATTGCTTTCACGGCCACCCGATCAGTCGGTTCATTAGCGGCGGGGGCGAGCAGCACGGCTACGACGACGCTCACTTTTCCTTCCACAACTCCTCCGGGAAGCTACGTTGTGTGCGCGAAGGCTGACAACGCGAATAGCGTAGCCGAATCCGACGAGACCAACAATACACGGTGCACCGGTTCCCTGAGCATTCAGGTCACTCAGCTCCAAAGGTGGGCCTTGGCAGAGGCACCCTTTGTGAAAGATTTGAGCGACAATGGTGGAAATCCCGTGAACGCCGTGGTCGAGACGGACAAGACCAATAACACGTTATGCAGCTCAGGCACGGTTACTGCGCCGGCCGCGGATCTGACTATGACCGCGGTCTCTGCCACGGCGACGGCGGTGGCGCCGGGCAAGACTTTCACGCTTTCCAACACGGTGAAGAACCAGGGAGGATCAAAAGCCGGGGCTTTTACGATCGCTTTCCATTTCTCATCGGATGCGACGTATAGCGGGGCAGACGACATTGCGATGGCGTTGACTCGATCCTTAACAGCCTTGGCCATTGGGGCGAGCAGCACAGCTACAAACACGCTGACTGTTCCGTCCAGCACGCCTCCTGGGTTTTACTACGTCTGCGCGATGGCCGACAGCGGCAACACGGTCGCGGAAGGGAATGAGAACAACAACGCGAATTGCACGGCCACGCCGGTCCAGGTCACGCGTGCGGATCTGGAGATGACGGCCGTGACGCCGAATGCGGCCACGGTCAATCGCAGGTCAACGCTTTCGGTGGGCAACACGGTCCAAAACCAGGGGTTGATCGCCAGCACCGCGTTCCGGATCGGCTTTAGGCTATCGGTGAATAATATTTATGGCGATTCGGATGATGTAGTGATCTCGACGATCCGATCGGTGACATTATTAGCAGCAGGGGCGAGCAGTTCGGCCACCACGAGTCTATCGATACCAAGCACGGTACCGGTGGGCACTTACTATGTCTGTGCCATGGCCGATTCGCTCAATGCCGTGGTCGAGACGGACGAAGGGAACAACACCTTCTGCTCCGGCGCCACCGTGACGGTGCAGTGAGACTTGTGCTGAAATAACCGGATTGCATCAATTGCAGTGAAACAGCACCGATCTTTTTATGTTGAGGATCCCGGCGTATCATGGGGTTAAAACTTTTTCGGGATTTTCGGCGTCGGGAGTGGAACCCAGCGGCTCCGCAGCCATTTTGTTGGCGATCATGCATTGGAGCATCTCGAGCTCGTCCGGATCGAACCAGGTTACACTGCAGGAGCTGCACCGGTCGATCTGGACCGGATAGGCGAGCGTGTAAAACGTCCTCATCATCGGATGGCTGCATTTGGGGCAATTGCGGAGCGGGATCGCTTTCCGGTCGCTTTGCTCCATTTGCCGTCCGATTCCTCGGAGCTGGCTTTCCTGCATCGCCGCTTTTGACAACGACTGGATCCGGTCCGTGGCCGGGTTTTCGGTCCGTGCGATAATCCGCGGTATCCGGTCGCTTTCAACCAAGGCCCCGCCGCAGAAGTGGCATTGATCGATCTGCGTCCGTTCATAGGTGATTTCCAGCAAAGGCTGATGGCAGGAAGGGCAGAGGAACCGGCTGACCGGCGACGCCTCCTCGGCCAGACGTTTTGTGAAAATCGCCGGATCGATCTGCGGCATCTTCCAAGCCCGCTCGATCGCCGGGCCTCCGTCGTTGATCCACGTGAGCGGGGAAATCCAGGGCAGGGCGTAAAGTTCCGGCAGTGTAAAAGGCCCCTGCCATTGGTGTTGGGGATCCAAGGCGTGGAAGACCGATTCGGAAGGCTTGGCGGTAGCGGCGCCGGCTGCGGACGCCGCTTTTACGATCTGTTCCGACAGCTCCGCATGGGCCATTTTCAATAGAATATCGATCCGTTTCTGAATCGGGGGATGGGTCGACATCAGATCGGCCCACCGGCCTTCCGTCTCGTCCAGGGCCTTCGCCACGGGATTCACGATACAGAGCATCTCGAAGCCGTTGCCGATGAAACCGGTGCCTCTCCAATTCCGCGACAATAATTGAAGGGCTTCGGCCAGCGCCAACGGGTTGCGCGTCATACGCACCGCGCCGGCGTCGGCCCGATACTCCCGTTCCCGGGAGATGAGCATATTGAAAATCTGGCTGAGCTTCAGCAGACACCAGACCAAGAGAAGCACCGGAGACAGACGGGCCGATGCGGTCATGGTTCTCGAAAACTTTTCGAACGCGGAGGACGGCAGTCCGAAAAGGCTGGCGGCCACCGTTGTCTCCAGACAATCTCCCGAGATGATGTGATAGGCCTCGTGGGCCATGACCGCCTCCAACTGCGGCCGTGTGAGTCTTGAAAGCAGGCCTTCGGTGACCGCGATCGTGGCGTTTCCCCGGAGGTTCACGACGGCGAGGGCGTTCATTGCGAGCGTCGGGATCACCCGGCCCTCGATCTTTCTCCGGTTTCCGGTGACCACCTCGATCTCCCGCAGAATGTTCAGCAGGCGTTTGTGGATGCCGTCCTCGGGATCGGGTTCGAGCGCCCCGAGATTGTCCCGGATAAAATCGACCACGCCCAAAGTTGAAAAACAGAAATGGGTGACGGCGGCCGTCAGCGAAGTCGCGACAAGGAGCAGCAGGAACCGCGGGTTGAGCAAGGCGTGATACGGTATAAAGACCGTCTGGGCCACCGCGACCGTGAGTGTCGCCAGGACGGCCAAGTAGAGAAGAAGGAGAACGAGAATGAAGAGCCAGATCCTCCACGTTTTCCGCTCCTCGATCTCGATGAAGGTGAACGGCATGGTTTATCGTGTCCGGAGGCTCAGATCCGCCATGGGCGCGTCGCGGTCGGCCCGCTCCGCCTCGAAGTAATCTTCCGGCTTGAAACCTCCGGACAGGTTGACGAGGAAGTTGTTCGGGAAGATCTGCTGTCTGGTTCGGTAGGAAGCGACCAGATCGTTGTAGAATTGCCGGGCGAAGCCGATGCGGTTTTCGGTGGAGGTCAATTCCTCCTGCAGCTGCATGATGTTTTCGTTCGATTTGAGCTGGGGGTAGTTTTCCATCACGGCGAAAAGTTTTCCGAGGGCCTGCGTCAGCATGTTTTCGGATGCGGCCTTGTCCTGCAGGTTCGTGGCCGAGACGGCCTTGGCCCGGGCGGTGATCACCTTTTCAAGCGTATCCTGTTCAAAGGCCATCGCGCCCTTGACGGTCGAGACCAGGTTCGGGATGAGATCATGCCTCCGTTTGAGTTGAACGTCGATCTGCCTCCAGGCGTTCTGAACCTGATTTCGAAGCGACACCAGCCCGTTGTATACGATCACCAGCCACAAGAATAAGAAAACGACAATACCCAGCAGGATCCAGCCGGCCATAAGCGTCCTCCTTTTATTTGTAGGGGCTCGCGTCGCCCCCTCCACACATCGGCTGCAAGCCGCCGAGTGCAGGCCGGCCAAGCCGGATGGAGTCTCCCCCTCTCGCTCGCCTTGCTCGCTGAATAACCCCCCGTGCGATGCGAGGAAGAGAACACGCCAATAAGTTCACCCGAATGCTTAACAGATCCGGGTATAGACACTCTCTTATTTTAGCAGAAGAATAGAAAGGCTACGGGGATGGATTTGAGGTAAGGAATTTGAAAGCCCGTTCCGCCGCCTCATTTCCCTGGCGGATGCAATCCGGCACGCCCACGCCGCGGTAGGCCGCGCCCGCAAAAAACAGTCCCGGGAATCGAGTCAGGCGGTCGTCGATCTCGGCCAGGCGGTCGAGATGGCCGACCGGGTATTGCGGATTGGCTTTTTCCCAGCGGTAGACCCGGCTGAGGATCGGCTCCTCCACGACGCCCATGGTTGCGCGGAGATCGTCGCGGACGCGGCCCACCAGGTTCTTGTCGGGCAGGCTCACGACTTCTTCTCTCCCGGCCCCGCCCACGAAACAGCGCAGCAGCACCCGGTCCGCCGGCGCGCGGTGCGGAAACTTGCTCGAGGTCCAGGTGCAGGCCATGATGCTGCGTCCTTCGCGCCGCGGGACGACAAAGCCGAAACCGTTCAGCGGGTGTCGAAACAGGTCCTTGCGGTAGGCCAACGAGACGGTGGCGGTCGAAACATACGGGATTTCGCGGAGCGTCCGGACGAGTGTGGCGTCCGTTTCTTCGAGGAGTCCGGCCGTGACGTAGGCCGGGGAGGTGACGATGACGGCCGAGGCCGTCATCGTCGTTCCGTTCTTCAATCGGACCCGATAGGTCGAGAGACCGGCTCTCCAATGGATACGTTCCGCCTCCGTGCCGACGGTCAAAGCGTCCCGATCCAGTTTTGAGACGACGGCCGTGACCATCTCGGTCAGCCCGCCTTTGAGCGTCATGAACATCGTGAGGGGAGCCGTTTTCGCCGGCGGTTCTTTGCCGAGCGCAACTGGCCTTGGCCGTTCGCGTCTTCGGGCCAGCATTCCACGGATCAGGCTGCCGTAGCGGTTTTCCAACTCCTGGAATTGCGGAAAAGTGGCGGCCAGGCTCATCCGTTCGGCGTCGCCGGCGTAAATTCCGGCCAGGAGCGGTTCGGCCAGCCGGTCCACCGCTTCCCGCCCCAGCCGGCGTCGGACGAAGGCGGCAAGACTTTCATCTTCGGCGGTTTGCTTTCGAGGGATGATCCAGTCCATCCCCATCCGTAATTTTCCGAGCGGGGAGAAGAGCGGGGTCGTGAGGAAGGGGCCGAGGCGTGTCGGCACCAGAAGCATGATTCCTTCCGGAAGGTTTACCAGTCGCCCGTTGTGCAGAATGTAAGTGGCGGTCTGATCCGGACTGGTCTTGGTCAATCGATTTTCAAGCCCCAGTTGCCGGCAGAGTTCCAGCGCCCAGGGTTTTTGTGAGATAAACGAGTCCGGTCCGCCTTCCATCACGAGGCCGTTTTCGGTGTCGGTCAGGATTTTGCCGCCCAGACGGGACTGGCCTTCGAGGAGGGTAAAGGAAATCGGCGCCCGGTTTTTGCGGGCCCGTTCCTGGAGGGCATAGGCCGCGGCCAGGCCGGTGATCCCGCCGCCGATAATGATGACTTTTTTCTGTATGGATGTCATGGTGGTCGTGGAGTGGGTGCCAAATGATGACCGTGGCTTGTTTAAAGATTCTCCAGGACGACGGCCGCCAGCGTCTCGATAAACGCGGGCGAGGCGTTGAGGGATTCCGCGCGTTCCAGTTGCATCCCCTTCGCCTGACACTGCTCGCGGTACATCACGTCCACGTCGTAGAGCGTTTCCATGTGGTCCGAGATGAACCCGATCGGGGCCATCAGGAGGCGGCGGTGCCCCTGCGCGAGAAGCTCATCGATCACCGCGCCCGCGTCCGGGCCCAGCCAGGGCTCGGGGGTTCGGCCCCGGCTCTGGTAGGCGAAGCGCCAGGCGTACGCCCCGACCTTTTTCATCACCAACTCGATCGTTTCGTGGAGCTCCTCCGGATACGGATCCTTTTCGGCCAGGATTCGTTCCGGCAGGCTGTGCGCCGAGAAAAGCAAGGGGACTTTTTCCCGAACGCCGACCGGAAACCGTTCCAGGGCCCGGGTGATCTTTTCGGCGATCGCCTCGATCAGCTTGGGATGATCGTTCCAACTTTCGATGCGGCGGATTTTAAACGACGCGCCGGCCGCCGCGGCCGCGTCATCCAATTTTTGATAGTACGCTCCCACGCTCATTTTCGAATAGTAGGGGGTCAGGCAAAGGCCGACGATCTCCAGC
>Ga0335077_10012744_pt1 | contig 10512 bp, 9 predicted proteins | sample Lox_Sample_31_FD_207151 | JGI IMG/M metagenome (GOLD analysis project Ga0335077, IMG submission 207151) | Soil microbial communities from Loxahatchee National Wildlife Refuge, Florida, United States - Lox_Sample_3.1 | ecosystem: Environmental > Terrestrial > Soil > Wetlands | place: USA: Florida...
GAGCAGCTCGCCGCGCTGGGCGCGGCGCTGCACTGGCACGGCGCGCTGTCGGCCGACGTGATCCTGAGCCGGGCGGGCCCCCAGTTCATCGACATCAACCCGCGGCTGGTCGAGCCGGTGAACGCGCTGGCCTCCGGCGTCGACCTGGTGCGGGCGCTGGTCGAGGTCGCGGGCACGGGCACGTCGGCGCCGCAGCCACCGGCACGGCCCGGGGAACGGACACACCAGCTGCTGCTGGCGGTGGTGGGCGCCGCGCAGCACGGCGGACGCCGCGGGATCGCGCGCGAGCTGGGGAACGCGCTGACCGGCCGCGGCGACTACCGGGCCAGCCGGGAAGAACTCACGCCGGCGGGCGGCGACCCGCTCGCCGTGCTCCCGGTCGTGCTGACCGCCGCGGTCACTCTGGCCAGGCCTGCCGAGTGGCGGCGCTTCACCGCCGGCAGCACCGGCGCGTACTCCCTCACCCCGGCGGCGTGGCACGCGCTCACCGCGTCCGCCGCCGCCCGGGCGCACGCCCCGGACGCGTCGCACGGACGGGGGGCGGGCACCACGGCCCGTTCTGTATGAAAAATGGGGCGGGGTCAGCCCCAGCACCGGGGGGCCGGCCGCGCTGGTTACTCCTCGAGGGTGGCGGCGTCGGCGGGGACGTCGACGGAGTACTGCCTGAGCACGTCCAGCGGGACGATCTCCAGCGCACGTTCGTGGGTCGAGGCCAGCACCACCGGGGCGGCGGCGCCGTCACGATGGGCGCGCAGCCAGTTCGCCGCGGTCACGCACCACCGGTCCCCCGGTACCAGCCCGGGAAAGCTGAACTGTGGCATCGGCGTGGACAGGTCGTTGCCGATGCCGCGCTGATGCGCGAGGAATTCCGCGGTCACCACCGCTCAGATCGTGTGGCTGCCGAGGTCCTCGGGCCCGGTGGTGCAGCATCCGTCCCGGTAGAATCCGGTCGGGGGATCGGTTCCACATGGCTCGAGTTCGCCGCCGAGCACATTGCGGTCGCTCATGTTTGCAGTATCGGCACGGCGGCCGTGAGACCGCAAGATCGTCCAGTCAGCAAGTACTGGGCTTCGACGGCCATCTTCGTCACCTACGACGAGAGTGGCGGGTTCTGGGACCACGTGGCGCCCGCCGCGAGCACCGGCTATGTCGTTCCCGTCGGCCGGCTACTGGCGGATCGCGGCGAGCGGGCCCGGGGGCAGCCGGGGCTGGCTCACCGTGGACGTGGGTGTGACGCCCGATACGGGCGCCGTGAGCCAGGCTCCCCGGCCGGCTGGCCGCCGGGGCTCCCCCGGCGGCTGGACAGGGTGCGCGCGGGCGGCTTAGTCTTGACTGTATGGTCAGTCAAGGTATGGGTTACCGGCGGGACCCGGCTCCGGTCGACCGGGCAGGGCTGGAGGACGCGCTGCGGCCGTTCGGCGAGAGCCGGATGCTGCCGCGGGCCGCGTACGTGGACCCGGCGGTGTTCGAGTGGGAGCAGCGGCATTTCTTCGGCGGTGGCTGGACGTGCGTGGCCCGCAGCGAGCAGCTGCCGGACCCGGGCGATCAGCGGGCCGAGGCCACCGGGACGGGCAGCGTCCTGCTGGTCCGGGGCGAGGACGGCGCGCTGCGGGCCTTCGCCAACACCTGCCGGCACCGCGGGCACGAACTGCTGCCGTGCGGCGAAGGCGCACAGGGCCGGGCGATTATCTGCCCGTACCACGCCTGGACCTATACGCTGACCGGCGACCTGCACGCGGCGGGGAGCTTCAGGAAGGTCCGCGGCTTTGACTTCGGCCAGTGGGGGCTGCCGGCGCTGCCGGTGACCGAGTGGCACGGCCTGGTCTTCGTCGACGCCTCGGGCGGCGCTGCTGGTTCCTTCGGCGAGGCGCTGGCCAAGCTGGACGAGATCGTCGCGCCGTACGAGCCGGAGCGGCTGGTGACAGCCGGACGGCACAGCTACGACGCCGCGGCCAACTGGAAGATCCTCACCGAGAACTACCACGAGTGTTACCACTGCCCGTCCATCCATCCCGAGCTGTGCCGGGTCAGCCCGCCCAAGAGCGGCGAGAACTACGCGGCCGACGGCGCCTGGATGGGCGGCTGGATGGACCTGCGGGACGGCATGGCCACCATGTCGCTTTCCGGCTCGAGCGGCGGGATCCCGCTGCGCGGGCTGGACGCGCAGGGGCTGCGCACCGTCATCTACATCAACATCCTGCCGAACGTCCTGCTCAGTCTGCATCCGGACTACGTAATGACGCACCGGCTGGTCCCGGTGGCCGCGGGTAAGACCCAGATCGAGTGCACCTGGGCGTTCGCGCCCGAAGCCGTGGCGCAGCCTTCCTTCGATCCGGCGTATGCGGTGGAGTTCTGGGACATCACCAACCGGCAGGACTGGGCCGCGTGCGAGTCGGTGCAGCGGGGGCTGTCCTCGCCGCACGCCTCGCCGGGACCGCTGGCGCCCGACGAGGACGCGGTGTACTCGTTCGTCACCACCATCGCCCGGGGCTACCTCGGCGAGGCCGGATGGGGCACGGGTAGCTTTGCAGGGTGACCATACTTGACATCCCGGTGAAGACCCTTGCCGGGCAGGACTCCTCGCTCGGCGCCGTCGTCGGTTCGGCTGACAAGGCTCTGCTCGTGGTGAACGTCGCTTCCAAGTGCGGGCTCACGCCCCAGTACGCGGCGCTGGAGGAACTGCACGAGCGGCTCGCTTCCCGCGGGTTCGCAGTGGTCGGCTTCCCGTGCAACCAGTTCGGCGGGCAGGAGCCCGGGACGGCCGACGAGATCGCCGAGTTCTGCTCGGCGACCTACGGGGTCACGTTCCCGATGTTCGAGAAGACCGAGGTGAACGGCCCCGGCCGGCATCCCATCTACGCCCTGCTCACGGAGACGCCCGACGCCAACGGCGAGGCCGGCGACATCCAGTGGAACTTCGAGAAGTTCCTGATCCGGCCGGACGGCACGGTGGCCGCGCGGTTCCGCCCGCGTACCGCCCCCGACGATCCGGCGGTCGTTTCCGCCATCGAGGCCAACCTCCCGGCGGGCCACTTCCCCGGTTAGGTTTCCCGGTTAGACCAGGGCAGCGGGGGTGCGCTTGACCATCTGGCTGGCGATGATCATGCGCTGGATCTCGCTGGTGCCTTCCCAGATCCGCTCCACGCGCAGTTCGCGGTAGAAGCGCTCGGCCACGTTCTCGCGCATGTAGCCACGGCCGCCGAACACCTGCACGGCACGGTCGGCGACCCGGCCGGCCATCTCCGAGCAGTAGAGCTTGGCCATGGAGCACTGGGCGTGTGACACCTTGGTGTCGGTGCCGCGGTCGATGCCGCGCGCGGTCTCGTAGGCCATCGCCCGGGCCGCGAACAGCTCGGTCAGGCTGTCGGCCAGCATCCCGGCCACCAGCCCGTGGTCGCTGATCGCGCTGCCGCCCGCCCGGCGGGTGGCGGCGAACGCGGTCATCTCAGCCGTCAGCCTTTCCGCGGCCCCGAGGCAGCGGGCGGCGACCATCAGCCGTTCGAAGCGGAACCACTCGTAGGCGAAGGCCATCCCGTCGCCTTCGGCCCCGACCAGGTTCGCGGCCGGGACGCGCACGTCGGTGAACGCGACGACCGGGTGGTGGTGGCTGATCGTGTGGGTATAGGCCGGCGTCCTGACCACCCGGACGCCGGGGCTCGGCAGGTCGACCAGGAACATCGCGTGCTCGCCGTCGTGCGGGCCACCGCGCAGCCGGGCCTGGAAAAAGGCGAAGTCGGCGGTGTTGTACGAGGTGACGTGCCATTTGACCCCGTTGAGCACATACGCGTCGCGGTCCCGGTACGCGGTGGCCTCGATCGCGTCGACGTCGGAACCCGCCCCCTCCTCCGTGATCGCGTAGCACTCCTCCCGCTCGCCGCTGATCGCGGGCCGGACGTAGCGGTCGATCTGGTCCGCCGTAGCCACCGCGGGCAGCCAGGACGGCGGGGTGGCCGCCACCCAGCCCAGCGCGTTGGTTACCCGGCCCACCTGCTCCTGGACCAGCACCTGCTGCAGGGCCGTGCATCCGCCGCCTCCGAGGTCGGCCGGCATGTTGGTCGAGTGCAGCCCGAGTTCGCGGGCCCGCTTGGCGTGTGCCGCGGTCACGTCGGCGGGCAGGTCTCCGCCGGAGGCCTCGGCCTGCGCCTCGAACGGGATCAGCTCGTCGGCGAAACCGCGGGCCCGGGCCTGGATCGCCAGGTCTTCCTCTGACAAGCCGTACATCCGGCGGAACCCTTCTCGCCCCTCCTCGGGCGCGCAGCCATATTGACTGAATGTTCAGTCTATGCCAGCATCGGTCGTGTGCCAATGAGAACCGGATCTGGGCGGCGACCATCGACTACACCCCGGACCACCTGCCCATCATCGGCCGCGCGCCCGGGCTGGACCACGTCACCGTGGCCTGCGCCGGAGGCGCGGGCATGATGTGGGGCCCCGGTGTGGCGAAGGCAGCCGCCGACGTCGCGCTCACCGGAGCCACCGACGTGCTCGATGTGTCGTCGCTCGGCCTGGACCGCTTCGACGAGGCCGGGCGCAGCCGCCTGGCCACCGACCCCATCGCCCTGCCCTTCCCGGAAAGGATCTCCGCCCAATGATGACCGCCACCCCGGTATGCGGGTCCGCGTAACGGACACAAACGAGCGCGTGGAACCTGTGCCCGCGGTGCGTTCGGGCTGGTCAATCTTGGGACGGCCCACTATTGACAGCCGCCGGGAGCAGGCGCGAGGCTTCCGATCAGGCCGCCGCTGGTGACCGTTTCACGGACACTCGTCCGCCAGCGCGGCCCATGACAGCATTCAGCGCTCTTGGAGGTTCTATGACGATCGCAGCGGACCTGGAAGCGGGACGGCCGCTGGTCTTCCGCAACGCGACGGTGCTCACGATGGACGACGCGCACCGGGTCCTGGCTGGAGCGGATGTGCTGATCACTGGCGAGCGGATCGCGGCGGTCGGCCCGAACCTGCAGGTGCCCGACGGCACCGTGGAGATCGACGCGACCGGCGGCATCGTCATGCCCGGCATGATCGACACCCACCGACACATGTGGCAGACGGCCATGCGGGCCTACGGGGCCGACTGGACGCTCACCCAGTATTTCGTCTGGTACTACCTGAACTGGGGCAAGAAGTTCCGGCCGCAGGACGTCTACGCCGGGAACCTGCTGGCGGCCATCGAGTCGGTCAACGCCGGCGTGACGACCACGGTGGACTGGTCGCACGGACTGCAGACGACCGACCACGCCGATGCCGCCACGGACGCCCTGGAGGAAGCCCGTGGGCGGTTCGTGCTGGCCTACGGGAACATCCAGCAGGGGTCGTGGGAATGGAGCACCACGCCGGAGTTCCGCGACTTCTACGTCCGCCGGTTCGACGGCAAGGGCGACATGCAGGGGTTCGCGATCGCCTTCGACATCCCCGGTGACGACCCGGCGTTCCCCGAGAAGGCCACGTTCGAGGTGGCCCGCGAGATGGGCGTGCCGGTGACCACCCACGCCGGGGTGTACGGCATCACCCTCGACGCGGGCGTCCGGCGGATGTACGAGAACGGCTTCTGCACGCCGCAGACGGTCTACGTGCACTCCGCGTCGCTGTCCCCGGACTCCTACCACATGATCGCCGCCACCGGCGGCTCGGTGTCGGTCTCGACCGAGAGCGAGTGCAGCGCCGGCCAGGGCTACCCGCCCACCTGGAAGCTCCGCAAGTACGGCATCCCGGTCTCGCTGTCCCAGGACACCAGCGTCTGGTGGAGCGGCGACATCTTCTCCGCCATGCGGGCCACGCTGAGCGCCGACCGGGTCATGGACCATTTCGAGAACCACAACGAGGGCAGGGCCGTCACCAACCACCACCTGCGGGCCGAGCAGGTCGTCGACTGGGCCACCCGCGGCGGGGCCAAGGCCATCGGCCTGGATTCGGTCATCGGCAGCGTGGAGGAGGGCAAGAAGGCCGACGTGGTGCTGATCAAGAACGACGACTCACCGGTCAGCTTCCCGATCCTGCACCCCTACGGCCATGTGGTCTACCAGGCCCAGCGCGGCGACGTGCACACCGTGGTGGTGAACGGGAAGGTGGTGAAGTTCGACCACAAGCTGGTCGGCGTGGACCTGGCCAAGGCCCGGCGGGCCATCGACGAAACCACCGCCTACCTGCGCAGCGAACTCGGCGAGCAGGCCTGGGAAGAGGGCATGCACCCGCAGATCCCCGAGCACGAGCAGCTGGCCAACCCGTACACCTACACGGGCGAGGCGGCGTGGAAGGAAGAGGAGGAGTAGCTGACCGGCTGCCGGACGCTGGTACCACGTTCCGTTCTGTAAAAAACCGTCAGACCTGGCGCAGGCGGGGCCAGGTCGGCGAAGCCGGGATGGCGTGCTGTGGACCAGCGGAGGATGAGTTAAACCATACTTCACGAAGTTAATTTGCTACGCCGGCGGCGATAGCGCCTGGTCATGCTGACACACCCCACCCGCGCCGGCGCGCCTCGGATGGGGTGCGTGGCCCCCCGGCCCCGTCTAGCGGGGGCTCTGGGTCACAACCCCTACGCCGGCTCCCACGGCACAGGGCAGGGGGCAGGGGGCAGGGGGCGAGGCGGGCCAGGCTGCGGCTTACGGGACGGCCCCGCGGTGGATCTGGAGGGGGGCGAGGCTCTGGCTGACCGGCATCAGCTCGATGACGTTGACGTTCACGTGCGGGGGCTGGCTCGTGGCCCACTCGATCGCGGCGGCGATGTCCTCCGCGGTGAGCGGCTGCGTTCCGGCGTACACGGCGGCGGCCCGCTCGCGGTCGCCGCCAAAGCGCACCTCGGAGAACTCGGTGCCGCCCACGAGGCCTGGTTCGACGCAGGTCACCCTGACTCCGGTGCCGTGCAGGTCAGAGCGCAGGTTGAGGCTGAACTGGTGGACGAAGGCCTTCGTCGCGCCGTAGACGTTGCCGCCCGGGTAGGGGTAGGTGCCGGCGATCGAGCCGAGATTGACCACGTGCCCGCGGCGGCGCGCGACCATCTGCGGCAGGAGCGCACGGGTCATGTAGACCAGGCCCGTGCAGTTGGTCTCGATCATCTGCTCCCACTGGCCGACGTCGGCCTCCTGGGCCGACTCCAGCCCGAGGGCCAGGCCGGCGTTGTTGACCAGGATGTCGACCTCGGCGAACTCTGCGGGCAGGGTGGCGGTGACCTGCTCGACGCCGGCCCGGTCCCGGACGTCGAGTGTCAGCGGGAGCAGGACGTCGGGGCCAAGCTCCTTGGCCAGGTCATGGAGCCGCCCGGCCCGCCTGGCCGCGGCGATGACCCGGTCACCGCGAGCGGCGAAGCGCCGGGCGGCCGCGAGGCCGAAGCCGGAGCTGGCACCGGTGATGAATACAGTCCGCACGGGGACGACCCTAGTGCACCTGGCCTCATCAGCGGCCGACGGGAGGACGGCACCGATTTTCGGTAAAGCAATCAACGGCCTGCGCCCATCGGGCGGGCGTTACGATCGGCCTGCGCGGCGGCACGACACCACGGCCCGTTCGGCATGAAAGAACTTGATTTTCTTGTTAGGTGACCTGTGACCCTCACTGACCTGCTGCCTGCCACGCCCGAACCGGACGCGGTCTTCGACGCGTTCGCCGGGTGGTCGAAGCGGCGCGGGCTGGCCCTGTACCCGCATCAGGAGGACGCGCTCATCGAGGTCGTCTCGGGTGCGAACGTCATCTTGTCCACACCCACCGGGTCGGGGAAATCGCTGGTGGCGGCCGGAGCCCACTTCGCCGCGCTCGCGGACGGCCGGCGGACGTTCTACACCGCGCCGATCAAGGCGCTGGTGTCGGAGAAGTTCTTCGACCTGTGCGCGGCGTTCGGCCCGGCCGAGGTCGGCATGATGACCGGGGACGCCAGCGTCAACGCCGACGCCCCGATCATCTGCTGCACGGCCGAGGTGCTGGCCAGCATCGCGCTGCGCGACGGCGCCGCGGCCGACGTGGACCAGGTGGTGATGGATGAGTTCCACTTCTACGCCGACCCCGACCGCGGCTGGGCCTGGCAGGTCCCGCTGATCGAACTGCCGCACGCGCAGTTCCTGCTCATGTCGGCGACCCTGGGCGACGTCGCGCGGTTCGAGGCGGACCTGACCCGGCGCACCGGGCGGCCCACCGCGGTGATCTCCTCGGCCGAGCGCCCGGTGCCGCTGGTGTTCTCCTATTCCGAGGAGCCGCTGCACGAAACCCTCGCCGAACTGCTGTCGACCGGGCAGGCTCCGGTCTACGTGGTGCACTTCACCCAGGCCGCCGCCTTGGAGCAGGCGCAGGCGCTGATGAGCGTCAACGTCTGCACCCGGGCCGAGAAGGACGCCATCGCCGACCTGATCGGCAACTTCCGGTTCTCGGCCGGCTTCGGCAAGACGCTGTCGCGGCTGGTACGGCACGGCATCGGCGTGCACCACGCCGGGATGCTGCCCCGGTACCGGCGGCTGGTGGAAACCCTCACCCAGGCCGGGCTGCTGAAGGTCATCTGCGGCACGGACACCCTGGGCGTTGGCATCAACGTGCCGATCCGCACCGTGCTGTTCACCGCGCTGTCCAAGTACGACGGGAGCAAGACCCGGCTGCTGCAGGCCCGTGAGTTCCACCAGATCGCCGGGCGGGCCGGGCGGGCCGGGTTCGACGTCTCCGGCCGGGTCGTCGTGCAGGCTCCCGAGCATGTGGTGGAGAACGAACGGGCCCTGGCCAAAGCGGGCGATGACCCGAAGGCGCGGCGCAAGGTGGTCCGAAAGAAGCCACCGCCCGGTTTCGTGTCCTGGGGCCGTCCCACGTTCGAGCGGCTCGTGGCGGCCGATCCCGAACCGCTGACGTCGAGCTTCAAGGTCACCCACGCGATGGTGCTGAACGTCATCGCCCGCCCGGGCGACGCTTTCGCCGCGATGCGCCACCTGCTGACCGACAACCACGAGGACCGCGCGGCCCAGCGGCGGCACATCCACCGGGCGATCGAGATCTACCGCGCGCTGCTCGCGGGCGGCGTGGTCGAGCGGCTTTCCTGCCCTGATGCCGAGGGTCGTCTGGTGCGGCTCACCGTGGACCTGCAGTATGACTTCGCGCTCAACCAGCCGCTGTCGCCGTTCGCGCTGGCCGCTATTTCGCTGCTGGATAGTTCGGACCCGGATTATCCGCTGAATGTGGTCTCGGTGATCGAGTCGACGCTGGACGACCCGCGGCAGGTGCTGTCCGCGCAACAGTTCCGGGCCCGCGGGGAGGCGGTGGCCCAGATGAAGGCGGACGGCGTGGCCTACGAGGAGCGGATGGAACTGCTGGACGACGTGACCCATCCCAAGCCGCTTTCGGACCTGCTCGAGGGGGCCTACGACATCTACCGCCGCGGCCATCCCTGGGTCGGCGATTACGAGCTGTCGCCGAAGTCCGTGGTCCGTGACATGTACGAGCGGGCGCTGACGTTCCCCGAGTACGTCGCCTTCTACGGGCTGTCCCGCTCGGAGGGACTGGTGCTGCGCTACCTGGCCGACGCGTACAAGGCGCTGCGCCAGACGGTGCCGGACGAGGCGAAGACCGAGGAGCTGACCGATCTCATCGAGTGGCTGGGCGAGATCGTCCGCCAGGTCGATTCCAGCCTGCTGGATGAGTGGGAGCGGCTGCGCGACCCGTCTGTGTCGGCGCCGGCCTCGGAGGGCACGCGGCCTTCCCTGGTCACGTCGAACCTGCGGGCGTTCCGGGTGCTGGTGCGCAACGCGCTGTTCCACCGGGTCAAGCTGGCCGCGCTCGGCCACCACGACGAGTTGGGGGCGCTGGACTCCGGCAGCGGCTGGGACGCTTCCGCTTGGGAGGAAGCGCTCAACGGCTACTTCGACGTGCACGACGAGATCGGCACCGGGGCGGATGCGCGCGGCCCCGGGATGCTGATCATCGACCAGCGCCCCGGCAGCTGGACCGTCCGGCAAATCTTCGACGATCCTGCGGGCGACCACGACTGGGGCATCAGCGCCGAGGTCGACCTGGCGGCCTCCGACGAGGCAGGCGCGGCCGTACTGCGCATCACCGACGTCGGCCAGCTCTAGGCCAGCCGGGTATCAGGCGCGGGACTGCAGTATCGCCGAGATGAGCTCCCGGTAGAGGTGCTCGCGCTGCCGGTGGTCCAGGCTGCCGTCGTGCTGGATGGCTGACGCGACGGCCCGGGCTCCCTGCCGCACGTCGCCCGGCGCACGGCCGAGAATCTCGTCGATACGCTCCTCGTACGGAGTGACGGCCTCGCTCAGGCATATGCCTATATTCGCCTCGAACTCCCCGACCGCTGCGGCATCTGGCGCCAGTTCCGACAGCCACGAATCCCCGAGCTTCCTGAGTTCTTCCCTGGAGGTCAGTGATTTCTTTTCGAGTTCCGCGAACTCCTGCGGGTCATCGATGACGAAATAGCCCATCATCTCGAGCGCTCCGGCGTTCTTCTTCTGCATCAGATTGTCCGGTCCCGAAGTATCGATCCTCCTCCGGTCGCGAGGAATAAAAATGGCGCTTACCCGGCCGCCGCCCGTCGTCA
>Ga0335077_10012745_pt1 | contig 10511 bp, 12 predicted proteins | sample Lox_Sample_31_FD_207151 | JGI IMG/M metagenome (GOLD analysis project Ga0335077, IMG submission 207151) | Soil microbial communities from Loxahatchee National Wildlife Refuge, Florida, United States - Lox_Sample_3.1 | ecosystem: Environmental > Terrestrial > Soil > Wetlands | place: USA...
GGCTAGCGCCCCCAAAGGAGCGGTCGGCGGAATGTGGACGGGGGGTGTCGTGTTCTGAGGGTGACAGCGGGGGAGGAAAAGGAGCGCGGCCATGACGTTAGCCGAGAAGTTCTCGCACAACCTGAAGCACGAGCGCGAGCGTCGAAACCTGTCCCAGTTCGAACTCAGCAAGCGGGCGGGCATGTCGACGAGCTATGTCTCGATGCTCGAGCGCAACCAGAGGACGCCCCCCCTCGAGACCCTTTCGAAGCTCGCGAAGGCGCTCAAAGTAAACCCGATCTCGCTACTCCACTGAAGGGAGCGAGAAGGCGGGGCGCCGTTCGACCGGGAGGCTTTCCGGCCGACGCTTCACCCTCGAACGGGGGAGTGGCCGCAGGCCGAGAAGAGGGGTCGCCTCCCAGGCCGGCTCCCTAGAACCTCGGGGTCGGTCCCCGCCTAACCTCGCCTTTCCCGGCCGGATTGCTCCTCGGCACGGACCCGTCGGCCTCCTTCCCGCCCCGCCCCGCGAATCCTTTTTCGATTTTCCCGCTCTAGCATAGTGGTCGGCGAGGGGCCTGGGCCCGCGCCGGGGAGGGGCTATGGGCGTGAAGCTACTCGTGATCGGCGGCGTGGCGGCGGGAGCGACCGCTGCCGCACGGGCCCGGCGCATCAGTGAGTCCGCGGAGATCACCCTCCTCGAGCGCGGTCCCCACGTCTCGTACGCCAACTGCGGGCTGCCGTACTTCCTCTCGGGCGACATCGACAAGCGGTCGAAGCTCCTCCTCCAGACCCCGGAGGGCTTCCACACCCGCTACCGGGTGAAGGTGCTCGTGGGCACGGAGGCTTTCGAGATCGACCGGGCGGCAAAGCGGGTCCGCGCCCGGGGGCCGGAGGGGGAGACCACAGTCCCCTATGACAAGCTCATCCTGGCGCAGGGGGGCGCGCCGGTCGCGCCCGGCGTTCCCGGCGCGGGGTCGCCCCAGGTCTTCCGTCTGTGGACCGTGTCCGACATGGACCGCATCCACGACTACATCGCGCGGTCGCGCCCTCGGACGGCACTCGTCGTCGGGGGCGGTTTCGTGGGCTTGGAGATGGCCGAGGCCTTCCGCAAGCGCGGCCTCGAGACCACCGTGGTCGAGGTCCTTCCGAGCGTGATGGCCGCGATGGACCCGCCCTTCGGCGGGAGGATCGAGCGGGAGCTCGAGGCGAACGGCGTCCGCGTGCGGACCGGCAAGGGCGTGGTGCGCTTCCGCCCCGAGGACGGCGTGGCCGAGCTCTCCGACGGAAGCCAGGTCCCGGCCGAGCTCGTGCTCTTCTCCGTCGGGGTCCGGCCCGAGCTCGCGCTCGCGCGAGACGCCGGACTCGAGGTGGGGCCGTCGGGCGGCCTCGTCGTGAACGACCGCCTCGAGACCTCGGACCCCGACATCTACGCCGCCGGGGACATGGTCGAGGTCCACCACAAGGTCTCGGGGCGTCGCGCCCGCCTCCCGCTCGCGGGCCCGGCGAACCGCCAGGGGCGCATCGCGGCCTCGAACGCGCTCGGGCTCGACCTCCGGTACGGGGGCGCGCTCGGCACGAGCGTGGTGAAGGTGTTCGAGGCCACCGCCGCCATCACCGGGCTCTCGGAGCGCAGCGCGCGCGAGGCCGGCTTCCGGGTCGGCGTGGCGGAGATCCACAAGGAGCACCATGCCGGCTATTTCCCAGGAGCGAAGGAGCTCGCCCTGAAGCTCGTGTACGACCGGGGCACCTCGCGCGTCCTCGGGGCACAAGCGTTCGGACACGCCGGAGTGGAGAAGCGCATCGACGCCGTGGCGATGGCCTTGCAGAGGGAGATGACCCTCCAGGACCTCTCCGAAGTCGACCTCTCCTACGCCCCCCCCTACTCCTCCGCGAACGATCCGCTGAACATCGCCGCCTTCGTGGGTGCGAACGACGTCTCCGGGTTCAGCCCGCTCGCCACCGCGGCCGAGCTCAAGGAGGCGCTCTCGTCGGACGACGTCCCGCTCGTCCTCGACGTTCGCACCCGGAGCGAGTTCGAGCGGTCGCACCTCCGGGGCGCCTGCCACATCCCGGTCGATGCTCTCCGCGTCGAGGCGGAGAAGCTGCCCAGGGACCGACGCATCTTCGTCCATTGCCGGTCGGGCTTCCGGGCCCACCTCGCGCTCCGCATCCTCGTGGAGCGGGGGTTCCGCAGGGTCCTGAACGTCACCGGAGGCTACCTCGCCATCCAGGCCGAGGGCGGCTTCGAGACGGAGGGTGCATGAACGGAGCGCTCGCGGCCGTCGCCGTCGCGGTGGCGGTGCTCCTGCTCGTCGGGCGATCGCGCAGGGGAGGGAAGGCCGGCATGAGTGTCGTCAGGGAGAAGATCCGATCGGGAGCGAGCATCGTCGACGTCCGCACCCCGGGCGAGTTCCGGCAGGGGAGCTACCCCGGGGCCGTGAACATCCCCGTCGACACCCTCCAGAGCCGCCTCGCGGAGATCCCGAAGGGAAGGCCCGTCGTGGTCTTCTGCGGGTCGGGAATGCGGAGCGCCCGGGCCGCGAAGGCGCTCCGGGAGGCCGGGTACGAGGACGTCGTGAACGCCGGGGGTCTCGGCGACATGCCGCGCTGAACGGAAGCCCCGGGGCTCTTTTGAACCGGGACGCGCCTGCCCTTCTTGCCGAGGTTTCCGCCCTCAGGCGAGCGGGGGTCGCCTTCACCCCAGAGGGCCCGGCGCCGGGGAGGGAAGGGCGGCGAGCGGTTGTCGCGATCCCAGTCGGCGCCTCCCGCCAAGGCTCACCGATCCCGGCCGAACTACTCTAGTATATCGGCAGGAAACCGGCCTCCTCGCGTCACACTCGGAGCCCCCATGCCAGACCTTGCGAAGCGGAACGTCATCGCGCAGTGGGCCTTCGATACACGGCCCGTGCTCTTGCGCTTCCACCTGTGGCTGGAGGACGTCGAGGTCGAGCGGGCGCAGGCGGAGCCGGTGTCCGCCTTCTCGTTCACTCCCCGAGGCATCGCCCGGTGCCTGGCCGTCACCTCCGCGGCCACGGCGCTCGGGACCCGGCTCTTCGGCGGCTTCGGCGAGGGCGCGGGCAAGGACAAGGCGACGTACAACCAGGTGAAGAAGTCCGCCGACGCCATCAGCGCCTACGTGATGAGCGAGGGGCTCTGGCACCTCACCCGCACGCTCCCCGAAAACCACGCCATCATGGTCTCGCTGGGAGAGGGGCTCATGCCCAAGGCCGGCGAGACCCCGGAGATGGGGGCGAACCCGCTCCTCGGGTTCGGCCGCGTCTACGCGCGGCCCGAGGTGGCGCGGATCGTCGACCGCAGGGTGCGGCGGCTGCTCAACGAGCCCGGGCACACCTTCGACCAGTTCTACGGGTGGCTGCAGGACCGGGGCATCACGCTCTGGGGCGCCGCAGTCGACACCCTCGAGAACACTTCCCGCTTCGCCGAGGGGAAGGCGACGGGCCCCATGACCGTCTTCCACCTCTTCGACTCGCCCCTCACGGTGTCGCGGCCCTACGAGTCGTACATGGGCTGCCTCACGGTGCCGCGCCGGGTGGCCGACGCCGCGGAAAAGCTCTCGGTGCTTCTCGACTACCGCACGCCCCGCAAGCAAGTCGTCGAGGTCATCGAGGGCACCTACCCGGGGCTCCGGCGCGAGAACGTGCACGTCTGGACGCTCCGGGGGAAGAGCCGGCTGGGGCGGCTCGGGAAGCTCTGGGAGGAGTGGAAGGCGCTCGGCGTCCACCTGGTGGAGGACGGCTGGAAGGCTCCCTCCGGGTTCGAGGTGTTCACGGATTCCGGGACCTACGCGCCCACCTTCCTGGTGGGGAGCTGGAAGGACGCGGCCGGCGCGGTCCACGTCTTCCTCTGCGACGGCTATGCGGCCACCGCCGAGGCCATGCAGGCCGCGAGCCTCTCGGAGGTCCTGGACGTGGACGCCTCCATGGCGATCTTCTCCCCGTCGTTCGAGCTCCCCTGCCAGGCCGAGGGCAGGCTCATGAGGCTCAACCCGGCGGCCCCGGACTTCGCGGAGAAGGTGGCGGGCGTGTTCGGGGCGCGCGAGGTCGACGCCGGGAAGGTGAAGACCTACGCGGAGGCCATCCGCGAGGCCGCCGACTCCAACATGCCCGTCGGCAAGCCCGTCTTGCGCGCCGACGACTTCCTCCCGGAGAAGAACTGGAGCGTCCTCTCGAGCATCGGCTACATGTGCGACGACCCCTATACGGGGAGCCACGGCGTCACCCAACTCTCCGAGGGCGTCTACAAGGTGTCGACGCTGCTCGCCACCCGGAAGGCGTCGGCCCGGATAAGCTTCACCTTCCGGCTCATGGAGCCGCTCGAGCAGGCGCGGCACGTCTTCAGCCCGCTGCTCGTCCGCTTCCTCTCCGGGGTCGACCATGCCAAGCGGGCGGTGAAGATCTCCGACTCGGGGCGCATCCGAAACGAGCTGCAGACCATGCTCTCCCAGTCCCTGGAGTACGGCGGAGAGCGGCTCCGCGTCCACTTCGACCGCATCGACGAGCGGGTAATGCCCCGGGATCGCCAGCTCGCCATCCGCAAGGTCCTCGAGTGGTATAAGGCGAACCACCCGGTGTGGTTCGAGTGGCTGGAGATCGCCTAGGCGGCACGGCCCGGCTGGTCCGTGGACAGGGACCGGGAGGCGTGTTTCAGTCTCCGCGCCCCCAAGGGAGCGGGCCGCTCCCACCCGGAGCCATCGCCATGGACTACCTCTTCGACCCCGACGTCATCCACGAGTGCGCCCTCGCCGGCATGGGCAAGCCGAAGCCGGCCATGTTCGACGCCATCGCCGACCGCATCGAGGAGCGCTACCCCGGGCGCATCGACCGCTCGCAGCCGTGGCTCTACAGCATCGCCGGCGGCGCCATGATCCAGATGAAGCTCTACTACGCGTCGGTGTTCGAGTACCTCATGATCTGGGGCACGCCCATCGGATCGGAGGGCCACTCGGGGCGCCACGCCGTCGGCTTCTGGGACACGGTCATCGATGGGGAGGCCTGGTACTACGCCGAGGGCCAGTTCGAGAAGAGGGTCTACCGGCCCGGGGACCGGATCTGGGTCGGCCCCGGCCAGGCCCGGGCCATGAACTTCACCGACGGGGTCTGGGCGGTGGAGTACGCCCGCGGGCCGCTCCCCCTCTCCATGCCCTTCGGGCTCGCCGACGAGTTCCTCTCCACCCTCGACTTCGCCACCGCCGGGCTCACGCTCGGGATGTACATGTCCCTCGTCGGCCACCACTGGCAGCTCCCGCTCCCGGACGGGGAGAGCCCCTCCGTGCTCCGCAAGGCGCTCGGGTCGGTGTCGGCGGCGGCCGGCTCGGCGCTCAGCCGTCTGTGCCTGCCGTCCCCGCCGGAGGACGCGATCCCGGCCGGTCCGACGCGGGGTACATCGCGCGCGTTGCCGCCGATACACAAGCCACGGCCACACGTCGCGGAAGCAGGCGCTCCGTCAGCAAGGCGGCGATCCGGTTCAGCCGGCCGGGAATGACGACGGGCCCGCGGCCCAGGGCCGCGAGCGCGGCGCGCGCCACTTCCCCGGGCTCGAGCACGGGGGGCGCGCCCCACCCGAGCTCCCGGGCCCGGCTCCGCTCGAAGGTCGGGGTCCGCACGCGCCCCGCGCAGCAGGCGAGGACGTCCACCCCCAGGGGGCGGAGCTCCTCCCACAGCCCCTCGGCGAGTACCCGCACGTAGGCCTTGGAGGCGGCGTAGTGCGCCACCTGGGCCGACCCTTGGAAGCTCGCCAGGGAGGTGAGGAGGACGAGGCCGCCGCGGCCCCGCGCCACCAGCCGCCGCCCCACCCCGTGAGCGAGGAGCGCCACCGAGCGGCAGTTGAGCGCGAGGAGGCGCTCGTGCGCCTCCGCCTCCGGTGCCAGGAACGGGCCGATGGGGGCGAGGGCGGCGTTGACGACGAGGAGCCCGAGTTCGAGCGCCCGCGCCCGTCCCAAGATCTCCTCCGTCCCCTCCGGCGTCGAGGCGTCGGCGGTGAAGATCTCCACCTCGACCGGGAATTCCCGGCGGAGCTCCGCCGCGAACTCCTCGAGCGGAGGGCGGCGCCTCGCGGCGAGGGCGAGGTCTAGCCCGCGCGCGGCGAGCTCCCGAGCGAAGGCGGCGCCGATACCGTCCGACCCGCCGACGACGAGCGCGCGCGGCCCGTACCGCGCCCGGAATCGCTCCCTCTCGCCCGTGGCCCCGCGCACCGGTCCTCGCCCTATCGCTTCTGCTTCGCCCAGTAGGGCGAGAGCTCCAGGATGGCCCGCCGCACCACCGGGGCGGCGACGGGGACGAGCCTCCGCTTCCAGCCCAGGCAGGCGGCGACGTCCTCCACGATGTCGTCGAAGGACCGGCGCTGGTAGCGGAGCAGGGCCTGGGCCTCGCTGCTGTCGATCCAGTCGGTGGCGTACTCCGCCTGGCTGAAGGCCTCCTCCGGGAGCGGGCCGATGCCCATGGCGCCGAGCATCTTCGCGAGGTACTCCCGGTAGGTGAGCTGGCAGCTCTTCCCCCCTCCCACGAAGAGGATCCGTCCCCAGACCTCCGGCGTCCGCAGGGCCCGCGCGATGGCCACGGCCGCGTCGTCGGCGTGCAGGGCCTCGATGCGGTTGTCGAGGCCGATCTCGAACATGATGGGGTGCGGGTCCCGCAGCCCGATGACGGGCACGTCGGAGAATCGAAAGATGCAGAAGTCTAGCCCCGAGCCCCGGACGATGGCCTCGGCGGCGATCTTGTGCTCCGTGTAGGGGTCGGTCGCCTGGAGGGGATCGTCCACCTTCCGCGGGGGCGGCTTGTGCAGGGTGTGGCCGTGGACGTCGAAGGTGGAGGCGAAGAGGATCCGGGGCCTCGCCGCGGAGGCGGCGCACGCCCTCACCAGGTTCTCGGTCCCGCCCACGTTCACCTGGCGGGCTGCCTCCGGGTCGTCGTTGCTCCCAGGGGGGATCCGGCCGGCGAGGTGGACGACCGCCTCCACGCCGTCGACCGCGCGAGAGAGCGCGGCCGGGTCGCGCACATCGCCGTAGACCACCTCGATGCGGCGGCCGTGCTTGCGCGCCGCGCTCCGGTGAGCGGGGGTATCGAGATCGAAGCAGCGCACCCCGTGCCCCTCCCGGAGGAGCTCGGGGAGGGCATGGCTGCCGATGTTCCCAAAGGGGCCGGTGAGGAGGATCTTCACGGTCGCGAGCCCTCCGAACTACCAGACGAAGGGGAGGAGCGCCCTTCGGTTCTTGGGGTAGTCGGCGAACTGCCTCCGGTACCAGGCGTGGTGTGCGAGCGCGCGCGGCGCCAGATTCGCGGCCGTGTAGACGGCGAAGGCGGCCCCGGCGAGCGACCAAGAGGCGACCGCCCAGGCGGACCACTCCAGGATCTCCCCCAGGTAGTTCGGGCAGGACACCCACTCGAAGGGCCCTCCCCGCGGGATCCGGTAGCCGCTCTCTCCCGGAGGGCGCAGGCGGCGCAGCGCGCGGTCCGAGGAGACGTTGAGAGCGAACCCCAGGAGGAAGGCAGCGGCGCCGAGGAGGAAGCGGGGGTCGGCGAGCCAGCCGGCCGGGTAGGAGCCGAGGTCGGAGAGGTAGCGCGCGTTCACCCAGCCGTTCAGGAGGTTGAAGGTCACGGCGAGCAAGAGGACGAGCACCGGCATGCGGCGCCCCCCCTCCCGCATCTTGAGCGGGAAGAGGAAGGCGCGGTTCACATAGTGGAGCTGCCAGAGGGCGAAGAGGGCGAGGGGCGCGGGATCGCTCCAGTGCGGGCCTGCGAAGTAGACGGCCGCGAAGAAGAGGGACGCCGGGCTCTCCATCAGGATCCACCCCAGGCGAGCCGGCAGGGTGGGGCCGAAGCCGCTCCGGGTGTAACGGCCGTACGGGGCGGGAACGAAGAGCAGCGAGAGGAAGGTGGGGACCGCGAGCGCCATCTCGAGGAGGACGAGGGCCCGGTAGGAGGTCGGGAGGTCCACGCGGGGAGACTAGCCCACCTCGGCCGGGCGTGCTGGTAGGATGTGGATTCCGGCCCCCGATGAGCCGCCGAGGTCGAACGGCATGAGCCACCCAGCCCGAGTCCGCGTCCTCGTCACCGGCGGCACCTTCGACAAGGAGTACGACGAGATCCGGGGACGCCTCTTCTTCAAGGACACCCACCTGCAGGAGATGCTGCGGCTCGCCCGCTGCCGCCTCGAGGTCGAGGTGGAGACCCTCATGATGATCGATAGCCTGGACATGGGGGATGCCGACCGGCAGCGGGTGGTGGAGCGCTGCCGGAACTGCCCCGAGGACCGAATCGTGGTGACCCACGGGACCGACACCATGGCGGACACGGCCCAGGCCCTCGCCCGGGCGGGGATCGACAAGGCCGTGGTGCTCACCGGCGCGATGATCCCGTACGCCTTCGGAAGCTCGGACGGCCTCTTCAACCTGGGGAGCGCGCTCTCCTTCGCCCAGGTCCTTCCGGCTGGCGTCTACGTGGCCATGAACGGCCGCGTCTTCCCCGGCGACCGGGTGAGGAAGAACCGGGAGACTGGCGTGTTCGAGCCTCTCCCCTGAAGGACCGGCCGCTCCCGGGAGCCCCGAGGCCGCGGGAGGGATCGCGCCGCCTCCGGGACCGCGCTTCGCCCGCGGACGTGATAAGGCTCCCGCACCCGTAGCGACCGACCCCGACAGAAAGGATCCACCCGTGAGACGCTTCCTGCTCCTCGTCGTCGCCGCACTCTTCGCTTCGCTCGCCCGTGCGGACGGGGAGGCCACTTTCAAGGCGAAGTGCGCCATCTGCCATGGGAAGGACGCGAACGGGGGGGCCATGTACAAGAAGTCCATCCGCGGGGCCGCCGAGGCAGGGGTCCTGAAGATGATCAAGGAGGGGAAGGGCAAGATGAAGCCCGTCCAACTCGAGGCGGCGGACGCCCAGGCGGTGGCGAAGTTCGTCGCCGGCCTGAAGTAGCGAGGCGGCGCCCGAGGAGGGGCGAGGCGGGGACTCGAATGCGACCCGGGGAGAAGAGCGGGCCGCAGGCGGAGGCGCTCGCCCCGGCGGCCGTCCGCCACCCCATGGCCTCCTTCCGCGTCGCCGCGCTCCTCACCGCGGTGGTCGGGATCGGGGCCCTCTCCATCGACATGTCGCTCCCCTCCCTTCCGGAGGTAGCGCGGCGCTTCCGCTGTGGCCCCCCCGCTGCCGAGCTCACCGTCACCCTGTTCCTCCTGAGCTTCGCGGCGGCGCAGCTCGCGCTCGGGCCCTCGTCGGACCGGCTGGGGCGACGGCGCGTCCTCCTCGGAGGCCTCGGCCTCTACGTGCTCGGCGGCGTCCTCTGCGCGTTCGCGACCTCCATCGAGCTCCTGGTCTTCGCGCGCATCGTCCAGGGGTTCGGCGCCGGGAGCGGCCCGGTGGTCGGTCGGGCCATCGTCCGGGACGTGTACCCGCGGGAGCACGGGGCCCGGGTCCTGGGGATGATGGCGGCGGCCCAGGCGCTGAACCCCGTGCTCGCGCCCATCGCCGGCGGCTACCTGCAGGCCTTCCTGGGTTGGCGCTCGGTGTTCGCCATCCAGGCCGCGCTCGGCCTCCTCTTCCTCCTCGGCGCCTTCGCGCTCGTCGCCGAGACCGCGCCCGGCGCCGGGGCGGAGGCTCCCTCCGCCTTCGCCCTGTGGCGGGATGCGCGGGAGCTCCTCGGGGACCCATCGTTCCTCGGGTACGCGCTCTCGGTGGCGGTGGTCTTCAGCGGCCAGTTCGCCTTCATCAGCGGGTCCGCCTTCGTCCTCATCGAGATCCTGGGCCTCTCGCCGTCCGCCTACGGCTGGTGCTTCGGCCTCGTCGCCCTCGGCCTCATGACCGGGGGCTACCTGACGGCGCGCCGCACCGTGCGAAGGGGGACCCGGGCCCTCGTCCGGGAGGGCGCGCTCCTCTCCGCCGGCGCCGGAGCCGCCATGGCGCTCCTCGCGTTCGCCGGCCGGGTGCACGCCGTCGGCATCGTCCTGCCCATGTACCTCTACGCGGTGGGGGCGGGCCTGGTGATGCCGAGCGGAATGGCGGGCGCCCTCGGACCCCACCCGCGCGTGGCCGGGCTTGCCTCGGCTCTGCTCGGGTTCTTGCAGATGGCGGGCTCAGCCCTTTACGGCATCGCCGTCTCGCGGCTCTACGACGGCACGGCGCGCCCCATGACCGGGGCCATCGCCGCGAGCGGGATGGCCTGTCTGGCCTGCTACGGCCTCCTCCTCTCGCGCGCTCCAGGCGAGAGCCCCGATCCCAGCGCTTAGAGGAACTCGCAGAGGTACGCCGCCGGGGCCGTCGCCCGGACGTCGAAGCCGCTCTTCGCCGGGACCTCGAAGCTCGTCCCGGCGGGGAAGGCCCGCCACTCCGGCGAGCCGGGGAGGCGGGTGAAGAGCTCGCCCGAGACCACGGTCATGCGCTCAGGCGCCTCGGTCCCGAAGTGGAACTCGCCCACGTCGACCGCGCCCACCGTCTGACGCCGACCGTGCCGCTCGAATCCGACGCTCCTCACCTGGCCGTCGAAATAGCTGTTCGCCTGTAACATGGGGTCCTCCCGGCGCGGCA
>Ga0335077_10012746_pt1 | contig 10511 bp, 8 predicted proteins | sample Lox_Sample_31_FD_207151 | JGI IMG/M metagenome (GOLD analysis project Ga0335077, IMG submission 207151) | Soil microbial communities from Loxahatchee National Wildlife Refuge, Florida, United States - Lox_Sample_3.1 | ecosystem: Environmental > Terrestrial > Soil > Wetlands | place: USA: Florida...
TTAAGCAAAGGGTGTCGTTTGGGACAGTGCCGCTGGCGCCGCAGGTTGATGCGCGGGAAATTTGATCATTGCGCTGTCTGTATGCCCTCGCCCCGCGTCGCTTCCAGCGGCACACCTTTAGTCAGGAGCGAGTTCGCCAAGTCTGACTTGACGAGTATGTTATACAAGCTGTGATGAACCTCTACGCAAGAAATCCTTGTTTGTGGATGTGTTCATCAGTTTTCTGTCTATTGCTGTCCGCCGCAGGCGGACACGCCCAGGTGGCGGTTCAAATTGGGCAGAATTTCACCAGCAGTACCTATTACAACGGGAGCAACATCGGTGATTCCACGGCGCTGCCGCCGGATCCCGACGGTGCGGTGGGTGCTGGCCGCTTTGTGGAATTCATCAATGGTGCTTTTACTGTCTACAACGCCACGAACGGCGCAAGCGTGATCCGGATCTCGGACGAGCAGTTTTGGGCCAACGCCGGAGTGACCATCTCGCCGGATGCTGCTATCAGCGATCCGCGCATCATTTATGACCCAACTGCCCAACGTTGGTTCGCCTCGGAAGTTGATTTCAATGCCAACGCCGTTGACCCCACGCTCTTTGCCAATAATTTCCTGATTGCCGTTTCCGCCAGTTCCAATCCCGCCGGCCCTTGGCAGGGATTCCATTTCATCGCGGACCCGGACACGGGTGATTTCGCGGATTTTCCCACGTTGGGAGTAGATAGCAACGCGGTCTATATTTCGGGAGACATGTTTCAGGGGCAGGACAACCCGGTTGGCCCGTCCTTAGTTTCCATTCCCAAAGCTGATCTGCTGGCCAGCACGCCGACTATTGCCAACCGTACTTCGTTCGGCGTCATGGATTATGGAGTCCGCGGCATGGTTTTGCAGCCGGTGACGTGCTTTGACGGCAGCAGCAGCGGCAATATCTTCGCCACCGGCAACCTTGGCACGGACAGCACTCCCTATTCGAACCTGGTGGCTTTTGCTGTGTTGAATGCCGCCGGCACGAACGCAACCCTTACCGCGCCGACCAGCCTCAGCGTCAGTCCTTACCAGGTTCCCTACAATTCCGATCAGGGGATTCCCCTCTTTACTCCAATGCAGCCGGACGGTACCACGATGCTGGCTGGTAATGATGCGCGTTTCAGCGCCCGGGTTTATGCGGTAGGGGGGGTTATTTATGCTGTCCATAGTACAGAGTTGAACGGTCGCATGGCCATTCGCTGGTATCGAATCAGTGCTACCAAATACACAGTGATTGAGTCCGGGACGATTGCGGATTCAAACCTGGATTTATTCTATCCCTCCATTGCTGCCAACGCCGGTGGTGTTGTCATCATCGCCTGCAACGGTTCCAGCATCAACACGTATGTCAGTTGCTACGCCATTGCCGGGCAGACAGTCAACGGTGTTACCACGTTCGGCAATCTGACTTTGCTCCAATCCGGCGTGACCAGTTATCACGGTGACGACGAAGTCTATGACGAGTTGTTTGGCCTGCCAGCGCTCAGTCGCTGGGGCGATTACAGCACGATTTCGGTGGACCTGAACAACCCGACGCACTTTTGGTGTGTTCAAATGTTTCCTTCCGATTCTGCCAACAATGACGTCTGGTCCACCCAAATTACCGAATTGCTGACGAGCCTGGCATCACCACAAGTGACTATCACCCTTGCCGGCGCGAATGTGACGCTTGCCTGGCCAAGCTCCGCCGGCTATCAGCTTCAATCCGCCACCAACCTGGTTCCGCCCATTGCCTGGTCGAACGTGACGCAAACGCCGTCTACCAACGGCGACACCGTCTCCGTGCTGGTGCCGGTCTCTGGCGGCCAGCAATTCTTCCGGTTGCAGAAATAACCAGCAGACGCGGCGGAGACCTTCATCAAAAAGCAACGAGTGGGGTTCGTCGCCTCCGATATTTCGCCGCCACTTCGTTGCTGTCTCAGCATTGTGCCTGCAGCGCGCCTTGCATTTTGTTAAATTTGCTCTGGCGCTTAAATGCCCGCTGTATAATGTGTCGCCACGTTGCCTTGAAACATTTCAGCCGAAAGGTGTCTTATGCGAATTGTGGGAGTCCGGGAAAAAACAGTTTCAATTGCCTCAGCCATTACCAATGCCTACATAGATTTTTCCAAAATGACCTGCTCCGTCGTGGCGCTCATCACCGATGTCGTGCGCGACGGCAAGCCGGTCGTGGGCTACGGCTTCAATTCCAACGGACGTTATGGGCAGGGCTCGTTGATGCGCGAACGGTTCTTTCCGCGCCTGATGGCAGCCGACCCGAAGACATTGGTTGATGAGGCGAACGCAAATCTGGATCCATTTCGCATCTGGGAAACGCTGATGAAAAATGAAAAACCGGGCGGACACGGCGAACGTTCCGTGGCGGTGGGCACTATTGACATGGCGGTGTGGGACGCAGTCGCCAAGATTGCGGGGAAGCCTTTGTATCGGCTGCTCGCCGACCGTTATCGCGGGGGGAAGGCTGACACCAAAGTCTGGGTCTATGCCGCCGGCGGTTATTATTACCCGGGAAAGGATTTGATGGCCCTGAAGAATGAAATGAAGGGCTACCTCGACCGCGGCTATCAGGTTGTGAAAATGAAGATCGGCGGTGTTCCGTTGGCTGAAGACATCCGCCGCATTGAAGCTGTGCTTGAAGTCGTGGGCGCCGGCAGTCATCTGGCGGTGGATGCCAATGGCCGTTTCGATCTCGACACGGCCATTGCCTATGGCGAGGCCATGAAGCCGTACGGCCTGTTTTGGTATGAAGAGGCGGGCGACCCGCTGGATTACGCCCTGCAGGCCGAGCTTTCCAAACATTACCAGTTGCCAATGGCCACGGGGGAAAATCTTTTCTCGCACCAGGACGCCTGCAATTTGCTCCGCCACGGTGGCATGAATCCCGAACGCGACTGGCTGCAATTTGACTGCGCGCTGTCCTACGGCCTGGTCGAATATCTCCGCACTTTGGACGTGCTCAAGCAATATGGCTGGTCCACGCGGCAACTCGTGCCGCATGGCGGTCATCAGATGTCGCTCAACATCGCCGCCGGACTCCATCTTGGCGGCAATGAATCTTATCCGGGTGTTTTTCAGCCGTTCGGCGGGTTTGCGGATGGCATCGCCGTTGAAAACGGATATGTCGGCCTGCCGGATGCTCCGGGCATCGGTTTTGAAACCAAAGCCGATCTGTTCGCCTTGATGAAATCGCTCAGCAGTTGAATCCATTCCCGGAAACATTCATGGCCAAAGCAAAAAACCGGATAGCAACCTTGTTCAGTCACCTCTACTTCCAGGTGATCCTGGGCGCTCTGCTCGGCGTTGTTATCGGTTATTGGCATCCCGCCCTCGGAGAATCGCTTAAGCCGCTTGGCGACGGTTTCATCAAACTCATCAAGATGCTGCTCGCGCCGATCATCTTCGGTACGATTGTCGTCGGCATTGCGAAGATGGGCAGCATCAAGGAAGTGGGCCGGGTTGGCGTTAAAGCACTGATTTATTTTGAAGTCGTTTCAACGGTGGCGCTCGCCATCGGGCTGGTGGTGGTGAACGTGCTAAAGCCCGGCGCCGGGATGAACATGGATCCCGCCTTGCTGGACGCCAAGGCAGTCGCCACCTACACCACAGCCGCCCAACAGCAGGGCGTCGCCAGTTTCCTCATGAACCTCATTCCGTCCAGTGTCGCGGACGCCTTTGTTCAAGGCAACATGCTGCAAATCATTCTGTTTTCAGTCCTGTTCGGTCTGGCTCTGGCGCAGCTTCCCGACCGGGGGAAAACGATTGTGGATGTGATTGATTCCATCCTGCAGGGCCTGTTCGGCATCGTGCGTTTCATCATGCGTCTGGCCCCACTGGCCGCGTTGGGCGCCATGGCTTTCACCATTGGAACTTATGGCGTGGGCACGCTGGCTTCGTTCGGCAAGCTGATTGTCTGTGTTTATTTCACCAGCGCGGTGTTCATCCTTTTCGTCCTCGGCGCCATTTGCCGAATGAACCGCGTCCCGCTCTGGAAATTCCTCAACTACATCAAGGACGAAATCCTGATCACTTTCGCCACGGCTTCGACGGAAGCCGTGCTGCCGCAAATGATGGCGAAGTTGGAACGCCTTGGCTGCGCCAAGCCGGTCGTGGGCATGGTGTTGCCGGCCGGCTACACCTTCAACGCCGACGGCACGTCCATTTATCTGACGATGGGGGCAATGTTCATCGCGCAGGCCACCAACACACCATTGACGTTGGGCGAGCAGCTGACGATCCTGGCTGTTTGCTTGTTCACGTCCAAGGGTTCGGCGGGGGTTGCGGGCGCCGGGTTCATCGCGCTGGCCGCCACCTTGGCTTCGATGAACAAAATCCCCGTTGCCGGCCTGGTGTTGCTGGTCGGAATTGACCGCTTCGTCAATTCCGCCCGGGCAGTGACGAACCTCATTGGCAACGGAATTGCGACAATTGTCGTGGCGCGGTGGGAAAAGGCATTCGATAAAAAACAAGCCGACACCATGCTCAACGGCGAAGCGAATGGTTAGCGGGCCGGATTTATTCCGATGATTTGCCGGAGAAGTCTTTTGGCTTGGGTGCGGATTTCAGTTTCGACGGCGGGTAGTGTAACAGGAAGCCGGCCCCTGTCACAGCGTCTTAACTTGATTGAGACCGGGTGGCCGAAAACTGTAACGTCCTAATCACCGGCTTAAACCCCGTGGAACGCACCTGTTTTTAAGCTCTTTCTGGCATAAAAACAGCTTCCCAATTCAAAAAAATGGAAATGTTTCCGGAACCTGGTTGTGCCGGAACGCCGACTCGTCCGCATCAGAAAGCAACGTTGGAAAAGGGCGGATCTGTGTTAATCGCAATGGATTCGACGCAATACCGGATCATTTATGATTCATCCACGCAAACTGCTTGATGCCAGCTTCCGCGCCAAGGTGCTGGTCCCCGTGATCGCCTGTATGATCGGGGCCATGGTGGTCGTTTTCGTCATCGTCAATTACCGGGTGTCAAAACAATCCGAAATGGAAGCCCGCAACACGCTGACGACCGCCAATGCGGTCATCCGCTACTCGCAGGAATTCCGCCGGAAAAATCTGCTGCTGCGCTTTCATAATCTTCCCAACGAACCGCTCTGGCGGCAGGTGCTCCTGCTGGGGGTTGGCAGCGCGATGCACGATACGTTGCGCCAGTTGATGGAAATGCAAAACGTGGACATCGTCTTTTTCGCATCAAACGGTGGAAAACTCCAGGACAGCGTGCAAAATAATCCACTGATTTCAGTTCCCGAGTTTGTCGCGGCGGCGACTCCCGCCATGAAACTGGCGTTGCGCGGCACCGAACAGGCGGACACGGTGCGCGTGGGTGACAAGCTTTACGATGTCGTCGCCATTCCGGCTTACGATACGGACCAGAAACAGATCGGCGTGCTGACCTTGGGATCGGAACTCGGTTTCGCGGTGGCGCACGAATTCAGCCAGCTTGCCCAAAGCCAGATCGCCCTCGTCGCGGGTGGACGCGTCATTGCCTCCACCCTGCCGGGACTGGATGCCAACGCGCAGTTTGTCAATCTCTTCAAAGCGGCGGCGGGCGCCACCAGCAGCAGCGACGCGGCGGCGAACGTGAAACCCGTCGTGTTGAACGGCGTGCATTATTATTGCGCCGCCGGCCGATTTGAATCACTGAGCGGCGACCATTCCCTCGGTTACATTCTGTTGAATTCGAGTGAGCAGTCGTTGATCGCGAAACATGCGACCCAGCGGGTGTTGTTGGCCGTGAGTTTTCTCGCGGTTCTGGCCGGCGCCGGGGTGATATGGTTTTTCGTCAGCCGGGTCACGGAGCCTTTGCGCGAGTTGCGCGCCAGCGCCGAAGCGGTGGGGCGTGGCGATTTCACCCGGCGGGTGGCCGCGCGCAGCCAGGACGAATGCGGCGAGCTGGCAACGGTTTTCAATCAAATGACAGAAAACCTGCAATCGTCGCGCGCGCAACTGCAGACCGCCCAAACCCAGTTGTTGCAGAGTGAAAAGCTGTCGGCGGTGGGCGAATTTGTGGCCGGGGTGGCGCACGAGTTGAACAACCCATTGACGGCGGTGGTCGGCTTTTCGGAAATGCTCAAGGGGCAGAATATAAATGCCCAATGCCAGCACTATGCGGACATGATTTTCAAGGCCGCCCAGCGTTGCCAGCGGATTGTCAGCCTGCTGCTCAGTTTCGCGCGCCCGCAAAAACCCGAACGCAGGCCCGTGTCCATGAATACGCTGGTCGAATCAGTGTTGGAGATTGTCGGCTACTCGCTGCGCACTGGCAACATCGAGGTGGTGACGCGGCTGGCCCCGGAACTGCCGCTGGTCATGGCAGACGGAAACCAGATTCAGCAGGTGCTGCTCAACATCCTTAACAACGCCCGCCAGGCCATCGAGGACAACCAATCGGATGGCCGGATCACCATCACCACCGGCGCCGCCGGCGCCAACGTAAGCATCGTCATCCAGGACAACGGTCCGGGCATCCCCCAGGAGATTCTCCCGCGCATTTTCGATCCGTTCTTCACCACCAAAGGGGTCGGCAAGGGCACCGGCCTTGGCCTGAGCGTGTGCTACGGCATCATCAAGGAACACGGCGGCAGCATTACTCCCGCGAGCCGGACGGGCGAAAGCGCCACATTTACCATCGAACTGCCCGCCGTGGAGGCAAACGGCGCCGAAGCCGAGGCGACGATGTCGCCGCCGCCCGAAACCATTGACCGGCACGAAGGAGCCGGCAAACGTGTATTGGTGATTGACGACGAGGAGCCCATCCTGAATCTGGTCCGCGAAAATCTTGGGAACCACGGCTACGAAGTGATGGTGGCCCGGCACGGGGAAGCTGGTCTGAACGAACTGAAACAAAGCCGTTTTGATGTGACTTTTTGCGACTGGAAGATGCCCGGTTTGAACGGCCGCCAGGTTTACGAACGCCTGCGCACCACCAATCCTCAGCTCTGTCGGAGCATGGTTTTTATCACCGGCGACGTCGTCAACGAACAAATGCGCCAGTTTCTTGAATCGGAAAAACTTCCCTGTTTGACCAAGCCGTTTGCGCTCCCGGAACTGCGCGCTGCCATCAAGACCGTGCTCAAAGCAGCCTGACACCTCCGTCTTGGCGGAGGCTGAATGCGATTTAACTGGTTTAATTGGTTGTTCCAGGGCAAACTCTGAAATGAGCAAAACCAAGCCCACCCGCCGAACCCGTTTGCAACCATTGGAAACCGGTCAAGTCTGGCGGGTGACGGGGCTGAATTTCCAGGTGGGCCTCATTGGCAAGTGGCTGGTGCATTACAAACTCTCCAAGCCCAACGCCGTCAGAATTCCCAACTCCGTTGGCGGCCGAAGCACCATTGAGAAATATTTAAAAAAGAACAAGGCCGTTCTGATCAAGGGATGATTCTATTTCGCATGGATCCAGCGGGGAAATAAAGGTAGGATCGCACCGCCGGGGCGACTGTGATCAAATAATGAATCCAAACCCCCAAGACGCAAAGACACTGAAGGTTTGACTCCCGCTGTGGGATTGTTGCACAACCAGTGTGGGCATCAGCGTTTGCTGTTGTCTTTCAATTCCCAGACTTGCACTCGAACTTGATGGTGTCGCTCCGCCCAATTTATAATCGTCGCCGCCGTGGGAGCTTGCAACATTTCCACCGAGCCGGGATCTCCAATCAGAATGAGATGCCGCACATCCTTGCCGGCATCTTTGGCCAGCAACGCCTTGAAAATCTCCCGCTCCAGCACCGGTGGTGAACTCAGGATATTAAACTCCGCCTCCATGATGGTGTGCTCGTCCTCCAGCCAAAAATCCACAGTCTGACGGCTGGTCTCATTCAGGGATTGATTGACCACTTCAGCGCCAAACTTCTGACCCACGAGAAACTTCAAATGATTGATGACTTCATTGACAAACGGGGTGGCCGCGCCGGCACGTCTCAAGGCAAACATGCGGTAGGCGTCGGCGTCTGCCTGGGCCAACTGGAATATATGTTCTGCTTTGGTCATTGCCTGCGAGGGCACCCGTGCCGACGAGTGCGAACACGGTGATAAAGAAGGGGACAAAATCTCACGGTGAAAAATAATAGCCCAAATTCATAACGCTGTCGAGCAGTGGTGTTGAATTTGAATGCCAAGACGCCAAGACGTGGAGGGTTGACACGAATTGCACGAATGAGCACGAACCCAAACATTTTACTACAGATGGACAGGGGTAAATTTTCGATGCCCCTCTGAACTGGCATTGTTGTAAAAAGCCGGCCCTGTGGAGTGCGGCGATATGTCGCCGCTTTGAAAGCGCGGACATGTCCGCGCACTGCCAAAACCTTTGCAGGCACGCTCCCGGTGATTGAATTGACAGTCCAGCAAAGCCCGACGCGCAGCGCAGGGATGTCATCAATTTTCCATGAATTTTTTTGCTCGCACGGGTCAATAAACAGCAACGGAAAAAGCGGGCCGGGAGTGAAAACGGCTTAATTGTGAGGAGAGATGCAGGAATCGGGTTTGGTATGTGAATTGCATTTAGAAATTCATACGGAACTGACGTAGTCTGCCAGTAATCCACAAGCAGCTTCATTCTTCCAGTCCCGGTTGGGGGATCAACCTTTTGGCCGGGGCTTGCTTTATTTTAGTGGTTATCAATTTTCCGGGGCATTTGCGCGTCTCCGCTTTACGCCAATCTCTTCAACAGGTTGGCGGACGATTCTCCTTCTCCATCCCAACGGAATGAAAATCATTCAGCCCGGGGTTGCAAAGCTACCCTGGGAACAAATAATCCATTCATCAAACCCTGAAGGCGTCGCATCGTCGGGCACGAAATGGTGATGCAACCCCGTTGGGGTGGGATTTGTTTTGGACGTTGGCCCGGCGTAGCCGCTCCCATCTTCGCTGCGCTGCAACGCGGCAAGTGGCATCAACGCCGGGCTGGATGACTGCAATCCTCCCTACCAAAAGTTCTGATATTTCAACCCGGCGCGGTACAAGGTAGTGTTTCCGCGTGCATATAATCACGCTGACCACTGACTTTGGAACAAGCGACTGGTTTGTCGGCACGATGAGAGGCGTTGTGCTCGGCATCAATCCGCGCGCGGCCATTGTGGACCTCACGCACGAGATTCCGCCGGGTGACATCCGCGCCGGGGCGTTCGCTTTGACGGCCGGTTGCCGGTATTTTCCCAAAGGTACCGTGCACGTGGCCGTAATTGATCCTGGCGTGGGTAGCCAGCGCCGGGCGATTGCGGTGCAGACCACGAATTACCTTTTCGTCGGCCCGGACAATGGAGTGCTTTCGTGGGCGCTGGCGCGTGAGAAAATCAAAGCCATCCGGCAATTGGAAAACCCGAAGTATTTCCTTAAAACCATCAGCCGGACATTCCATGGCCGCGACATCTTCGCGCCGGTGGCCGCGCATCTGAGCCGGGGCCAGTCTTTGAAAAGCCTCGGTCGCGAATTGAAAGATTTCGTCCGTCTTCCGTGGCCAAAGCCAACGAAGCAACGCAGCGAGATTCGCAGCGAGATTGTCTATATTGACCGCTTCGGCAACGCGATTACGAACATCGCTGCCAAACTGGTCTCCGGCAGGCGGAAGGCAACTTGCGAGGCGATTGGCAATCGCAAGGCGCGCTATGCTTTGGCACCGTTTTATGGCGCTGCGCCGACAGGCTTTCCCGTTGCCGTGATTGGTTCCAGCGGTTTCCTGGAAATTGCCGTGAACGGTGGTTCAGCCGCCCATCGGTTCGGATTAAAAATTGGCGACCCGGTAATTGTCCGAACGAACTAGCAATGCCGTCTTGGCAGGGCAGGGCGGGGGAATTTACTTTTCTTCAATCGTTTTGTGCCATCTGCGTTTGTCCGCGTTCATCCGTGGTTAAAAATTTCGGGTCATTTGTGCGGACATCCCGGCGGGATGTCCCTGCCTCACGGCTTTGGCAGAAATCGTGACCGCATGAAATTCACGTACTCCTGATCGGACATCTCTTGCCTGGCTCTGATGAATCCCCGGCTGTCGTCGCCAACCAGATAACGCAACCGGTCTGTGCCGTCGGTTGCGGCATTGTAGATGACATGGGCAACCTGGTCGGCGCCGGTCATCCGCGCGGCGGTCATTTTGGCAAAGGCTTCTTTCGTGCGGGTCATGAAGTCACTGTAATCCGCAAGCGAGGCGTCGGCGGCGTTGTCCCGGATCGCGCTTTCAGAAAAATGGGTGCTGGTGACACCGCCATGAGGCTCAACGAGTTTGACAACGATGTTCTGCGACGCGAGTTCGAAAGCCAGCGCCTCCGAGAAACCTTCCAGAGCAAACTTGGTGGCGCAATAGAGCGAAATCATCGGTAGAGTAAAGATGCCGGCGCCCGAGCTGATGTTGATAATCAACCCGCCCTTGTTCTGCCGGAAACGTGGCAGAATGGCGCGCGTGACATCCATCACGCCAAAAACATTGACGTCAAATTGCTCCTGAATCTTCTCCCGCGGTATCGCCTCGAACAAACCGTACTGGCCATAGCCCGCA
>Ga0335077_10012748_pt1 | contig 10511 bp, 9 predicted proteins | sample Lox_Sample_31_FD_207151 | JGI IMG/M metagenome (GOLD analysis project Ga0335077, IMG submission 207151) | Soil microbial communities from Loxahatchee National Wildlife Refuge, Florida, United States - Lox_Sample_3.1 | ecosystem: Environmental > Terrestrial > Soil > Wetlands | place: USA: Florida...
CGTCCCCAGAATCAATGAGGCGTCATTGCTGGAAATAGGCGGCTGCCGTGGTACGGTGATGCACCGCGATTCAGTGTCGGCTTTGCGGAAGTTCTTCTGCACACTTCGACCGACCGCTGTTGGCCGCGAGGCGCCCGTCGACCCTCATTGGAAATGAAGCGTAAGGGCCGCGCACCGGGCTCACCGGAGCCGAGCGTGCAAGTTGCTTGCGCCAAAGAAGTTGCGTAAGTTACGTGCGCGCCTGCCGGTAGGCCCACGGCCTATTTGGTCAGCGCCTCGATCAGCGCAAGAGCGCGACGTTGGCCGTCGTTAGTGGCTTGTTCGTCGTAGGCGAGATGGTGACCGAGATACATGATGTCGAGACCAGGCGCTGCAAAGGCATGGAAAGCTTTCGGATAAACGGTGATTTCGAGGTTGGTCTTGTCAGCGATGTCCTCGCAAAGCTTGGCCGGCGTCCAATCGTCTGATTGGCCAATCAGAATGATGGTTGGGACGGAGAACTTGCTGCTGGAAGAACAATACGGATAGAAGGCAATGACCCCTGCAAATTTCTGCTGGTGCGTCGCCGGCCACTGAGCGTCGATCGCTGCGATCGCAGTAATGGCCCCATGGGAATAGCCTTGGAGGAAGATGCGCTTTGAGTCGATTTCCGATCTGGCGCTGAGCCAACTCATAGCTGCGTAAGCGTCTTTAACGCGGTAGCCGATGGTGTCAAGGATCTTGGGATCGCTGCACACCTCGACAATGCCGCGCGGCATGAATGACTCGACAATGAGAGTGGCAATGCCCTTCGGCAGATAGTCCGCATTGACGCGCCTAACAATCCCGGCGTCCGGACCCACGCCTGCACAGCCACTGAGGATGATGACGGCTGGGAAGGGACCAGCACCGTCCGGCTCAAACAACGCAGCGGCTACAAATTTTGTTTTCGCATCGTCGACGGGTATCTTCACAACCGCGACAGGATATTCACCAGCAAACTTGTCACCCGCCATTTTGACCGTTTCGACGGCTGCGGTAGCGGGCGCCTTGGCTGGAACGCGAGCGTTCTGAATGTGCACCAAGCGCCATTGGCCAGCCTGGTTGACGTAGGCGGCGCTGTAGCGTAGATCGAACTTGGCTGAAGTGCCCTTGTTGATGAGGTCCACATGCACCAGAGCGGTGGCGACCATCACGTTGCCGATCTGTCGGACCTGCATGTCCTCCGCGTCGAAGCGCGAGATTTTGAGCTCGCCCGAGGCGAAGCTCTGCAATACCGCAGACTTGGCATCGGACACGCCGTTCGAATGAATGTAGACCAAGTCGTCTGCAAAGATCCTCTCCAGCGCCGCGACGTCGCCCTTCACATAGGCCGTGAAGCGTTGCTGTTCGAGCTTCTGGATATCGCCGGCAGCATCGGCAAAGACCTGCCCAGCACTCAGTAGCACTAACAGGCAGACAAGCAACCGCAGGCTACGTTGAATGCTCATGGTTTCCTCCCGTTGGCGATCGATCCCGTCTCCGCGGTGCATGCTGGTTAGGCGTAGGCGGGTTCTCATGATGTTCCCGAGCGCATCGATCCGGTTTGATATAGCGCAAACAAAAGCATCGCGATGAACGGGATTGCACTGAGAGGCACCCCCGATAACCAGCCCCCGCCATACGCGTCGAATACCCCGAGTATCGGGGACGGGGGCGGACCTTCTATAGAAGCCATAGCGATGGGGCCAAGCGCCTCATCGTGCTTCGCCACCTCTGAGGGTCCGCTATCGAGCAATTGCAATCGTGACCCCGACCGCCCGCTTTTGGCCGAGGGCCGCCCTCTCGCCTTCCAGTCAGGGCTGACATTGATGCGCTGGGCGGTGCAGGGCCGAGCAGTGTAGGGGTGAGCAGTCTGCGTCGTATGTTCGGCGACGCACAGAGCGCGGAAGGAAAAAGAGGGACACTTCACGCAACAATCGACAGCACATCACCATTAGCTGTCCTCGTGGCGTGAAGGACGAGAAAGGATCCGAAAACCGTTTGCTGCGTTCGGTGTACGCCATTGCACATCAATTTTAGTTGTCGTCGTGATCATCCACGGAATGCTGCTCATGTCAGCAACCTCCTAGCGCGATCAGCGCGGACAGGAACCGGCAGCGCTCACAATGGCAGGCACCCAATGACTCTTCAACCTCCATCAACAGAGAATGTCTACCGCGCCATGGCGTCGCTTCTACGCCCCGCCGATGGCGATAGCTCCGAACGGTCTGTCCGATGCCAAATGCTTTACCAGCCAAGCTCTGTGAGCTACACGGTGTGGGTGCGAAGCGACATCAGACCGTGGCTCTCCACTGCACTCGCCAGCTCCATAAAGCGACCATTCGCGGTCTCCGATGATTTTTAGACGTTGAACCGAGAGGAGGTCGAATTGCTCCTCACCGCGACGAGCGCCTAGGCTAGCTCGAGTTTGTGCAAACCCTTGAGTCGACATCTGCAGGCGCTTGACATTGGGCTCCCCGATCGCTGGCGCTAAATGTGTTGACGCTGGCGGCAACGATGGTGATTTGACGTCGCGACCGACTGCTTACGGAAAAAGATCCGCTCAGGCTCGAATGACGGGAATTGGCCGAGAGTCGCCATTTCATCGTAGTTCGCGCTCTACATTTAGCGTTCGGTACTGAGCTCCGCTCTGGAAAAGGAGCAGAAATCCATTGACTTTGACGGACGAAGGGAGCTTACTGGATCTGCTTCTGCGAGCCGGACCGGGGTAGATTCTCAAAGCCCAAGGCATGACGATCCGGTTGTTGCCCAAACATTCGCTGTTGCGCGCGCCATTTCGTTCGGGTGTGCCTGATGCGAACGGGCGGCAACCACCTTAAACCCACTGCTTGAGGGTTATCTCGACCGGAGCGCCGAAGCAAACCGCAAAGGGCGTGACGCCAGTCGCGCCCTTTGTGTTTGCCGTTTCGGCAAGACGTGCCGGATTGGCAATGTCTGCTTTGGCCGCAAGCGACAAGTTGGAGAAGCCTACGATTGCGGTTACTCAGCTGTCACGCGAACTGCTCAGGCAGCCGGATACGAAGCGAGAGGCCCGGTGATGTCGTCAAATGTGATCCTCTCTGGTGCGCGGGGAGTACCATGCGACTGACGGCGGCGTGCAAGCCGCCGCGGATTTGCTTGGGAGACTTATCATGACGCTTTGCCCGGTTGCGTTGGCAGTGGGCTGCATCAAGTGCCCCGTATTCAACATCTGCCCCGTCAAGGGGATCATCGGCGACTACAAAAAAAACGCAGCGCCGCCAGCGGACTTAAAGAAGAAGCAGTAGGCGCAGGCTGTTCCTTTTGCCAATCACGCCTACTTTCGCAATGTCCACTTATAGGAAAAGTTCGCCTCCCACCTGACGGGCAGGTCTTGGCGGTCAGCGACCTTCAGACGAAAGCCGCAATCCAAGGTTCCGGCGCACAAACAGCAAGCGCAGCGCAAGCTGTTTAGGCGTCCGGTTCATCACGATAGTAGCGGGCATGTAGCATTTGCTAAGTCGACCGATCCAATCGCAAAGCTGCTCTACCTCATGCGCCACTGCTGGAAACACGCTACCGCCGGCGGCGAGCCCTACTTCCCTGGCTTCGCCTCCTCGAGCCGGTCGGTCGCGGGCGGCGGCGTGCGCGAGAGTGCTCCGATCTCCGCGCGCAGCTCGGGCGTCATGACGATCTTCACCGAGTCGAGCGAGGCCTGCAGCTGATCCAGGTTGCGCCCGCCGATAATCGGCGCGGTCACCGCCGGGTGGCCCCCCACCCAAGCGACCGCCATGCTCATCGGGTGAACGCCCCGTGCCTGGCACAAAGCAGCAAAGCGCGCAGCGCTCTCATGCATCCAATCCTCACCGTAGCGGGCCTCGTACTGTGCCTTCTCGACCAGGCGCCCCGTCTTGGGCTTGTCCTTCTGCGCATACTTGCCTGACAGCAGTCCGCCGCCTGCCGGGCTGTACGGCACGACGCCAATGCCGTTCGACTCGGCCATCGGCAGGATCTCCACTTCGGCCTGACGCTTGACCAGGTTGTACATCGGCTGGATCACCTGCAGGCGCGCCCAGCCGTATGCCTCCTGTAGGTCGACCGCCTTCTGCGTCTGCCACGCCGCGTGGTTGCTGAGGGCCGGATAGAGGACCTTACCGGCGCGCACTAGATCCTCGAGTGCGCGCAGCGACTCTTCGATCGGTGTTGCCGGGTCGTGCTGATGCAGATAGAACACCTCGACCCGCTCAGTCTTGAGTCGCTTCAAGCTCTCTTCCGCTGCCTGCGCGATGTGTCGGCGGGACAAGCCTCGCGCGTTGACGTCGGCGTCGGTCGGGTTGAAGCACTTCGTGGCGAGCACCAGCTCCTGACGATGACCCTGGATCAGCCCGCCGAGAATCTGCTCGGAGCGCCCGCCGCTATACTGGTCCGCGGTGTCGAAGAAATTGATACCGGCGTCACGACACGCCCGGTACATCACCCCTGATGCGTGCTCGTCCGCGTCACTGCCAAACGACATCGTGCCGCAGCAAAGCTGCGACACCTGCACACCGGTCCGTCCCAAGGGTTTATATTTCATAAGTTAAGCATAACATCCTGCGGCGCTCCCGCGGAACGCCCGTCGCAGTATGCGCCAAGATGAGCGCTCGCTCCGAGCAGCGGGTGAGCCCCTCGTCTACTCGGAGAACGATTTTCACAGGCTCGGTAGGGGGAATTTGCGCGAGCCGTGCGCCGTCAAGGGCATGGCGAGAGCGACCGGGAACTGCCAGTGACGCACCCAGGACGCTTCGTGTGGGCTCGTAACATTCCTCGCAGAATTTCGCGCCTATGCGGCTTTCGTGTTGACAGCGGGAGCACCTCATAACGCTGAAGAGGGCTACCACATGCCCGACTTGACATCGCTGCCGGCAGAAATGACCATCGCAGTGCTATGAGCCAATCCATTCGCGTTCACTTGCGTATCCCCGGCACAGCCCCGATGTCCCAGCTCACGCGGCTCATCCAAGACGTCGAGGCCGCCGGCTTCGACGGCGCCGGGATCCTCGACAGCCAGCTGCTGTCACGCGACGCGTTCGTCGTCCTGGGGCAGGCCGCCAGTCACACGTCCCGGCTGACGCTGTTCCCGGCTGTCACCAACCCCTTCACGCGCGACGCCTCTGTCCTTGCCGGCGCCATCCAGACGGTTGAGGAGATGGCACCGGGGCGGGTGAAGCTCGTGATCGGCACCGGCTACACCTCGGCAAGCACCATCGGCCGCAAGCCGGCGACGCTCGCTCAGATGCGCACATGCATCTCGACCGTGAAGCGACTGCTCGCCGGCCAGTCCATGGATTTCGACGGTACCCCCGGCCGGCTCGGCTTTGCCGCGGGCCGGCACATCCCGGTGATCATGGCCGCCTCGGGGCCGAAGGCGATCGAGCTCGCAGGGGAGATCGCCGACGGCGTGCTGCTGCTGGTCGGCTTCAACCGCGGCATCATCGAGCGCGCGCTCGAACATCTCGAGCGCGGCGCCAAGCGCGCGGGCCGGCGGCTCGATGACCTCGAGATCATCTGGGCGGTGCGGATCGGGACCGCGGGCACCACCGAGGCGGCCCGCCGCTACGCGCGGCCGACCGCTGTGCACTGGGGTGTGCTGCGCTGGGGTGGCTACTGGCTGGAGCCGGCTGGACTCGACCTTCCCGAGATCGAGGTGCCGGACGCCGTACACCGGATCTATCCGGATCTTTCCCACGCCCACGACTGGGAGGCTGCGATCGCGGCGACTGCGTTCGTCCCCGACGAGATTGTCGCCCGGCTCTGCGACGCGATTGGGCTCATCGGAACGTCGGCCGACTGCGCAGCCCGTATCCTCGAGACGGCGAAGCTCGGCGTGCGAAATCTTTACCTGATGCCGTTGGAGACCTTCGCGCCGCCGCAGGCGGAGATCGCCGCATTCCGCGATGTCGTGTTCCCACTACTGCGGTCGAGCGCGTAGCGGACCTTCGGGGTTGACATGAAGCATCGGATGTAGCCGACAGTGCTTCGACGTTCGGTTGCGCGGGGTGCGGCCGCCTTCGGTCCTGCGTGTTACGAACGGCCGGTCCCGAGCGTTCGGACCGACTACTTGCAGGCAAGTTTCCAGAGCATCTCGGTAGTGGTCTCCGGGAGCACCGGTTCCCATTCATGCGGCGAAGTGTCCTCGTAAATCACCTTCCCCTCGCCCATATGTTCGGCGTGAAGTGAGAGGCTCAGACCGCGGGCGCTCCGTTTGGTACAGTCGTATTCAACCAGCGCCTTCTGCGAAAAATAGCCGACCTCGACCATGCGCTGGAAAGCCTTGTAGTCGAGTAGCGACCACAGCTTCGCCGTATCGCCGTTCCTGACAACAGTGGCCGCGTCGGCATACAAAACGGTGGCATCGTCCTCCCCTACGCTCTTCCATCCCGCCCAGGCGGCACTGCTGAGCAGTAACAACAGGACAATCGCGAGCTTCTCCATGAGGCCTCCCTTGGCCGGAAGTGTAGCTGAAGAGGCGAAGAGGGATACTCGGGCGGGGCCTTTCGGGCACAAAGCGAACCGGCTGCACCCCGGTTGGCGCTCACCTATCGACAGATGAATGGTCAGGAATCCTGAAAGCGGACCATCACCCCTTGCGTTCCCGCTTGCCTCCTGCGCCCCCAATATCGCCGTGCTAGATTAACGGCTCCCTCCCGACGGTCAGGGACGGCGGTCTGGCCGACTCCGAAGGCGTTCGAAAGCGCGAGGCGATTCTTGGCGCCGACTCGCTGGGTATTCGCGTCAAGAAGACGACGAGGCCAACGTCGACACTGAGACCGCGCTGAGGACATGACGCGCACACCCAGAATCATGGTCATCGGCGGAGGCATCGGCGGCCTCGCAGCGGCCCGGGCGCTGATCCTGCGGGGCATTGAGGCCACCGTCTACGAGCAGGCGCCGCGTATCAGCGAATTCGGCGCCGGCGTGGTGATGACGCCGAACGCGATGAAGGCGCTGCGCAACCTTGGCGTTGAAGACGCGGTCCTCGCCCTTGCCTTCGCCCCCAGTTCCCAGGTGGCGCGAAGCTGGCGCAGCGGTCGTGCCATCGACAGGGCGCCGCTCGATGTCTATCGAGCGCATTTCGGCGCTGACTTTTGCACGGTGCACCGCGGCGACTTGCAGCAGGTGCTGCGCGAAGCGGTCGGTGACGAGCACATCCGTCTAGGCGCGCGCTGCGTCGCGGTCTCTTCGGACGCAACGGGCGCGTGTGCCCGTTTCGAGGATGGCGGGGAGATCGAGGCCGATGCGCTGATCGCGGCCGACGGTATCCACTCGGTGGTCCGGACCAGCTTGTTCGGGCCGGAAACTCCGCGCTTCACCGGCAACGTGTGCTGGCGCGGACTGGTCGAAGCGCGACGGCTGCCTCCCGGGCTGGTGCAGCCCGAGTTCACCATCTGGTTGGGGCCGCACGGGCATGTCGTCCACTACCATGTGCGGCGCGGCCAGCTGCTGAATTGGGTGGCGATCACCGAAGCCGAGGCCTGGACCGAGGAATCGTGGTCCAGGGAAGGCGACATGGCCGAGCTGAGGCTCACCTACGCCGAATGGAGCGAACGGCTGCTGCAGCTCTTCGACGCGACCGAGCGCTGCTACAAGTGGGCGCTCTACGATCGCGAGCCGCTCGCGCGGTGGAGCAAGGACCGGATCACGCTGCTCGGGGATTCCGCCCACGCGATGCTGCCCTACCTGGCGCAGGGCGCTGCCCAATCGCTCGAAGACGCTTGCGTGCTGGCGGCAAATATTCAGCGCTCGCCGGAGGACTTGGCTGGTGCTTTGCGTCGCTACGAGGAGCAACGCATCCCGCGCACCCGACGCATCCAGCTCGGAGCCCGCGCCCGCGGCAAGTACAATCATCTGCCCTCGACCTGGGCTCGCTTCTGGCGCGACACCCGGCTTGCCCTACGGCGCTGGGTCGCACCCCACGCGACCCTGCATCGGGCCGAATGGATCTACAGCTACGACGTCGCCCAACCGGACTGAATCGAACCGTGCGGTGTATTCTTCGAGTGAGTGGTATGCTCGGATGATCCGAGTCACAATTCGGTTTGGCTAGGGGAGACAGCAGATTGCGTCGACAAGACGACAGTTCACGCGCGACGAGGCGCCATGCCCTTTAATCCGACCGAGCTCGACGGGCTTCGTGCGGCGAGAGACGCGCCCTTTCGCATTCGCAAGATCGGTCATGTGGTTCTGCGCGCGAGTAGCCTGCCCAGCTCCGTGGCCTTCTATACCCAAGTATTGGGCTTCTCAATATCCGACGTCTATCCCGAAGACATGGTGCCGGGCGGCATGGTATTCATGCGTTTCAACCCGGATCACCATGGGGTTGCGCTCGTCGGCGGCATGCCGGGACCCTCGGAGAAGCGAGAGCTGCACCACTTCGCATTCGAGGTGGATACGCTCGACGAAGTCTTCCTCGCTCGCAAGCGCCTGCGCGCCCATGGCGTACCGATCGTGTTCGAAGGACGCCGGCGGGCCGGCGTCCAGATCGCAATAGAGTTCCTCGATCCCGACGGACATCATCTCGAAATCTACTGGGGGTTGGATCGGGTCGCAGCAGACGGCCGCGTCCGCCCCAAAGCCGAGTGGCGCGAGGCGCATACGCTGGAAGACGCGCTTGAAAACCCGCCGCCCGGCCAAAGCGTCCAGCTCAAAGACCCGTCGCTGATCGAGCGGAGGTAAACCTGTGAACGATGTCGTGGTGCGCAACATCCGGCGCGCCGATGTAGCGGTCGTCGCCTCGCTCGGCCGTCTGGGCGGATCGGTTCGGTCAACGTCCCGGTGGTGTGCGCCGGCGTCCAAGTCAATCCCGGAGATGTGGTAGTGGCAGATGATGATGGCGTAGTGATGGTCCCACGTCTCGACGCGGAGGCAATCGCCAAGGCAGGAGAGGAACGCGAGAAGAAAGAAGCCGCCTCTCGTGCTCGACTGGAGAAGGGCGAGCTCGGCCTCGACATCTACGGGATGTGCGCGGCGTTGGAGGAGAAAGGCTTGAAGTACGTCGACGGCCCGCTCGACTGACGTGCGCGCCAAGCTCCGCACTCTCCTCGGCGATTATCCGGTTACCCGCGCGATGAAGAGCGGCGAGATCCGGTCGGCCGAACTGGACTTCGAGTTTGCAGACGTGAAGGTGCCGAACACCGCCTTCAAGCGCGTGGTGCGGGATCTGGAGTTCGACGTCGCCGAGCTCGCCATCGTCACGTTCCTGCTGGCAAGGGCGCACGGCAAGCCGGTCTCTCTTCTGCCGGCGGTGGTCACCGCGCGATTCCAGCATCCATTCCTCGTGCGCGACGCCGACCACGGCCCGCTGCTGCCCGGCGATCTAACCGGTCGGCGCATCGGGCTGCGCTCCTACTCCGTGACCACCGCGGCATGGGTACGAGCCGTTCTGGCCGACGACTATGGAGTCGCCCCCGAGCAGGTCAAGTGGGTCGCGTTCGAGGAGCCGCACGTCGCGGAATACCTCGATCCACGGAATGTCGAGTATGCACCGAGCGGCAAGGACATGATCTCGATGCTGCTCGAAGGCACGCTCGACGCGGCCATAGTCGGCGAGCGCCCGAGCAATCCGCGCTTGGTTCCGGTGATTCCAGAGCCCGAAGCAGCTGCGCAGGCGTGGCACCAGCGCACCGGCGCGCTCCAGATCAATCACATGCTGGTGGTCAATGACGCGCTGACCAAGGACCGTCCCTGCGCGGCGGAGGAGATTGTCCGCCTGTTCTCGGAGAGCAAGCGCGCGGCGGGTTTGCCTGCGCCGCACAGCCTCGACATGAACCCCGTCGGACGCGAGGCGAACCGCCGCAACCTCGAGGTCGCGATCGACTGCGTGTACCGCCAGGGCATGATTCCGATTCGCCTCGAGCCGGAGGATCTGCTCGCATGATCATCGACTGTCACGGCCACTACACCACCGCGCCCGCTGAGGCCGAAGCGTGGCGCAAGCTGCAGGTACAGACGCTCGGCAATCCCTCGCAGGCGCCGACGAAGGCCTCCCTCCGCATTTCCGACGACCAGATTCGCGAAAGCCTCGACGGCGCGCAGCTCAAGCTCCAGCGCGAGCGGGGTACCGACCTCACCATCTTCTCGCCGCGAGCCAGCTCGATGGCGCATCACATCGGCGATGCGCAGACGAGCCGCGTCTGGTCGGAGATCTGCAACGAACTGGTGCATCGCTGCTGTACGCTTTACCCGGACAACTTCGTCGGTGTCTGTCAACTGCCGCAGTCGCCCGGTGTGCCTCCGGAAACATGCATCCCAGAGCTCGAGCGCTGCGTCAAGGAATTCGGCTTCGTCGGCTGCAACCTCAACCCCGACCCGTCGGGCGGCAAATGGGACTCGCCCCCGGTGACCGACAAGTGGTGGTATCCGCTCTACGAGAAGATGGTCGAGCTCGACGTGCCGGCGATGATCCACGTCAGCGCCTCGTGCAACCCGGCGTTCCACACCACCGGCGCGCACTACATCAACGGCGACACCACCGCCTTCATGCAGCTGATCCA
>Ga0335077_10012749_pt1 | contig 10509 bp, 9 predicted proteins | sample Lox_Sample_31_FD_207151 | JGI IMG/M metagenome (GOLD analysis project Ga0335077, IMG submission 207151) | Soil microbial communities from Loxahatchee National Wildlife Refuge, Florida, United States - Lox_Sample_3.1 | ecosystem: Environmental > Terrestrial > Soil > Wetlands | place: USA: Florida...
AGCGTGCTGCGTGTCCCGATCGAAGGGAATTGGGTTGGGAATTTCAACGGGCATGTGCCAGATGTTCACCTCGATCCCGAGGGACTGCAAAACACCCATGAATTCGTGGTAGAACTCAGCCACGCTCTTCGGTTCTAAAGTAAGCATGCGCTGCGTGTCGCGGCTGGTATCGATGAACAGCTTGTGCTGGACGAAATCGAACTGCACTTCAAAAATGCTGTCCTTGTATGGAATGGGCGAAGTGGTAAGGCCGCGGGAGCTCACGTAAAGCGGTACTTCCCACCAGTGGTTAAGCCTTGGGCTGAGCGCGAGACGCACTTTGCCGACGATTTGCGTCCACATGTGCAGAGTGGCGTAAGTGTCCTGCCAGGCTTCAAGAGGTAGCGAGGGCCAAAGGTCGGGTTGGTCGGTCGTCATAAAATTCCTATGGATCTTTGCATGTTAAAGCTGCCCCACAGCGAATGTCATCCTGGCAAGCGAAGCATTCTGTGCGGTGAGAATGCCTCGCGAAGGCTGGGAGAGGCGTTCATATCTGGGGTCCTTCGATTCCGCACAGGATGACAAAGCCGATGGTATTCTCTCTTTGTTCGCCTTAAAATCTCTCCTGCTACAATGCTCTGTTTCAAGACAATGCAGAACATTTCGTGCCTGGCCGGCGTATTGTCTTGTGCTGTTAAGGGCTGTCGCGGGCGGCCAGAGGCACGGCAAAGCGGTCGAAACAGAGATGCTCCCGGGAGTGCTGGTTGGAAGATCCCCAAGTCGCAATCCTGCTTGTCCGTCGCTGCGTGGCCGGTGACGCGGTTGCTTGGGAGGAGCTCGTCCAGCGTTATCATCGGCGCATTTATAACATCTGCTATCGCTTCGCAGGCTCGGCTGACGATGCCCAAGACCTCACTCAGGAGGTCTTCATCAAAATGTATCGCACGCTGAACACGTACGACGTACAGCGCGGCGCGTTCATGACATGGGTCACAACCCTGACGCGTAACCTGCTGGTCGACCATTTTCGCAAGACAAAGCAGGACCGGATTACGGATTCTCTTGACGCGGCGCCTTCAGAGCACGAAGATGCCATGCCATTAAGCGAACAACTGCCGGATACGGCTGCAACACCAGACACGCAGGCGCAAAGCAAGCAGGTGGGAGAAACGGTGCACGTGGCGCTGCAGCGTCTTTCGCCGGATCTTCGTGAGGCAGTGATTCTAAGGGATTTGCAAGACATGGATTATAAAGAAATTGCCACGGTACTAAAGGTACCGGAGGGAACCGTCAAATCACGAATAAACCGCGGTCGCGCGGAACTTGCGCGCCTGCTACAACGTACATATAAACAGGTAATGTGATGGCAGCCGAACACCATAACGACATGCAGTGCAGCGAGTTCGACGCGTTGCTCAGCGATGCCCTGGACCAGATCCTTACCGGCCCCAAAGCTGCCGCGTTCCAGGCGCACGCGAAATCTTGCCCAGTCTGCGGGCCGTTGCTCGCCGAAGCGGAAATCGGCAAGCACTGGCTCGAACAGTTGGTGGAAGTGGATCCACCCCAGCATCTGCTCCACAACATTCTTGCTGCGACCAGCGGAATCGATACGGCTCGCCTACATGACCGCGCTGCTGGCCAAGCCTCGTGGCTGGATAAGCTCGGGACTTGGACGGGAGCGGTATTTGGCCCGATTGTCGCCGTGGCCAAGCAGCCGCGATTTGCCATGTCCTTTGGCATGGCATTCTTCTCGCTCTCAGTTTCACTGAGCCTGGCTGGCGTGAAGCTGAGCGACATTCGCCATGTTGATTTGCGACCGAGCGCCATCCGCCGGACGTATTATGAAACATCCGGCAAGGTTGCCAAATATTACGAGAACATTCGCTTCGTGTATGAGATTGAGTCTCGCGTTCGCGAATTCAAGCGCGCCACCACTCCCGCTGAGCCGGCGCCCGCGAAACGAGAGAACAATCAACGAAACGACAACACCAGTGGGCAGCCTGACCAAAAAGAACAACGCAACTACAGTCAGGGAGACAGCCAGGTGATTCTGGCTTCGCTTCCTGACAACCCGCCTGTAGTGAACGTGGCAGCATACAGGAGGGAACTATGAACTGCGCTAACCACCCCGCAAATCCTGCGGTGGCTTACTGCCGAACTTGCGGCAAACCGCTTTGCGCCAGTTGTACTCGGGATGTTAAAGGGCTCATTTATTGCGAAAACTGCCTGGCGGAGCGAATGGGAAGTGCTCAGCCTGCAGTTGGGCAACCTCTCAGCGGCGTAGTTCCGCCGCCCGTGCCAATCGTAGCGAATACTGGCCCAAACCCTACGGTGGCTGGCATTCTGGCGGGTTTCTTCCCGTTTGGCGTCGGAGCCGTGTATTGCGGCCAATATGCGAAAGGTTTGGCTCACCTGCTGATTTTTGTTGGCCTGATCGTGGGCATGGATCAGAGCAGTCCACTCGACACCATTTGCGCATTTGCCTTTGCGTTTTTCTATGTCTGGCAAATCATCGATGCGGTGCGGACTGCGAAGGCACTCCAGCTTGGCCAACCAGTTCCCGATCCCTTGGGTTTGGGACAAGCCTTTGGTGCAGGGGAAAAGGTGGACACGTCCAAGATTCCGATCGGAGCGGTTGTGCTAATCGGGCTCGGAGTCATTTTCCTTCTGAAAACCATGGGGGTATTTGAATTCAGCGTCGAAATTTTCTGGCCATGTGTTCTGATTTTGCTCGGGCTGTGGCTTTTCGCGAGACGCTGGGGCGTAATTCCTTCAAACCGCATTTATACGCACGCTGAACGCATGCGCGGCCTTGTCGGCCCGGTGGTTCTCGTCACAGTTGGTGTTTTGTCACTGATCGAAAACATTGGCGGACCAGGCTGGCATCGCACCTGGCCGATCCTGTTGCTCGCAATCGGAATTACGAAATTGCTGGAAAGTAAAACGCCCCCTAGCCTGCCGCCTCCGAGTGCTCCTTTCAGCGGGGGCCCTATGGTTGGAGCGGGAGAAACTCAGCCACCCGTCAGCGAGGTGAGGAATGGCTAGTCCGGTGCAATCGCCGCCCAGTCAGATTCCGCCGCCTCGTTATCGGCGATCGGTTTCCGGCCCAATCGTTCTGATCTCTATCGGCATCGTGTTTCTGCTGGGCACGATGGGATACCTGCACTGGTCGAATCTGGGTTATTGGTTCGCTCACTATTGGCCGGTGATCCTGATCGTGGCCGGAGTCATCAAGCTGATCGAATATCAGGCGGCGCAGCGGCACGGGTATCGAGCGTCGGGGTTGGGAGTCGGCAGCATTTTTCTAATCATCTTCGTGATTGTCTTCGGACTGACCGCGACGCAGATGTCGCGCGTTGATTGGGGACAGTTGAAGGATCAGATCAACATCGATGACAGCGACTTTACCTGGTTTGGCGAGAAATACACGTACGAAGATCAGCTTGCACAGGCTTTTCCTACAGGCGGCAGCCTGCACGTTGTGGATGCGCGGGGAGCCGTCAACGTCAGCACCTCGACTGACAACGAGATTCACGTTTCGATCCATAAGCGCGTGAACGCCGATAGTCAGTCCGAGGCCGACAAGTACAATGCTGCGTCTAAACCGCAACTGGCCGTGAACGGGACTGTGGTCACGCTGAACGCCAACAACGGTGCGGGGGATCATCGGGTGGCTGAGGATCTGGATATTGCGCTTCCGCGAAAAGCGAGTGTGAATATTTCAACGCATTCGGGAGATGTCGGCGTTCTGGGCCGCGATGGGGATGTGCAAATCTCGGCACAACACAATGAAGTGTCGGCTTCGGACATCAACGGGAAAGTCAGCTTGAACCTGGATCACAGCGCCGCCCGAATTTCACAGGTCAGCTCTGATGTCTCGATTGAAGGACGCGCCAATGACGTGTCGCTCGAAGATATCAAGGGCGCGGTTCATCTCGACGGCGAATTCATGGAAAGCGTAAAGCTGGCCAAAATCGGCCAGGGGGTCGTCTTTAAATCCTCGCGCACGGATATGCAGCTTGGACGCCTTGACGGCGATTTGGACCTTGATTCGGGGGATCTGCAGGCGAGCAATATAACCGGGCCAGTGCGATTGACCACTCGGGCGAAGGATATTCGTTTGACTGAGGTCTCCGGAGACGTGCGGTTGCAGGATGAGAATGGGTCGGTGGAATTACGGGTCAAGAAACTGGGCAGCATGCAGGTGGAGAACCGCAAGGGAGATATCCAGCTGTACATTCCCGATAAAGCCACCTTTCAGATCGATGCGCGCGCCAGCGGCGGCGAAATCGAAACTGACTTCAGCGGACTGAACATCAACGATTCGCAGACGACCGCGACTGGCAGCGTGGGAAATGGTGGTCCGCGGCTGATTGTAAATAACGAGCATGGGACAATTGAAATTCGCAAGGCCTCGTCATCTGATGACGAAGAATCGGAAGTACCGGAGACTCCCAAGCCTCCGCGTGCCCCATCGGCCCCGAGAGTTACGGAAAACTAGAGTCCTCAGCTATTTGCCTTCCAAATTCTGAAACCTTCAAGGGCCGTCGTCACATTCACCGGCATTCGTGATCATGGTATCTTCAAAGTTCTTCAATCACCGAAATGATTCGTTCTTATAAAGGCATAAAACCCACTATTCCTGCTTCGTGCTACGTAGACGACTCTGCGCAGATCATCGGCGACGTGGTGCTGGGCGAGCATGCAAGCGTGTGGATGAACGCGGTGCTACGGGGCGATGTGCACTCGATTCGCGTAGGGGCGCATTCGAATATCCAGGATTGCAGCGTTCTGCATGGCATGAAAGAGCAGTTCGATGTTGTGGTCGGCGAATATGTCACGGTAGGACATTCGGTAACCCTGCATGGCTGCAAGATTGAAGACCGATGCCTGATCGGAATGGGCTGCATCATTTTGAATGGAGCGAAAATCGGCGCTGGATCGATCATTGCGGCGGGCACTCTGATTCCTGAAAAAACGATCGTAGAACCGGGATCGTTGTGGATGGGATCACCAGGGAAGTTCCGGCGCAAGCTCCATGAAAAAGACCAGGAAACGATTATGCGGTACACCAATAATTATCTGGGGTACAAGGATTCGTATTTGGCGGAGAGGTAGTAGCTAGGAGCTAGTAGTGATAGTCGGGAGTCAGCGATTGCGGTGCGTTGCCTTCTTATAGAATTGTGATTCTGAGCGGAGTTTGTATTCTGTCATCCTGAGCGAAGTGGATCTTCGCGCTTGCGCGAGGATCTTGCGCAGTCGAAGTTGAGGCGCTTAGCGGGCGTGCGAACCCGCTGCCGAAATCCCGAGCGTTAGCCGAGGGAACTCAGAGTGCTTTGCGTAAATTACTCCCACCGCGTCAAGGCATTCTCTTTACGTGACTGGAGCACGGGAAGTATTCCCTGGCACCGTACTGGCGGGGTATGAAATGCAAAGATCCTTCGACTGCGGTACCTCATTCGCGAGCGAATGAAGTATCTCCGCTCAGGATGACAGTGGTTGAGCTAAGGAGCTAAGAGCCAGAAGCCATAAGCCATAAGCCATAAGCCATAAGCCATAAGCAGATGATCAAGGCCATTCGAGGGACGCGCGATCTTCTTCCGCCGGACACGGCGCTGTGGAACTTTGTCGAAGACAAAGTCCGCGCAGTTTTTCGCGCGTATAACTTTCAGGAGATTCGCACGCCTATTTTCGAGGAGACACAGCTATTTGCGCGGAGCGTGGGCGAAGAGACCGACATCGTGGCCAAGGAAATGTACACGTGGGAGGATCGGTCGCGCGCTGAGAGCGAAAAGGGTCAGTCGTTGACCCTCCGCCCCGAAAATACGGGGGGAGTCGTACGGGCGTACATCGAGCACAAGCTCTGGGACCGGGGACTGAGCAAGCTTTACTACATTGGGCCGCAGTTTCGGCGGGAGCGTCCCCAGAAAGGACGCTACCGGCAGTTCTATCAGATTGGCGCGGAAGCGATCGGGCCACCGAGTTCCGGGAGCGAATCTCCGGCACGGGATGCGGAAATTCTGGAGTTACTAGCCACGTTGCTGGATCGGCTTGGGATCAAGAATTGGCAGCTGCAACTGAACTCCATTGGCTGCGCCGAGGACCGGGCGAGATACAACGAAGCCCTTCGCAACGCGCTTGAACCGGTTGCGGCGAAGATGTGCGTCGATTGCCAGCGGCGTGCGGTTACGAATCCATTGCGGGTGTTTGACTGCAAAGTTGCAGAAGACCAGCCGATCATCGAGAAATTGCCGCGCATCAGTGAGTATCTCGACGAGCCTTGCCGCAAGCACTTCGAGCAAGTGCAGGAAATTCTCAAGGCGGTTGGCGTGTCGTTTACATTGAATGACCGCCTGGTGCGCGGGCTGGATTATTACACGCGCACGGCGTTTGAGTTCACTCATGGATCGTTGGGCGCGCAAAATGCGATTCTTGGTGGAGGCAGATATGATGGGCTTTCGGAGTCGCTTGGAGGGCCGAAAGCTCCCGGTATCGGATTTGCCATCGGCGAAGATCGGCTGGTGCTGGCATTGAATGAATCTGCCGAATGTGTACAGTCCAAACCCGACGTCTACATCGCGCCGCTTGGCCCTAACATGGATCGCGAAGCAGCGCGGCTGGCGAGGGAACTGCGCCAGCAAGACATCATTGTCGAACTCGGGGATGAGACATTCCGACTGAAAAAATCGTTTGAGATGGCGACTCGGGCGGGAGCGCGATTCATATTGATCGTGGGCGAGAACGAAGTGAAAGCTGGCGCCTTCGCGCTGAAAGATCTTGAAAGCGGAGAGCAGATTTCGGTACCTCGCGGCGAGCTTGCGCAAAGGCTAAGAAATTCATAAACCACAGAGGACGCAGAGGAGCACAGAGGGAAACCCCTACACCACAGAGGAAAACTGCGAAAGGCTTTCTATTGCAGGTCGGCTTTGTCGGGGTTGTAGAAGAAGTGAAATCGTAGGGCTAAGTATTGGCCGCCGAACTCTTGCGGTAGGGGCGGAAAAGGATTGGAGCCGGTAATTCCGCCCCAAGCGGCGCGGTCAAGAGCCGAGTCTCCCGAACTGCCTCCCTGCTCTAATCTCATACCGGCGATGCTGCCGTCCTTCAGGATCGCGAACTCAATCGCCACTTTTCCCTTCTTCATGATTGGTGGGCGGGCGGATTCCGGAATCAAGTTGTACCAGTTCACTCTCACATCATGTAGCACACGTTGCAGGTAAGGGCCAAAATCGACCCCCATCGTGTCGCTCAGAACATCGAGGGCACCGAAGTTTCGCCCTCGCGTACCTTGACCTAGGCCAAAATCGCCGCCATCTCCTCCGTAGCTGCCATGGCTGGCGGCCGCCGCACGAGCGGCCTGCTCAATAGCTGATCCCGCCGAAAGCGGATTGCTGCTTGCAAACGGATTCTTCGATCCCACAGGCGGAGTCTGCAGTTTCGCCATTTGATTCGCCGGCGGAGCAGGCGGACCAGCTTGCGGCTGTTGTTGCTGGCCTTGTTGCTGCTGAGGCTGTTGTTGCTGACTCGGCGGATTGTTTTGCGCAACGGCAGGCGGGGATGGTGGACTCGGTGGAGGAGCGTTCATCCCGGGCGCGCCCGGACGGCTGCTATCGAGAATTTTCTTCAATTCTTTGCGATCGAGTTGGGGAGCTTTCGATGTGGCGATGCGATCTTTGTCGGAAATGATGTTCGTATTGGGGCGCTTCGCGACCTTCTGCTCATCAGGAGGCAATTCCAGGAAGGTCAAGTCTTTGTCTGTTGGAACAATCCGGGGCTGTACAACTACGGCTTGCCTTGGGATCAAACGTGCCAACTTGTCGGAGTTGACGATCGCGAGTACGACGACAAGGTGCACGACGACCGAGATCCAGAACGCCTCGCGCCGACGTGATCGTGATAAATCGTCTTGCAACTGCAATAGTAGAGCAGGAGGTTCGTCGATCTCGCGATAAGCCGATTCCCAATAACGCGGATCATACAATTCTCGCCCCGGTTGAGGATCCGCGGGCGAAGAAGGTGTGCTGGTGGGCGGGATTTGCGTGGTCGGCATCAACAACTTACCTGCAAACTGCAATCAGCCGCGAGCTTTTCCGCGGCGGTAAACCGCTGAGTACACCACAGTCGTTTTGATGCGCGTGGGCTGGTGCTTGCGGCCTCGTTAGTTCATTTTCGCATCTTTTGCGTGAATACGCGATGGTGCATGGCTGAGAGAGTTACCCTAGTTGCCTCCCTCTTTCCGGCAGGAATTTACATAAATTGACAATCCTATGACTTGGCGCCGTAGGGAAGCTTTTCCAAGCTGACCTTCGCTCCGTGTTCACGAATGGCTGCGATGATCTGAAGCGCGATCTCAAGCGCCCGGCGGCCATCTTCGAGGGTAACCTTCGGTTGTGTACGCTGCCGAACCGAGTCCAGGAATGATTTCAATTCGGCATGCAGCGGTTCCTCCTGGGTAGTTGGGACTTTTGTGACCTGGATTTGCGGGTTGGCCGACGGAGTCCCGGCAGCATTCTGCCCAACACTGAACACCAGGGCATCTTGACGGCTGAAATCGAGTGAGACGTACTGGCTGGGCTGAAAGAAGCGCAGCTTGCGAACGCGCTCGGTGGAGACTCGGCTGGCGGTGAAGTTGGCGACACAACTGGATTCGAATTCAAGCCGAACATTGGCAATATCAACTTTGCCCGACAAGATGGGGAGTCCGACCGCACGAATCTCCTTTACTGGCGAATTTACAAACGAAAGCACGATGTCCAAGTCGTGGATCATCAGATCCAAAACCACGTCGATATCGAGCGACCGTGGTGTAAACACGCTAAGCCGATGAACTTCGAAAAACATTGGCCGAGTCAGGATCGGGAGTGTGGCACGAACGGCAGGATTAAAACGTTCCAAGTGGCCAGCCTGAGCGATACGACCTCGCCGTTTTGCGGTCTCGATCAGCTGATCGGTTGCGGAAAGCGTGGGAGCTAGCGGCTTCTCGATAAGGACGTCGATTCCGGCCTGCATCAATGTTTGTGCAACGTCCAAGTGATGGGCGGTGGGAACCACGACGGAGGCGGCCTCAACCTCACTGTGCGTCGTTAATAGCTGCTCGAAAGAGCCAAGCGAGCGGCAGCCGAACTCCTGTGCGACGGCATCGGCGCGCGCGGTGTCCGAGTCGACGACGGCCACTAAACGAACTGGAACGCCTTCATTGGCGAGCTGATGGTAGATGCGGGCGTGGTTGCGGCCGAAGGCACCGACGCCGATAACCGCGACGTGTATGGCATTTCCCGTGCTCAGGTGGGGCTCTCTTCTGAACGTTCAGATTAAACCATAAGCGTTCAGAATCGGGCATGGTTAGGCACGGCCACATTTCAGGAAAACCACAGAGGACACAAAGGAACACAGAGTTACTTGAATTTTTTTAGCAGCGCGATTTGCCCGGCGTGGTAGAGCTCGTGTTGCACGATCCCGCTGAACATGTAGAAAAAATTGTAGTAGCTTTCAGTCTTGCCAGGGACCTGTTCGTGGAGACGAGACTCTGGAAATGCGGCGACCACTTTCACGAGACCGCTGTGTGTTTCTTTCAAATGTTCGAGCGTGCTGCGCCAAGCCGCATCAGTCTTGTCCGGAACTGGCGGAAAGTTCTCCTTGTCGCTCAACTTTACCGCTGCACCACCGGTTCGGCGGCGGACCGCATCATCCCAGGCTGCGATATGCAGTACAAGTTCCCAAATGCTATGCACATTTTTGATGGGGTGCGCAGCTGCTTGTTTGGCACCGACCTCTGCGAGCAGTTCCAAGAGTGAATCGCCGTGCCATGCTTCCCCTTCGAAAGCGCGGCGAATCTGATTGGCTAGGCGAGCAGTTTCGGACATGAATGGCTCCTCATTCGGCATGTCTCTTGATGCGCGGCGTCGAGCCGCGGTTTCGGCAATTTATGCGGCTACGATTGCGATTTCTGCGGCGTCGGCAGCTTTGATGACGGCATCTCCATCGAGCAGCAAGCAACGTCCTGCATCGACCGCGAGGCAGGTGGCTCCAGCGGCATACATCGCCTCGATGGTTCTGACGCCGATCACCGGAACATCAAAACGCAAATCTTGATTCGGCTTGGCAATCTTGATCACCGTAAGCCTGCGACTTAGAATCGAAGCCTCGGAATCCAGCGAAGCCATAATCCTGCCCGCTCGCTCGATCGTGCCATCCGTTCCTTCCATGGCTTCAACCGCAACACACGCGCATTCGGCCACCACCACCGTTTGGCCGATGTCATATTCGGCTAGATGCCGAGCCACGGTGCGGCCGTACTCGATATCCTTTCTCTCGTTCTCGCTGGGCGGACGCCGGGTGAGCACGCCAGACTTAGCCAGCAGCGGTTCGAGCAGAAAAGTGGAGTTCTCTAATGTGATGCCCTCAACGGCCAAGACTTTGGCGATGGCACCGAGTAACGCGTCCGTATTGCGGGTGTTGAGGTTCAGCAGCAGCTTTGCCAATCGCCAGTCCGGACGAATGCAGGAAAAGATCTGCCTATGCTTCACCTGTCCA
>Ga0335077_10012750_pt1 | contig 10509 bp, 8 predicted proteins | sample Lox_Sample_31_FD_207151 | JGI IMG/M metagenome (GOLD analysis project Ga0335077, IMG submission 207151) | Soil microbial communities from Loxahatchee National Wildlife Refuge, Florida, United States - Lox_Sample_3.1 | ecosystem: Environmental > Terrestrial > Soil > Wetlands | place: USA: Florida...
TGGCTCGAGTCAACCTGCACCGTTCTGGGTCTGTTTGAGGATGTGCCGATTACCATTGCGGAGGTCCAGCTCGCGCCGGGCGACACGGTCGTGCTCTACACCGACGGTGTGACCGAAGCGGAGAATGCGCAGGGTGAGGAGTTCGGCGAAGAGCGGCTGGCGCAGGTGCTGCGAGAACACGCATCCGCGGCTGCGCCGGAGTTGATGCAGTCCGTCTTCGCGGCCGTCGAGCAATTCAGCCCCGGCGAGCAATTCGACGACATTACGCTCGTGGTGGCGCGCTGCGTCGCCTAGTCGTCGGCAGCCTTCGATTTCACCAGCTCTAACGCGGCAATCTCCGGGACTCCCACACCGTGGTACTCGAATCCCAGGTCCGCAATTTCCTCACGGTCCAGAAAGTTGCGTCCGTCGAGGAGCAGCGGGCGCTGCATCAGCCGAGCGATCCTGGCCCAGTCCAGTTGCCGGAACTGCGGCCATTCGGTGACCAGCATCAGCGCATCTGCTCCGGCGGCGAGTTCGTAGGCATCGCGGCAGTAGTGCAGCCCGGGAAACAGCGCGCGCATCTGCTCCATCGCCTGCGGATCGTAGACGCTGACCTGGGCGCGCTTCTCCAGCAAGTGCTCGATCAAAGCAATCGCCGGCGCAAAGCGGATGTCGTCGGTGTTCGGCTTGAATGCCAGGCCAAGCAGCGCAATGCGCTTGTCCTTCAGCGTCCAGAGAGCTTGCGCCGCTCTCGCGATGAATCGCTCGACGCGCCGCTTGTTGATATCCTCGACCGACTTCAGCAGCGAGACATCCACGCCCGCCCTTTCGCCCAGCCGGATAAACGCCTGGATGTCCTTGGGCAGGCAGAAGCCGCCAAACCCGAGACCAGGGAGCAGGAATTCCGGCCCGATGCGCGGATCGAGTCCCATGCCGCGCACCACTTCCTCGACGTCGGCGTCCATGCTGTCGCAAATGTCGGCGAGAAGATTGGCGTAGGAAATCTTCAGCGCGAGAAATGAATTGCAGGCGTGCTTGATGAGCTCGGCGCTGTTGATGCTGGTCACCAGCAGCGGTGGCGTGTGCTTCGGCGGGCACGCGCCGTTGTGGATTGGGCAGTCGCGCAGCTCCTGCTGCAGGATGGGGCGATAAATCTCGCGAAGCTGCGCTTCACTCTGTGCATCGTTCACGCCGATCACCACGCGATCGGGATGCAGGAAGGTGAGTACCGCCGAGCCTTCGCGAAGGAACTCCGGGTTGGAGGCGACAGAAAATTTCCATTGCGAGTTGCGGCCATAAATGCCGAGCACGCGCGCCAATTGCCGGCCGGTCTGCATCGGCACCGTGCTCTTCTCCACCACCAGCTTGGGGCTGCGCGCCTCACGGACAATCAGGTGGGCCGCGCCGTCGATCGCGCTGAGATCGGCGTCGCCATCCTCCAGCGGCGGCGTGCCCACACAGATAAAGATGACGTCGGCGAAGCGCACGGCTTCCGCGAGATTGGCGGTGAACCGAAGCCGCTCCCCCGCGACATTGCGCGCGACCAGGTCTTCGAGATGTGGTTCGAAAATAGGGATCGAGCCTTGAAGGAGAACGTCGATCTTGCCTGCGTCATTGTCGGTGCAGACGACTGAGTGCCCGACATCGGCCAGGCAGGCTCCTGTGACCAGACCAACATGTCCACAGCCCAGAACCGTGAGTCGCAAGTGAGGCTCTCTTCGCGGGAGATAGCCGATCGGTACAGCCATCGCTCGTCAGCGGTGATTGAAACCAATGCAACATTGAAGCAGACGCGGGCAGCCCCGGCCCAAGGCATACATCACACATCTTTGTGACACCGCAAGGGCGGCTGTTATATATCAGAGCCTGACTTTACGGACTGCTGAAGACGACGATATAGCGAGGCTGGGCGTCAGGGCACGGCTTCACACATCGCTGAAAAAGCTCCGCTTTGCGACGCTGAGCGTCAGGGCAAGACCCCGGAGCTTGCCTATACCTGCGCCTAGCGACGACCGGCGTCAGGGCACGACCTTGGTCGTGCCGAAAAGGCATTTATTTCAGGATCCAGAGCCGACTTCAGTCGGCGACATAAGCCGTTTTCGAATTGGTCAGCAACCCTTTGGACGTGCCCGTTTCTGTCGCAATCCTGGCCCCGGGGCCAATATCCTGCAGGCCACGCCGCGGTATCCGACAAAAAAGCTAAAACTGTCACGCGTCACAGACGCCGCCCTGATCCCCGCCTAAAATCAGCTCGGAATCGAGCTATGCCGACCAAGACAATCATCGAACCATTTCGCATCAAGAGCGTCGAGCCCATCCGCTGGACGACCCGCGAGCAGCGTGAAGAGCTGCTGCGCGCCGCCCATTACAACCTGTTTCTGCTTCCCGCCGACGATGTGCTCATCGACCTGCTCACTGACTCCGGCACCGGAGCCATGTCGACCGAGCAGTGGGCCGCCATCATGGAAGGCGACGAGAGCTATGCCGGCAGCCGCAGCTTCGATCGTTTTCGCGACTCGGTGCAGGACATCTTCGGCTATCGCCACGTCATTCCCACGCACCAGGGCCGCGCTGCTGAGCGCATCCTGTTCAGCGTGATGTGCAAGAAGGGCGACGTCGTTCCCAACAACACGCACTTCGACACCACGCGCGCCAACGTCGAGTTCGTGGGCGCCGAGGCGGTCGATCTCCCGTGCCCGGAAGCGCGTGATCCGCAGCATCGCGCTCCCTTCAAGGGCAACATGGATGTCGGCGCACTCGAAGCGCTGATCGCGAAGGTCGGACGCGAGCGCATTCCGCTGGTCATGCTCACGGTGACCAACAACTCCGGCGGCGGCCAGCCGGTTTCGATGGCGAATGCGCGCGCGGTCAGCGCGGTGTGCCGCCGCCATGGCATCCCGCTGTACTTCGACGCTTGCCGCTTCGCCGAGAACGCGTACTTCATCAAGCTGCGCGAAGAGGGCTACGCCTTCAAGACGCCGAAGCAGATTGCGCAGGAGATGTTCGCGCTGGGCGAGGGCTGCACCATGTCGGCGAAGAAAGACGGCATGGCGAATATCGGCGGCTTCTTGTGCACCAATGACGATCTGCTGGCGCGGCAGGAGCAGGACCTGCTCATCCTCACCGAGGGCTATCCCACGTACGGTGGGCTGGCGGGCCGCGACCTGGAAGCGGTTGCCGTCGGCGTGCAGGAGTCGCTGCATGAAGACTACCTGCGCTATCGCATCGCCTCGACGGCGTACTTAGGCAATCACATTTCCGAGCACGGCGTGCCCATCGTGCAGCCGCCCGGAGGCCACGCGATTTATCTCGACGCCAAAGCGTTTCTGCCGCACGTTCCCGTCAATCACTTCCCGGGCGTGGCGCTCGCGGCGGAGCTTTACCTCGAAGGCGGCATCCGCTCCGTCGAAATCGGCAGCCTGATGTTTGCCGGCGCGGCGAAGATGGAACTGGTGCGGCTGGCGATTCCGCGCCGCGTCTACACCCAGAGCCACATCGATTATGTCGTCGAGATTATCCTGAAGGTCTTCGCGCGCCGCGAGCAGATTCGTGGCATGAAGCTGACGTACCAAGCGCCCTTCCTGCGCCACTTCACCGCGCATCTGGAGCCGGTAGAAGCGGCCGTCACCGCGTAGCTACCGAGTCTCGTCAAGCGCCAAGCCAGGAAGCGGGTCTAGTTCGGCTACGCCCTGAAAACCCTCTCAAGCTCTAGTCCCGGCGGATCACTGGTGGGATCGAATGTAATTTTGAAATGCTCGAAGAAGCCGATGCGTCCCAGTAATCCGGCAACGGGCAGATTGCTCGCGAAGGCTGCGTTGATTTCCAGGGCATGTTCGCCGATGTAAAGAACGACGGGATGAAGCCACGCGATTTGCTTACCGCCGATTCCGAGCCTGGCTGTTCTTGTCCCGGACTCCAGATCTATCCCAAGGGCAGTGGCAATGCCCTTGGCAAACATGCAATCGGCAGCTCCCGAATCGACAAGCGCCTCGAAAAGGGGTGTCGCAGGTCCGCGCTTTAGGCCCAAACGGACGGCGATTACAGGGTAGTGGTGAATTCGGCCGTCTTGGTCGGTGTACTGCCGATAAGGAGCGCGCATTAGAGCGCCAGCGGCAACCAACTCGGAGGGGTTTTGAGAATTACTGACGTGGTATCGCCCATGCTTTCTAGTTGGGCAGCCACTTCTCCAAACGTGCGTCCCTGCGCAACAATCCTTGTCTCGTCCTCGGAGAGCGCAATCCACGCATCCAGGGGCGCATGTCGCAGGTTCTCAATCCGGTCTTTATTCACAAGCGACACTGTACCACTTTCCCGTCCGGATACATACCTTTGATCTTCACCGACCAACCAGGTTTTGAAGCTCCTCGGGATAGCGTGCGCCGTGCACCGCAATCTTTGCGACCGCGTGATCGATCCCGTGCAAGTCTTCGGGCGTAAGCTCCACCTGTAGCGCTCCCAGGTTCTCTTCCAGGCGATGCAACTTCGTGGTGCCAGGAATGGCAACGATCCACGGCTTCTGCGCCAGCGCCCACGCCAGAGCGATCTGCGCTGGGGTTGCGCGCTTGTGTTTTGCAATCTTGCTGACTAGATCGACGACGGCATGGTTCGCTTTTCGATTCTCGGGGCTGAACCGCGGCAGGATGTTCCTGAGATCACCGGGAGCAAACTCGGTCTTCGCGGTGATTTTGCCGGTCAGGAATCCCCGGCCGAGCGGGCTGAAGGCCACCAGACCGATTCCCAGCTCCTCCAGCGTCGGGAATATTTCGTTCTCCAACTCTCGCCACCACAGGGAGTACTCGCTCTGCAGAGCCGTCACGGGCTGAACCGCGTGCGCGCGACGAATCGTCCGCGCGTTTGCTTCCGAGAGCCCGAAGTGTTTCACCTTGCCCTGCTGAATCAGATCCTTCACCGCTGCGGCAACATCTTCGATGTGAAACTTCTCATCCACGCGATGCTGATAGAACAGGTCAATCACGTCGGTCCTCAGCCGCTTGAGCGATGCTTCGGCAACCTGCTGGATGTGCTCGGGGCGGCTGTCGAGTCCGACCTGCCTGCCGGTTTGTGTATGAATCTTGAATCCGAACTTGGTGGCGATCACCACCTGGTGGCGGAAGGGAGCGAGCGCTTCGCCCACCAGCTCCTCGTTGGTGAAGGGGCCATAGACTTCGGCGGTATCGAAGAACGTCACACCGCGTTCCACCGCCGCGCGGATGAGGGCGATGCCCGTCTGCTTGTCCACGGGCGGGCCGAATCCGAAGCTCAACCCCATGCAGCCCAGCCCGAGCGCCGATACCTGCAGATTGCTTCTTCCCAGTCTGCGCTTCTGCATCGCTTCGCCTCCGCCTGATTTTCCCATGCGGTTCTTGCGGCACGTACTCCTTCGTTGCCTTATACAATAGATATGCTACCGCGCGCGAGTTCCCGGTTGCAGTTTCCCGGGCCCTCTGTTATCTCTGGCGTGCGAGGTCATGAGCCGCCGTTTTGAATCCGAACAGTGGGTGCCTGCGCCGGTGGAGCGCGTTTTCGCCTTCTTCGCCGACCCGCATAACCTGCCGCGCGTCATGCCGCCTGCCCTGGGGACAAGGCTGGTGAAGCTCAGCCTGGTGCCGCCGCGCTTTCCCGCGGGGCAAGTTCCGCCGGGAACGTTGCGCATGGCGGGCGCCGGCACCGAGATGACCGTCGCCGTGCGCGTGATTCCATATTTTCCCGTACATGAGCGCTGGATCGTCAATATCAGCGAGTTCGAACTCAATCATTACTTTCACGACACGCAGAAGCAAGGCCCGTTCCGCTGCTGGGAGCACTCGCACATCTTTGAGCCCATGATGCAGCAGGGAACGATGGGCACCCTCATCCGCGATGAAGTCGAGTACGACATCGGCTTCGGCATGGTGGGCCGCGGACTGGAGAGCACCATTTTCCAAAGCGTCTTTCGCGCGACCTTCAATTATCGCAAGCGAGCGCTGGAAGGGATTTTTGGCAGCGCTGAACGGAGGAAGCAGCAGCTAGCAGCCAGCAGCTAGCAAATTAGTAATCACGTAAATCTGGTTTAGTAGAGGCCCTGCCAGAAAGATGCGGAGTTGATCCAGACACAAAGCGGCTGACAACACAGTATTCCTGGCTGCTGAGGTTGAGCAGTTGTCAGCTAATTGCTAGCTACTAATTACTTCTTCCATGAACCTCTTTGCCCTTACTCGCAAGCTGGTCGACATCGAGTCGATCACCGGCAACGAAACTGCCGTTGGAGAGGCGCTCGCGGATGAACTGCAGCGCCTCGGCTATGACGTCGAGCGCATGCCGGTTGAGCGCCATCGTTTCAATGTCTGGGCAACGCAGCCGGGCGAGCCCAAACCCGCCCTCGTGCTCTCCACGCACATGGATGTCGTTCCGCCGTTCATTGCCTCGTCCGAGACCGGCGACCGCATCTACGGCCGAGGCTCGTGCGATGCAAAGGGGATCATCGCCGCGCAGATCGGCGCAGCCGAGAAGCTGAAGAGCCAAGGCATTCACGTCGGGCTGCTGTTTCTCGTCGGCGAAGAGCGTGACAGCCAGGGAGCGCAGGTGGCGAACCAGCAGCCACGTGGCTCGAGGTTTCTCATCAACGGTGAGCCCACGGAGAACAAGCTCGCTCTGGCCTCGAAAGGCACGCTGCGCGTCGAAGTGGTGGCGAAAGGCAAGATGGCGCACTCGGCCTATCCCGACTTGGGCGAGTCGGCGATTGAGAAGCTGCTCGATGCGCTGGAGCGTGTGCGCAAACTGAAGCTGCCAGTCAACCCGAAAGCCGGGCCGTGCACCATGAATATAGGGCTGATCGAAGGCGGGCGCGCGCCCAACGTGATTCCTGATCACGCCATCGCGCACCTCTTATATAGGCTGGTTGGACCGTCCGAAGATTTGCGCCGACAGATCACCGCGGCCGTGTCGGGTAAGGCCGAGGCGCGCTTCGCGCTCGAGATTCCCTACATGGAAATGGCGACCGTTCCCGGCATCGCGACGATGATTGCTGCGTTCACCACCGACGTTCCCGCGCTGACCAACTGGGGCAAGCCCGTGCTGATCGGACCGGGATCGATTCACGTTGCCCACACCGAAGGCGAGTACATCGACAAGAAGCAGCTGCTGGATGCCGTCGATCTATACGCGACCATCGCGAAGCATCTTTTGGCCAGCCAGTGAGGCTCGTCGACTCGGGCACTTCTACTTCACTCGCTTGATGTGTGCCACCGTGTACAACGCATAATCCTTGTCTGGAAGCGCAAGCCAGAACGTTTCCTCAATTTCGTCGGGCGAAGCGAAACGATAAAGTTTCTTCGCTCGCGCCCCGGGAAAATTCTCAATATTGGTCGTGACGAACACCAACTCCCTACCATCCGGAGTCACCGACTCGAGTTCGTATTCATTCACGAAGCCTTCGCTGTGGAACTGTTCCCACAGTACTTTCTTGCGGCTTGCGTCGTAGCTGAACATGCCGAAATCCTCGTGGGCCAGGGGCTTGGCTTTTGGATCTGCCGGTTGATAAACCGACTTGTCGCGTTGTGCCAGAAAGTGATCGTTCAATTCGTAATAGTATTCGCGAGTCGTGGTGCCAGTTCCGGGCTTGCCTGTGCTGCTTCCCTCCCACTTTCCTTCAAATGCGTGAAGAGCGGACCATGCATCGACTTGAGCGAGCGCGCCGATGCTAAGCGCAAGAGGTATAACCAACACAAAGCAACGTTTCATTTGGAATATCCTCCGGGACAACAATGGATTAATTTGTTTCTTAGTTCAGTCATTTTTTCCGGGCAATAGCTCTTTGGACGTAGATATGCGGATTCCGCGGATCAGAAAGAACGCGGCTAGGATTTCACGGATAGCACGGATCAAGGAATACAGCCACGGATAGCTCAGATCAGAAGATTTCATTTGTCATCCTAAGCCCGCCGCGGCGGGCGAAGGACCTGCTTTCGCTTTCGCTCGACCGCGTCTCCTTCCGCGCAGAATGGTAATGCTGAGAATTGTTTTTCTGATCCGCGCGATCAGCGCGCATCCGCGGTTGCCTTTCTCCAATCCGTGTAATCCGTGGCTGCGTTTTTCCTGTTTCCATTGCCGCGATGGATAACGGCGCGGCGAAAAATCGAATTCCTCTTGTCCCGCACTCCGCTTTCTGATAACCCATAACTACGACCAGCGAGGAACCGCGATTCCGTTCGGGGCCACGCCGTTTCGCCGTGGCGTCAACTTCTCGATCTACTCCAAGGAGGCGACCGCGTGCACGCTGGTGCTTTTCGATCCGGCAACGCACAACGTCCTTGCCGAGCTGGCCTTCGATCCCCTACGCCACCGCACCGGCAACGTGTGGCACATCTTCGTCGAAAACCTCGATGCCGGCGTGCACTATAGCTATCGCTTCGACCTGCAGCCTAACCAGAGCCCGGCGGTCTATCGCTTCAATCCCAACGTGCTGCTGCTCGATCCCTACACCCGCGCGGTCACCGGCGGAGGCCCCTGGGGAGCCCATACCGCAGCCACCGCTCCACAGCGCTACGGCGTGATCCGTGAATGGGGCTTGAGCGACTGGCAGCGGGATGAGCCGCTCAACACCCCGCTGGTCAACAGCATCATTTATGAGCTGCACGTGCGCGGCTTCACCGTGCATGAGACCTCGATGGCCGCCAACCCCGGTACCTTCATCGGACTCACGGATAAGATTCCTTATCTGAAGCAACTGGGGGTAACGGCCGTCGAGTTGTTGCCGGTGAACGAATTCGAAGAGGCCGACACCGACCGCGTCAATCCCTTTACCGGGCAGCCGCTGCTGAACTTCTGGGGATATCAGCCGCGCGCCTTCTTCGCTCCCAAGCAGTCGTACTCCTCCAAGACCACCGGCAGCGAGCAGGTCAACGAATTCAAGCAGATGGTGCAGGCCTTTCACGGTGCCGGCATTGAGGTCATCCTCGACATCGTCTTCAATCACACCGCCGAAGGCGATGAACACGGCCCCACCTTCTCCTTCCGCGGAATCGATAATCCCACGTACTACATGATCGATTCGCAGACTGGCACGTACGACAACTTCACCGGCTGCGGCAACACCGTGAACTGCAACAACCCGGTGGTGCGCGACTTCATCGTGCAGTGCCTGCGCTACTGGGTGCTCGCGGCGCACGTGGATGGCTTCCGCTTCGATCTTGCTTCGGTGCTGGGACGCGGGCAGGACGGCGAGGTGCTGGCGAATCCTCCTTTACTAGAGAGCCTGGCCTACGATCCCATACTGGCGAATACCAAGCTGATTGCCGAAGCCTGGGACGCTGCCGGCCTCTACCAGGTGGGAACCTTTCCCTCGTGGGGACGATGGGCGGAGTGGAACGGAAAGTTCCGCGACGACGTGCGCAGGTTTGTAAAGGGCGATCCGGGTATGACCTCAGCGCTGGCGACGCGCATGCTCGGCAGCCCTGATCTTTATGAGACCAGCGCGCGCGAGCCGTATCACAGCATCAACTTCGTGACCTGCCACGACGGATTTACGCTGAACGATCTGGTCTCGTACAACGACAAGCACAATCTCCCTAACGGCGAAAACAACGCCGATGGCGGGAACGACAACAACAGTTGGAACTGCGGCGCGGAAGGGCCGACCAGCGATCCTGACATCCAGCACCTGCGCGAGCGCCAGCGCAAGAACTTCGCCACCATCCTTCTGATGGCGCACGGCGTGCCCATGGTCACCGCGGGCGACGAGTTCGCCCGCACCCAGCAGGGCAACAACAACGCCTACTGCCAGGACAACGAAATCAGCTGGGTGAACTGGCACATGGCCGAAGCCAACGCCGACCTGGTGCGCTTCTTCAGCCTGCTGATCGATTTTCGCAAGCGCACGCAACTGCTGCGGCGCTCGACGTTTAACTTCAGTGGCTCGGACGGATTTCACGTCACCTGGCATGGCGTGAAGCGCATGGCGCCCGACTGGGGCTACGACTCGCGAACCCTGGCGATGCAGCTGACCCAGCTGAACCCCGACGGCTCGCGCCAGGACGTTCACTTCATCGCCAACGCGCATTGGGAGGATCACGACTTCGAGCTGCCGCAGATCGGCGAATATGAATGGTTTCGCCTTGTCGATACTTCGCAACTGTCCCCGAACGACATCGCCGCCGACGGCCAGGAGTTTCCGCTGCTCTCGCAGGAGAGCTACACGGTGAAAGCGCGCAGTGTCGTGGTGTTGGTGGGGAAGTGAGAAGCGGGATTCACCACCGAGGCACGGAGTACACCGAGGGTTTCATGGATTGGGCGTGACGTCCCGGGTCGCCGTGGGAACATGGATTGTCGTGCCATCCTTCGATCTCAGGCTTTCTTTCTCCGTGACCTCGGTGTTCTCCGTGGTGAATTGTTTCGCGGACGGCGAGGAATTTTCGCTGCTTCCGCAGGACAGCTCGGGCGGCGTCATTCTTACCGTGTCATCCTGAGCGAGGGCTTCAGCCCGAGTCGAAGGATCTGCAGGTCCGTACCCAGCGTTTCACGCTGGGCTACACTGAGTCGTCCCGCCGGACG
>Ga0335077_10012751_pt1 | contig 10509 bp, 13 predicted proteins | sample Lox_Sample_31_FD_207151 | JGI IMG/M metagenome (GOLD analysis project Ga0335077, IMG submission 207151) | Soil microbial communities from Loxahatchee National Wildlife Refuge, Florida, United States - Lox_Sample_3.1 | ecosystem: Environmental > Terrestrial > Soil > Wetlands | place: USA...
TGGCATGCCGAACGGAGGGCGGGGGGGCGGCGGGGCGGGCGTGGTGAAAACGCGGGGGTTACCGGGGGGATGCGGAACGGGGCGGGAACTGGAGGCACTACGCTGGGGTAATCAGTACCCCCGGTGGGGATTATTACCCCAGGGGGCGTGGCGCGCCGCGACCGTCGGACATGGGCCGCTAACGGGCCGGGGACTCTTCTGCACCGGGGTGAATGCAATTCTTGTGGCACAGGAGATGGGTGCGCTCGAGGAGCGAGCAGAGCTTCACGTCGCAGATGGCCAGGCCGGCGTAGGAGCCGGGGAACCGCGCCTCCCGGACGTCCGCGAGGATCGTGGCGCGGCGCTTGAGCACGGGGCAGTGCACGGTACGGATGCGATCGCCGGGGCCGAACTCCCAGATGCACCAGGCGCCGATGGCCCAGACGGCGGCAACGAACATCACTCCCAGAATAAACGCTGAGGACATGGCGGGCCTCCCTGACTTCGAGGATCGGGTACTACATCCCAGAGTAGGGCGGGAGGCGCGGGACCCGACGTGCGCGGGAACACGGAAGGCTGTGCTGCCGGTCACGAGCCGGAAAATGCCGGGGCGCGCAGGGCAGGAGGGACAGCGCAGCGAGCCGCGGGGCGGGCCCGGAGATGCGGAGAAATGGCGAGGGAATGGAGTAAGATGCAGGCAGAGGACGGACGCCAGGCCAGGGAGGAGCACATGGACTCGGAGCTGGAGAGGCTGCAAGGGACGTGGAGCATCATTTTTCTGGAAGTGGAGGGGATGACCCCGGCGCCGAGCGCGTACGCGGGAGCGTCGATCGCGGTGGAGGGCAACCGGTTCACGACGCGGGCGATGGGAGCGGTGTACGGCGGGACCATTGAACTGAACGCGGAAAAAGTGCCCAACGAATTCCGGATGAAATTCACCGAAGGGCCGGAAAAAGGAAACACGAACAACGGAATTTATGAGCTGGAAGGCGACCGCTGGCGCATTTGCCTGAACATGAGGGGAGGGCCGGCGCCGACGGAGTTCGCGACCTCGCCGGGGAGCGGACACGCGCTGGAGACGCTGAACCGCGACAAGGCGCACGAGATCTAGCGGGAGCTGATTCGAGGGGCGGCGGGTCCAGGCCACGTTGGTCTGGCGGGAGAAGTAGAGAACCTCGGGATCGCCGGGCTTGTGGACGATGGACATCTCCTACTGGATCCCGTCCAGATCGGTGTAGTGGAGCAGGAAGGTGTCCTGGCGCCCGTCGTTGCGCTCCTGGACGGAAGAAACAAAATAGAGCAGATACCCCCTCTGGGAATTGCCAAAAATAATGGTGGCGGGAGTGACCTCCATGTAGCAATCCGCGTAGCGGCGATCGGAGGTCTGCCAGACGCCTAGGACGCGGTCCGGGTGATAGCGGGTTTCGCGGGCGCCGCGGGCGAAGGTGAAGACCAGAAGCAGCAAGGGGATGAGGACGCCGGCGCGGAGGAGGAACTTCTGCCGGCGATTCACCGGCGGGGAATCGGGCGCGGCCGTGGAAGCGGGCCCGGAAGAGCGCGGCCCGGGCTCCTCGATGATGTAGACCTGCGGGAGGCGGAAGCATCGGCGCACGAAAACTTGAAACGCGGGAGGGGAGCGGGCGGACTGTTCCGGGGAGGCAGGTGCGGCGAGCGGGCGGCAAGGGCGAGGTGAGATACTGGAATCGGGGGAGGAACCGTGAGCGACCAACTACCCATCATTTTTCTGGCCCGGCATGGGGAGACGGCGTGGAGCCTGAGCGGGCAGCATACCGGACGGACCGATCTGCCGCTGACGGCCAACGGCGAAAAAAACGCGGCGATGCTGGGGGCGCGGCTGAAAGGCCTGCCGGTGGCGCACGTGCTGACCAGTCCGCTGCAACGGGCGCGGCGGACGTGCGAACTGGCGGGATACGGGGCCACGGCAAAAGTGGACGCGGACCTGATGGAATGGAATTACGGGGATTACGAGGGAAAGCGCAGCGTGGAAATCCGGAAGGAACGGCCGGACTGGGATTTGTTCCGCGACGGATGTCCGGGAGGCGAAACGCCGGAACAGATCGCGGCGCGGGCGGAAAGGGTGGCGGAGCGGCTGCGCGGGCTGGGCGGAAATGTGCTGGTATTTTCGAGCGGGCACTTTCTGCGCGTGCTGGCGGGGAGATGGACGAGGATGCCGCTGGATGGCGGGCGGTACCTGATGCTGGGAACGGCGAGCCTGAGCGCGCTGGGATATGAAAACGACGCGGCGCGGCCGGTGATCCGGCTGTGGAACGACATGACGCACCTGGAAGGCATTCGCGGGTGACGGTGAGGAAAAGACGAGAGAAGGGACAGGAGAAAAGAAGAGGGAAAATGCGGGGGAGAGGATAACGCAGAGGCGCAGGGTTCGCAGAGAAGACGCAGAGAAAACCTTCGCACAGAGAAACCAACCCACGCTGAGCCAGATGAGGAAGCAGGAGAGCAACCCTGGCGTGGGGGAGCGCTTCTAGCTATTCATGTGGAGCTTTTGTGTGACGAAGAGTGAGGACCGGAGAGGGGACTCGGAGAGATGAACGACGTGCGGCGAGGGAGGCGGAGTCGATGCGGCCGAATGATGTGGACTGCGGCGCTGATAACGGCGGGAGCAGTGTTCGCGCTGGGGGCGAAGGGGCAGGAGCCGTCCCACCCATTTTCGGCGAGCGGAGAGACGCAGGCGCCATCCGGGCTGCGGGACGTGCCGCCGCCGATTCCCGTGGAGCAGATCATCGAGAAATTCGGGGCGCGGGAAGATGAGTTGAAGCGGGAACGCGACAACTACACGTACGAGCAGACATTCGTGATCCAGACGGTGGACGCGGACGGGCAGGTGGACGGGGAAGAGCGGATGTCGGAAAACATCGTGTTCACGCCGGCGGGGAAACGGTACGAGGTGGTGACGGACGCTCCGGCGCCGACGCTGACGCGGATTCTGCTGTCGCAGGAGGATCTGGACGACCTGATCCACATCCAGCCGTTTGTGCTGACCTCGGAGAAGCTGCCGCTGTACAACGTCGAGTACCTGGGGCAGCAGCACGTGGACGAGCTGGACACCTATGTGTTCGACGTCGCGCCGAAAAAGATCGAGAAACACCAGCGGTACTTCCAGGGGCGCATCTGGGTGGACCAGAAAGACCTGGAAATCGTGAAGACGTACGGAAAGGCCGTGCCGGACATCCGGAAGAGCGGCTACGAAAACGTGTTTCCGCGGTTCGAGACCATCCGGGAAAACATCGAGGGGAACAACTGGTTTCCGACCTACACGCACGCGGACGACTACCTGCACTTCACCGGACAGCCGAACGTGCACATCCGGATGACGGTGCGGTACAAGAACTACAAACGGTTCGGAGTGCAGATCAAGATCGGCGCTCCGGTGGAAGTGAAGCCGGAGCCGCAAAAGCCGGAGCCGCAGAAGCCCTGAGGGCCAGTCAGGAACGCCGCAACCGGCGCGCCGGGGGGAATCCGAGCCGGCGGCGCTATTCGAGCACGAAAATATTCTTCCGCGCGCACATCTGCTTGAGAATTTCAGGCCACACGCTGACGGTGACCTCGCCGAGGTGCGCCTTGCGCAGCAGGAGCATGAGCGTGCGGGACTGTCCGATGCCGCCGCCGATGCTGAGAGGGATCTCGTTGTTCAGAATGGCCTGGTGGTAGGGGAACTTGAGATTGTCCAGCAGATTGGACATCTCCAGCTGGCGGCGAAGAGCGGCGGCATCGACGCGGATGCCCATGGAGGTGAGCTCGTGACGGCGGCGGGTGATGTGGTTCCACACCAGGATGTCGCCATTCAAGCCGTGGGTCTGCTTGCCGGTGGAGGAGGAGACCGGAGTGGACCAGTCGTCGTAATCGGCGGCGCGCATCTCGTGAGGATAGCCGTCGGCGAGCGGCCAGCCGATGCCGATGAGGAAGACGGCCGGATAGTGCTGGAGGATGGCGGTTTCGCGCTGCTTGCGGGGCATGTCGGGAAACATCTGGAGGATGTCCTCAGAGTGGAGAAAAGTGAGCCTCTGGGGGAGGCGGGGAACCTTGAGGGTCTTGAGGCCGGGGAACAGATCCAGGGCGAACGATTCGGCGTCGACGAGGACGTTCCAGATGCGGTTGACGATGCGCTTGAGGAAATCGAGATTGCGGTCCTCGGGACTGATGACCCGTTCCCAATCCCACTGGTCGACGTAAGCGCTGTGGTCGTGATCGAGAAAGTAATCCTTGCGTACGGCGCGCATGTCGGTGCAGAGGCCTTCTCCGAGGCCGAGGCCGAACTGGCGGAGGGCCATGCGCTTCCACTTGGTGGCGGCCTGGACGATCTGAGCGTCGAGGGGATGGGCGCCGCGATCGTTGGAGATATGGAACTGAATGGGAGTGCGGGAGCCGTCGCGGTCGAGCATGTCGTTGATGCCGCTGCCGGCGTCCACAATGAGGGGAACGGTGACCATCATGAGGCCGAGTTCGCGGCACAGGCTTTCTTCCAGGAAATGCTTGAGGGCGAAGACGGCCTTCTGGGTTTCTTTGCGGTCGAGCGGTGAGCTGTAGCCGGCGGGGAGAATGGAATCGAGCTCGGCGTAATTTCCGATGCCCGGCCCGGCGAGATCGGCGACCTTGGTTGCCATGGCGTTACCTCCGGGTGTGCACATTGCCGCAAAACAAAGGAGTCCGCAGGACGAGCGGGCGGAAGAGGAGCACCCCCGGCCGCTACCGTGAGGCGCGCGGAGGGCGGCGCTCACACTCCGCCGGAATCGTTCCAAGGGTACAGTGGGCGCAAAGGGGCCGTGCGTCGGTGACGGGAATCACGCCGCCGGGTGACTCGCGAGCGGCGAGGGGCGGGGAGAGGGCGCGCTACATCTTGTAGCGGCCGAGGTCTTCGTCGGAGAGGCCTTCGAGCCACTTGCGCAGCTCTTCGTGGGTGTTCTTTTCGCTGACGGCGCTGGCGACCTTGGAGTTTTTCAGGACCTGCTCGCTGACAAAAATGGGGCAATCGAGGCGCAGGGCGAGGGCGAGCGCGTCGGAGGGACGCGAGTCCATGGAGATGATCTGGCCGTCGCGCTCCATCCAGATGATGGCGTAAAAGGTGTCGTCCTTGAGATCGGAGACGACGACTTTCTGAACCTGGACTTCGAGGCCGAGGAGAAGATTCTTCAGCAGGTCGTGGGTCATGGGGCGAGGGGTCTGGACCTTCTCGATTTCGAGGGCGATGGCATTGGCTTCGTACACGCCGACCCAGATGGGGAGGATGGCGGTGCCCTGGACATCTTTGAGGACCACGATGGGCATGTTGGAGACGGGGTCCATCATGAGGCCTCGGATTTTCATTTCGATATCCATGGTGACCTCCAGAGAAAACGAAAAACGAATCCCCAAGCTTCGGAACGAAACACGGGGCCTGGCGAAAGCCTGGGCCGTGACCCAACGCGCACAGGCTAAAAGCCTGTGCTACAAAAGCTCGCCGAGGAGGCAGTTGGGGCCTGCCTCGGTGACGCGCGCCTGGACGTATTGTCCCAGAAGGTCCGGGCGAGGCGAGAGAAAATTGACGACGCGGTTCGAGGTGGTGCGTCCGGCCCACTGGCCGGGCTTGTGGCCGCGATTGTCGACGAGGACCTCGAAGGACTGTCCGACGAGGGACTGATTGCGGGCGAGCTGAATCGCACGCTGGCGTTCCTGGAGAACGGTGAGACGCCTTCCCTTCTCTTCCTCGGGGAGCGCGTCGTGCATGTGCCGTGCGGCGGTATTGGGCCGCGGAGAAAACTTGAAGCTGAAAATCTGGTCGTACTGAGCGGCGTCGAGCAGCGAGAGGGTGTCGGCGAATTCCTCGTCGGTTTCTCCGGGAAAGCCGACAATGATGTCCGTGGAGAGAGCGATGGGGCGGCGGGCGGCGCGGAGCATGGCGATGCGCTCGAGATATTCCTCGCGCGAGTAAGTGCGCAGCATGCGGCGGAGGACGGAAGAGGAGCCGGACTGAACGGGCAGGTGGACCTGGTCACAAAGATTGGGATGCGCGTCGATGGCGGCGACGATGTCCGGGCCGAAATCGCGGGGATGGGAGGTGGTGAAGCGGACGCGGCGGATGCCGGGCGTATCGGCGACGGCGAGGAGGAGCTCGGCGAAGGTGATGCGGCGGGCGGAGGGATCGCGATAGGAATTGACGGTCTGGCCGAGGAGCTGGATTTCGGAATAGCCGAGCGAGGCGAGCTCGCGAACTTCGCGGAGGATAGAGTCGGAAGCGCGGCTGCGCTCGGGGCCGCGGGTGAAGGGGACGACGCAGTAGGAGCAGGCCTTGTCGCAGCCTTCGATGATGGTGAGATAGGCGCGGAAGGGATTGTCGCGGCGGGTGAGCTCAGTCTCGAAGGTTTCGTCGGTATCGGTGTCCAGACCCATGACGCGGCGCTGGCCGGATTCGAGCTGGGCGAGCAGGTCGGGCAGGCGGCGATAGCTGGCCGAGCCGCAGACGAGGGAGACCCAGGGAGCGCGCTCGAAGATTTCCTCGCCTTCCTGCTGGGCCACACAGCCGAGGACGCCGATGATTTTGCCGCGGCCGGCGGGGCCGCGATGCTGTCCGAGGCGGGAGAAAACTTTCTGGGCGGCTTTCTCGCGGATGGAGCAGGTGTTGTAGAAGATGACGTCGGCGGCGAGGGGATCGTCGACGGGCTGGTAGCCGCGCTCGAGGAGTACGCCGGCGACTTTTTCGGAGTCATGGACGTTCATCTGGCAGCCGAAGGTTTCGATGTGGAAGGCCTTGCCCGTTCGATCGGCGCGGGGCGTGCCCAGGCCGCTGGAGGGCACAGGCCCTTCCTTCGTCAGGGCAGGCTGCAAGCCTGCGCTGCGGCCGGTGAGGGATTCGAGAGGAACGTGTGGAACGTCGGCCATGGGATAGGGTCAGTTTAACATAGGGCGAACGAGGGACGCGGAAGGCTGGAAAGAGGCCGGGATTCGGTAACCCGTGGAGAGCGGCAGACGGAAACTGTTCTACACTTGAGCGCGCCGCGGGCCCGGAGGGACTCCGCGGGAGCCGGCACACGGGGAGGGGAGAGTCCATGCGAAGCCGACAATTTTTAGTCTTGCTGTGCATTGGTGGAGCAATTCTCGCGCTATCGGCCGGCGTGTGCAGCGCGCAGGAGAAGCACGCTCCGCACTGGGGCTACAGCGGAGCGGGAGGGCCGGAACACTGGGGCGAGCTGGAAGCGGGCTTTGCAGCGTGCAAAACCGGGAAGCAGCAGTCGCCGATCGACATCCGCAACGCGAAGAAAGCGGACCTGCCGGCCATCGAGTTCGACTACCACGCGACGCCGCTGCGGATCATCAACAACGGCCATTCGGTGCAGGTGAATTACGGGCCGGGCAGCTCCATCACCGTGGGAGGGAAACGCTACGAGCTGAAGCAGTTCCACTTTCACCGTCCGAGCGAGGAAGAAATCAACAGAAAACATTTTGAGATGGTGATCCACATCGTGCATGCCGACGCCGGCGGGAAGAATGCCGTGGTGGCCGTGCTCCTGACGCCGGGAGCGGAGAACGCCGCGATCGCGACGTTGTGGAAACACATGCCGAAGCAAAAGGGGCCGGAACAGAAGTTCGATGACGTGCAGTTCAACGCCGCAGGGCTGCTGCCCGCGACGCATGGGTATTACACATTCGAGGGGTCGCTGACGACGCCGCCGTGCAGCGAAGGCGTGACCTGGTATGTGCTCGAAACGCCGCTGACCATTTCCCGCCAGCAGGCGGCCGCGTTTGCGGCGGTGTACGCGCACAATGCTCGGCCCATCCAACCCCTGCACGGCCGCCTGGTACAAGAAAGCAGGTAGCGGAGCACGGAAGCGGGAGGCATGGGCATGAGAGCGCAAAAAAGAATGAAGAACGCGCTGGCACTGGGCGCGGCCATGCTGCTGGCGGCGCTGGGGGGATGCAGCCGGAATCGAGAGGCGGCGGCGAAATCGGAGGAATTGTATTCGCGGATCACGGGCGAACTCGACCAGGGGGAATGCGCGGGAGCGGAGCGGGACGTGGAGTCGCTGGCCGGCCTGGGCGGAGGGAGCGCCCATCAGAAGGATGTCCCCGGGCTTCGAGACCGGGTGAAGGGCTGCCAGCAGGAGGAGAACGAGTTCCGGAACGCCAGAGAGATGTCCAGAAGCCGGAACAACGCGGTGCTGATGGAGGCGAAGACGGCACTCGACAGGATCGCCGCGAAGGGGGGACGGCATGCGGAGGAGGCGCGAACGCTGGCAGCGGCGGCGACCGCGAGGCTATCGGAACCGGTGCAATGCATCGTCGCGCCTGTTGCGCACCAGACGTGGAACGGCCCGGTGAACGCGGATCAGATCGTAGACCCGCAATATCTGGACGGGGAATTGGAGCTGCTGACGGGCCCCAATTGCGGACTGGAAGCGGGGGAAGTGGGGACGGCGGCGCTGGGGAAACTGGGAGTGATCGTGGAGATTGATCCGGCAGGCGCGGTGACGGAGGCCAGGCTGTTTGGGGGCGGGGGCGACAAGCCCACGGGGGAGATGTTCGTGGAAGCGGCGAAGCGGGGCTGGCGGTTTGCACCGCCCACGGCCCGAGGCCGCGCGGTGCGGACGAGGGCGGTGGTGTACATCCAGGTGAGCAAATGCGGACCGATGATTGTCTGCGCATCGGAGTGAGCAGGCGCGTTGCACGGGTTTCCGGGCGTGTGCTACCGTGGGAAAGGGTGATCGGGGGGACTGAGGGAGGACATTGACACTACCAATCGGCGTTCTGCTCGTGGGGCAGCTCGGTTCCTTGCTGGAACAAACGGGCTGGGTGGCTCGAATCGTCCTTATACTGCTGCTGGGCTTTTCGCTATTTTCCTGGGCGGTGATCCTACAGAAGTCGCGGCTGTTTTCGCTGCTGGACAGCCATACCAGCCGGTTCCTGAACGAATTCCGCTTGCGTAAAAAACTGAATGATCCGGTTCCGATGTCGCCTTCGGCATCGCCGCTGGTGGCGGTGTATACGGCGGGTGTGCGGGAGGTGGAGAGCCAGCTCTCGGAAACGAATCCGCACGCGGGAAAAATCCGGAGCCACAACGCGATCCTGGCGAGGATGCAGGGGGCGTCGTCGGGCGAGGTGCGGAAACTGGAGAAATGGATGCCGTGGCTGGCGACCACGGGATCGGTGACGCCGTTCATCGGATTGTTTGGGACGGTGTGGGGAATCATCGACGCGTTTTCGGGGCTGGGAGAGGCGGGAGCGTCGAGCCTTCGCGCGGTGGCTCCGGGAATCGCGGAGGCGCTGATCACCACGGCGGCGGGACTGTTTGCGGCCATCCCGGCGGTGATCGCGTACAACCACTTCGTGCATTCGATCAAAAACCAGGCGTCGCAGATGGATACGTTTACGAACGAGTTTCTGGCGCAGGTGGAAAAAACGTACGGGCAGCCGTGAGCGGCGGGAAAAACGTCTCACCACAGAGGCACAGAGGACACCGAGAAAGCAGGGAGCGGGCCGGGAGAGAGGTCGATGCCACAGGTGAACCGACAGACGGGAACGACGCTTTCCGACATCAACATCGTGCCGTTTGTGGACGTGGTGCTGGTGCTGCTGATCATTTTCCTGATCACGGCGCCGATCCTGCAGTCGGGAATTGAAGTGGACCTGCCGAAAACGAAGACGGTGAAGGAGATCACGGAGGAGCGGCTGGTGATCACCATCGACAAGGCGCAGCTCATCTACCTGGGGAACGATCCGGTGAACATCCACGACCTGGGGCGGCTGGTGAAGGCGAAAGCGCCGGACTACGCGAAGCGCGCGGTGTTTATCCGCTGCGACCAGACGGTGCCGTTCGGGAGCTTTGCGGCGGTGGTGGACGCGATGAAGCAGGCGGGGATACAGAACATCAGCGTGGTGACGGAACCGATCCATGGGAAGTGATGAGGGACGAGAAACGACAGAGAGACGATAACGCAGAGGCGCAGAGAACGCAGAGGGGACGCAGAGAAGAAACAGAGCAGAAAGAGAGAAGCCAGGGAGAAGAAACGGCGAGGGAGCGTAGAAGACCCCGAGAGAAATGGCAACGCGGCCAGCATCGAGCGTGAGAAGCGGACAGGCTAAAAGCCTGTCCCAGGTGGGAAGTCCGGAGCCGCGGCTGGCGCGGCCGCTGGCGGTGTCTGCCGGTCTGCATTCGGCGCTGGTGGCGGTGCTGATCTTCATGGCGTTTTACGCGCCGCAGGGGAATGCGTGGTCGGCGGCGGGAGGAGGAGGGGCGGCGGTGCGCATCAACGCGGTGGGCGCGCTGCCGGGGGTGCCGCTTCCCCGCCCCGTGGTGACCACGACGAGCCGGGTGGCGGATCCGACCAGGGGCCTCTACAAGAGCGAGCCGGAACCGAAAAAACCGCCACCGCCGCCGCCGGACGCGACGCCGCTGACGCAGTTCGAAAAACAGAAGAAGCTGCCGCCCAGCCGGAAATCGCGGCTGCTGGAAAACGATTACACGCCTCCGCAGAACGCGGTTCCCTACGGACAGGGCGGAACGCCGACGATGCCGTACAC
>Ga0335077_10012752_pt1 | contig 10509 bp, 6 predicted proteins | sample Lox_Sample_31_FD_207151 | JGI IMG/M metagenome (GOLD analysis project Ga0335077, IMG submission 207151) | Soil microbial communities from Loxahatchee National Wildlife Refuge, Florida, United States - Lox_Sample_3.1 | ecosystem: Environmental > Terrestrial > Soil > Wetlands | place: USA: Florida...
CTTCGCCTCGTACGAAAAACTGGTTAGCGTCGCGCTGATCTCATCAATCACGTACACGAACTTGCCATTGGGAGCGAAAGCCACGTGCCTCGGCCCAGCGCCCGGATCAACCTTCGCGAACGCGGGATCATTCGCAGCCAGAGTTCCCGTGCCGGCATCAAAGCGATACACCAGCACTTCATCAAGTCCTAAGTCGGCAGTGAGTGCGAACCGGTTATCCGGAGAAAGGTCAATCCAGTGAGCATGCGGCCCCTCCTGGCGCTCGTGGTTCGGTCCAGAGCCTTTGTGCTGTACGAAGGCTGAAGCTTCCCCGAGACGTCCGTCCGCCAGCACCGGAAACACCGCCACGCTGCCCCCGGTGTAATTCGCCACCAGAGCAAATCTGCCGCTGTGGTCAAGCGATATGTAGCAGGGATCAGCCCCCCGCGAAGCCACATCGTTCAGCAAGGTCAGCTTGCCCGTGGCGCGATCAATCGTAAACGCGCTAACGCCGCCGCTGGCCTGGCCCTTGTAAGTCTGGCCCTCGTTGACCAAGTACAGCCACTTCCGGTTGGGATGGATAACCAGGAACGAGGGGTCCTTCGTTTCCGCGGCAAGGCCAAGAGAAGTCATCCGCCCCGTGGATGCGTCATAGCGATATGCGTAAATGCCCTGGCTGCCCCGCTGCGTATAGGTGCCGACGTATGCGAGATATGTGCCCCCGCTCTGAGCCGAAGCATTCTGGACAAATGACGCGCAATGCAGCCCCGCAAGACTGATGAGCCATAACAGCAGCGACCGTCGGGTAATTTTCATCCCAACATGAAAGCGCATGCTGCGAAGAAGCGCAAGTGATGGCCGCAATTCTCGGGGTGCTCGGCGGCAGGTCTTCGCCAACTCTTCGACTAAAGGTTTTGCTCTTGTAGGCTCCAACTGCAGAACCCAAGTCGCCGAGAATCGCCGCCGGGTTCCCGGCGAACCAATTACGGCGCCATCAGAATCGAGAACCCGTCAAACTTGTATTCGCGCAGGCCATCTGTCACGACGTAGGCCGCCTTACCGGATTTAACATCCTCCATGGCAAGGTGCAGCCGGCTGAGCATCTCCGGTTTCTCCGCCGGAAAATTGTGCGAAGGCAACAGAAGCTCGAGCTCCGGGACCAATCCCGCCAGGCGTCTCACTGAGGCGCGATATGCAGCCACGTCGGTTTCCGGCACGTAAAGAAAAATGGGGCCAGCGTAGAAGGTGTCACCGGTAAACAACAGTTTGTTCTTTCGATCCAACAGGCACAAGGCATCGGGCGTATGACCGGGCGTCAGCAGGACTTCCAGTTTTCGGCCGCCCAGGTCGATCGCGTCACCATCCTTCACAAAATGTGTGATCGTGAATGGAGGGATTTCGTAGCTTTGAGGATCGAACCCTGCCGGATGGGCCCCACAGAATCGCTCTGGGATAACTACGTCCTGCAGCTGCTCGTGAGTGGCCCCGGCTTGATTCCGGCGGGTAAAAGGCGTATCCACCCCCAGAATCTCGCTGAATTGCCAGTTGTCGCCGATGTGGTCAAAGTGCGTGTGCGAGTTCAGCACTGTGACCGGAAGCTGAGTGAGTTGGGCGACCAGGCGGCGCATATCGGCGATGCCGAGCCCGGTGTCGAACAGCAGCGCGCGCCGACTCCCCAGAATGAGATAGGAAATCACCTCTTCGTACTGATGCGGCTCGTAGATTGCCAGCACTTCCGGCCGGACACGGTAAACCTCAAACCAGTTGCTATTCACGGCGGCACGTTCAAGCGCTTTGTATCCTGGCCGGGGCAGGTCGCGGCACCAGTCGGCAGGCAAAGGCTCGCCTTTGGCTTCGGCTCGCGCCGGCTTGTTCGCCTGCTGGCCCTCCGATAGGGCCAGCAGGATCACACTCAGCAGCAGTATGGCGATGGCATTGGTTCTGCCCATTGCGGATTCGCTCGCGCCCACATTTTACCCGGCTCATCCATTACACTTACGCACACCGCCAGGAGCTGAGGACGGACGACATGAAACCTGCGCTCCATCGAAACCCTAACGCGCACCCCACGCATATACAGCGCATCAGCGGCTGGCTTGTCTCTGACCTGATCGTTCTTACGATTCTCGCATGTGGGGAACTGGCCAACGCACAACCGCCTCGCATCGCCCCTTACGGCCCTTACAACGGCGTCTTCCGGCCGGGCGGCAATGGCCTGAGCAAACCACTCGACAACGCCGATCCAGTTTGGCAGGCGGCCTCTCCGTGGTCCATGTATTTCTGGTTTCAGAGCCAGGAGCCTGAGGGAGCTCCGACTTTGCTCGCGGGCGCTGGAAATCCGCTTGAGGAGTACTCCCGCTACATCGGCATCGGCGGCGACAAACTCATTCTCTGGATGGGCAAAGACAACAGCATTTCCGGGCCGGCAGCATGGCACGGTGCGGGATGGCACTTTGCCGCCGCAACTTTTGATGGTGTCGCGGTTCACCTGTACGGCGATGGCGAAGAAGTCGCAAGCGGCAAGCCCGTGCTCGGCAGGGTCGGCGCGGTCATGCAGATGGCGCCGGCGGAATTGCCCTGGCCCGATGGCAAGCATTTTGGCGGCAAGATCGCTGCCTTCACTCTGATAGCGACGACCTTGACCGCCGCCGAAATCCGCCAACTGTATACTCAACCTCCAGACTTCCCGCTAATCGAATTCGAGGAGGCCTCCAAACCATGGCCGGTGCAAACTCGCGCCCAAGCCGGATACCGCGCTCCCCAGGATCCTTCCCAGTGGCCGCATAGCGCCGAGCCTTTTTCCAAGCCTGTGGCGCAACCGCTTCCACCGTCCCGCAGCACTCTGCAACCACGGGGTGAGAACCGATGGGCGCTCGAAGGCGGTTGGAAGCTTGCGCCAGCCCCCAAAGTAAACGCCGGGGGCGCGGCGATTTCGCAAGCCGGATTTGATGTCAAAGACTGGTGGCCAGCGACGGTTCCGGGCACTGTGCTCACCACGATGGTGGATCGCGGCATCTATCCCGATCCGGACTACGGCCTGAATAATCTTGCAATTCCCGAAAGCCTCAACAAGCAGAACTACTGGTACCGGGTGGAGTTTCGCTCGCCGAACCCCTCCCATGGCCATTACTTCATGCTTACCTTCAACGGCATCAACTATGCGGCTGAGGTGTGGCTGAATGGCAAGCGCCTGGGCGAAATCAAAGGCGCATTCATTCGCGGCAGGTTTGACGTCACCGTTGCGATCAAGCCCGGGTCAACCAACGTTCTCGCCGTAAAAGTTTCTCCTCCGCCGCATCCCGGTATCCCACAGGAGCAGTCCATCAAAGGCGGGCCCGGCGAAAACGGCGGCATCATGGTGCTCGATGGACCCACCTTTGTCGCGACCGAAGGCTGGGATTGGATTCCCGCCATCCGCGATCGTGACACGGGGATCTGGCAGGACGTAATTCTGTCCGCTTCCGGACCGGTGAGCATCGGCGACCCGCAAGTTGTAACGACATTGCCGCTTCCCGACACCAGCCGCGCCGATGTTGCAATCAGCCTCCCACTGAACAACTCCTCGGGCGCGCCAGTCTCCGGAAGCATCTCCGCATCATTCGATCAGACGAAGGTCACGAAACCAGTCACCGTGCCCCCCGGCCGGGAGACGATCTTCAAACTAACGCCGGCGGAATTCGCGCAACTCGCGGTGCAGCACCCGCGTCTGTGGTGGCCAAACGGCTATGGTACCCCCGAGTTGTATCACCTGAAACTGGAGTTCACGGCAGCCGGAGCTTCCGAGAGCAAGGAAGTCACTTTCGGCATTCGTGAAATCACTTACGAGCTGAGCCTCTACGACTCCACCGGCCACCTGCGGCGAGTTGAGATTGCTCCCTCGAAGGCCGGGGAGGATCAACCGATTCTGGACGTCAGCCACGAAGGCATGCGACAGGTTCCTCACGGATGGGTTGCCTCGCTCGCTCCGGGTGCGGAGTCATCTCCTGCAGTAAAAGCGGTCGACGGCGCGCCGGACTCCACGGATCTGGTGATCAAGGTGAATGGTGTGAAAATCGCCTGCCGCGGCGGCAACTGGGGCATGGATGACGCCCGCAAGCGCGTTTCCCGGGAACGCCTTGAGCCGTATTTCCGGCTTCACCGGGACGCTAATGTGAACATCATTCGCAACTGGGTGGGCCAAAACACGGAGGAAGCCTTCTACGATCTCGCCGACAAATACGGCCTGCTGGTGTGGAACGACTTCTGGGAATCCACGCAGGACTACAACCTGGAGATTCAGGATCCCGCGCTCTTCCTGGACAATGTCAGCGATACGATCCTGCGCTTCCGTAACCATCCATCCATTGTCATGTGGTGTGGACGCAACGAGGGCGTCCCTCAACCGATCGTCAACGAAGGCCTGGCCAAACTCACCCGCACGTTGGACGGCACGCGCTATTACTCTCCCAGCTCCAATCGCGTGAACCTGCGCGACAGCGGCCCGTATCAATATCAGCCGCCGGCAACGTACTACAAAATCAACCGCGGCTTTTCCGTCGAGTTGGGCATTCCCTCCATGCCAACGCTGGAATCGTTCCGCGCATGGATCCCCGGGGCAGACCAGTGGCCCATCAGTGACGCCTGGGCTTACCACGACTGGCACCAGGCGGGAAATGGAGACGTCGCTCCATTCATGCAGGAAATAGAAGCTGAATTCGGCGCCGCAACCAGCCTGGAAGACTTCGACCGCAAGGCGCAAATGCTCAACTACGTGGAGCACCGGGCCATCTTCGAAGGCTTCAACGCCCACCTCTGGACGCCCAATAGCGGGCGCATGCTGTGGATGACTCAGCCGGCGTGGCCGAGCACAAGCTGGCAAATCCTCAGTTCGGATTACGACACCCAAGGGTCTTTCTACGGCGTCAAGAAAGCCTGCGAGCCGGTCCACGTGCAGTTGGACCTCACAGACTATGCAGTAGATGTGATCAACACGACGCCGTCTTCGCGGCAGGACGTCACCCTCGCTGCCAAGGTCTATTCGCTCGACAACCAGCTGATCTCCGAGAACAGCCAGAAGCTGCAGCTTGCCGCCGACGCGCTGACTCCCGGTTTCAAGCTGGATCTCGCCTCTGTACTTTCAACCGGCATGGTCGTCCTCATCAAGCTCACACTTCGTGACACCGACGGCAAGGCGATCGCAGACAATTTCTACTGGCTGGCCGAGAACAGCCCAGCCTACCGCGAACTGAACAAGCTGCCTCAAGCCACGGTTTCCGCCTCTGCCGGTGCGGCCCGCGACGGCGAGGAAGTCAGGGTTTACGTACGGCTTGAAAACCGCGGAGCATCGGCGGCATTAGCGATCAAGCTCACCCTGGAAAATTCCGCTGACGGCACGCGAATTCTGCCAGCCTATTTCAGCGACAACTACATCTCTTTGCTGCCCGGAGAAATCCGGGAGATCGAGATTGCGTATCCGGCAAGTACCGCGCGCGGCGCGGCGCGTCTCGAAGTTAGAGGATGGAACGTCGCTAATTCTGTGGTTCCGGTGGCCCGCCGCTGATTCGGGGAGCTTGGTCGTGTCGCTACGTCGAAGCCGCCCAGGTGGCGCCGCGATAGACCGGCGCCCCATCTCCGGAGGCGCGAGACACATGCATTAGGGAAGAAGCGTGCCGCTCGAACACCAGATCCAGAATAACCGGAACCTCAAACAAGGCCCGGTTCCAATAGCCTCGGGCGTTGCGGCAAAATTCTGCAAAAGCCGAGGGTTCCAGCAGACTGTCGACGCCGGCCGCAATCTGCTTGAAGCTCGGGAGCACTACTCCCAGTCCCTTCTCCTTCAACCATTGGGTGTTGTACCTCTCCTGCGGCAGCGTGCGGGCGTTGCGCTCCACAAGTACCGGCAGATGGAACTGCAAAGCCTCGCTGATGCACCCCGGCCCCGGCTTGCCGATGAAAAAATCCGCCAGCGCCATGTAGTACTCAACGTTGCCGGCAAATCCCTGCGCGACCATGCGCCTCTTAAGCGGCAGACTCCGCAGCTCGTCGAGAATCTTCTGGCTGTGTCCGCACAGCATGATGAGCTGAACCTCGGTCCGGCTCTCCTGCAGCCGCTGCGCTATCTCCACCATTGCGGGCGAGCCATGCCCGCCAAACAGTACGATCCCCGTCGGAACGTCAGGCTGCAGGCCCAGCCGCTCGCGCTCTTCGCTTCGGTCAAGCATCACGTTCTGGTAAAACTTCGGCTTCAGAACCATTCCTGAGATCTCGAAGATGCGATCCTCTGGATGCCCCATCTCCAGCGCCTGCTGCCGGGCCCGTTCCGTCCCGCAAATGATGTATTCCGACTCCTTCTCAATCCAGAAGTGCGGCGGGTAATCGGCGAAGTCGGTGAGCAGCGTGACAAACGCCGCCTCCGGAAGGCTGCGCCGGACGCTCTCCGCCAGCGCCCTATTGAAATGAGGTATTACGGACAGCACCAGTCCGGCAGGATTCTGCACCCAGTAGCTTTGCAGGAGGCGCACGATCCTTCCATGGGAGAGCCGGATCAGCGCCTGCAAAGGAGGCAGCAGTTGAGGCGAGAGCCGGGTCCATCCTTTGCGCAAAACCAGGTTGTACACGTCCTGGGTCCGAACGCCCGTGACTCCTCGCATGATGTCCACCGAATCCAGCAACTCCTGCAGATTAAGGAGCTGAACCTCCCAGCGGCGCTGCTCTTCCAGGGTGGTTTTCAGGGCCTCGGCGGCGTTGCGATGCCCTCCGCCCGCGTCGAAGAAAACGATCGTGAGTTTGCGCATGGTTTCCCTCAAAAGCGGCAGCTGATCCCGGTGGCTGGACGGTGGGAATTGGACAAAAGGACGCTTGGCCCAATTCCAAGGAGGAGCGCGCACAATTCCGGCACTCTAGCAGTGTGCACGGGTTTCTTTTCAGGATGATGAACACTCTGTGAATGTCAGGTGAATTTCGGGGGCGAGTTCCGCGGCCGGTACCCTGGTCGATACCTGCATGTATTTAACGCTCCTTTAACCTAGGGCGCGGGGAAATCTGACCTATACTCTGGGATTGAATTCGAATCTCGTGCCGACTGTGCACTCTGGCGGCAGCGACCTGATGGGGCCGCTAGTGCAGTTTCCTGCAGGTTTTCTTTGGGGCGTCTCCACTGCCGCGCATCAGGTAGAAGGCGGAAACGAGAACCAGTGGACCGCCTGGGAGCGCGCCGGCAGGATCAAGTCGCGGGACTGCTGCGGCCTGGCCTGCGACTGGTGGAACCGCGCCGAAGACGATTTCGATCTCGCCCGTGATCTGGGCATCAACGCCCTGCGCCTCTCCGTAGAGTGGAGCCGAATTGAACCGGAAGAAGACCGCTGGCACTCCGGCGCATTGCAGCGTTACCGGCAGATGCTTGTCGCCCTGCTGCAGCGCGGGATTCAGCCCATCGTCTGCCTTCATCATTTCACCAACCCCCTCTGGTTTGAGCGGGCGGAAGCATTCCTCATGCCGCGCGCTCCGGCATTGTTCGAGCGCTTCACTCGCCGCGTAGTAAGCACTCTCGGAGACCTCTGCCGGCACTGGGTCACCTTTAACGAGCCCAACGTGTACGCCACCCTGGGATATGTCACCGGCGAATTCCCGCCAGGCCGCACGGGCGAAATCAGAACGTCGCTGCGGGTGATGAGAGCGCTGGCACGCTGCCACGTGCGCGCCTATCATGCCATCCATGAACTGCAGCCGGAAGCCGAGGTTGGTTGGGCGCAACATTACATCGTGTTCCAGCCCGTGCACGCCGGAGTGGACCGCTGGATCGCCGGCCTGCAAAGCCAGATCTTTAACGAAGGATTCCTGCAGCTCATCGAGTTGGGCAGGTTCGCATTTCCGGTCAACCTGGTGGGCGGCGCGGTAAGCGAAGCCAAAGGCGCCTGCGATTTTGTCGGCCTGAACGTCTACAACCGCTTTCACGTCACCTTTGATCTCAAGAGTCCCGCCCAGCTCTTCGGGCGTATTTTCGTCCCACCAGAGGTCCCTCAGGGCGACCCTGGCGTGGAGAAACCCTATGGTGAGGCCTACCCCGGCGCCATCCGCCACGCTGTTGAGCGTGCGGCGCGCCTCGGCAAACCCATCTACATTCTGGAGAATGGAGTTCCTGACGCTCGCGACCGCTTGCGGCCCTGGCTCATCGTGAGCGCCCTCAAAGAACTGCATGCGTTGATCTCAGAAGGCCACGACATCCGCGGATACTTCCATTGGACCCTCACCGACAATTTCGAGTGGAACGAGGGCTGGGCCCTCCGCTTCGGCCTTATATCACTCGACCCGAGCACACAACAGAGAGCAGTGCGCAACAGCGGTCATCTTTACGGCCAAATCGCCCGCCGCAATGGCCTCTCTATCGAAATGGTGGAAAAGTACCGGTCGGAGAAAGCTATCAGTTCACCTACGGCCTGACGGGAGGGCCCGATTCGTCAATCGAGCGGAAGGCGAGGGCTGCGCCTTCTTTCTGCCCGAATGCAAAGTTCGGACGATGGGAACTTCTGGCTAACGCCTGCGAGACCCTTTCGCCGACGCCGCCGGCTGGGCCGTACTCGCCGCCGGCTTCTTCTTTCCTTCCATCTCCGCCAGGCTGGCTTTCAAGGCCGACATTAAATCCACCACCGGTGCCAGCTTCTTCGGCTTCTCCACCTCGGCGACGGTGCCGCCTTCCAGCTTGGTCTCAATCAGCTTCTTCAGATTTTCCTGGAAGTCGTCGTGGTACTTCTCCGGGTCCCAATCCGCGGCCAGAGCCTCAATCAGCTGGTGTGCCACCTTGACTTCCGCATCTTTCAATTCCACATCCGGTGCGCCAAAACCCTCGACCTTGCGCACTTCCTCCGCGTAATACATGGTATGCAGCATCATGCCGCCTTCATGCGGCCGCAAGAAAACGGTGTATTCGCGGTTATGCATGGTGAGCTTGGCGATGGCCACATAGTCGCTCTCTTCCATCGCTTTGGTCAGCAGCGCGTAGGGCCGCCTTCCCGCCTCTTCCGGCAACATGTAATAGGAAGATTCGAAAAACACCGGGTCCACGTCGCTGGCCTTCACGAACTCCAGAATCTCCATGGTCTTGGCGGTCTTCGGCTCGATCTTCTTGATCTCCTCCGGCTCGATGACTACGTATTCGCCCTTGCGGAACTCGTATCCTTTCACGATCTCATCGCGCTCCACCACGCGCTCGTGCGCTGGGCAGTAAAGCTGCTGCTTCACCCGCTGCAGGTCATCGCGATGCAGCATGTTGAAGGAAATGCCTGAGCTGCGCGCCCCGGAAAACAAGCGCACGGGCAACGAGATCAAGCCGAACGTCAGATACCCTGACCAGACCGAGGCGGCCATAAGGTCCCCCTAAACCGGCGCAGTGGCGGCATTGCGCCGGGCAAGCTGAGTTTAGACCACAACCGTTACTTTGATGCGTGCCAACTCACCCACAGGTTGCCGACAAACAAAGCACTACAAATAGTGCAATTCGCAAGAGCATACCACATCGTGTAGGCCGGCAGCCGGCGAGGCATCGTTATCCAAATGTGGAGACGTGGACCTAAACCCGGATTCCAGGGCTGACATCTGGAGTGGGGCTGATCCCTCGAAAACCCTCAGCGGAAAAGCCAGCCCGGCAAGGGCGCTGCGTCATGCCTCCCCCGTGTCGGAATGATGAACGCTTCTGCCGGGCAGGTCTCGTGCGGCGGCTCAAGGCGGCGGCTACAAACGATCCCAGTAAATTGGTCGCACCGCAGCCACGGCCGCTAGCGGAATTACTTCTCCTCGATCTGTTCCACCTTCTTGCCGGTTTGCGCCTCGGCGCAGGCCACTGCTTCGCGGGCATTCTTTTTGTCCAGATGAACAATGGCGTACTTTCCCTGGCCCGTCTCATCGGCATACTGGAAAGTGAGGTAGTGCTTCTTCCCGTGCGATAACAAGAACAGCGGAGAAACCAGTACCGCGGCTGCATAGCGAGGTTTGGACGCTTTCTCGTAAGTGATGTTCTTGATCGCGTCATACTTGATGCTCATGGCGGGAGAGCCGGACTCCTGCAGGAAATTCACATTCTTCATCTCCGGATCAAACACCAGGGTTCCTTTTATCGACGTACCTGCTTTCACCTGCCCCGAAGAAGTCCCCTGCAGATATTCCGCTTTGTCGAACCGGTGGGTATCGGTTTTGGCAGGTGTTTCAGCCGGCTTCTGAGCGAACACCAGCGGGCACACCAGCAGAACCAGTACCACCATTGCCAGTCTTGTTTTCATTGAATTGTCTCCTCTCCGGGCACAGGGAGGCTGGCGGCGAGACGCGAGGAAACCGATCAAATAGCCAGCTGCCTACCGCAGAACGATTGCCCACGTCCGGGTGTTCGCCCGGCGCGAGGCAAGAAGCAAGAGAAGGCCAGAGAAGTTGACTCGGCAGGCGTACCAGAAACAAATCCTCAGTGGCCCGGACAGATGTTGTCCCTTGACCGGCCTCCCGATGCATCGCCTTGATACATCCCCTCCAACGGGGCAGCAGTGACGTGAATCACCCCGCCACGTA
>Ga0335077_10012753_pt1 | contig 10509 bp, 8 predicted proteins | sample Lox_Sample_31_FD_207151 | JGI IMG/M metagenome (GOLD analysis project Ga0335077, IMG submission 207151) | Soil microbial communities from Loxahatchee National Wildlife Refuge, Florida, United States - Lox_Sample_3.1 | ecosystem: Environmental > Terrestrial > Soil > Wetlands | place: USA: Florida...
CGGCGACATAGCCGCCGGGTCCGCCGCCGATGACGATGACATCGTAAGCTTGCTCGGCCATCGCAATCTTCGCTCCTTCTTGCACCCAGCCGCTTCTACCCCCCTCCCTACCCTCCCCCTCAAGGGAGGAGGGGGGAGTCAGAGGGGGCGAAGGTTAGACGTCGAACAGCATGCGCTCGGGATTTTCGACGCATTCCTTGACGCGCACCAGGAAGGTCACGGCCTCGCGGCCGTCGACGATGCGGTGATCGTAGGACAGCGCGAGATACATCATCGGCCGGAGCTCGATGCGGTCGCCCACCGCGACCGGCCGCTTCTGGATCTTGTGCATGCCGAGAATGCCGGATTGCGGCGGATTGAGGATCGGCGTCGACATGAGCGAGCCGTAGATGCCGCCGTTGGAGATGGTGAAGGTGCCGCCGGAGAGGTCGTCGAGCGCCAGCTTGCCGTCGCGCGCGCGCCGACCGAAATCGGCGATCTTCTTCTCGATCTCGGCAAAGCCAAGCTGATCAGCCTCGCGCAGCACCGGCACGACGAGCCCTTGCTCGGTGCCGACGGCGACGCCGATGTCGTAGTGATTCTTGTAGATGATGTCCTCGCCGTCGATCTCGGCATTGACCGCCGGAAGCTCCTTCAACGCGACGATGCAGGCCTTGACGAAGATCGACATGAAGCCGAGGCGCACGCCGTATTTCTTCTCGAAGCTGTCGCGATAGCGCTCGCGCAGCGCCATCACCTCGCTCATATCCGCTTCGTTGAAGGTGGTGAGCATAGCGGCGTTGTTCTGCGCCTCTTTGAGGCGCTCGGCGATGCGGCGGCGGAGCCGCGTCATGCGCACCCGCTCTTCGCGCGCCCCGATCTCGCGCGGCGGGGCCGGCGCCGGCGGCGCCTTCGGTGCGGCAGCGGCGGCGGCAGGCGCCGCGCGCTCGAGATGCGCCAGCACATCGCCCTTGGTGAGCCGCCCGTCCTTGCCGGTGGCGGCGATCGCAGCGGCATCGAGCCGGTTCTCTTCGACGAGCTTGCGCACCGCCGGGCCCGAGCGCTCGAGCACGGCGATATTGCCGCCAGCCACCGCAGCGGCGGGCGCTTTGGCCTCGCCTGCCGCAACGGCGGCAGCGGCCGGAACCGGCTTCGCCGCCGCCGCTTTCGCCGCGGCTTCGCCGATGCGGCCGAGCACCGCGCCGACGGCGACATTGGCGCCTTCGGGCACGGCGATTTCGGCGAGCGTGCCCGCGGCGGGCGCATTCACCTCGAGCGTCACCTTGTCGGTTTCGAGCTCGACCAGCGGGTCGTCCATGGCGACGGTGTCGCCGACCTTCTTGAGCCAGCGCGCGACGGTCGCTTCGTTCACCGACTCGCCCAGCGCGGGCACTTTGATCTCGGTCGCCATGGCTGCTTCGCGCTCCTCGGGGTCAGGTGATCGACAGCGCTTCGTCCACCAGCTTCGCCTGCTCGGCATTGTGCCGCTTGAGGAGGCCGGTGGCCGTCGCCGCCGCTTCCGGCCGGCCGATATAGCGCGCCCGCCGCGACTTGCCGCCGAGATCCACCAGCACCTGCTCGATGCGGCGGTCGACGAAGTTCCAGGCGCCCATGTTCTGCGGCTCCTCCTGGCACCAGAAGACGTCGGCGGCGCGGTAGCGGCCGATCGAGTCCGCCAGCGCTTTCGCCGGGAAGGGATGCAGCTGCTCAATGCGCACGATGGCGACGTCGTGGATCTTGCGCTCGCGGCGCGCCTGGCGGAGATCGTAATAGACCTTGCCCGTGCACAGCACGACGCGCTTCACCCGATCGTCGGCGACGAGCGGATCGACCTCGTCGATGGTGCGGCGGAAGAAGGTGCCGGGCCCCATCTCGGCGAGGTTCGACACGACCTCGGGATGCCGCAGCAGCGACTTGGGCGTCATGATGACGAGCGGCTTGCGGAAGTCGCGCCGCATCTGGCGGCGCAGCGCGTGGAAATAATTGGCCGAGGTGGTGAGATTGCAGACCTGAAGATTATCCTCGCCGCTGAGCTGCAGAAAGCGCTCGAGCCGCGCCGAGGAATGCTCCGGCCCCTGCCCCTCATAGCCGTGCGGCAGCAGCAGAACGAGGCCCGACATGCGCAGCCATTTCGCCTCGCCCGAACTGATGAACTGGTCGATGATCATCTGGGCGCCATTGGCAAAATCGCCGAACTGCGCCTCCCACAGCACGAGCGCATGCGGGTCGGCGAGGCTGTAGCCATACTCGAAGCCGAGCACGGCGGCCTCGGAGAGCGGACTGTCGATGACCTCGAACATCGCCTGGCCCTGGCGCACATGGTTCACCGGCACGTAGCGCTCTTCGGTCTCCTGATCGACGAGCACGGCGTGGCGCTGCGAGAAGGTGCCGCGGCCCGAATCCTGCCCGCTCAGCCGCACCACCGTGCCTTCGGCGCAGAGGGTCGCGAAAGCGAGCGCCTCGCCCGTCGCCCAATCGATGCCGGCGCCGCTCTCGATCGCCTTCCTCTTCGCCTCGAGCTGGCGCGCGATCTTGCGGTTGAGATTGAAGCCTTCGGGCACGGTGACGAGGGCGTGGCCGACCTCTTGCAGCGTCTCGAGAGCCACCGCGGTCTCGCCGCGCCGCGCATCGCCGGAAGCGACCTTCATGCCGCTCCACGCGCCTTCGAGCCAATCGGCCTTGTTCGGGCGATAATTCTTCGCCGCCTCGAACTGGGTGTCGAGATAGGCCATGAAGTCGCTCACCATCGCCTCGGCCTCGGTATCGCTGACGACGCCTTCGCTGATCAGGCGCTCGGCATAGAGCTGGCGCGTCGTCGCATGCTCGGCGATGGTGCGGTACATGATCGGCTGCGTGAAGGCCGGCTCGTCGGCCTCGTTATGGCCGTGACGGCGATAGCAGAAGATGTCGACGATGACGTCCTTCTTGAAGCGGTGGCGGAACTCGGTGGCGATGCGCGCGACATGCACCACCGCTTCCGGATCGTCGCCATTCACATGGAAGATCGGCGCCTGGATGCTCTTGGCGATATCCGAGGGATAGGGGCTGGAGCGCGCGTAAGACGGGCTGGTGGTGAAGCCGATCTGGTTGTTGACGACGACATGGAGCGTGCCGCCGGTGCGGTAGCCCTTGAGCTCGGAAAGCTCGAGCGATTCCGCCACCAGCCCCTGTCCGGCGAAGGCGGCATCGCCATGCATCAGCAGCCCCACCACCTCATCGCGCGCAGTATCGCCGCGCTGGCGCTGCTTGGCGCGCACCTTGCCGAGCACGACGGGGTTGACGGCCTCGAGATGGGACGGGTTGGCGGTGAGCGAGAGATGCACGCGGATGTCGTTCATCTCGCGGTCGGTCGAGGTGCCGAGATGGTATTTGACGTCGCCCGAGCCCTGCACGTCCGCGGGATTGGCGGGATTGCCCTGGAACTCCGAGAAGAGCGCGGCGAAGGGCTTGCCCATGACGTTGGTCAGCACGTTGAGCCGGCCGCGATGCGGCATGCCCAGCACCAGCTCCTTCATGCCGAGCTGGCCGCCGCGCTTGATCACCTGCTCCAGCGCCGGGATGAGCGATTCACCGCCTTCGAGACCGAAGCGCTTGGTGCCGGTGTAGCGGCGATCGAGGAAGCGCTCCAGCATCTCGGCGACGGTCAGCCGCTCGAGAATGGCGCGCTTGCCTTCGCGGGTGAATTCGGTCTGATTGCGCGGCACCTCGATGCGCGCCTGGATCCATTGGCGCTGCTCGAGCTCCTGCATATGCATGTATTCGACGCCGACATGCCCGCAATAGGTCGCCTTCAGCGCGGCGAGGATCTCGCGCAAGGTCGCGGTCTCGAAGCCGAGCACGCCGTTGACGAAGATCGGCCGGTCGTAATCGGCCTCGGTGAAGCCGTAGGTCGAGGGCTCGAGATCGGGATGCGAGGCGAGCCGCACCAGCCCCAGCGGATCGAGATCGGCGAGGAGATGGCCGCGAACGCGATAGGCGCGGATCAGCGACAGCGCGCGCAGCGCGTCGAGCGTCGCCCGCTCGGGGGCGACGCCCGGGAGCGCCGGTGCCGCGACCGGCGCGGCGACGGCGGCATGGCCATTGCCATGGCCGTTGGCGATGACATGGCCGCGCTCGCGGCCCCAGCCCGGCCCTTCGAGCTCCCGGAGCAGGGCCGGCGCCTCCTCGGCGAGATCGCCGAAGAAGCTGCGCCAGCTCTCATCGACCGCGGCGGGATCCTCGAGCCAGCGGGCATAGAGCTCGGCAATGAAGGTGGCGTTGGCGCCGTTCAGAAATGTGGCTTGATCCAGTTGCGGCATGGTGTTCCGACCGTAAGTGCCGGGCGCGAAAGGGTGTTCACCCCCCTTACCGCCGGTGCCGGCACGCCTAGAGATGGGATTTGGCGGCCGAAAACCTAGCCCGGCAATGGTTCATGTCAGGTTTACAAATCCGGCCTGACTCTCCCTGCCCGATCCCCTCCGGCTCGGCTTAAGCTTTTGTCCCAGCCTGGATTTTCTTGGCCGCCTCAACCAGAGTGCGAACCGAGGCGACGGATTTCTCGAACATGGCGCGCTCGGCCGCGTCGAGCCCGATCTCGACGACGCGCTCCACGCCCTTGGCGCCGATCACCACCGGCACGCCGACATAGAGGTCCTTGACGCCGTATTGGCCGGTGAGCCAGGCGGCGCAAGGCAGCACCCGCTTCTTGTCGCGGAGATAGGATTCCGCCATGGCGATCGCCGAGGAGGCCGGAGCATAGAAGGCGGAGCCGGTCTTCAGGAGATTGACGATCTCGCCGCCGCCGCCGCGCGTGCGCTGCACGATCTTGTCGATGCGCTCCTGGGTGGTCCAGCCCATCTTGATGAGATCGGGGAGCGGGATGCCCGCCACGGTCGAGTAGCGGATGAGCGGCACCATGTCGTCGCCATGCCCGCCGAGCACGAAGGCGGTCACGTCCTCGACCGACACGCCCATATCCTCGGCGAGGAAGTGGCGGAAGCGCGCGCTGTCGAGCACGCCCGCCATGCCGATGACGCGGTTGTGCGGCAGGCCGCAGGCTTCGCGCATCACCCAGACCATCACATCGAGCGGGTTGGTGATGGTGATGACGAAAGCGTTGGGGCAGTGCTTCTTGATGGCCTGCCCGACGGTGGCGACCACTTCGGCGTTCTTGCCGATGAGATCGTCGCGGCTCATGCCGGGCTTGCGCGGAAATCCGGCGGTGACGATGACGACATCGGCACCGTTGATCACGGAGTAGTCGTTGCTGCCGCCGATTTTGGCATCGAAGCCTTCGACCGGCGCGGCTTCGGCGATGTCGAGCGCCTTGCCCTGGGGGATGCCTTCCATGATGTCGAAGAGCACGACGTCGCCCAGCTCCTTGAGCCCGGCGAGCAATGCCAACGTGCCGCCGATCTGCCCGGCGCCGACCAGCGCGATCTTGTTGCGTGCCATCCACGACCTCGTCGTCTGGAAAGATCGGGCCGCGTCTTAGCTCGATTTTGCGCGCCGGGCAAGCGCGGCAAGAGGCTGCATGGCGACGATGCGTCCTTCGACAGGCTCAGGATGAGGACGTTTCTTTATGGCCCCTGAAAGACGCCATCCCTTAACCGCGGCGTCCCGCGATGTACTCCTCGGTCTGCATCTCGATGATGCGCGAGACGGTGCGCTCGAACTCGAAGGCGCCGTCGCCTTCGGTATAGAGCTGCGCCGGCGGCACCTCGGCCGAGCAGATGAGATTGCCGCGCGCCTCGTAAAGCGCGTCGACGAAGATGCGGAACCGCGTCGCCTCGTTGCGCTGGTCGCGGCCGAGCCGGGGAATGCCCTCGACGATGAAGGTGTGGAAGTTCTGGCACAGCGCCAGGTAATCGGCCGGCCCGTGCGGCTGCCCGCACAGCTCGACGAAGGCGAACCAGGCGACGTGCTTGGCCGCGCGCGGCACGATGACGAAGCGCGCCTGCACCAGCAGCGTCTTGCTCGACGCCGAAGCATTGTCGGTGAGATCGGCGAAGGCGCGCTCCAACGCGCGATAGGCCTTGTCGTCGGCGGGGGTGAAATAGACCTGGCGCCCGACGAAGCGCACGAGGCGGTAATCGCGGCCGTCATCCAGCTCGAGGATGTCGAGCTTCTCCTTGAGGAGATCGATGAAGGGCAAAAAGCGCTCGCGCTGCAGACCATCCTTGTAGAGCTCATCCGGCGCGCGGTTCGAGGTGGCGACGACGACGACGCCGGCATCGAAGAGCGCGGTGAAGAGCCGGCCGAGAATCATCGCATCGGCGATGTCGCTGACCTGGAACTCGTCGAAGCAGAGCAGCGTCGCCTCTTTGGCGATCGCTTGCGCCACCGGCAGGATCGGATCGCCCTTTTGCGCCCGGCGCGCATGAATGCGGTCATGCACCTCGAGCATGAAGGCATAGAAATGGACGCGCCGCTTCCGCGCCACCGGCGCCGTGGCGAAGAACATGTCCATGAGCATGCTCTTGCCGCGACCGACGCCGCCGAAGAGATAGAGCCCCATCGGCGGCGGCGGGCTCGCCGGCGCCAGGCCCAGCCGCGCCCGCCAGCCATACTCGCCATTGTTGGGCTTGTAGTTGAGGAGCGCGCGCCAAAGGCTCTGCAGCTTGTCGACGGCAAGGCGCTGCGAGCCCGCCGGCAACAGCTCGCCGCTGTCGAGCCGCGCGCGATAAAGCGCCAGCGGACCATCGGTGGCGCCAAGCGGAGGGGCGGCGGAGGCGGCGGGAAGGATCGGCGAGGACATGGACGCGCCCCGTCATATAGAAAATTCGGCGGCGGGGCAAAAGGGAGGGTTGCGCCGGGCCTATCGGTTGCCATCTCTCTATGAGCCAAGAAGGAAGGGGAAGCCATGACGTCGAAGCCGGTGAAGACTCCAGGACCCGATCATCCCATCACCATCGAGCGGAACCGGGGGCGGATCGTCGTCTCCGTCGGCGGCCGTGTCCTTGCCGATACGCGCGCGGCGCTGACCTTGCGCGAGGCGTCATATCCGCCGGTGCAGTACATTCCGCGCAAGGATGTCGACATGTCTTTGCTCGAGCGCACCGAGCATGCGACGTATTGCCCCTACAAGGGCGACTGCGCCTATTACAGCATCCCCGTCGGCGGGCAGCGCTCCCTGAACGCCGTCTGGACCTATGAAGCGCCTTACGCCGCCGTCGCGGAGATCAAGGACCATCTCGCGTTCTATCCGGATCGGGTCGATGCGGTGGAGGAGCGGGAAGCGGTTTAGGCCCCTCACCCTCCCACGCTTCGCGTGGGCCCCTCCCTCTCCCGCAAGGGGAGAGGGATTCTTTCCGCGCGCTCGGTGAACTCCCTCTCCCCTTGCGGGAGAGGGTCGGGGTGAGGGCGCCGCTTACTCCGCCGCAGCGTCGCCGAGGCGGTTGCCCCAGTCGCGGCGGAATTGCGCTTCCATCTCGCGGCGGATTTGCACCGCCTGCTCGCGCTCATCCACGGCGATTTCGGCCCAGCGCACGCTCGCGCCGGCCTTGACGGCGCGGGTGAGCTTGACGCCGTGGGCGAGACCGATGGGCAGCGCGCCCAGCGCCAAGGACTCCGGCGCCGGCATGAGCTTGCCGTACACCGTGAAGCCGCCTTCGCCATCGAGCATCTCGCCGGCGGCAAGGTCGCGCTTGGCGGTGGCGACGGCGTCGCCGCGGAAGCCGGTGGCGCTGCCGGTCGGCTCGCCACGCAGCGCCGCGCTCGCCACGGAGATGCCGAGTTCGAGCCCGATCAGGTGATAGGGCTTGTACATGGCGGCGTAGCGGCCGCTGGGATCGGTGACGAGGCCGTATTCGGCAAAGCAGCGTTGCACATAATCGGACGGCGCCTCGAAGGTGACATAGACGCCCCAGCGCAAATCGCGGAAGACGGGACGGCCGTCGCGCTCCAGCGAGGAGATGACCTCGACCTGTCCCTTATGCGCGAGCAGGCCGCCCGCAGCGCGCGGCTTCAACAGGCGCGGCAGATCGTCGACGCCGCAGGCGGGAAAGCCGAGACCGTCCGCGGCCGGCAGCAGCCCCGTCGCATTCGCCACCGCCGCCATCTCGATCGCCGATTTCGTGCCGTCGAGGAAGGAGTTGAACATCTGCGGATTCATGCCGCCGAGCCGCGCCGCTTCGGGCGTGAGACCGTAATGGCCCCAGACGGTATCGGGGGTCGAGGCGTGATAAGCGGGGAGATATTTCGTCCCCTTCCCCGCCGCCACCACCTCGAAACCCGCCGCGCGCGCCCAATCCACCATCTCGGCGATGAGCGCCGGCTGATCGCCATAGGCCATGGAGTAGACGATCCCGGCTTCGGCGGCGCGCTTGGCCAGCAGCGGCCCGGCCAGCACATCGGCCTCGACATTGACCATGACGATGTGCTTGCGATGGCGGCAACACAGCAGCGCGTGGCGGATGCCGGAGGGCGGATGGCCCGTCGCATCGATGACGATGTCGATGCCGTCGGCGGCGATCATCGCCGCGGCATCGTCGGTGAGGAAAGTGCCGCCGGTCTTCAGCGCCTCGGCGACGGAACGCGCCTGATGGCGCTCCGCCGGCCAGCCGACGCGGCCCAGCGCCGCGGCGGCGCGGCCCGGATCGAGATCGGCGATGGCAGCGACATGCAGGCCCGGCGCGCGCGGCGCCTGCGACAGGAACATCGAGCCGAATTTGCCGGCGCCGATGAGCGCGATGCGGACGGGGTTTCCCGCTTCCGCGCGCTGGCGGAGCTTCGTTGCCAGATTCATTCCAACCTCCCCCGTTACGCCACGGCCTGACGCCGCCGCGCATACTGCATCAGGCAGTCATCCCCGAGCATGTCGATCGGCGTGAAATCGCGATTGGCGATCCAGGTCGGGCGCTTGAAGCGGCGGATGGCGTTGTCGCAGCGGTTGAGGGAGAGATAAACGATCCAGCGCGACCACGGCGTCAGGTTCGAGCCCGAGGCATGGACGAGATTGCCATGGAACATCAGCACCGAGCCGGGCGGCCCCTTGGGCGCGACGATGCCGCCGTCTTTGACAAGGCGCGTGATCGTCTCGTTGTCGATGGTCCAGAGCGGATAGCTCGTCGTCGTCACGTCATGCCCGGCCTCGAGCCGGCCGGTGCGGTGGCTCTTCGGGATGAACATCAACGGGCCGTTGAACTCGTTCGCTTCGGCGAGAAACAGCGCGATGTTCATCGCCCGCGGCTCCGGCATGTCGTCATCCTGATACCAGGTGGCGTAATCCTGATGCCATTGCCAGACGGCGCCGTCGAACGCGGCTTTGGCGTTGATCTTGAACTGATGCATGTAGAGCTGGTCGGAACCCAGGACCTGCATCCCCGGCTCGACGAGGCGCGGATGGCGCGCCAGGATCGAGTAGGCCTCGTTCCAGGTCTGGACATAAAACGCCGAGCGCGGCGAGTCCGAGCCCTTCTCGCGCCAGACCTCCTCGCGCTGCTGCGCGAAGAGGCCGGGAACCTCGGCGTTCAGCAGATCCATCTCGGCGGGCGTGAACAGACTCGGCAGGAAGAGATAGCCCTGCTCGTCGAATTCGGCGAGCTGCGACGGGGTGAGCTTCATAGGGTCCTCCTCTGGCGTTTTTCTTCCTCGTGCGGTGGCGCAATCGCGTCGGCACTGAGCGCGCTCGCGAGCGCGCGGGCGGAAATTTGCGCATGGGCGCGCGACAGGCGTTCGGCTTCGGCTGCATCCCCGGCGACCACCGCCGCAAGAATGGCCGCATGCTCGTCCCAGACGTTTTCCGCGACGCCCGCGCGGCCCACCACCGCGCCCATGACGCGACGGATATGCTGCCAATGCAGTGCCAACGTATCGGCGATCAGGGGATTGCCGGAAAGCGCATAAAGCAGTTGATGGAATTCCATGTCGGCGGCGATCATCGCGCCGATCGCGCGCGCGCCTGCCGCCCGCCTTCCGGCGGCGATGATCGCCGGTCCTCGCCGCTTTGCCTCGGCCGCGCCGAGGCGCGCGGCGCCATGGGCTGCCAGCCCGTCAAGGGCACCCCGGATCTCGTAGAGGTGCAGAACACGCTCGGGCTCGAGCGCGGCCACCATCACCCCGCGTCGCCCGGTCTCACACACGAAGCCGTGTGTTCTCAGCAGCAGCAGCGCCTGCATGACGGGCTGTCGCGACACGCCAAGCCCGAGCGCGAGCTCTTCCTGGGTCAGCCGCGTGCCGGCAGGCAGGCTGCCATCGCAGATCGCATCGAGGATCGCGCCATAGGCGCGCTCGACAAGGTCCGGATGCATCGCAAGCGGCTGCATCATCGCCCTCACATTCTGTATACAGAATGCGGTAGCCGCAGCGACATGTCAAGCTTTCCCACACTGCAGTGGATTGCCCTGCGGCGCCGTCTAAGATGGCCATAAGGCAGAAGGGAGCGCGCCATGGACGAAGACCGCTTCAACATGTCGATCCGCAAGTACCTCAAAATGGTCGGCGTCACCTCGCAACGCGAGATCGAAGCCGCGACGCGGCAGGCCGGACCCAAGCCGGGCGCCAAGCTCAAGGCGAAGATGGTGCTGACCATGCCGGAGATCGGGCTGAAGC
>Ga0335077_10012754_pt1 | contig 10509 bp, 7 predicted proteins | sample Lox_Sample_31_FD_207151 | JGI IMG/M metagenome (GOLD analysis project Ga0335077, IMG submission 207151) | Soil microbial communities from Loxahatchee National Wildlife Refuge, Florida, United States - Lox_Sample_3.1 | ecosystem: Environmental > Terrestrial > Soil > Wetlands | place: USA: Florida...
GAGAGATTCTTCGGCGATCGCCGCGGCGCGCCGCGAGATCCCGGTCTCGAGATTCGCCTGCGCGAGCCGCGCCTCGGCCTGCCGGGCCGCCTGCGTCAGATCCGCCTCCCGGAGCCTTCGCTCGGCCAGGACCTGTTCGAGCCGCGCGCGCGACCGGGCCTCCTGCGCCGCCTCGTGGCCCCCGGTCAGGAGCGGCAGAACGACCGAGACGCCGACGCTCGCGACGTTCTCCTGGAAGCTCAGGTAGTACTTGTCGTAGCCGAACCCGCGCGGGACGTAGGCGTACCGCGCCTCGGCGTTGACGGTGGGCTTGAAGGTCTGCGCGAGGAGCTTCGCCGAACGCGAGAGCGCGTCGGCCTGTTGACCGAGCGTTTTCCATCTCGGATCGCGCGCGATCGCGCGATCGGCCGTGCCGTCGGTGTCGGGCTGCGGAACGGACTCGGCCGGATCTCCGGAGATCGCGAGCGCCGTGCCCGCCGGATACCCGGTCAGGAGCGCGAGCTCGTGGCGGTCGAGGTCGCGGTCGGATTCGGCGGCGTAGAGCTTCTGCCGTGCCCGCGCCTCCTCGAGTCCCGCGCGCTCGACGTCGAGATCGGTGCGGCGGCCCTCCCGCGCGAGCGCGCGCTCCTGGAGCGAGATCGCCTCGCGGGCTTCGACGCGGCGGCGGGCGCTCGCTGCCCGCGCCTCGTCGGACGACAGCCGGGCGCAGACGGCGGCCGTACGCCGGGCGACGTCCGCCCGCGCCTGATCGACGGCGCCCTGCGCGGCCGACGCCTCGGCCTGCGCCTCGAGCGTGTCGCTCGTCGAGTACGGGTCGTAGATCGTCATCGAGAGCCGCGCGCCTGCGGCCGACGGAACCTCGCCGGCGACGGAGAGCGGCAGACCCGTCGAATAGCCCGGGGTGGAGTTCACGGAGAGGCGCGGCTTTCTCCGGCTCTCGGTGTCCCTGACGGAACCGGCGGCCTCGTCGGCGGCGGCCTGGGCCGCGGCGATCTCCGGAGCGCGCGCCAGCGCGAGCGCGACGGCGCGGCGCACGGTCAGGGTCGTCGCGTCGGGAGTCGGCGGCGGAGCGGCCGCACGGGCGGGGGCGACGGCGAGCAGGACGGTCAGGAGCAGGACTTCACTCATGGTGCAAGGCCTCCGTCGGATTGAGACTGGCGGCGCGGTAGGCGGGGACGACGCCGAAGAGGACCGCCACCGCGCACGAAAACGAAAAGGCGAGGATCGCCGAAAGCAGCGAGATCTCGATGCGGACCCCGTGGAAGACGAGGCGCGCGAGGAGCGGGAGCCCCAGGCCCATGGCGACGCCCGCGGACGCGCCGAGGAATCCCAGCATCAGGGCCTCGAGCAGGAACTGCTGCAGGATGTCGCGCCGCCGCGCGCCGACCGACATGCGCAGGCCGATCTCGCGCGTTCGCTGTTCGACCGACGCGAGCAGGATGTTCATGATCCCGACGCCGCCGACGACGACCGACACGGCCGCCGCGAGGATGAACGCCACGATCAGCCCGAAAGAGATCGCGCGCGCCACGCGGATCACGGTCGTCATCGTCTTGACCTGGAACACGGAGCCCGGGCGATGCCGGTCGCGCAGCGTCCGTTCCATCGTCTCGGCCGCCCGCGGGATCTCGGAGAATTCGCGCGCCTCCGCGAAGAGCGTGTCCACGCGCCGCGTCGGCGTGAAGAACCACGCGACGGTGAGCGGAATGAAGATCGATCGCGGCGCCACCTCGCCCTGCCCCATCGTGTCGACCGGCTTCTCGAACTCCCCGACGACGAGGAAGGTCATGCCGAGCGTGCGGAGCGTCTTTCCGTTCGGCGGCTCGTTGCCGAAGAGCTCCTCGTAGAGCGTCCGGCTGACGACGCAGACCTTCGCGCGGCCCGCGATGTCGTCTTCGTCGAGGAAGCGACCGGCGAGGATGCGGACGTTCCTGCGGATCTGGGGATAGTTCGGCGTCGTCCCGAGCACCGCCACGTTCGCCGAATGGGAAAGGACGGGCACCGTGCCCCGGAGCTCGACGAGCGGCGTGACGCCCGCATAGAGGTCGCGTCGCGCGGCCATCGCGGCGGCGTCGGCGTCCGTGATCTGGTCGTCGAGATAGCGCAGGACGCCGGAGGTCACCGTGCCCTCGTACGATCCCCAGACGAGGTGCGATCCCACGCCCTCGATCTGCGCCATCACGAAGGCGCGGCCGGTCAGGCCGAGCGCCACGATGAGGATGATCGCCGCCGTCCCGACGACGAGACCCACCAGCGTGAGGCCCATCTGGACGGGATGCGTCCGGAAACGATGCAGCGCCGTCTCGAGCGTCTCGCTCCGAATCATCGGCGGTGGCGTCAGCGCGCCGCGACCCGCGCGCCGTCGGTCAGAGGCGTCATGCCCGGGATCAATACCTTCTCGCCCGCCGACATGCCGGTCGCGATCTCGACTTCGTCGGGCGCGAGCAGGCCGATGGTCACGTCGCGGCGGCGGGCGCGCCCGTTGGAAAGCATCCAGACGAAGCGGCGCTCGCCGTCCCGCTGGAGCGCCGCGCGCGGCACGACGAGGGCGCCCTTCTTCTCGGCAACCACGATGCGGACGTTCACGGAAGCGTTCGGTGGGAGCTGGGCCGTCGGGTCGGCAATCTCCCCCAGCACCTCGGCCACCAGCCGCCCGCCGACGTCGCGCAGGCCCGGGGAGACCTGAACGACCCTGCCCGCCCACTCCCGATCCGACAGCCCGTCGAACGTCACGACCAGGCGCTGCCCCTGAGCCAGGCGCGGCAGATCCGGCTGGTCCACGCGGACGCGGAGGCGCAGGCGCGTCGGGTCGGCCACGCTCGCGACGAGCTGCCCCTCCTCGACGCTCTCGCCGACCCTGCGCGGGAGGTTGTAGACGACGCCGTCGGCCGGCGCGCGGACGGTGAGCGCCTCGGCGCGCTGCGAAAGCTCGCGCGAGGAAGCGCCGGCGAGCTCGATTCGCGAGCCCGTGAGCGACTCGAGCTTGACACGCGCCGCGCGCTCGCGTCGGTCGGCCGCGGAGGAGGAGATCGCGTCGGCCTCGGCGGCTCCGCGCGTGATCGCGCCCTCGGCGAGGAGCCGCTGGTCGCTCTCGACGACCTTCTTCAGGCGCGCCGATTCGGTGCGGGCGTTCTCGAGCTCGCCTTCCGCCGCGACGCGCTCGCTCTCGAGCTCCACAACCTGCGATTCCGCGTCCCGCGCGGACGTCGAGAGCTTCGGGTTCTCGAGAACCACGAGCGCTTCGCCGCGGGCGACGCGCTGTCCCTCGTGTGCGGGAATCGCGGCAACCGTGGCGCGGTCCGGCGCGCGCAGCTCCCCGCCCGCCGGAGGCTCGAGCGTTCCGTCGGAAAGAGGCCGCCACCGCCGTCACCGCGGCCCCCTCGGGCCGGCGCAGCGCCGCCACGGCGGCGATGAGCAGCAGAATCAGGCCGAGGACGCCGACGGCGATGCGTGTCTTCATGGCACGGCCCGCGCGACTAGAACGGCCACCACCGCGACGGCAGGTTCTTTGCGACGTCGTTGTAAAGGACGACCGTCAAGAGCGCCAGGATCATCAGGAATCCGACCTGGAGGATTCGCTCCTTGACCCGCAGCGAGAAATCCCGCCGCGCCGCCCCCTCGACCGCGATCAGGAAGAGATGGCCGCCGTCGAGCACCGGGATGGGGAGCAGGTTGAAGATGCCGAGCTGCAGCGAGATCGCCGCCATGAGCGAGACGAGCGGGATCGCGCCCGCGCGGGCGGCCTCGCCGGAAAACTTCGCGATGTCGAGCGGGCCGGACATGGACTTCACGCTGGCCCGCCCGCGGAAGAGCCGGCCGAGCAGGCCGAGCGTCGTCCGGAAGTCCGTCCGCACGCGGCGCCAGCCCTCGACGAACGCCTGGCCGAGCGGAAACTTCTCCGTGACCTCCTTGAGGTCCGCCGCGACCTGCACGCCGATCTTCCACGTGCCGTCCGGATCGCGGCGCGGCTTGACGGAGGCGACGCCCGCCTGCCCGTCGCGCAGATACCTGACCTCGAACGGACCCGGCGCCGAGCGGTTCACCGCCTCCATCACCTTGCTCAGGATGTCGGTCTGGGAGCCGCGCACCTCGACGCCCCCGATCGACGTGATGACGTCGCCGGCCTTGAGACCCGCCCGCTCGGCCGGATCCGATCCGACCACCGTGACGATGCGGGGCTCGCTCGGCGCCGCCGGGTACACGCCGACTTCGCCGATGTCGTACTTGGTGACGGCGCGCGGCGTCACGGAGAGCGTCACGTTCTTTCCGCCGCGCGCAACCACGACCTCCAGCTTCTGCCGCGCGTTCATCGCGAAAAGGAACTCGGCGTCGCGCCAGCGCGCGGTCGTGTCGCCGTCGATCGAGACGATGCGGTCGCCCGGGAGAAAGCCCGCTTCTTCCCCCGGCGACCCGGGCTGCACGACGCGGACGACCGGCGGCTGCAGCTCGTACGCCGGCACGCGCGCGCCGAGGGCAAAGACCGCCGAGTGGAGCACCCAGGCGAGGAGCACGTTCATCACGGGTCCCGCGAGGAGGATGAGCGCGCGTTCCCATCTCCGTCCGACCGGCGGCGCCTCCTTCGACGTGCCCTCGGCGAGCGTGGACTCGTCGGGGCCGAGGCCCGTGACGCGCACGTAGCCGCCGAGCGGAATCGCCGAGACGCGGTAGTCCGTGCCTTTGACCTTCCGGCCGAACAGCCGCTTGCCGAAGCCGATCGAGAAGACTTCGACCGGGAAGCGGAACGCCTTGGCGACGGCGTAGTGACCGAACTCGTGGACGACCACGAGAACGGAGATGACGAGGATGAGCGCGAGCGTATTTCCGAGGATGGTCAAGCGAGCTCCTTCGGAGGAATGTCAGCCGGCGAGCCGGGCTCCCGCAGGCGCGGCCGGACTCCGGCGCACAAGGGCCTCGGCCTTCCGCCGCGCCTCCTGGTCGATCGCCTCGGCCTCATCCACCGATCCGGGCGAAGGCACGGTCCCGACGGCCGCGCCGGTCTCCGCGACCACGGCAACGATGTCCGGGAAGGAAATCTTCCCCGTCAGGAAGGCGTCCACGGCGACCTCGTTGGCGGCGTTCAGGACCGCCGGCATGCCCCCGCCGGCCCGGAGCGCCTCCCGCGCGAGGCCGACCGCCGGGTACCGCCGCGGATCGACCTCGGTGAAGTCGAGACGCGCCAGCGCCGCGACGTCGAGCCTCCCGAACGGCGTCGGGATACGGTCCGGATAGGTCAGCGCATAGAGGATCGGGAACTTCATGTCGTTCTTCGAGAGCTGCGCGATCAGCGATCCGTCTACGTACTCGACGAACGAGTGCACCGCCGACTGCGGATGGATCACGACGTCGATCCGATCGGCGGGGAGATCGAAGAGAAAGTGCGCCTCGATGATCTCGAGGCCTTTGTTCATCATCGTGGCGGAATCGATCGTGATCTTGGGCCCCATCTTCCAGGTCGGATGCGCGAGCGCGTCCGGCACCGAGATCTCGCCGAACGTCGAAAGCGGCCGCTCGCGGAACGGGCCGCCGGACGCCGTGAGCACGAGCCGCGCGACCTCCTCGTGGCCACCGCAGCGCAGCGCCTGGTGGATCGCGCAGTGCTCCGAGTCCACCGGCACGATCTCCGCGCCGCTCGCCTTCGCGGTCCGCATCATGAGCTCGCCCGCCACGACGAGCGTCTCCTTGTTCGCGAGGGCGAGGCGCTTGCCGGCGACCGCCGCCGCATAGGCCGAGCTCAGGCCGAGCGCGCCGACGAGGCCGCCGACCACCGTGTCGGTCTTCGGATGCGCGGCGACTTCCTCGAGTCCCTCTCGGCCGGCGACGATTCGGGGCGCGGCGCCGGCGGGAAGGAGCGCGCGCAGGCGCGCGGCGTCGGCGGCCGATGCGACCGAGACGAGCTCCGGCCGATGCCGGACGATCTGCTCCGCGAGGCGCTCCACCGAACGGCCGGCCGCGAGCGCCACGACCCGGAACCGGTCCGGCAGCGCTGCCGCCACGTCCAGGGCCGAGCAGCCGATCGAGCCGGTGGAGCCCAGCACCGCGAGGTTCTTCATGAGGAACGGTCAATTATATGGGCCGGCGCCCCGGTCCGGCCGCCGCCGCGGCCCCCCTACGAGAAGGTCGCGAGGAGGATGGCCAGGGCGGGACCCGCGAAGAGGAGCGAGTCGATCCGGTCGTAGAAGCCGCCGTGGCCGGGAAGGAAGACGCCCGAGTCCTTCACGCCGGCGCCGCGCTTCCAGAGCGACTCGACGAGATCGCCGATCTGTCCCGCGCTCGACGCGAGGGCGCCGGCGAGGGCACCGCGGGCGGGCCCGAGGTCGGGCAGGACCTTCCAGGCGCCCGCCGCCGCTCCCACGAGGGTCGCGCCGATGAGGCCGGCGACCGCCCCCTCCCAGGTCTTCTTCGGCGACACGACCGGAGCGAGCGGATGCCGCCCGAGCGCGCGCCCGCCGTAGTACGCGAAGGAATCGCAGCCCCACACGATGAGGAAGAGAAAGAGCACCGCCTGCGGGGAGCGATTGCGCAGCGCGCAGAGCGCGGTCGCGGGAAGCGCGACGGCGAAAACGCCGTAGAAGGTCGAGCCGGCGCTGCCGAGCGCCGCGGCGGGATCGACTCCCGAGAAGAGCGGCGCGATTGCGGCGAGCGCGCCGATCGCGAGCGTCAACACGACGGCGACCGTCAGGCCACGGCGATCCGAAGCGCCCGCCACGCCCCAGAACGCCGACCATCCGAGCAGCACCGCCGCGCCGCCGCCGATGGCGACGCTCTTCGAGACGGGATGTCCGATGCGTTCGGCGAGCCGCAGGAACTCGTAGAGCGCCGCGAGCGTCACCGCGGCGACGAGGAGGTTGAAAGCGATCGGCGGCGCGAAGAAGAGGACCCCGAGAACGAGCGGGATCGCGATCCCCGCGGCGAGCTCCCGCTGAAGCGCCAACCCGACGATTCCTTCGCCGCCGCGGCTAGCGCCCGGCGCTCTCCGCCCGGTCCGCCTCGCCTTCCCCGCTCGCGCGTCCCTCGGCGATCACACCGCCGTAGCGCCGCTCCCGCTTCTGGAAGTCGAGGATCGCCTCGAAGAGATGCCGCTTGCGGAAGTCGGGCCAGTAGGTCGGAGTGACCCAGATCTCGCTGTAGGCGATCTGCCAGAGGAGAAAGTTCGAAACGCGCATCTCGCCGCTCGTGCGGATCAGGAGGTCCGGGTCCGGCAGTCCCGCGGTGCCGAGGCGCGAGCCGAGCGTTTCCTCGTCGATCTGCTCGGGCGTGAGCCGGCCGGCCACGACGTCGTTCGCGAGCGAACGGCACGCGTCGACGATCTCCGTGCGCCCGCCGTAGTTGAGCGCGATGTGGAACGTCATGCCGCGGCACGACGATGTCGCCGCGAGCGCCTTCGAGAGCTCCTTCTGCACCGAGGCGTCGAGCTCGTTCATACGCCCGACGACGCGGAAGCGGATGTCGTTCTTGAGCAGGTTCGAGAGCTCACGGTTCAGGTACTCCTTGAGGAGCGACATGAGGGTCACGATCTCGAACCGCGGCCGCTTCCAGTTCTCGACCGAGAATGCGTAGAGGGTCAGGGCCTCAAGCTCGAGGCGCGCGCATGTCTCGACGGTCTCGCGGACCGAGGCGATGCCCGCGCGGTGCCCCTCGACGCGCGGCGAGCCGCGCTGCTTGGCCCAGCGGCCGTTGCCGTCCATGATGATGGCGATGTGCCGCGGCAGGCGCGTCAGGTCGATCTCGTCGAGGAGAGGGCGCTCGGGCGAGCCCGCCGGCGCCAGCCTCTCTTTGTCGATCACGCGATCAGTTTAACCCGCCGGGGCGGCGGTCTCGTCCGCGCGGGCCCGTCAATGCAGGTAACCCAGCGCGCGCAGCTTCTTGCGCTGCTCCTCCGCCTCGGCGGCCGACCGGACCCGGGCGGCGCCCTCGGCGCGCCACAGGAAGAGGCCGGCGCAGCCCGACGGCGTCTCGAGCCGCGGCACGTTCGTCGGAATTGCGGCGATCGGAACGGTCTCGCTGGCCCCCGCGGCGAGCGGCCGCGGCCGAGCTCCGTCGAGCACGATCGCCGCGCACCCGCCGGGAGCCGCGTCGAGCCGGATGCGCAGGGGGCCCTCGCCTGCGCCTGCGCCTACGTCCGTAAAGAGGAAGCCGTCCACGCCGTCGGAGGGATCGAGGCGCGCCGAGAGCGCGGGGCCCGAGGCCGTCCGATTCCACGCGAAGCGATCCTCTTCCTCCAGCGCGAACGGCTCGGCCGCCGCCGCGCGCGGAAAGCCGTCGATCCGGATCGCGACCTGGCCGGCTCCGGTCACGCGCAACTCGAGGCCCCGGCGCGTGTGCGCCATCGCGCGCTCGATCGCGCGCCAGTCGTCGGGAAACGTCGCGGCGTCGGCCGCCAGCCGGCGCGTCTGCCCGGGATCCTCCGCGAGATCGAACCGAGCCAGGCCCGGCAGAATCGAGGGCAGGCGCTTCGCGAGGCGATAGCCTGGGAGGTCGGTGGCGGGATCGGGAATTCCGCGCGTACCGAGACGGTCGAAGAAGAGAAGCGCGCTCGCCGGCCGCAGGACGGCGGCCCGGGGCGCCCCCCCGGTGAGCATCGTCACAGGCGGCAGCGACGCGCGATTCCAGGACGCGGTGTCGAGGAGGTTCGCGCCGTCGGCACCGCGCTCGCCGGCGGCCCGCGCGATGCCGAGTGACGCCTCGAGCGTCGGCATCACGTCGAGGAGCGAGACGAGGGAGGTCGCCGGAATCGCCGGCAGCGGGCGTCCTCTCCCCGGCCGGATCGCGAGCGGCACGCGCAGCGTCTCCTCGAAGAGCGCCGGCCCGTGCTTCCAGCCGCCGTGCTCGCCGAATTCCTCGCCGTGGTCGGACGTGAAGACGAGCGTCCAGCGCTCGCGCTCATCGGCCGGCTGCGCGTTCCACAGCTTCCCCACCTCGGCGTCGGCGAGACGGACCTCGTCGTGGTACAGCGCGATGAGATGCCGCACGTCCGCCGGCGAAGGAGGCGGCGGATCGCCGAGCTGCAGCCGGTTCACCTCGTCGCCGACGATCGGCCCCGCGTAGCCCGGATCGAACGGCGTCTTGCCGCGCGGCCGGTCGGACGGCGTGTAGGGATCGTGCGGATCCATCAGATGAATCCAGACGAAGAAAGGCTCTCCCCGGTGTGTCGCGAGCCAGCCCGGAACGCGCCGCATCGTTTCGCTGGCCGGCAGCGTGATCGACGCGCCCTCGTACGGCGTCGTGAAGAAGGCGTCGAACCCGGACGCGAATCCGTTCTCGCGGCGAAGCGTCGGGTTCGCGACGAACGCCGCCGTGGACCATCCGGCCCGGCGAAAGTCGCCGGCCATCGTCGGAACGTCCGCGGCGATGCCGAGCGGAGACCCGTCGGAATCCTCGAGAGCGGCCGGGGCGCGCCCGGTCAGAAGCGACGCCATCGACGGGATCGTCCAGGACGCCGCGGCGTAGGCGTGCGGCGCCTTCCAGGCGCGCGCGAGGATCGCATCGAGGCGGGGCGTCGAGGGATCCGGGCAGCCGCCGAAGCCGACGGCGTCGTGTCGCGTCGTGTCGAAGACGAGGAGGACGGCGGCCGGGGCGGCCGCCCCGGGACGCACGAGACGGACGTCCGAGAGGAAGAGCGGGCCCTCGGGCTCGATGCGGATTCGCAGTCGCCCGCCGCGCCGCTCGGAGAAGGAAACGTCTTCGCTCCAGACGGCTGCCGTTTCGGACGCCCTCCGCGGGAGCCGGGCGACCGGCGCCGGCGATTCGCCGGAGATTCGCTCGATCACGAGCGCGACGTCGCCGCGCGCGCCGGGAGCCGCCCAGTCGAGCCGCAGGCGGCCACCGCCGTCCGGCGGCACGTCCCATACGAGCGCGGCGCCGGCGCGCAGCAGGAATCCGGAGCGCGAGATCCCGTCGGCGTCCACGACCGCCCCGGCCGGCGCGGCGCCGGGCGGCGGACGAAGGGGCACCGAGGCGCGCCGCGGCTCGGCACGGCATGCGGCGAGAAAAACGAGGAGGATGCCGAGCCGTTTCTTCAAGCCGACTCCCCGTAGCCCACACGCACGAGCGTCAGCCCGCGCGCCGGCGCCTTGGGAGCGAGGCCTCGGCGGTCTCCCGTCCGGAGCAAGTCCGCGACGCGCCCGACGGGCGCCTTTCCGCGCCCGATGTCCGCGAGCAGGCCGCAGATCGAGCGCGCCATCCCGCGCAGGAAGGCGTCGCCTCGCAGGAGCGCGCGGATCTCCGGTCCCTCCTCGTCGATCCGGACGAAGTGGAGATGGCGCACCGTCGGCTCGCCCTTCGGCAGGCGCACGCCGAAGACGGCGAAGTCGCGCTTTCCGGGCAGGTCCTTCGCTGCCGTGCGCATCCGGCCGGCGTCTGCCCGCGGGGAAATGGGTGCGACGAACGGCGCATCGCGCGGAGCGATCACCGCGGCGCGGCTCCAGCGATACAGGTACTCCTTCCAGGCCGCGTCCCGGCGCGCATGAAACTCGGGCGCTGAGATCTCGACCAGAAGCAGGCGGGCGTCCT
>Ga0335077_10012756_pt1 | contig 10507 bp, 7 predicted proteins | sample Lox_Sample_31_FD_207151 | JGI IMG/M metagenome (GOLD analysis project Ga0335077, IMG submission 207151) | Soil microbial communities from Loxahatchee National Wildlife Refuge, Florida, United States - Lox_Sample_3.1 | ecosystem: Environmental > Terrestrial > Soil > Wetlands | place: USA: Florida...
CGTACTGGGCGGAAGCGGCGGACGTGACGACGCAGTTCACGGGGCCCTCCATCAAGGAGATTTTCGGGGAGATCGAGCGGCTGCAGAAAGAACCGCCGAGCGAAGCTGAACTCAAGGGGATCGAGACGTATCTCTCAGGGATTTTCGTGATCCAGAATTCCTCGCGAGGAGCGCTCATCGGACAACTGCAATACGTGGATTTGCAGGGGCTAGGCAGCGATTACCTGAAGACCTACGTACAGAAGGTGAATGCGGTGACGCCGGCGGAAGTGCAGCAGATGACGGGAAAATATATCAAACCGGGCGAGATGACCATCGTGGTGGTAGGGGACAAAGCGAAGATCGGCGAGCAATTGAAACCATTCGAGCCTGCAGCGCAGTAAATCGGACTTTATTCAAATTGGGTTAGGCAGTGCCGGATTTGGCGGCGCTGCGGCGGGAAGGCGGAGGAGCCATGCGCCGCGCGCGCTTGGCCTTTTCCTCGTAGAGGCGCGTGTCCGCTTCGGAGAGAAGCTTTTCGATGCGCTCCTCGGAACCGCGGTAGACAGAGATGCCAATGCTGGCCGAGAGCTGAGGCTTTTCCGTGTCGTTGGCAAGAACCTTGCGAATGCGGTTGGCCACGCGCTCCGCTTCCTCCTCCTGCGATTCCGGCAGAACAAGGGCAAACTCATCTCCGCCGTAACGGGCGGCGGTATCAATCGAGCGGCAGTGATTGCGGAGAACATCACCAACGCGGCAGATGGCCCGGCTGCCGACAAGATGGCCATGGGAGTCGTTGATCTTCTTGAGGCCATCGAGATCGAGCAAGAGGATGGCGAAGGGCCGCCCGCTCCGGTTGGTGCGTTCGGTTTCTCCTTCGAGGACATCAAGCAGCTTGCGGTAATTGGCAAGGCCGGTGAGCGGATCGCTCACGGCAAGGTGGCGGACCTGCTCGAACAGGCGCGCGTTATCCAGCAAAGCGCCGCCGAGGGCGACGGCAAATCCCAAAATAGTAAAGGCTTGCGAGAAAACGAAGGGGCCGTCCAGAAGATGTTCGGACTGGCAGCCGGCAATCTGAGCGGCGAAATTCATCCAGGTGGCGGCGTATATCGCACGATCGAAGGCGGAATTCGCGGTGCGCAGACGACGCCGGAACCAAATCAGGGCGATCAAGAAAAAAGCGGCGGGCAGGAGCTGATCCGGAGATGGAATCAGAGAATTGGGATGAGCGGAAACTTCTCCGGGCATGTGGCGCAAAGCGGCGGTGATCAAGTAGGTTAGCGCGACGACAGTAAGCAGAGTGCCAGCGAGCTCTCCCTTGGTATGGCGCGAGCGGGGCAGGAAATGCTCGACGAGCAGGGCGACCACGAGGAGCAAGGCCAAAATCATCCGGCCAACCCATAGGGCGAGAGGAGCCCAAGCCACCTTGGCGGGATGCAACTGGAAAAAGAGCAGGCTGGTGCCGGAGAGGATCGTGCCGGAGAGCAGGAAACCCGCGCCGAGCATCAGGGAAATACGGTCCTGGGTGCCTTGAAAACGGACCAAGGTGACGGCGGAAAAGACGAGCGCGAGAAGTCCGCCAACAACCTGGAGATAGCCCTGGAGAGTCAGGTCCGCCTGAAATGGAATCGGGCGGAGCCACACGGCGACGACCCCGATGGTCAGGAAGGCAACGAGGTGCCAGAAGACCGGGGTGGAACGCCAGCGCGTTTGCTTCAGAGATCCGTCAGCCATGTGCGAGGCCCTGCTGGAGAACGGCCGCCTTTCATATCATTAGACTATGTTCCTGGGCGTAGCGTTGCTGCGAATCGCAGCGGCGCGTAAAGGAAATGATACCGTCCGAAGAGGAAGTATTCGACTGTACGGCAGTACAGGACGGCGGAAAAAAGAGCGCATGGGATGGAGATAGCGCTTGCAGTAGGGGGCGGAGATCGCACAGAATCATCGGCTTAAAACGATTCAATGGGAAGGGACGGATTCTGTGGAAAAACGAGGAACGGCGGGGAGAGACGCGGGTTGAGCGAGGGTGGCACATCGGCTGCGGCAGGACTGCGGCGCTCGCTGAAGTTGAGCGACCTGATTCTTTATGGTGTGATCGTGATCCAGCCGGTGGCGCCGATGTCTGTGTTCGGGGTGCTGAGCGAACGAGGCAAAGGCCATGTGGTCACGGCGATCCTGATCGCCATGGTCGCGATGCTGTTTACGGGGATCAGCTACGGGAGGATGGCAAGGGCGTATCCGAGCGCGGGATCGGCGTTCACGTATGTGGCGCAGGAAATCCATCCGGCTCTCGGATACGTGACGGGATGGAGCATGGTGATGGACTACATCCTGAACCCACTGATTTGCACGATCTGGTGCGCGCAGCAGGCGCACCAATTTGCGCCAGGAATTCCCGTGTGGGGATGGAAGATTTTTTTCGCGGCGGTGTTCACGCTGCTGAATATCCGCGGCGTAAAGACTTCGGCGCGGATCAACGCAGGGATGGCTGCAGGAATGGGCGCGGTGGTGGTGGTGATCTTCGTGGCGGCGGCAAGGTACATCCTGGGACATCCACACGCGGAACCGGGATTTTTCACGAGGCCCTTCTACGATCCGCAGACGTTCAGCACCAGCGGAGTGTTCGGATGCACCTCCATCGCAGTGCTGACGTACATCGGGTTCGATGGAATTTCGACGCTTTCCGAAGAGGCGGAGAATCCGCGGCGGAACATCATGCTGGCGACAGTGCTGACGTGCGTGGTAATCGGCCTGCTTTCGGCGGTGGAGGTCTATGCGGCGCAACTCGTGTGGCCCGCTTCGCAGGCGTTTCCGAACGTGGACACTGCGTATGTATATGTCGCGGCGCGAACGTGGGCGCCGCTGTTCACCATCGTGGGATTGACACTGCTTCTAGCGAATTTTGGATCAGGGATGGGAGCGCAGTTGGGCGCGGCACGGCTTCTTTACGGTATGGGGCGGAGCAACGCGCTGCCGAAGTCCTTTTTCGGGGCGGTGGACGCGAAACACCGCGTGCCGAGGAACAACGTGTTCTTTATCGGAGCGATCGTGCTGATCGGGGCATTTTTTCTGTCGTACGGGCTGGGCGCGGAAATGCTCAATTTTGGCGCGTTGATCGCGTTCATGGGTGTGAATCTGGCCGCGCTGATGCGGTATTTTGTGCGTGCGGAACACAAAACAAGCACGGAGCTGGTTGGAAACATTTTCACAAATCTGATTCCGCCAGCACTAGGGTTTCTGATCTGCCTCGGCTTATGGCTGCACCTGAGCCGACCCGCGCAAATTGTCGGGGGAATCTGGATGCTGGCCGGAATCCTGTTTGGGGTCTGGAAGACGCGTGGATTCCGGGAGCAACTCTCGTTCGAGGTTCCCGCGGAGTAGCTTGTGGTGCGAGTACCCCCATTGCAATTCGAACCGAAAACGCCAGATGATGGAGCCCAACGAGGCACCATTGTGAAGCGTCCAAGCGAGAAAAGCGCGACAATCACGATGCGGGACGTGGCGCACGCGAGCGGATTTTCGCCCGCGACTGTTTCAATCGTGCTGAACGATGCCCCACTGGCGCGATACATCGCACCTGCCACAAAAAAGAAAATAGAAGAAGCAGCGAAGAAATTGGGCTACCGGCCGAACGCGATGGCGCGCTTCCTGCGCAGCAAGAGGACGCACAGCGTGGGGGTGATGTTTTTTGACATTACCGACCCCTTTTGCACGCCAATTCTGCGGGGAATCGAAAACGGGCTGTACCAGGCTTCCTACTTGCCGATCCTTGCGGACGCGCACAACCAAAGGAACCGGTTCGAACGCTACCTGGAAATGCTATTGGAGCGGCACGTGGAAGCGCTGATCGTGGTGGCGAACTGGCTGTTCGTGGATATTCACCTGCTGGCCGACTTCGGGAAGCGGAACATTCCGGCAGCGACCATCGGGTGGGAACTGCCGGGAGACACGATTAGTTCGGTGATGGTGGACAACGAAGCGGGAGGGCGGCTGGCGCTGGAACATCTTCACCAGTTGGGGCACCGGAAGATTGCGTTTATTCGTGGCCCGAAAATGCTGATCGACAGTGCGCCGAGGTGGAAAGGAATCCAGAAATTCGCTGCTTCGGCGGAACTCGAAATTGACCCGAATCTGGTTTTGCAGCTGCCGGACGTTTTCGATCCTAACTCAAGCTTCGAGGGTGGCCACCGGCTTACGGAAGAACTGCTGCAGCGGAAAAGAAAATTCACGGCGCTGATGGCGTTCGACGACTTGACGGCGCTGGGAGCGATTCGCGCTCTGACGAAAGCGGGCATCAAGGTGCCGGAGCAATGCTCGGTGGTGGGATTTGACGACGTGGCGCTGGCGGCGATTTCGGCGCCGTCCCTGACCACGGTGCGGCAACCGCTGGAAACGATGGGAAATCTGGCCGTGAATATTGCGATGGAAGGAATCAACGCGGCGCAGGAAAAGCGGGATTGGACGATTTCGCACCACCGGACCGCACCGGAACTCGTGATCCGGGAATCCACGCGAGCGGTTGCATTGTCTTCTTCAGACGATTGACCCTGCCGAGATGTGAGATCTTGCGATTCTTACGCCACTGCGGCTGGATCCAGAGAATGTGGTAAAAGACAGAATTCCCGTCGAGAGGAGGAACAAGAATGACGAGTGAGGAGCCTGCGAAACGACCGGCCAGCTATTGGGGAGCTGTGCTGAGCGACGTTCACTTCTGGATTCCCGCGATCGTTCTGCTCGGAGGACTTCTGGTGCTGCATTGGATCCAGTGATGACAGTCGGAGGGAACGCGAGTTCCGCCACGGGCGGGCCGGCGGACGGCACCCGGCTGCAGCAGTTACAGGCGCTGGGAATGTTGTGCGGGTTCAGCGCAGGAGCGTGGCTCGGAGCGGCGGAAGCGCCGACCAAACTCGTCACGGCAGGCGTCTCGCCGATGGTGGTGTCGCTGCTCATGGTGGCAGGAGTTTTCCTGGCGAGATGGAGCCTGCCCGCCCTGGTTCGGGGGACGGCGCAAATTCGAGCGGACTTCCATGCTGCGCCGCATCTGGTGATCTGGGGAGTTCTGGCGGGCTGCCTGTGGGCGGTGGCCAACACCCTGACAATCTTTGCGATCCGCGATATCGGATTGAGCATTGCGTTTCCACTGTGGAATCTGAACAGCCTGCTGGGAATCTTGTGGGGAGTGACGTTGTTTCGCGAATTGCGTGGAGCGGGAAAGCTGCGCTGGCTCGGGGTGACCGGAGGGGCGGCAGTCATGTTCGCGGGAGCGACGCTGCTCGCGGTGGCGTCTTCGGCACAAACCACACCCTCGCACGCTCTGCGCGGCATTGTGGCCGCGCTCGGAGCGGGAGTGCTCTGGGGAACCATGTATATCCCTTATCGCAAGGCGTATCTGACGGGGATGAATCCGCTGTCGTTCGTCGCGTTTTTTACGATTGGAGAATTGGGAATGATGTCCGCGCTGGCCATCAGCTATAGCGGCGGCGCGGCTGGGCTGGCGCGGGAAATCGGGCACGCCAAACCTGCGCTGTTCTGGCTGATGCTCGGCGGGTTCGTATGGGTGATAGGCGACGTATTCCAACAGTATGCGGCGAAGTACGTGGGAATCAGCCGAGGCATTCCGCTTTCCAATACGAACCAATTGTGGGGACTAATGTGGGGCATCCTAGTGTTTGGAGAGTTCCACGGACAGAGCGGAGCGACACTCGCCAGGGTGGTTGCAGGATCACTGCTGATGGCGGCAGGTGCGGGCGCCATCGCGCTTGCATCCGTATCGCAGGGAGAGCACGAACGCTGGAGGAAAGCGGCACAGCGAGAAGGCGTGCGGTATGGAGTTGCGGAAGGATATTTGAGGGCTGGGCTTGAAGGAAGAGAAGCGGAGAGTAACTCATCCGGGAAAAAAGGGAGGAACTGGCTGGACTGGGTTCTGGTCCTTGGAGCCACCGCAATATTTTTGTGGCTGGCATCTGCGGCTCATGCGCCGCAGATCGCCATGAATTGGACCGCCGCGGGAGTGTTATGCGTGGCCATGCTGGCATTCCTCCTAGCCAGCGCCATCGCTCTGCAGAAAGTCACAAAGTTTCAGTAATTTGCCTCCCAAAGAACAATTTCATAAAAAATCCTGGTTTCCCGATGGTCTACCTGCCTTATCCGTTTGCTAACGTCCAGTTTCCGCCAATTTTAAGGCATCCTATGAGAGCTTTTCTGCATCCACGTTGTTGAAAGGAAAAGAGATGTATGGTGTGCACAGCTTATTGGAACGCGAGAACGGTTTAGGGATTAGAAAGCAAGAACGGGTCCGCCCCTCCGCCATCCCCACCTCTTCCACCCCCCAAGCAAACTTGGACCTGACCGAGGGAATGCTGGAATACAACCGGATGAAAAAGCCGAGGGGTTGGTTGGATACCATGGCTTCGGTCGCAGCGCATTCCGTGGTGGTGGCCGCGCTGATTCTGGTGCCTCTGCTTTATACCCACGCAATTGAACTGCCGAAATATCAAACGACATTTCTTATGGCGCCGGCGCCACCACCGCCACCGCCGGCTGCTGCTGTCGCGCAACCGATTCGGCACCGCGATCTCTTCCAGGAAGGCAAATTGTATGCTCCCAAGGTGATCCCGAAGCACATTGCGATCATCAAGGAGCAGGCGGAGCCACAGCAGATTGCGCAAGGAGTGCCGGGCGGAGTCACCGGAGGAGTTCCTGGAGGTCAATTGGGCGGGGTTCTGGGCGGAATTCTTTCTGGACGAAATACGATGGTGGCACCGCCACCGAAGCCGGCTGTTCTCAGAGGGCCGGTCCGTGTGGGAGGAAACGTGCAGGTGCCGCGGTTGATTCGAAGGGTTCAGCCAATTTATCCGCCTCTCGCGATGGAAACGCGGGCGCAAGGCGAGATAGTGATTGATTGCGTGATTGACACGCACGGAAACGTGACACAGATGAAAGTGGTATCGGGCTCGCCCTTGCTGGTTCAATCGGCGATGCAGGCTCTGAGCGAATGGAAATATCAGCCGACACTACTGAACGGCCATCCCGTTTCCGTGGAAATGCTGGTGACAGTCAACTTTCAGTTGCAGTGAGGATGGCCAGCTCGAAAGGGGAGAAGTGAAGCGGGGAGGCGGGTTCCCGGTTTGGCGCTTTCAGGGCCACGCAGGAGACTTGGGGCGACGAATGGCCCGGCAAGTGCAGTAATCCGAAGATCTGCTAGCGTCAAGACCGGCCGACACCTCGCCAGAAGTGTCCGCCTCAGGTGCTTTGTAATTCCTACACTCCGTTTATACCAATCAGAAATCTATTGCCGGCAGGAATGTAACGGCGCCGGAGCTTGCTACACAATCTACACAGACTGCGGTATCGCTGAAAGGAAGGACCTGCCATGCCAAACTACCGATTTGGAAAACACCCGCCGAAGGTTGATTACCGGACTTTGCGGTTCAAAAGTTATGTGACGTCCAAGCTGGCCGCACCGCCCAAGTCCTACAACGTGCTGACGAACGTGTACAAGAATCTTCAAACCTCAGATCCCAAAAAGCTTTTTCCCATGGACGGCAACGATACGCTCGGAGACTGCACGATTGCGGCGCTAGCACATTCGATCACTGTTTATCGCGGGATTCTCAAATCACAGCTGATCATGGCGAAGCAAGCGGTGGTGAAGCTGTACATGCACATGACGGGAGGAGTGGACAGCGGCTTGAACGAGCTTGATGTGCTCAATTACTGGCGCCAGAACCCAGTTTCTGGAGATGAGATCATCACCTACGTTAGTGTTGACCCGAAGAATCATACGCACGTGCAGCAAGCCACCCAGCTTTTTGGCGGGGTTTATCTTGGCTTCCAGGTTCAGGAAAACTGCGTCCAGGAGTTCAACGCCGGCAAGCCGTGGACGCCGGGGCCCCTAACCAACGACGGACATGCGGTGTACGCCGTTGCATACGACAAGACCGGAGTTACCGTCCTGACCTGGGGAAACACGCAGCAGGCTACCTGGGCTTGGTGGGATGAATGCGTGGACGAAGCTTACGCTATCCTGCCACCAGAGGCGCTGAAGCCGGGGTTTGCGCCGGGTTTCAATGCGGCCCAGCTCCGGGCCGATCTGGCCGACGTCGCGAATTAGGAATCAACCGGCGCGCACACGGGAGCCAGGATGCGCACAGGGTGAGCGGTGCTTCCCGAGGAAGCGGCATTCAGAGTTCTAATTCTTGGGAGTGGAGGCTTGCGGAGGCCCGGCCTCCGAAACTGCGAATTCATTTACATTGAAACCGTCCACGGCCAGGACGGGAGCAGAACCGCGAAGATCGGATTTGCGCACTTGAACCGAAATGGCGCGTTTTTCGCCGGGAAGCAACGAGAAATAGTTGTCTTCCCAGAACACGGGAAGAATCTCGGGGCCACCCTTGCCGCGAAGCAGTCGGAGCCGGACGAGGAAAGCTAGACCCTTGCCGGGATTTTCTACGTTTACATGAACGGTGGTTTCTTCGTTGCCCTCCATAACGCGATAAGAGGCCTTCAACTTTTCCCTGGACAGCTTTTGAAGAGCGGTAAAGTCCGCAAATTCAGTCATGGGAGTGTAATACCACTCGGTCTTCGAGAAGTTCAGGACGTCGGGTTTGGTGGAGAGCCAATAAAAATTGCGGCTGATCAAACGACCAGAAGAGGACAAAAGCTCAAGCTTCAGGAAATAGGTGGTGGAAATGTCGGCGGGTTCCGGGACGGCAAAAGATCGAGCGACGCTGTCCGCGGGGACATTGAGCGAGACTTCGCGGGAAAAGCGTTCTTTCATCGAGAGATCATAAACCTTTGCGACGACTTTCAGATTATTCTCGGGCGATTGTCTAGCGTTGACGACGGCGACGGTGCGGTCATCGTAGGAGAATTGCACGTGAACCATCTCGAGGGCTTTCTTGGTGCCGAAATAGCCCCCGGCGGGGCGCAAGCTGTAATCGTAGAGATGCCAGATGAGGCCGGGCCAGGCGTTGTTCAGCATCCACTGGATGATTCCCGTGGATTTGTACTTGTTCCGCCCGTAGGCCTCGAACATGGCGCGTTCGCCCTCGTATGTCATGGCCTGAGACTTCCACGCGAAATCGGCGACATTCCTTGCCTCGCCGTAGCGCTTCTCGAGAGCGTTCGCGAAGAGGTCAATGTTCTTGAACTCTCCGCCACCGGAGTGATAATCCCAAAACTCATTTCTGGGCCAGAGCTTGTCCGGAGGGAACATGGTTTTCAGTTCTTCCAGCGGAGGGACCGCGGGACCAGGGCTGGTTTCCGTGTTGAATCCGTAGGCGCCACCGGCCTTGGTGTCCACGAGCCAGTAATCGGGAGGAACGTAATCGTAAGGACCGCTCATTTTTACGCCGGAAGCGCCCGAGAACTCCGCTCTCTTGGCTGAAGCCGAGGAGATCACTGGTTTAGGCCAATGGATTTCCTTTTCGATCTCCAGATAGGCTTGCTCGCGATCTGCGGGAGGAGGATTGTCGCTGCCATTCAGCCAGACGAGCATGCTCGGACGGCTGCGGAGACGGAGCAACTGATCGCGGAGGGAATCCACTGACACGCGCTTGCTTTCATCGTCCCATTTGCCCCATTTTTCCCAAGCGTCACAGCAACACCAGCCAGCCATGACGAGAATGCCGTCGCGGTCGGCGCGTTCCATGAAGGATTCGTCTTCGAGCTTGCCTTCGAGCCGGATGGTGTTGAGCCCCATTTCCTTGACGTAGCGAAATTCGGCGGCGCGGCGGGATTCGTCCACGCGCAGCATCATGTCCGGAGCCCAGCCCCCACCGCGCACCAGAACCGGCTTGCCGTTGACTTTGAGCAGGAGAAAACCTTCCGGAGTGATTTCAGAGGTAGTTTGCTCGATGCCGAAGGAGATGGACTGTTTGTCCGAGATTGAATTCTCAGAGGTCACGAATTCCAGAGAGAGCTTGTGAAGAAACGGCTCGCCCATCTGGTAGGGCCACCAGAGCCTGGGCTTCAGAATATTCAATGCAGGAACAGCTTCGGAAGTGAAGGTAACTTCCTTTTCTTCGTTGGCGGCCAATTCAACTTCCTGGGAAAAATCAATGGATAGCCCACCGCCATGAATTTTGCCCCGGAGAGTTCCTTTTACGGGAGAGCCGGAAGAATTGCGAACATCGGCGCGGACAGTCAGGTGGGCGATCTCCGCACCTTGCGTATCAAGCTTCGTCTCAACAAAAGGATGGCGAATGGAGACGGGACCGCTCGTCGATAGGACCACTTCCTGCCAAAGGCCCATGTCCTTGTCTGGAGGCGTTGGATTCCAGTCCACCCAGGTGATGGCCAGATCGTTGGCCTCCGGGGCGGAAACTTCCACAGCGACGACATTCTTTTTTCCTGGATGAACCAACTGTGTGACGTTGAAGTCGTAGCGGCGGAATGCCCCGACGACTTGATCCGAACCGGCGAGCTTCTTGCCATTGATCCAGATGTCCGCGCGGTAATTGATTCCCTTAAAGTCGAGCCAGATTTCTTCTCCCTTGTCGGCAGCAGGAACGTCAAACTCTTTGCG
>Ga0335077_10012757_pt1 | contig 10507 bp, 7 predicted proteins | sample Lox_Sample_31_FD_207151 | JGI IMG/M metagenome (GOLD analysis project Ga0335077, IMG submission 207151) | Soil microbial communities from Loxahatchee National Wildlife Refuge, Florida, United States - Lox_Sample_3.1 | ecosystem: Environmental > Terrestrial > Soil > Wetlands | place: USA: Florida...
TAGAGTTCAACGGGCGTGACTCGCACGGGAGTCGCGGCCCTTTCCAGCTTTGATCCCTCCCGATGGCACGCTGCCAGCAGGAGGAACGGGATCGAGATTAGAGTTCGTTTCATTGGTCTTCTCCCAGGGCGCGCTCGAAGTCGGCGCGCGCATTCCAAACCGACAGCAACGCCTGTTGGTAGTCGCTGTTGGACTGCTCCAGACTGAGTTGGCCCTGCAGGACATCCTTGAGCAGCACGGCCTGCACGGCGAATCTGTTCTTGACCACTCGCAGGCTTTCGATAGCGGTTTCCTGTGCCAGAAGCGCCACACGAAGCTGCGTCTGGCTCTGTCGTAGCCGCCGGTACTTGTCATTCACGTCGGCAAGCACGGAACTAATCGCATCCTGTTGGCTATTGCGGGCCTGATCCACGCTGCGCTGTTTCTCCGCCGCTTCGTGCTTCTTCCGGCCCCAGTCGAACGGCTCCCAGTTCAGCGTGAGACCAACGGTATTGCTCTGGCGCGGAAAGAAAGTGCCGAAGTTCCGGAAGCTCAAGGTATTGAGATCGGCCGAAATATCGGGGATGTACTCCGCTTTCTTGGCCCGCAGATCCTGTTCGGCTTGGGTCTGCCGCAGTTTCGCCTGGCGTATCTCCGGACGCTGCTCGAGCGCTCGCCGCCGCGCGCTTTCCAGGTCGATGGAATTGATGGCGGCGTCGACCACCGGCTGCACCTGGAAGTCGGTCAGTACATCCCGTCCAAGCAGTTGGTTGAGCTGCTCCCTCGCCGTGGACTTCTGGTCCTCCAATAGGGACTCGGATTGCTCCGCTTTGGCCAGGTGCGTAGAGACATCGAGCAGCTCCGTTTTGAGCACCACTTCGCCGGCCACGTAGTTCTCGGTCAATCGCGCGAGTTCCTTATAAAGGGCGACAGTCTCATGAGCGCTTCGCATGCTCGATTCGGCCTGTTGGATCGCGTAGTACAGGCGCTTGACCTCGCGGACGACACTCTGCCGGCTTGCGCGTGTCTGCTCGCGGGCCAGTTCCACTCCGGTGCGGAGTGTGTCGAGATTCCTGCGGATGCGGACCAACGAAGTCAAGGGCTGCGAGACTTTGCCGATAATGATCCCCGTCGGTTCCCTGGGAGTTTTCAGGTGAACGTCGTTCCCGGGCAGAGGTCCGGTTCCAGGGTAGGTTCCGAGTTCGCCTCTGCGGATCGTGAAGTCGAAGCTCTGCAACTGCTGGCCGCCGAGCGCGTAGAGATTGATGCTCGGCAACAGGTGCGTCCAATTGGCCTTCAGCTTGTCTTCAGCCTTCTGGATATCCAGGACCGAGGTGCGGAGTCCACGGTTGTGGTCCAGCGCCATCGCCACCGCCTGATCCAGAGCCAGGATTTCCTGACCGTTACAACAGATGGCGAAGAACCCGAGAGCAGCGATTCCAGTGAGTGCTTTTTTCATGGCTTTTTCCCGATGCGATATATTGGTCGAATCCGTCCCGACAGGTACAGGTTATGGGGAACCGCCTGTCCGAGTCGTGATCCGCCAGTGAGGAAGGGGTGACGGTTCAGTGACGCCGAAAAAAGGTCCCGTTGCGGCTCTTCGGATGGATCGAACCAACCAATGCGCCTGGCGGGGCGCGGAGCAGGTCGCGTTGTCCCCAAAGGCTTTCTCCGTGCTGCTCTACCTGTTCGAGCGGCCCGGCCGGCTGGTCACCAAGCAGGAGCTGCTGGACGCCGTCTGGCCCGACATACACGTCACCGAAGGGGTGTTGAAGCGGGCGGTGCTGGAAATCCGCAAGGCCTTGGACGATCCTGTCGAGGAGCCGCTATTCATTCAGACGCTGCACCGCCGCGGATACCGCCTCCTTTCCGCGGCGTGCGAGACGCCCGAAGCCGTCAAGCGCGATGCGCCGCACGACGGGGTGGTCGGCCGCGCGAAGGAGATCGAGCAGTTAAACGATTGGTACGAAGAAGCGGTGGCGGCGTCGCGCCAGGTTGTCTTCATCACCGGGGAAGCCGGACTCGGAAAGACCACCCTGGTAGACCATTGGATGAACTCTCTACGCGCAGCGCAGGGGGGCGACGCTCGTAAAGCTGTGCTGGCGCGGGGCCGCTGCCTGCAACAGTTCGGAAGCGGAGAGCCCTATCTGCCGGTTTTCGAAGCTCTGGAGCAGTTCGGGCAGGCGATGGGCCGCCGGCTGGTGGATGTGTTGCGCTCCCGTGCTCCGAACTGGTTGTTGCACTTGCCGTCATTGGTATCGCTGGAAGATCGTGTGAAGCTGCGCGACGAGGTCTTCGGATCTACGCGGGAGCGCATGCTTCGCGAGATCACCGACGCACTGGAAGCGCTCTCCTCGGAGTCTCCCTTGGTGATTGCGCTCGAAGATCTGCATTGGAGCGATCCATCGACGGTTGCCCTGCTTTCCTCGATCGCCAGGCGCACAACTCCTGCCCGGCTGATGATCCTCTGCACATACCGGCCCAGTGACGCCGGCGGCGGTGGCTCGCCGCTTCTGGCGGCTCGCAACGAATTGGAACTTCACCGGCAGTGCAAAGTCTTGTCTCTGGCCTACCTGACCAGTCAGGAAGTGGGAGATTACCTGGCTAAACGCTTTCCGGAAATGCATCTCGCCGAGAGTCTGGCGGCGCCCTTGCATCAGCGCACCACGGGCAACCCGTTGTACGTCGTCTGCCTGGTCGATGAACTGGCCCGATCGGGCCAGATCGGGCGCGCGCCCGGCACGATCGCGGCGATCGTTCCCGACAATCTCCAACAGATGTTTGAGCGGCAGGCCAGCCAGTTGAGCGAACCCGAGCAGGACATGCTGGCGGCGGCCGCGGCCGCGGGTGAGTCCTTTTCCATCGCCAGCGTGGCGGCCGCTCTTGGCTGGGACGTGGCAAAGGTGGAGTCCCTGTGCGAGCCTATTGTCCGGCAACAGATGATTCTGAAGCGTGGCGAGACCGTGCGTTTCCCCGATGGCATCGAATCGCCCGGGTATTCGTTTATCCACGTCTTGTGCCGCGACGCTCTCTACAGGAGGATTCCTCCGGCACGCCGCTCGCGCCTGCATGGACTACTCGGCCAGGCGGACGAACAGCTGTACGCGGCGGATCCCCGGCGTGTGGCGGCCGAACTTGCGGGCCACTTCGAGCTCGGCGGCGACTCTGTCCGCGCGATCCGCTATTTCCGACTGGCCGCCGATGGGGCCTTTGCCCGCCAATCGAATCAGGAGGCGACGGCTTACCTGGAACGCGCGCTCGCTACCGTCGAACGCCTGCCGGAGTCTAGCCGGCCCGCATGCCGGGCCGATCTGCTGGAGCAGCGGGCGCTGATGCGATTGTCGGTATGGGATCTGGCGGGCGCCGGGGAGGACTACCGCGCCCTGGCGGATCAAGCCCGAGCACTCGAGTCCCCGGATCGCCAGATCCGCGCGCTACTGGAACTGAGTTTCTCTCTGGTGATGACCGACTACGATCGGGCGCTGGCCGTTCTCGAAGAGGCCCAGGCCGTGCACTCCCTCTCGCGCGATCCGGTGGCCGGAGCTCTGATCGACGGGTATCGCGCTTTTTTTAAGATCTATCTGGTCGGTTGGAACCAGGAGCTCGTGGATCTCTTTTGGATGGCCCTTCCCCGAATGAAATCCCTTGCCGATGCCCGGATGCAGAGCCGCATCCCCTGGATGGAGGCCGGCATCCTGGCGTTTGCCGGCGAGTACGAGGCCGCCTGCCGCAAAGCGGAAGAGGCGCGCCAAATCTCGCGGAGCACGGGCGTCTTCTTCGAACACTACACGGCGCTCCTCTACCTGCACTGGGCGGCATTCCATCGGGGCGATCTCGGACTGGCGCTTCGCGTTGCCAAGGACGGAGCGCGGTCCGCGGCGCGGAACGGAAGCGCCCTTCCGCTGTTCTGGTTGACCGTGAGGGAAAACTGGGCGCGAATGGAGGCCGGCGACTTTGCGAGCCCGCTGGCCGCGTACGCGCGGCTGGCGATGGATCCGGTCGTGCCGCTGTTCCGCTCCACGCTGCATCTCTGGTTGGGGTCGGCACGGCTTGGCAACGGCGATCTCGAGGGAGCTTGGGATTGTTTGGAGCGGGCGCAGGCCGCGATCGACCAGGGAAAAATCGCTTTCCAGCTCCGCTGGCCGCTTCTCGACGCGCGTGCCAGGTGCGCGCTCGCGCAAAAGAATCTCGCCCGGTCGCGGTCGCTGGCGCAGGATCTGGTGCAGCTTGCGGCCGCGCATCATGAGGTGAGTTACGTCGCGCGAGGATATCGGCTGCTTGCCGAAGCCGCGTGCCTGGAAGGTGAATACGAGAAGGCCGCCGGCGAAATCGGGCGGGCGCTGGCGGCGCTGGCAGGGTGCGAAGCCTGGGCCGTCGAATGGCAAGTCCACGCAACTGCCGCCCGCGTGTTTGCTGCCCTGGGCCGCCGGCCCAAGAGCGAGGAGTCGCGCGAACTGAGCCGCCGGGCGGCCGGGCGTGTTGCCGCGACCCTCTTCGACGAGCCGGAGCTTCAGCAGACGTTCTGGAAGCGGGTAGCCAGGGATCTCGCGCCTGCGTAATGCCCGAAACCTACCGATTCGTGCGGAAAGTCTTGTCCGCCATCAGCCCCCGAATGTAGTGGCGCAGTTCCGGGTCGTGATCGAAGATATGCTCAATGGCGAGCCACTCGCGTTGCAGCACCGGCCGGTGCATCGCCCGCCGGATGGCATGCTGCCAGGGCCGCCACAGGTCCGCGGCGATGAAGCCGCCCCGGTGCAGATGGTACAGATCGGCGATGATGTGGAACGATTGCAGACAGGATTTGGTGAGCTCCTCATGCCGGGGCGGAATCGCTTCGCCCTCGGCGGTCTGCTCCGCCCAGATCTGCGCCGGAAGCGTCCGCAGCATGTTGTAAAATCTCGCCGAGAATTCGATGTACATCTGTGCGTGCATCTGCCGGCGGTGGCCCCTCAGCGTCACCGCGACGCCGAGGAATCCAATCACGATCGTGCAGATCTGGAAGAGTTGAAGAAAAGTCTGGCTACTCATCGGGCTCCTGCCTTGCCTGCATTCGATGCGCTGAACACAGCCCGCGGAAAACGCAGCGCGCAGCGTACGCGTTCCGCCTGCCACATATGCCGGCGGTCGTGGGCGGCAATCAGCGCGAGCACCCCGCCCAGGCTGGCGATCGGCGGCGTTAGGGGATCCTTGATCCGCACACGCGGCAGATCCAATCCGTAGGCCCGGCGGACCGCGTCTGCATAGCGGTCGCGCGTCTGACGGAAGTGATCCACCAGCCAGTCCGGGTCTACCGCGGGCGCCGGCATCAAGGCACATGGTGCGCAAGCCGGTATCCTCACCGGCGGCTCCAACAGCTCTAAAGCGGCTAGCTCCGCCGGGTCGTACAGACTACACCCCGCGCGCCGGCTACCCTGACGCGCCCCCCGGGCGATCGCATCGTCGATCTTTGGCAGATACAGATCCAGCATCAGATTTAGATGGTCCAGGCACTCGGCGATCGACCAGTGCCGCAAGCCGGGCCGCCACCTCAGTTGCTCGATCGATAGCGGCAACACGCGCCGATCAAACCACGCCTTGCTGGCATCCACTTGAAAGAGGCAAGGATCCAGATCGATTCTCGCGTCGCTCCGGCCGGCCGTTTGAGTCTCTTGAATCATCGCTTTCCTGCCTGACAATCCCTCAGGCCGACAGGCTAATCGTGCCGCTGGCGCCGTCGACGACGATCTTTTGTCCGGTAGCGATTCGCCGGGTGGCGTCTGCGACGCCCACAACGGCCGGAATCCCGTACTCGCGGGCAACCACCGCCCCATGCGAATTCGCGCCACCCATTTCCATCACCAGGCCGCCGGCAGTCAAAAACAACGGTGTCCAACCAGGGTCCGTGGAGGGCGCAACCAGAATCTCGCCCGGTTCGATGTGTGCGCCTACCGGATCGAGGATCACGCGCGCGTTGCCGGTCACGGTCCCAGGCGATGCGGGAGTGCCTGCCAGTCCCGCGGCGCCGGCGCGCGGCCGCATCGCGGCTTCTGGCTCAGTTCCATCCGACAGCAGCACTCTCGGCACATGCCGCCTGCGCAGCTCCACTTCGTAGGCCTGGCGCCGCTCCGCAACCTGGCCGCGCATATCGGCACCGCCGATCGCCGCGCGGACCTCACGGAAGTCGAGAAAGAAGACGTCCTCCGCGCTGTCGATCCTGCCCTCCCCAGCGAGTTCGGCGCCGATCCGTGCCAGTTCGCGTCGCATCGCTGCAAGCACGATCACCAGGTAATATTTGGGTATTTCGCGCAGCCCCGCGAGTTGCCGGGCCCGGTTGAGAGCGAACCGTACCAGCCGCGCACGCAGCCTCCCACGGCCGCGCGCCCTTGCTACCAGGACCTCGATGGTAGCCTCGGATTCGGCGGCGCCGCGGGCAAAAAGCACGTCTGGAGCCATGTTCGGGTTGTCCAGCCGCAGATAATTGGCAAGCACGCCGAAAATGTGGGTCGGGTCGTCCGACCAGCGTGGCATGCCGATGTCGATCTCCGCTACGGCGCGATGCCCGTATTTCGACAGAAACTCCGTCATCCCGCTCTGCGCCGGCTCCGGCAGGGCCCGGTCCTGAAAGCGGCGGCACAGCTCGGGCCCCGATTCGCTCAGAATCATTTCCGCCGCCGCATGATTCGTACGAATCGCATGGGCCAACCTCCACAAGCAGAGGTCCATCTCGGTAGTGATGTTGTGCGGGAGCCCTCGCAATACCGCCTGGAGTTCCCCGGGTCCGGCGCCTTCGCCCAGCAGTCTGTCGGCGAGCATGAGCATTCCAAAGCCGGCCGCAACCGCCGGCATGGTCTTGGGCAACAACGGTATCGAGTCCGTGTAGAGCACGCGCTCGACGAAGTCGAGCCGTTCTTCGGCGCTCGCCGTGGCGGGAGGTGTGAGGCGCCCCGGCAACTCTGTCCCGATTCGTTCGACCCGCTCCAGCGTAGCGTCCGGCCGCGCCAGCGCCGTCGCAACCTGCCGCGGTGCGCCGAACCGCAGCGCGATTCTCAACGCGCGGCGCGCGAACGGCAGAGGGGAGCGGCGCGTGAGCGGCACGCGCGAGTCCTCGAGCAGCGGGCGCAAGATTGCCGCCGAGCGCGCCTCCATTACGTCCAGGAAACGAGGCAGCAACGTGCGGCCAATACGTCCGTGGAGCGTGCCTGTGGCATCGATGAAGACGCGCTGCCCGGCTTCCGCGTAGGCCGGCGGACCGGCCAGCCGGTCGTCCGCGCGAATCCCCATGACTCCCGCGGCGGCCGAGGCCAGCAGCCGGAACGCTGCCAGGCCCATCGGGGTCAACGGCCGGTAAAGCCCCTGGGCGACGCTGAAGCAGAAGTACACGCGAAGGTCCGTAGCCTTCTCGCCTGCCCGGATTTCCGGAGATTGCCCGTTCACCGGTTGCGGGTAGAGCGTCGTTATCGGTCGCGCTTGAGTAAGCCAGAGCTTTCCGCGTGCGTCGATCGCCCACTCGGTATCCTGCGGCGCTCCGAAGCGTGCCTCCACCTTCGCTCCGAGCGCCGCCAGGTCAGCCACCTGGTCGTCCGTGAGGCACGCCTGGTCGGCGGCCGGCCCGATCTCGATCTGGCGAGTGCCTCCCCCCGGCAACGAACGCACCGAGAACCGCTTGTCGCCGAGATGCCGCTCCAGGATCGCTCCTGTATCCGGGTCCACCACGAAATGATCGGGATTCACGGCTCCGGAAACCACCGACTCGCCGAGCCCGGGACTGGCATCGATCACGGCCTGGTGCCGGCGGCCCGTCACCGGGTTTGCAGTAAACAGGACGCCCGCGATTTCGGCGTCCACCATCTGCTGCACCACCACGGCGAGACGGACGGCGCGATGGTCGATGCCGTTGGTGGAGCGGTAGATCACGGCACGGTCTGTCCACAACGATGCCCAACAGCGCCGCATCGCGTCCAGCACGGCGCTCGGTCCGACAATATTAAGATAGGTGTCCTGCTGGCCGGCAAAGCTGGCGGTTGGGAGGTCCTCGGCCGTAGCCGACGACCGCACGGCCACGGGCGTCCGCGCGCCGAGTCGTTGGTACGCATCGATCACCGCCTCGGCGATGGCTTCCGGTATCGGCGCAGCCAGGAACGCCTCGCGCGCGCGACCGGCCAGGGTTTCCAATTCCTCTGTCCTGGCGGAACGAAAGGAATCGAAGTCGATGTTGGTGAAAGCCGAAACTTCCGCATAAGCGTTCGTGGTGACGCAGAAGCCGGGCGGCACGGGCAAGCCGGCGCGGATCATCCGGCACAGATTGGCCCCCTTTCCTCCCACGGCAGCAAGCGATCCGGCATGGGCGTCGGCGAGATCGAAAACGAGGTTCGGTCGCAACGCCCGGTCGCCTTCCAATGCCATGGCAACGTTCGTCTGCTCTCTCATAGAACCTCTCCTTTTCCGGAACTCGATGCGCTCAGCGCCGCGGCGCCCCACGGCACCGGATAGCGCCGGCGACAGGTGGCGCACTGGTATTCGCCGTGTGCCGGCCACCTGACCGAATCGTGCTGCGCGCGGCACCACCACGCGCTCAATTTCTCGATTTGAATCTGTAGTCTCGTCCACATAGCAGCCTCCTTATGCAGCCGCTTCCCGCATCATGTTCGGCGAAGCAGCGTTCCCTTCCTCCCCGAGGTTCCGGGCGAGCTCGATCAGCCCGATCGCCACCGCGGTCTTCACCATTTCCCGGTTCGCGTTGAGCAGAACGCCGACGTCCTCGATCGCGAGCTTCTCGAACACTCGCAGAATCAGCGCACATCGCGGAAACTCGTCGATGGCCAGTAGGGCGCGCTCCAGCTCGGCCTTGCCCGCGGCGTGGTTGATGCAGTTTGTGCAGGCTCTTCCCGGCTCGCCTTGCAGCCGCCGGAGCCGCATGCGGAGCTCGGGCCCGCTGATCCGCGGTGTCACATACCCAAGTACCTTAGCGATGAAGATCTTCCGTGCCCAAGTGACCATCCAGCCGCGGAAGGACGGGTTCGCGGCATCCCGCATCTCGAGAGTCTCGATCGCGGTTCGGACGCTAGGTTCGCGATCCCCCGTGAGCAGGTATCCCAGCCAGTAAAGATCGAATATCGGCTCATTCATCTGCATTTTCCCCTTCCGTCTGGTTTCCCTCAACAGGCTCAGAATACGGCGGGCGGTCCCGTAGAGTCGTGATTCCGCGGTTCCTAAATGGTGATGGAGTGGTGATGAGCGGCGGCAGGGGTCGCTCTGCCGCCCGCCGGTTCGCTGCGTCCGATTCGGCCTTCGCCTCTTCTTCGCGACCCAACGAACCCCACAGCGGGCCCAGACGATAGTGGACCCCAAATCCCTCCGCCTGAGCCGCTGTGGGTTCAGTTCAAGGCAGGTACCTTACTTATTTCGAAACGTCCCGCTCCCCCCCACTCAACCCGTTGATTGAAAAGGCAAGCAGCGGTACCGCGCCGTAGAGGTCTTGCTTGCCGGGCGCGGGTCCGGTAGCCTTTCTAACGGAATCCATGAAGAACGCTCGTGTTGTTCCCAAGCGCGAAAAGCGCGCTGCAAGCAAGCCCCACTATCAGGATCCCGCGTTGCCCGCCGCGGCACGCGTAAAGGACCTGTTGTCTCGGATGACTCTGGAAGAAAAGGCCGCGCAGATGATCTGTGTCTGGCAAAGGAAGGCCGAGACCCTGACAGACGCCGAGGGCAATTTTGACCGCGGCAAGGCCGTGGCCGCCTTTGGACACGGGTACGGCATCGGCCAGGTCGGACGTCCCAGCGACGCCGGCAAAGGCAAGGGTCCACGTGCCACGGCGGAGCTGACCAATGCAATTCAGAAGTTCTTTGTGGACAATTCCCGCCTGGGAATCCCCGTGGTCTTCCACGAGGAGTGCCTCCACGGCCACGCCGCGATCGACAGCACCAACTTTTCCCAGCCGATCGGTCTGGCTGCCACGTTCGATCCGGACCTGGCGGAGCAGTTGTTCGGGATGACGGCCCGGGAAGCCCGCGCCCGGGGCGCCCACCTGGCCCTGACGCCAGTCCTGGACGTGGCACGCGACCCACGCTGGGGGCGCGTCGAGGAAACCTATGGTGAGGACCCTTACCTGGTTTCCCGAATGGGCGTCGCGGCGGTGCGGGGGTTTCAGGGAGACCGCAGCTTTCGCGATAAATCGCGTGTGATGGCCACGCTGAAGCACTTTGCGGCGCACGGCCAGCCCGAGTCGGGAACCAACTGCGCTCCCGCGAATGCCGGGGAGCGGGTTCTGCGCGAGACGTTTCTCTATCCTTTTGAAGTGGCCGTCAAAGAAGCCGGCGCGATCGGCGTCATGGCGTCCTATAACGAGATTGACGGCGTTCCCTCGCATGCCAGCCGCTGGCTGTTGCGGCACGTGCTGCGTGGAGAGTGGGGCTTCGAGGGGTTCGTGGTTTCCGACTATTACGCCATCGCGGAGTTGCATTACCGGCCCGAGGTGCGCGGCCACGCGGTGGCCAGAGACAGGAAGGAGGCCTGCGCACTGGCGGTCGCAGCCGGGGTCAATATCGAGCT
>Ga0335077_10012760_pt1 | contig 10505 bp, 7 predicted proteins | sample Lox_Sample_31_FD_207151 | JGI IMG/M metagenome (GOLD analysis project Ga0335077, IMG submission 207151) | Soil microbial communities from Loxahatchee National Wildlife Refuge, Florida, United States - Lox_Sample_3.1 | ecosystem: Environmental > Terrestrial > Soil > Wetlands | place: USA: Florida...
CACGCACAGCCCGGCATTCATGTCGCTGAAGAGCTTGAGCAGGCCGACCGAGTCGATGTCGAACACCGGAGCCGCGGTGCCGCCGTAGCCGGCAAGCGGGTAGTCGCCGGACAGGCACAGGACGTTGTCGAAGCCCTCCGAGGCCAGCTTCCATCCCCGGCTCTCGAGAGCGTTCCGGTTCCAGTCCTTGCAGGCCAGATGAATGATCACTTCCTGCCCGCGCGAGACCAGGTCGGTGCCGAGCGTGTCCGGAGCCAGCATCGCGTTCCCGCCCGGGTTGTCGGTGATCGAAAGGACGTCGATCCGGGGATCGTCAGCGAGGGCGCGCGCCTTCTCGACGAGCGCCCGGCTGCGCTCGTTCGTCACGAGTCCCCTGGCGGTCACGAGCTCAACGGCGATCGAGAACGAGCCAGGGACCTGCAGACAGTCGCGGAACGACGTCGTCATCAATGTCTTTCGAGCCTCTCCAACCGAAAACCCAGCGTAGGCGGGCGATTCGCCGACCGCAATGACCTCTTCCGCTCAGCGGAAGAAAGCGCCACACTCAACACGTGGCAGCAGCTCAGACCCGCGTCTCGCGAGCCTTCACCGTGCTCGAGGCGTTCACACCGGCGTCGCCGGCGTTGACGCTTTCTGAGATCTCCCGACGCGCCGCCCTTCCTCTCACCACCACGCATCGGCTGGTCGCCGAGCTGCGAGCGGCCGGGGCGCTCGAGCGAGACGGCGACGGGCGGTACCGGATCGGCCTGCGGTTGTGGGAGATCGGCTCGTTGGCGCCCCGTGGGGTTCCGCTGCGCGAGGCGGCATTGCCGTTCCTCGAGGACCTCTACGAGGTCACTCACGAGAACGCACAGCTCGGGGTGCGCGAAGGCCATGACGTCGTGTACATCGAGCGGATCGCCGGACGCCGGGCGGTCGGGGTGCTCACCCGCGTAGGTGGGCGGTTTCCATTGCATGCCTCGGGCATCGGGCTCGTCTTGCTGGCGCACGCTCCGGAAACCGTCCGGCGCGAGGTGCTCGAAGGTCCTTTGCAGCGCTTCACGGGTTACACGGTCACCGATCCCTCCCGGCTCGAGCGGATCCTGTCCCAGATCCGCCGCGATGGCGTGGCCATCAGCGATCGCCAGGTGACGGACGACGCCATGTCGGTGGCCGCGCCCGTCACCGACTCGAGCGGCGAGGTGATCGCGGCGCTCTCGGTCGTGGCCAAGGCCGGAGACACGGTCGCTCCTCGGCTGGCTCCGGTCGTCCGGGCGGCGGCGCTCGGAACCTCCCGGGCGTTATCGGCGCGCCGTCAGGAGCCGCGCGCGGAACATCGCGTGCGCCGCGTCGCTCGGCGCCAGTAGGCAGCCTGCAGACTTGCATACAGTTTTCCATTCTGTCTATACTCTGTGGCGCCGCGGCGACGAAAGGCCGCGCTGGAACCCGCCAGGAGGAGCTGACATGAAGCTGGTGACCTACGACGATGGTCGCGTTGGGGAAGTGATCGACGGCCAGGTGTGGGAACTCGACGTTCCCACGATGCGCCGCTACTTCGAGCTCGGCGGCGAGGTGCAGCGGACCGGTCGTTCGAGTCCGCTCGATGGCGTCACGCTCCGGGCGCCGATCGTGCCAAAGAAGTTCTTCCACACGGCCGGCAACTTCCGCGAGCACCATGAGGAGTCAAAGAACGTCAACTGGTCGCACCCGGTGTTGCCCTGGATCGTGTTCTTCCAGAACATCGACGCGATCATCGGCCCCGAGGACGCGATCATCTACCCCGAGGCGCTGACCTCGGAGCTCGACTACGAGCTCGAGCTCGCGGTGGTGATCGGCAAGGCGGGCAAGTTCTTCTCGCCCGAGGAAGCGGCCGACTACATCGCCGGCTACCTGATCTTCAACGACATCACCGCCCGCGACATCCAGCGCGAGGAGATGAAGTCGGGCGTGTTCTGCCTGTCGAAGAGCATCGACACGTTCTGCCCGATCGGCCCGTGGATCGTCACCCCCGACGAGATCCCGGATCCGAGCGCCCTGTCGATGGAGCTCCGGGTAAACGGCGAGCGCCGCCAGAGCTCGAACATGAGCAAGATGTCGGTGACCGTGCCCGAGATCATCAGCCACTACTCGGCGATGGGCTACAGCGCGGGCGACATCATCTCCACCGGCACCGTCGCGGGCGTCGCCGGCTTCAGCGACGACGCGGCGTCGTTGTACCTTAAGCCGGGCGACGTGGTCGAGGCCGAGATCGAGGGCGTCGGTGTGCTCCGCAACCGGGTGATCTCGTGGGCGGAAGGGCACCCGGAACTGGTGTCGGAGGTGGCGACCGCGCAGTAGCGCGATGCCGGTATTGGAGATTGCCGCCGGCCGTCTCGAGGGTCGGCGCGCCGACGACGCGGTCGCGTTCGAGGGAATCCCGTACGGGACGGCGCCGCGCTTCGCCCCGCCGGGCCCGGTCGAGGGCTGGGCGGGCATCCGGGATGCCACACGTCCCGGGCCGGCCGCGCCGCAGCCCCGACGGGCGGCGGCCGTGTTCACGCACGGCGAGCTCCCGGCCACGGACGAGCAGTGCCTGAACCTGAACGTGTTCTCGCCGCCGCTCGACGGCCGCAGGCCGGTGTTCGTCTGGCTCCACGGTGGCGGCTTCGCGATCGGCCACGCCGGGGCCAGCCTGTACGCGGGCAACCGGCTGGCTTCGGCGATCGACGCGGTGATCGTGACCGTGAACTACCGGCTCGGGAGCCTCGGCTGGGTCGGGCACCCCGACCTGGGCGCCGATCCGGGCGCGCCGGCGGCGAACTGGGGACTGCTCGACCAGATCGCCGCGTTGCGCTGGGTGCGGGACAACATCGCGGCGTTCGGCGGCGACCCGGGCAATGTCACGCTGGCCGGCCAGTCGGCGGGTGCACTGTCGGCGATGGACCTGCTCGTGGCCCCGAGAGCGGCCGGCCTGTTCCAGCGCGTCGTGCTCCAGTCTCCGCCGCTCGGCGATGTCGCCCAGCCGCCGGCGGTCGCCAAGGCATGGGCCGAGGCTTTGAGCGGTGCGGCAGGGGGGACGGGCGCGTTCGACGTGGCCCGCCTGCGCTTACTCGACGCCAATGAGGTTGTCGATCTTCACGAACAGCTGTTGGAGCAACCGGAGTGGCGCGGGACCCGGGGTGGAGCGCTCCCCACGGTCGACCCGGGGAGCCTTCCGGCATCACCTGTCGACGAGCCTGACGCGAGTCCCGACGTCGATGTGCTGATCGGGCACACGGCTGATGAGGGCACGTTCTTCTTTGCCTCGCCGTGGCGGCCGCCGCCCCCGCCCGAGCTCGTTGCCGACATCGTCGCTCACCTCTGTCCCGGCGAGGACGCGCACGCGGTGCTCGATCGCTACCACGGAGACCTGGTCGCAATTGCCACCGAAGCGATGGTTGCCGGGCCGGTCGCTCGGTGGGCCGAGGCTCGGGCGGAGGCCGTCGGTGGCCGCAGCGCCGTGTATCGCTATCGCGTCGACTTTCCGGGCGCGGGTGAGCAGCTCCGTGCCACCCACACCGTCGAGGTGCCGCTCCTGTTCGGCACCTGGACGGACGGTGGCCCCGGCGAGCGGCTCGGCGGCCAGGCCGACAACGCCGGCGCGGTGTCGGGTGAGCTCACCGCGGCATGGGGACGGTTCGTCCACGGCGAGTCCCCTGGCTGGGCGCGCGAGGGCGTTAACGAAAGCCCTACAAACTCGGACGGCCTAACACTGGACACAAGGAGCGAAACTGTGTACAGTTTCCCGCGATGGGCGCAGGTGAGCGCCTTCGAGGGAGAGACTTGAGCACAGCAAACCCACAACGATCGCTGCTCGACGTCCGCGGCCTGCGCGTGGCCTATGGCGGCGTCGTCGCTGTCTCCGACGTCGACGTCCAGGTTGCCGAGGGAACCGTGTTCGGCCTGATCGGGCCGAACGGCGCCGGTAAGACGTCGATGGTCGACGCGCTGACCGGATACACCAAGGCGGCCGCCGGCTCTGTCGTGTTCGACGGGCGCGACATCAGCCGCCTGCGTCCCTACCGGCGCGCCCGCTTCGGACTCGCGCGGACGTTCCAGTCGGTCGAGCTGTTCGACGACCTCACCGTCGACGAGAACCTGCTCGTGGCCAGCGAGCACGTCACCGTCGGCACGGCGCTCCGAGACCTGTTCCTCCCACACCGTCCGCCTGACCGGACCGGCGTCGACTGGGCGATCGGGGTGTGTGGCCTCGAGGACATTGTCGACCGCTACCCGTCGGAGATTTCGCTGGGCAAGCGCAAGCTCGTCGGCGTTGGCCGGGCGCTCGCGCGCCAGCCGCGCCTTGTCCTCCTCGACGAGCCCGCCGCCGGCCTCGACACCGATGAAAGCACCGAGCTCGGCCGTCGCCTGCGCACGCTGCCCGAGGCGCACGGCGTCACGGTGTTCTTGATCGACCACGACATGGGGCTCGTGCTGAGCGTGTGCGACCACCTCATGGTCCTCGACTTCGGACGACAGATCGCGGCCGGGTCACCGGCGGAGATTCGTGAGGACCCGCGCGTGATCGAGGCCTACCTGGGAGCGCACCATGCCGCCGCAGCCCACTAGCTCGGACACTTCCGGCTACGCCCTCGTCCTGGACGGGCTGTGCGCGGGTTACCAGCAGATCCCGGTCGTCCGCGACCTCAAACTCGAGGTACACCCCGGCGAGGTCGTGGCCCTGCTCGGCCCGAACGGCGCCGGCAAGACGACCACGCTCGAGACGATCGCCGGCCTCAACCGGCCGATCTCGGGCCAGGTGAAAATGTCGGGTGAGGACGTGGGCGGAGTGCCGGCGCACGTCCTCGCCCGCCGGGGGCTCGCGCTCGTACCCGAGGGACGCGCGCTGTTCCCGGGACTGACCGTTCGCGAGCACCTGCGGCTCGCGGGCGGGAGGGGAGGCAGCCGCGAGGACGAGCTGCTCCAGATGCTCCCTGAGCTCCAGAAGTGCCTGCACCGCAAGGCGGGCCTGCTGTCGGGTGGGGAGCAGCAGATGCTCGCGATCGGCCGGGCGCTCGTAACGCAGCCGCGGCTGTTGCTGGTCGATGAGATGAGCCTTGGCCTGGCTCCGGTAATCGTCGAGCGGCTACTGCCGATCCTGCGCCGGGTGGCCGACGAGCGCGGCACGAGCGTGCTGTTCGTGGAGCAGCACGTCGCGCTCGCACTCGAGATCTCGGATCGCGCCTATGTCCTGTCACACGGTCGGATCGCGCTCGACGGCGCCGCCGCCCAACTCCGCGAGCGGCGCGAGCTGCTCGCCTCCAGTTATCTCGGGGAGGCGGCTGCCGCGTGATCGGTCCGTCCCCTGGCAACACAACCACGAGGAGAAATCGATGAAACGTTCCAGATGGCTCGGCACGGCGGCCGCGGTGGTCGCCTCTGGGCTCCTGGCCGCCGGCTGCGGATCGAGCAGCTCGAGCAGTACTACGAGTAGCAGCGGTGGCTCGTCTGGCGCCGCCGCGAGTTCCACTTCGGCGACCACGGGGACCGCGAGCTCGTCCGCGTTCGGCACCCCCAAGAAGGCAACCGGCAGCCCGTACGTGTTCGGGATGATCAACGATGAGACGGGTGCCGTGACCTTCCCCGAGGCGCGCCAGGGCGCGATCGCCGCGATGGAGTACGTCAACAACTACCTCGGCGGCATCAACGGCCATCCGATCGTGATCGACAACTGCATCGGCGACGGCACGCCGGCCGGCGCGGGGCGCTGCGCCACCGAGCTTGTGGCCAAGCATCCGCTCGCGATCCTCGGCGCCGCCGACGTCGGCGCGCCCGCCTCTATCCCGATCTACGCGCACGCCAACCTCGCCTACATCGGCGGGATCCCGTTCACCCCGGTGCCGTTCGTCGCGCCGAACTCGATCCAGTTCTGGTCGGTGAGCGTCGGCGACAACGCAGCCGCGGCCGTGTACGCCGGCAAGACGCTCGCGGCCAAGAGCGTCGCGCTCATGTACTTCTCGAACCCCCAGGGCGAGTCGATCATTCCCCAGATCGTGCCGGTGTTCAAGGCGGCGGGCGTGAGCACGGTCAAGCTGATTCCGCTGTCGCCGACCTCGCCCGACCCCAGCCCGCAGGCCGCGCTGATCGAGTCGAGCGGCGCCGACCTGGCGTACATCGACGTGCCGAACGGTTGCGGCAACGTGCTCAAGTCGCTCAAGAGCGTCGCCTACACGGGCAAGCTGATGGGCATCGACCCGTGCGGCGCGCCGCCGGTGATCTCGGCCGCGTCCGGCGGGGCCGAGGGCATGTACATCGCGTCGCCGTTCATCCTGCCCACCGGAACGAGCCAGCAGGCGCAGTTGTTCCAGGCCGCGATGAAGAAGTGGGCGGCCCCCGGCACGCTGATCGACTCACCGTCGGTGGCCGGGTTCGCGACCGTGATGAACGTACAGGCTGCGCTCAGCAAGGTGTCGGGTGCGCTCAACACCAAGTCGATCGAAGCCGCGTTCAAGACCGGCAGTGATCACCCGAACTTCCTGTCGCACCCCTACACGTGCGACGGGCAGCAGATGACGGGCGCGCCCGCGATCTGCAACGACTACTACCTGATGAACCAGGTCAAGGGCGGCCAGCTCACGCAGCCAAACGCGACCGACTGGACCACCTCGAAGGGTTATTACAAGGGCCAGGGGCTCTGACCGACGTGCTTGGGTCCGCTCGCCGCGTGGCGGGCGGGCCCAACGACACGCAGACAGCGAACACGTAAAGGCACATGTCCAGCTACATCCTCTTTCTGATCCTCGGACTCGGATCGGGCGCCACCTACGCGATCCTCGGCCAGGGGCTCGTCCTCAAGTTCCGCAGCGCCGGCGTGGTCGACTTCGCCCACGGCGCGGTGGCGATGTTCATCGCCTACGTGTTCGTCAACCTCCGCAGCTTCGGGCAGCTCGAGCTGCCCGTGGTGATCATCCCGCATCAGATCTCGCTGAACGGCGGGCATGGCATCAACACGACGCTCGCGATCGTCGCCTCGCTCGTATACGCGGGGATCTTCGGGCTGATCCTTCACTACCTCGTCTACCGGCCGCTGAGAGGGGCCTCTCAGCTCACCCGGGTGTGCGCGTCGGTCGGTGTCATGCTCGCCCTCCAGGCGATCGCCGTCCTCAACTACAGCACCGAGCCCGTGGCCACCGGGCCGATCTTCCCGAGCGGACCGCTGTCGATCTCGGGGGTTACGTTCCCGCGGGATCGCGTGTACTTCGCTGCGGTGGTGATCGTGATCTCGGTCGCGCTCGCGCTCATCTACCGGTACACGCGCTTCGGCCTGGCCACCCGCGCCGGCTCCGAGAACGATCGCGGCGCCGCACTCACCGGTATCTCGGCCAACCGCGTTGCCGCGCAGAACTGGGTGATCGCCACCGTCCTGGCGGGCGCCGCCGGCATTCTCATCGTTCCGGTCTCGAGTCTCGACCCGACCTCCTACACGCTGTTCATCGTCCCGGCGTTGGCCGCGGCACTCGTCGGCCGGTTCGAGTCGTTCTGGATCACGGCGCTGGCCGGCCTGTTGATCGGCTGCTTCCAGTCCGAGATCAACAAGCTGATCACGGTGTGGACATGGCTGCCCCAAACGGGGCTATCCGATGCGGTGCCGTTCGTCGTGATCATCGTGGTGATGGCATTCCGCTCGCGCTCGGTGCTGGCCCGGGGCGGAGACGCCACGCAGAAGAACCCGTCGATCGGCCGGCCCTCCTCGCCACTGCGGTCAGCGGGCGGGTGCTTCGTCGCCGGCGTGATCCTGCTCCTGTTGCTCAACAACGTGCTGCGATTCGCGTTCATCTCCTCACTGACGGTGACGTGCGTCGCCCTTTCGGTCGTCGTGCTCACCGGTTACGTCGGCCAGGTATCGCTGGCGCAGATGTCACTCGCGGGCATCGGCGGCTTCATGCTCGGGCACATTTCGCACGGATGGGGTCTCGGCTTCCCGTTCTCGCTGATCTTGGCGGGGCTGTGCGCGGTACCGGTCGGGCTGGTGATCGGGCTGCCGGCGCTGCGCCTGCGCGGTGTCAACCTGGCGGTGGTCACGCTCGGGTTCGCCGCGGCGATGGACGCGCTGATCTTCTCGAGTATGGGCTTCGCCGGGGGCACCGCCGGCCTGCCGATCAAGGCGCCGCATCTGTTCGGCCTCAACCTGGCAATCGACTCGGGCCACTCTACGAACCGCCCGATCTTCGGGATCATGGTGCTCGTCGTAGTGATCCTGATCGGGCTGCTCGTGGCGCGACTCAGACGTGGCCCGGCGGGACGGATGCTCCTGGCGATCCGGTCGAACGAGCGCGCCGCCGGATCGGTCGGGATCAACGTGGCCCAGGGCAAGCTGATGGCGTTCGCGCTCGCGGCGTTCATCGCCGGAATCGGCGGCGCCCTCACCGGCTACGCCCAGGGCGAGCTGACCGCCGACAGCTTCGCGGCCTTCACGTCGATCAGCCTGCTGGCGATCGTGTTCGTCGCCGGCGTCGGGCGCATCTCGGGCGCGGTCGTCGCCGGCGTCATGTTCTCCGCCGCCGGCCTGTTCGTGACGTTCCTCGACATCCATCTGAGCGTCGGCAAGTACCAGGCGATCGTGGCGGGGGTAGCGCTTGTCTTGACCGCGGTCCAGAACCCCGACGGTCTCACCAGCACGACCACGGGCAAGGGGCCGGCGGTGGCGCTGATGAAGTTGCGCGACCGCGTGCTCGGGTTACGCAAGCCCGCAGGCGAGGGCTCCCAGGTCGACACCAACGGCCCGACCACGCCCGCCGCCGAGCAGTCGCCAGACAAGCTCGACGTGCACCATCCGGTTGCCTGACTCGGTTGCCGGGCGTCCTGCTCGGCTCCGCGTCGAGCATCTCGCCGACGCCCTCGGGATCGATGCGCGACGGCCACGGCTCTCGTGGTGGCTGCCGCACGGGGCGCGCCGGCAGTCCGCCTATCGGATCGTTGCCGATAACGGCTGGGACAGCGGCCGGGTAGAAAGCTCGGAAAGCGTGCTCGTCGAGTACGGCGGGCCTGAGTTGCGGTCGGGGGATCGCGTCGCCTGGCAGGTCAAGGTTTGGACGGACCTCGGGGAGAGCGACTGGTCGCGCTCTGGGGTGTTCGAGTTGGGTCTGCTCTCGGCAGGAGACTGGAGCGCTCGCTGGATCGGTCCCGTTGAGGTGGACGGGCTGCCCGCGGGGATGCGCCCGGCAATGCTCGTGCGCGGCGAGTTAGAGCTCCCGGAATCCGCGGTTCTGCGCGGACGGTTGTACGCGACGGCGCACGGCATCTACGAGGTGTTCGTCAACGGCGAGCGCGTCGGCGACGCCGAGCTGACCCCCGGCTACACCGAGTATCGCGCCCGGCTCCAGGTTCAGACCTACGACATCACCGAGCGCCTGGTGCCGGGTCGGAACGCCCTCGGCGCGGTCGTCTCGGACGGCTGGTTCCGGGGTCAGGTCGGGCTGCCCCGGGCACACGACCAGTGGGGATCGGAGCTCGGTTTTCTGGCCCAGGTGTGCGCGACGTTCGACAGTGGCGCGACGGCAGTCGCCGGCACGGGAGCCGAGTGGCGGAGCACGCGGTCGGAGATCGAGTCGGCCGACCTGATCGCGGGCCAATCGGTCGACCTCCGACATTACGTCGGCGGGTGGAGCGAGCCCGGGTTCGACGACTCCGGGTGGGATCCGGTGACGGTCGGTGACCACGGATACGACAATCTCGTGGCCTCGCCGGCGCCGCCGGTCCGGGCCGTCGAAGAGCTCGCGCCGGTATCGGTGCTCCGCGTGGGCGGTGGCCACGTGTTCGATGTCGGGCAGAACATCAACGGCTGGGTGCGCCTGCGGAACCTCGGGCCGGAGGGCACGGCGCTGACTTTGACTCATGGCGAGGCGATCGACGCCACCGGGGACGTCACCACTTCGCATCTCGACGTGGACCTTCCGTTCTTGCCCGAGCCGTTGCCGGCCGGACAGGTCGACCGGGTGGTATCTGCGGGGCGGCCGGGGGAGGTGTTCGAACCCCGGCACACGACCCACGGATTTCAATTCGTACGTGTCGAGGGGCATCCAGAGTCGCTCGGCGTCGCCGATCTAACCGGCGTCGTCGTCCACACCGATATGACCCGGACCGGGTGGTTCCGCTGCAGCGACGAGCGCGTCAACCGGCTGCACGAGGCTTGCGTGTGGAGTCTGCGAGGCAATGCCTGCGACATCCCGACCGACTGCCCGACACGCGAGCGCGCCGGCTGGACCGGTGACTGGCAGATCTTCGTGCCGACCGCGGCGTTTCTGTACGACGTAGCCGGCTTCTCGACCAAGTGGCTGCGCGACGTAGCCGTCGAGCAGTGGGGGAACGGGGTGGTCGCCAACCTCGCGCCAAGCCCGCCGACCGAGTCCGAGAGCGGCCCGCTCGCCGGGTTGAACGGCTCCGCCGGCTGGGGCGACGCCGCCGTCATCGTTCCCTGGGAGATCTACCGCGCGTACGGCGACCGCCGGCTGCTCGAGGAGCAGTGGCCGTCGATGGTGGCGTGGCTGTCGTTCGTCGAGCGTTTGGCC
>Ga0335077_10012761_pt1 | contig 10505 bp, 10 predicted proteins | sample Lox_Sample_31_FD_207151 | JGI IMG/M metagenome (GOLD analysis project Ga0335077, IMG submission 207151) | Soil microbial communities from Loxahatchee National Wildlife Refuge, Florida, United States - Lox_Sample_3.1 | ecosystem: Environmental > Terrestrial > Soil > Wetlands | place: USA...
GAGGAGTCCGAAGGCGACCATCGAGAACGCCGTGAGCACGATCGAGACCGCGAGGAACGGCACGCTCGCGGGATCGAACGGGACGTGGTAGATCGTGACGGCGTAGAACAACCCCACGGTCACCGTGCCGAGCGAGACCAGGACGGGGATCATCCCGCGCCCGAAGTAGAGGGCGACCCGGTTCGCAGGAGAAACGAGGAGGTGCTCGATCGTTCCCGCCTGCTTCTCGCTGTCCGTCGTCTGGCAGACGGAGAAGATCGACGAGTAGGTCACCGTCGCGACCGCGTTGCCGACGACGATGTACGCGACCCCCGACGGCCCATCGCCCGCCAGGGCGGCGACGAAGGCGAAGAAGACCATCTGGGTCAACGGAATGACGAAGACGGTCCCGAGGATGAAGTCGAGGCGCATGAAGCCGAGGCTGGTCCGGGGGGCGAAGATCGCGTTCACCCAGAAGGTTCGCCAGAACGAGGGGTGCGCCGCCGACGACATGGATCCGGTATCCTCCCGTTCACCAGTCGCTCAGGTCCCCGACCTCGAGCACGTGGCGTTCGACCCGGCTGAACACCGTCCCGGCGATCGAGAGGTAGACCCCGGTCGTCGCGATCGCCCCCGCGAGGTCCCCCCAGAACCCCCAGCCGAAGCCGACGTAGCCGGGGATCGCGACGTACCGGAGAGCATCGAGCGCCCACGTCGGCGGGAAGAGGAGCGACACCGGGCTCGTCCAGAACGGGAGGAGGACGACGGGGAACATGCAGCCCGTGCCGACGTAGAAGGCGAACTCGCCGATGTTCTGGATGAACCCCGCGTACCGAGTGTAGACGTACGCCGCGGCGAAGACGATCCCGACCGAGGCGAGCGTCCCGATGGTGAAGGCGAACAGCACGAAGAACGCGACCGGGTCGCCGAGCGGGAGCGGCTGGCCGTAGGTGAACGCGATCACCACGAGCACGATGGCGCCTCCCAGGAGGCCCGCGATCGTGTTCCAGATGACGCGTCCCGCGACGACGTAGAGGTACGGCGTCGGGGCCGATAGCGTGGGTTCGAGCGTGCCGAGCTCCCGGTCCTGCCCGGTCGCCCACCCGCTCCCGTAGAGGGTCTGGCCCCACATGCTCATCATCCCCGCCCCGAGGATGGCGTACAGCACGAACGAGGGGCCGGAGCCCGCGAACAGCTCGTACGAGACGAGCGCGAAGATGACCGGGGCGATCATGCTCGGGATGAGCCACTGAGGGTCCGCGAGGAACGACAGGACCGACAGCCGGACCGCCGCCCCGAGCGCCCTCGGCCGGGACGCGCTCTCGAGCGCCATCTAGGCGGCCTCCTCCACGAGGTCCAGGTAGATGTCCTCGAGGACGGTCCGCCGCTCGCGGACGCTGAGCTCCGGATGGCCGGGGAGGACCGCGCGGATCCCGTCCAACGTGAGCTCGCCCGTCCCGACGCGCAGGGTGAGCCGGAGCCTCGGACCGAACTCCTCCGTCACGACGCGGGCGACGCCGACGAGGTGCCGGACCCGATCGATTTCGGCGTCGTCGAACCCGTACCCTTCGACCTCAATGGTCCGATCGCCTCCCACCAGCCGCCGCAGTCCCGCGACCGTGTCGCGCGCGACGATCCGCCCCCGGCTCAGGATGGCGATCCGGTGGCACAGCTCCTCCGCTTCGAACATGTAGTGCGTCGTGAGGAAGATCGAAACCCCGTCGGCGACGAGGCTGCGGACGAGCTTGCGGGTCTCGCGGGCGCTCTTGGGATCCAGCCCGATCGTCGGCTCGTCGAGGAACAGCATCTCTGGCTCGTGGAGGATCCCGCGCGCGATGTGGAGCTTCTGCTTCATACCGCGCGAGAACTCCTCCACGCGGCGATGGGCCGCGTCGGCCAACCCGACCCGCTCCAGCACGACCTCGATGCGCCGGTCCCGGGAGGCGAGGGGGACGCCGTACAGGTCGGCGAAGTACCGGAGGTTCTCCCACGCGCTCACGCGGTTGTAGAGTCCTCGCTCCCCTCCGAGGACGAGCCCGATCCGGGGGCGCAGCTTGATCGCCTCGCGGGCGACATCGAACCCGAGCACCCTCGCTTCGCCGGAGGTGGGCAGCAGGAGCGTCGAGAGGATCTTCGTGAGGGTCGTCTTTCCGGCGCCGTTCGGGCCGAGGAGCCCGAAGATCTCGCCCTGATCGACGGTGAGGTCCACCCCGCGGAGGGCCTCGGTCCGGATCTTCTCGTTGAAGAAGAACCCCTTGCGGGCCTCGAACCGGCGGGTGACCCCCCGGGTCTCCACGACCGGGGCGCTCCGGGGCAGCATCGAAGTCGGGCGGAGCCGGGCTGTCGTACATATAGGGGACCCTCGAGGGAAGCGCTTCGGGGAGAGGAGACGAAACACCCCCCGGACGGGGGGTCCTCCGAGCCGGTTCCGGGCGGTGGCGGCCCTCGGCGCGACGGGGACCGCTCCCTCGGTCCCGAGCCGTTATATCAGAAGCCCGCTCGCGATGTCCCGGGGGCCGCGGTTGACGGGAACCGCCCGTGGACGGGGGGTCATTTCACCGGCGTCCGGCGGCACGTTCCCGGAGGAACGCCTCCCCGAGCTCTACCGCCTCATGCTCGACGTCCGCGTCATGGACGAGCGGTGCCTCACGCTCCAGCGCCAGGGCCGGATCGGGTTCTACGTGCCTCTCCAGGGCCAGGAGGCCGCCCAGATCGGATGTGCCGCCGCTCTGTCGCCCGACGACTGGCTGTTCCCGGCCTACCGGGAGCTCGGGGTGGCGCTGGCCCGAGGGATCCCGACCCAGCTCCTCCTGGACCAGTTCATCGGGAACGCCGGCGACACGCTCAAGGGTCGACAGATGCCGAACCACTACGGGTACCGCCGGTACAAGTTCGTGACCGCCTCGAGCCCTGTCGGGACCCAGATCTCCCACGCCGTCGGGACCGCGATGGCGGCCCAGCGTCGGGGGGAGCCGATCGTCACCGTCGCGTTCTTCGGGGACGGGACGACGAGCTCGAACGATTTCCACGCGGGGCTCAATTTCGGCGGGGTGTTCCGGACGCCGACGATCTTCTTCTGCCAGAACAACCAGTGGGCGATCTCGCTGCCCCGGGCGAAGCAGACCCGGAGCGAGACGCTCGCCGAGAAGGCGACCGCCTACGGGTTCCCGGGCGTCGTCGTTGACGGGACGGACGTCCGCGCCGTGTACCGGGCGGTAGCCGAGGCCCGGGCGAGGGCGCTCGGCGGCGAGGGGCCGACGCTGATCGAGGCCCAGGTCTACCGGCTCGGACCGCACTCCACCTCCGACGACCCGCGACGGTACCGCACCGACGCCGAGCTCGCCGAGTGGAAGGAGAAGGACCCCGTCGCGCGCCTCAAACACGAGCTATTGAGCTCGGGCCGGCTCACCGAGGCCGACGACCGGGCGCTCTGGGAGGCCGCTCGGGCCCGACTCGCAGCCGCGCTCGACGCCGCCGAGAAGACCCCCGCCGTCGACCCGCTCACGCTATTCGACGACGTCTTCGAGGCTCGGACCCCGCAGCTCGAGAACGAGCGCGCGGGATTCGAGGAGCTTCTGAAAGCCGGGGTGCTCCATCCGTGAGCGAGCTCACCCTCGTCCAGGCGGTCAACCACGCGCTCCTCGAGGCGATGCGGTCCGACCCGGACGTCCTCGTCCTCGGCGAGGACGTGGGCCTCAACGGCGGCGTCTTCCGGGCCACCGACGGCCTCATCAAGGAGTTCGGTCCGGATCGCGTGATCGACACCCCCCTCAGCGAGACCGGCATCGTCGGGACGGCGATCGGTATGGCGCTGTACGGCCTCAAGCCGGTCGCCGAGATCCAGTTCCTCGACTTCATCTACCCCGCCTTCGACCAGATTGTGAGCGAGGCAGCGAAGTTCCGGTACCGGTCCGGGGGCCAGTACCCCTGCCCCCTCGTCATCCGGTCGCCGTACGGCGGCGGGGTGAAGGGCGGCCTCTATCACTCCCAAAGTTCGGAAGCGTACTTCGCCCACACGGCGGGCCTCAAGGTCGTCATCCCGTCGACCCCGGCCGATGCGAAGGGCCTCCTCCTGTCGGCGATCCACGACCCCGATCCCGTCATCTTCCTCGAGCCGAAGCGGATCTACCGGTCGGTCACGGGCGAGGTGCCCGACGGGGACGTGCGGCTCCCCCTCGGCGCCGCGCGGACCGTCCGGGAGGGGTCCGCCGTCTCGGTGTTCGCCTACGGGGCGATGGTGCCGGTCGCCGAAGAGGCCGCGAAGGCGGTCGCCGCGGACGGGACCGGCGTCGACCTCATCGACCTCCGGTCGCTGGTCCCGCTCGACGAGGCGGCGGTGATCCGATCGGTCGAGAAGACGGGACGGGCGGTCATCGTCCACGAGGCACCCCGGTTCTGCGGCTTCGGCGCGGAGCTCGCCGCGTTGATCGCCGAACGCGCGCTCTACTCGCTCAAGGCGCCGATCGCCCGCGTCACCGGCTACGACACGCCGTTCCCGTACGCGCTCGAGCACCTGTACCTCCCGACGGCCGAGCGCGTCGCCCACGCGATCCGGTCGACCGTCCGCGCCGGCTGAGGAGCGAGGCGATGGCGTACGAGTTCCGGCTTCCCGATATCGGGGAAGGCGTCGCGGAGGGCGAGATCGTCGAGTGGTTCGTCCACGAGGGGGAGACGGTCCGCGAGGACGCGCCGCTCGTGAGCGTGCTGACGGACAAGGCGAACGTGGAGATCCCGTCCCCGAAGGCGGGCCGCGTCGCGAAGCTCCACGCCCGGGTGGGGGAGAAGGTGAAGGTGGGAGGGCTCCTCGTCACCATCGAGACCGGGGCGGCGGAAACCGCCGCCCCGGCTCCCGCTGCTGCCGTCTCCCGGGGCGCCGCGCCCGCAGCGTCCACGCCCGCCCCGACCCCGGTCCCGGCCCCCGCCTCGGCCCCTGCGACCCGAACGGAACCGGCGGGCGGGCCTTCGCGGTCCGTGCTCGCGAGCCCGAGCGTCCGGCGGCGGGCTTCGGAGCTCGGGATCGATCTTTCGTCCGTCGCCGGGAGCGGTCCCGGCGGTCGCGTGACGGACGCGGACCTGGATTCGGCCGCTCGGGGCCCCTCATCGGCAGCGCCGGGTACGGTACGTCCCGCCCCGCCCCCGACCGCGTCGGCGCCGACGTCGGCGCCCGGCAGCGGTCCGGCGCCTGCGACGGCCGATCGGATCCCGCTCCGCGGCGTCCGTCGGGTCATCGCCGAGCACATGACGGAGTCGGTGCACCGGGCGGCGCACTACACCTACGTGGAGGAGGTCGACGCGTCGGAGCTCGTCCGGCTGCGCGAGCGGATGGCGGTCTCCCTCGAGCGCAAGGGCGTGAAGCTGAGCTACCTCCCGTTCATCGTGAAGGCGGTCATCGCCGGGCTCCGCCAGTATCCGACGATGAACGCCCGGATGGACGACGAAAAGCAGGAGCTCGTGCTCCACCGAGAGTTCGGGATCGGCATCGCGACCGCCGCCCCGGAGGGGCTGATCGTCCCGGTCGTGAAGAACGCGGACGCGAAGAGCCTCGCCGGGATCGCCCGGGAGATCGCCGAGCTGGCGGAGAAGGCGCGGGCCGGGAAGCTCACCCTCGCGGAGCTCTCCGGAGGCACGTTCACGATCACGAGCCTCGGCGCGCTCGGGGGCGTCCTCGCGACGCCGATCCTCAACTACCCCGAGGTCGCGATCCTCGGCGTCCACCGGATCGTCCGGCGGCCGGTGTACCGGCCGGACGGCTCGATCGGCCCGGCCGACCTGCTCAACCTGTCGGTCTCCCTCGACCACCGGGTGCTCGACGGGATCGTGGGCGCCCAGTTCCTCGCGGTCGTGAAGTCGCACCTCGAGGACCCGCACCAGCTGCTCGCCGACCTCGCATGAGCGGCCCCGCGGCGATCCCGCTCCCCTACTCCACCGACGCCCTCGCGGAGACGCTCGGCCCCGAGTGGGCGAAGACGCTGCATCGCGCCTTCGAGTGGATGGTGTTCGCCCGGGCGCTCGATTCGCGCATGCTCGGCCTCCAGCGGCAGGGGCGGATCGGGTTCTACGGGCCCGCGACCGGCCAGGAGGCCGTGAGCGTCGCCGCCGGGCTCGAGACGACGCCCGCCGACTGGATCGTCCCCGGCCTCCGCGAGCAGCTCGTCGCGCTCGTCCGCGGCCATCCGCTCGACCGGTACGTCGACCACCTGTTCGCCAACGACCGCGACCCCGCCCGGGGCCGGCAGATGCCCTGCCACCCGACGGCCCGGGAGGTTCGGTACGTCTCCATGTCGTCCGTCGTCGGCACGCAGATCTCCCACGCCGTCGGGATCGCCTACGGGATCCGCCTGCGCCGGGAGCCCGCCGCGGCGCTCGCGTTCTTCGGGGACGGCGCGACGAGCGCGAACGACTTCCACGCCGGGCTCAACTTCGCGGGCGTCTTCGATCTCCCGGTGCTGTTCTGCCTCACCAACAACCAGTGGGCGATCTCGGTCCCCGTCGAGCGGCAGAGCCGCGTCGCCCGGCTCGCCGACAAGGCGAAGGCGTACGGCCTCCCCTCGTCGCAGGTCGACGGAACCGATGCGGTCGCCTGCCACGCCGCGTTCCGCCTCGCGCTCGCCCGGGTGCGGGACCGCAAGGGCCCCGAGCTCCTCGAGTTCGTCCTGTACCGCATGACGCCCCACTCCAGCTCCGACGATCCGAAGCGGTACCAGCCCGGCGACTGGATGTCCCGGGCGGCGGCGCACGACCCGCTCGCCCGGCTCGAGGGACTCCTCGCGACGCACAAGGTGGTCGCCCCGGACGAGGCCGCCGCGATCCGGACCGCCGCCGACCGGCGCGTGAAGGACGCGATCGAGTCGGCGGAGAAGGTCGCCCCGCCGGACCCCGCGTCGCTCCTCACCGACGTCTTCGCGGCGGCGGCGCCGACCGCGGGCCGGGGGGCCTGAGCGCCGCGATGGCCGGGACCTACGCGCGTACGTGCGACGCCCTCGTCGTCGGCGGGGGGCCGGCCGGCTACGTCGGCGCCATCCGGCTGGGTCAGCTCGGCCGGAAGGTGATCCTCGTCGAACGCCGCGAGCTGGGGGGCGAGTGCCTCAACCGGGGCTGCATCCCGTCGAAAGCCCTCCTCCACGCCGGGGGCCTCTACTACGCGGCCGGCCACGAGGGGCCCGACGTCGGCGTCGTCGCGAAGGAGCTCACGTTCGATCTCGCCGCGACCCAGCGGTGGAAGGCCGGGCTCGTCGCGAAGGAGCGGCAGGGGGTCACCCAGCTGCTCAAGTCCGCCGGCGTCGAGGTGCTCGTGGGGGAGGCCCGGTTCACCGGTCCCCGGTCGGTCTCCCTGGTCGCCCCCGACGGGGGCCAGGAGCGGATCGACTTCGGTTCGGCGTTGATCGCCACCGGGTCGGTCCCCGTCGTCCTCCCCGGCTTCGAGCCGGACGGCCGGACGGTGTTCACCGCGGAGCAGCTCCTCGACGTCCCCGCGGTGCCCCGATCGATCCTCGTCCTCGGCGGGGGCGTGAGCGGCTGCGAGCTCGGGGAGTTCCTCGCCATGGTCGGCACCCGCGTCACGATCGTCGAGCTCCTCCCGCAGCTCCTCCCGGGCCTCGAACCCGACCTCTCCCGGGAGATCACGGGCGCCCTCGTCCGGCTCGGCGTCGAGGTGCGCACCGCGACGAAGGCGCTCAAGCTTGCGCGCTCGGCGGACGGGGTGACCCTCGAGGTGGCGGGGCCGACGGGGACGACCGAGAAGCTCGCCGCCGACGGCCTCTTCCTCACCGTCGGCAAGCGGCCCGCCTCCCGCGACCTCGGGCTCGAGGAGGCCGGCGTCGCCGTCGATCCCAAGACGGGGTTCGTGCCGGTCGACCCCCAGCAGCGGACCAACGTGCCGACGATCTACGCCGCGGGCGACGTCTGCCGGCCCCCGATGCTCGCGCACAAGGCATACCGGGAGGGGACGGTCGCGGCCGAGGCGATCGCCGGCCGTCCGACGCGGTTCGACTTTCAGGCGATCCCGAGCGTGGTCTTCACGACCCCCGAGCTCGCGACCGTCGGGCTCACCGCCGAGATGGCCCGCTCGCAGGGACTCGCCGTCCGCGAGGCGCGGTTCCCGTTCGCGGCGCTCGGGCGGGCGCACGCGGCGCACGCGACGACCGGCTGGCTCAAGATCGTCGCGACGGAGCCCGACGCGCGGCTCGTCGGCGTGCACGCCGCCGGAGCGAGCGTGGGGGAGTTCGTCGCCGAGGCAGGCCTCGCGATCGAGATGGGGGCGACGGTCCGGGACGTGGCGCTCACGATCCATCCCCATCCCACGTTCTCCGAGACGCTCCAGGAGGCGGCGCTCCTCTGGCTCGGCGAACCGATGCACGTCGCGCGGCGGGGGGGCGGTGGCCGACCGGCGTGACTGGGGCCGGCGGGAGTACGGCGCCGCCCTCGCGGAGATGCGGTCGCTCAAGGACCGCCGACGACGCGGGGAGATCCCGGATACGCTCCTCCTCGTCGAGCATCCGCCCGTCTACACCGTCGGGGTGGAAGGCGACGGCGGCGCCGCGCCCCCCGACGACGTGCCGACGTTCCACGTCGAGCGCGGCGGCCGGACCACGTACCACGGCCCGGGGCAGCTCGTCGGGTACCCGATCGTCGATCTCGCCGCCCGCGGCCGGGACGTGCGCCGGTTCGTGGGGGAGCTCGAGGAGATCCTGGTGGAGGCCCTGGCGCCGTTCGGCGTGTCGGCCGGCCGGGTCCCGGGCCGCCGGGGCGTCTGGGTCGACGGCGCCCGCAAGATCGCGAGCGTCGGGATCGCCGTCGAGGGGTGGGTCACGTTCCACGGGTTCGCGCTCAACGTCGACCCGGATCTCGCCGCCTTCGGGCGGATCCGGCCCTGCGGGTTCGACGGCTCCGTCATGACGAGCCTCGCGCGCGAGGTCGGGCGGCCCGTCCCGCTCGGCGAGGTCGTCCCGGGGATCGTGGCCGGCTGGGACCGGCGGTTCTCCGCGGAGCCGGCCGAGCCGTCGCCCGTCCCGGCATGAGCGCCGTCGACGCGCGCCGGACGGTCCTCGTCGTCGGCGGCTTGGGCGGGCTCTTGGGACGCGCCGTGGGCGCCGAGCTCGCCGGCAACTTCGAGGTCCGCTCCCTCCACCGGCGACCCGGTCCGGGCGACGCGGGGGATGGGATCTCCTTCGTGGCCGGCGACGCGGGGACCATCCCGGACTGGGCTCCCCTCCTCGAAGGGGTCGACGCGGTCGTCCTGCTCGCGTGGTACCGTTCCGCCTCCCCCCGCGCGTTCCAGCGGCTCGCGGACGGTATCGAGCGGCTCCTCTCGGCGGCCGGGCGCGCGGGGGTCCGTCGGGTCGTCCACGTGAGCGTGCCGGAGGCGCCCCCAGCGCTCGAACGGACGCTGCCGTACCTCCGGGAGAAGCGCCGGGTCGATCAGGCGGTCGTCGCCTCGGGGATCCCGTACCGCATCCTCCGCCCGAGCGCGGTCTTCGGGCCGGGCGACGTCCTCCTCGGAGTGATGATGCGAACGATCCACCGGTGGGGCCGGCTCCCGATGTTCGGCGACGGCCGTTACCACCTGAGCCCGATCGCCTCCGCGGACGTCGGCCGCGCGATCCGTCTTGGGCTCGACGGCGGTGGGTCGGGGATCGAGGAGGCGGGCGGGCCGGAGCGGTTCGAGTACCGCGAGCTTGCCGAGCGCATGTTCGCCGCGCTCGGTCGGCCGCCCCGGTACCTCCGCCTCTCGCCGCGGGGCGGGCACCGCCTCGCGCGGCTCCTCGAGCTCGCCGGCTCGAGCCTCCTCTACGCGTACGAGGTCGACTGGCTCGTCTCGGACCGGCTCGGGCTACCGCCGCTCCGGGGCCTCGACCGCCCGCTCGCCCCGGTCGACGCGTACCTCCGATCCGTCGCCGAGCGGCTTTGAATCACGGACCAGGAAACGGCGTGACACGGTCCAATTCTCATCTGCATGGGTGCGATTGAGACTGTGTCGTCTCTCCTCGAAAGCTGTCTCAATCCAGTTCGGGGGACGCCACCCCGGTCGCGTCGAATAACCGGGCTTCAAATACAGGGTTATACATCGCTGCGCCGCGCTCGGAGGCCCAGTGGTCGCAGACTCCATCATCGGAATTGCGGTGGTCGTCGTCGTCGTTGCGGTGCTCATCTACCTTTGGCCCAAGATCTTCACGAAGGCGCCGGACGCCGCCCGGGCGATCGGGCGGGCCCGGTCGTACTACGAGCTGGGCCAGCTCGAGGGCCAGCGGGACATCCAGAAGCTCCGGCAAGAGCTGAACGCTTCGGCGAACGACTCGAAGCCCAAGGCGAAGAGCACGGAATGAGCCCGGATGAGGGAGGGCCTCTCCTTCATCACGCGGGAGCTACGACGTCTCCGGACGATCGCGAAGCGCCTCGCGATTGCCTTCCTGCTCACGTTCTTCGCCGTCACCGCGCTTCCGATCACGTGGTCGGGCCTGTTCGTTCCGCCGAGCGCGCTGGGCTGGGTCGGGGACTCCCTCGCGGTCCACACGATCACCTGGCTCGAG
>Ga0335077_10012762_pt1 | contig 10505 bp, 12 predicted proteins | sample Lox_Sample_31_FD_207151 | JGI IMG/M metagenome (GOLD analysis project Ga0335077, IMG submission 207151) | Soil microbial communities from Loxahatchee National Wildlife Refuge, Florida, United States - Lox_Sample_3.1 | ecosystem: Environmental > Terrestrial > Soil > Wetlands | place: USA...
GATCGCAATCGTATCGCTATCCTGAACCGGCGTGGCCTCTTTTTTCAGATAGCGGATGTCTTCGTCGTTCAGGTATACGTTGACAAAGCTGCGCAGCTTGCCCTCATCGCTGTAAAGTTGCCGCCGCAATTCCTGGTACTGCGTCGTGAGCTTGGCCAGGACTTCGCCGACGGTCGCGCCGCCGAGGGTGACCGTGTCGTTCTTGTCCGCGTACTGGCGGAGCGGAGTTGGAATCAAAACTTTCGCCATGCGTGTTTCCTTAGATGAATAACCGGTATGAATGCTTATTCTACCTGTGAATCAGTTCTTCTTTGTCCGCGGCGGTTTGATCCGCGTTGGGAAGCCAACTGTTCGCGTGATCGAACTCGCCCTTTTGGATGGAGAGAACTACAAAAGAGTACCACGGGCACGAATTCTTCAGATCTGTCTCGGAGAAGTACGCGCCGCAGTCGGGGTGAGAGTGATAGATGCCCACCAGGTCCATCTTGCGGCTGCGCGCTTCGCAGTCGGCTTTGAGCAAATCCTCGGGCCGCAATTCGTAGCGCTCGCGCTGCGGTCCGGCCGCCGCATTTTCAAGCGGCATGGCCGCTACCACGCGCTTTTGCCCGTCACCGACGCTGCCCAGCATGGCCCCGCAGCATTCGTTGGGGTAAGTCGCCCGGGCATGCTCAACCATCTGCTGCCAGGGCTGCGCCTCAATTTCAATCATTCCTCGTCCCAAAAATGTTCGCTTAGGTATTTGTCGGCGCTATCACAGAAGATGGTGACGATCACCGCGGTTTGCCCTGCATCGTATAGCTTGCGGCCCAGGTGGAGCGCCGCCACCACATTCGCGCCCGATGAAATCCCCACCAGCAGCCCTTCCTCGCGTGCCAGCCGGCGGACCATACGGTAGGAGTCTTCCGTCTCGAGCCATAAGTTGCCGTCGGCGAGCGTGTCGTCATAAATACCGGGCACGATCGCCGTAGGCATATGCTTCAGCCCTTCAATCCCGTGGAATCCGCTGGCCGGCTGCGCCGAATAGCACTTTACGCCGGGCATGTCTCGCCTCATCCGGCGAGTTACTCCGGTGAACGTTCCGCTGGTTCCGAGACCCGCCACAAAATGGGTGATACGCCCGTCGGTCTGCTCCAGAATCTCTGGGCCCGTTGTCTCGAAATGCGCCTTCCAGTTCGCCGGGTTGTTGTACTGGTCGGGATAATAGTAACGGTCGGGATCCGCTGCGTACATTTCCCGGCACTTGCGAATCGCGCCGTCGGATCCTTCCGCAGGATCGGTCAGCACCACCCAAGCCCCATACGCATTGAGTATCCGCTTCCGCTCCATGGACGCATTGGCCGGCAGGCAGAGAATCACGCGGTACCCCTTCACCGCTGCAATCATGGCGTACGCGATTCCGGTGTTCCCGCTGGTGGAATCGAGTATGATCCGGTCTTGCGTCAGCTTGCCGGTGCGCTCGCCGTCCAGAATCATGTTGAGCGCTGCACGGTCTTTCACACTTCCGCCAGGATTGAAATACTCGGCTTTGGCATAGATCTCAATTCCAGGAAGGTCTGCGGTGATTCGCGCCAGGCGCAGAAGCGGCGTATTTCCGATACGCGACAGGATGTCCGTTCGCTCGACCGCCCTTATAATGGAAGCTGCCTGCGCCATGTCTCTGAATCAAAAGGAATTACTTTTAGCTATTCTACCAGTGCCGTAATCTCTGTCAAGATTAGGATGATTAGAGGTGAATAGGCGACTCATCATTCGTCCAGGCGCCATTGGCGACTTTATCCTCTCCCTGCCCGCGCTGGAGCACCTAAAGGCCGATTATTCAGAGGTTTGGGCAGCTTCCCAGAACCTTCCGCTGGCTCGTTTTGCGGATAGTACTCGATCGATCGCCTCGACCGGCCTCGACATGCTGGAGTTTTCGCCAGATGAGCGGCTGCTCGCGGAACTCCGCAACTTTAATTCGATCGTCTCGTGGTACGGAGCGAATCGGCCGGAATTTCGCGCGGTAGTGGACGGCTTGCCGTTCGAGTTCCTGAGAGCGGTTCCGCCGGACGATTGCGGAATGCATGCGGCGGATTTCTTTGCTGCGCAAGTCGGGTTGCCGGGTCCAGCCGTGCCGCACATCGACTGTCCCCGTCACGACGGCGGATTCGCTGTGATTCATCCGTTTTCGGGGAGCGCAAAAAAATGCTGGCCGCTCGAATGCTACCGGGAACTGGCAAGATGCCTGGACATGCCGGTGCGGTGGAGCGCAGGACCGGAAGAAAAGCTGGCGGACGCCGTCCGCATCGACGATCTCTACGAGCTTGCCGGCTGGCTGGCCACGGCGCGCGTTTATATCGGTAACGATTCGGGCATTACGCATCTGGCGGCCGCGGTGGGAACGCCCGTGGTCGCTCTCTTCGGACCGACAGACCCGCGCATCTGGGCGCCGCGCGGCCGGGACGTCTGTGTGGTCGCCAGGCCGTCAATCGAAGACATCGAGGTGGGGGAAGTTGCCGCCGCGGTTCTGCGGTATGATTCCAAGTTTACCCCATGAAAATCACACGTGTCGAAGCTCTCTACCTCCGCCAGCCGGAGGTGAAACTGCAGTGCGACAGCGGACAGGATGCGCTGATCGTGCGCGTGGAAACAGACGCCGGAATTACCGGAATCGGCGAAGTCGATTCCAATCCCATGGCGGTGAAGGGTACGATCGAGGGTCCGTTCTCGCACACAACCGCGGCAGGTCTCGCGCAGGTCGTGGTGGGCGAAGATCCGTTTGAAACGGAAAAGATCTGGCACAAGATGTACCGCGCCAATATTTACGGCGGGCGTCGCGGCGCGGGACTCCACGCCATGAGCGGCATTGATCTGGCGCTATGGGATATCAAAGGCAAAGCGTTGAAGATGCCAGTGTGGAAGCTGCTCGGCGGCGGATTTCATCAGAAAATGCGCTGTTACGCCAGTTCGCTTTTCGGCGCCACTCCCAAGAAGACCGGTGAGATTGCGCGCCGCTATCGCGACCAGGGCTTCACGGCGGTGAAGTTCGGCTGGGATCCCATGGGTCAGGACGAAAAGACGGACATCGCGCTGGTTCGTGAAGGACGCAAAGGCTTGGGCGACGAGCCCGATCTGCTGATCGACGCGGGCCTGGTCTGGGATTCGAAGACGGCTCTACAACGGGCGCGGGCCTTCTCCGACTACAACATTTTCTGGCTGGAAGAGCCCCTACGCCCCGACGATTACAACGGCTACCGCAAGCTCGCCGAGGCCACGCATGTGCGCATCGCCGCGGGCGAAGAAGAGAGCGAGCGCAAATCGTTCCTGGACCTGATGGACCGCGGGCGCATCGACGTGGTGCAGGTGGATCTGACGCGCTGCGGGGGTTTTACCGAGGCCATGAAGATCGCGGCGCTCGCCTGGGATCGCGGATTGCCCGTCGCCAACCACGGCTTCACCACCTACGTGAACGTGACGGCGGCGCTGCACTGGCTGAACTCCATTCCTAACGCGCTCATCTGCGAGTTTGTCGCCGAAGAGGAGACCAATCTGCGGGAACAGATCACACGCCAGAAGCTGCGGGCGAAGGACGGGTATCTGGCTATTCCGCAGGAGCCGGGGCTGGGTATCGATCTGGATGAAGAGGCGGTCCGCAAATATCGTGTGGCGTAGAGTGCCATGAACCGAAGAACCTTCCTGGCTTCGCTCTCGGCCACACTCGCCCGCGCGGCCGCAAGCGTGCCGGCGAACGCCAACATCAAGTGGGCGCTCAGCCTGGGGTTGTGGCAGCACTTCCGGCCCGTGCCGTTCACCGAGATTCTCAGCGTGATGCGCGACACGGGGTTCATCGGCATCCGCCTGACGGACTTTCCACACTGCTTCGAGGCCTACGGCCTTACGCCCTCGCAGATGCAGAAGGAAGTTTCCAAACGGAAATTGCATGTATGTACGGTTTCGTTCGGGGGCCCTGCGCACGATGCCTCGAAACACGACCAGATCATCGCCGACGCACGGCGTGCCATGACGGTTCTGAAAGGGTTCGGAGCCAGGGACCTGGTGGTATTCTCGCCGTCCCGTCTTCCGCCGGGCGCCAACATCGTGCAAGTGTTCGACAACATGGCCGACTGCTACGCCCGTCTCGGGCAACTGGCGGGTGAACTGGGCTTCCGCGTGGGGTTGCACAACCATCTGGGGCAGATTGTAGAAAAAAAGGATGAGATCGATCTCATCCTGGCGAAAGTCAGTCCAAAGCTGTTGTATCTGGCGCCCGACACCGCGCACCTTCACCTGGCAGGAGTCGACGTCGTGGCTACGTTCGAAAAATACAAGAAGCGGATTGTCTTCGCGGACTACAAAGACGCTAAATGGACCACGCCCGATGCCGACGTCGTGCTAGATAACGGCAAGGTGCATCCTAAGGCATCCGACGAGGCGAAGTTCTTCTCCAGCATCTACGATCTGGGCGACGGCGAGATCGACTTCCCAGGCTGCCACCGCGTTTTGAAGTCGGTCAACTACCAGGGCTGGCTCTGCGTCGATCTCGACACCGCCCGAAAGGGTACACGCGCGAGCTACGAGCGCTGCGGCGCCTATATCGTGAAGAAGCTCGAACCGATTTATCAGTAGGCCCGAGCTGATTTCGCGACTAGCGCATGGCCAGTATTATGGTGGTCTCGTCCTGCCGGTTGGCTTTCAGTTTGTATTCGGTGCGTGAAGGCCGGAAATCGATTTTGTGTTCTCTCGTCCAGATCTGCCACAAAAAGTACGTGTCGCCGTACTGATGAAACACGAGCCGGGGCTGCTCCTGGCGGCTGCTGTCCTGCTGCGGGTTCGAACAAATCACCTGAATCGGGTGGCCCTGGGCGTCCAGAAACCGTACCTGCGTCTGCCTGATCTCAATGGAATACCGGCCGGCCTGAATGGTGCGTTCACCGGAAACGAATGCAAACGGAACCTCGCCTTTCAGCATCATGGCCGTGCCTGATTGCGCGCTTGCTGGTACCGCCATCCCAACCAGCAAGCACGACACACCGACTGCCACTAACATCACTTTTTTCATGAGGGAACACTCCTTTTGAGTGCTAGCGGCTGTTTCTACCGAAAACTTTATAGTCGGAAGGGATTACGGTTCGAGTTACTTCCAGTCCGCCACGAAAATGTTGAAGTTGTAGCGGTCCAGGCCGTGCAGATCCGAGCAGAAGACCAGGCTCTTGCCGTCCGGCGAGATCTCGGGGAACGAGGTGAAACCGCCGAAGTCGGTCACCTGTTCCAGGCCGCTGCCGTCCACATTGATGAGGAACAGTTCGAACTTTCGGGTGTCGCAGGCGTTTTTGTTGGAGGAGAACAGAATTTTCTTGCCGTCCGGCGTAAAGGTCGGAGCGAAGCTAGCGCAGCCGAAGTTAGTAATTGTGCGGGCATTCTCGCCGTTGGCATCGGCAACGACCAGTTCCATCTTCATGGGCGCCGTCAGGTTGTTGGCGAGCAGGTTTTTGTACCGGTCCACGGCTTCGGGTGTTGCCGGATAGTTGGCGCGCCAGACGAGCTTTTTTCCATCGCGTGAGAAAACGGCGCCGCCGTCATATCCCAGTTTGGTGGTGATGCGCTTCTTGTGCGTGCCGTCGGTGTGCATCGTCCAGAGATCGAGATCGCCGGATGCCAGCGATGTGTAAACGATCGTGTGGCTCTTCCAGTTCACCGTCGCCTCCGCGTCGTAGCCCGGTTCTTCCGTGAGTTTCTTCAGAATCTTGCCGGTGTCCGTCGCCAGAAAAATGTCATAGCCGGGAAAAACACCCCAAACATAACCCTTGCTGCGGTCGGGTGGCGTAGGGCAGGCGTCTCCGGCCTCGTGCGTCGACGCGTAGATGATTCGGTCGTCATGCAGGAAATAGCCGCAGGTGCAACGGCCCTTGCCGCTCGAGACCATGTGTGGGTCGGAGCCGTCGCGGTTCATGACGAAAATCTGATCGCACTCCAGGGGCTTGAGCGTGGATTGATAAATGAGGCGGTTGCCTCCCGGCGACCAATAGGCCTCGGCGTTCTGCCCGGCAAACGTAAGCTGGCGAATATTCGCCAGGCGTGGGGAAGCAGCCTGGGCCGCGGCGGCGGCCACCAGCAGGCTAATTATGGCCTTCATAGAGATTCTTGCCGGCCACCAGCGCGCGCATCTTGGCATCGGCCACGGTACGCGGCAACATCCAGAAACCGCAATCGGGGTGGACGAAGACGACGCGATCGGGGCCGAGCGTCTTGGCGGCGTGGTCAATGCGTCGCGCGATCAGATCGGGCGCCTCGATGCCGTTATCCTTAATGTCGATTACACCGAGGCCCAGGCCGATGCGCCGGTCCATGTCGCGGAATGCCTGCAACTCGTCATAGCCGCGCCGCGCAAACTCGAGCACCAGGTGATTCACCTGGAGCTGGTTGAAGAACGGAATCAGGTCCCACCAAAAGCCTTTCTGGATGGTCTGGCCGGCGTAGTTGCCGAAGCAAACGTGGAGGGCGCGCTCCCCGTGAATGCCTTCGAGCACGCAGTTGATGGCCTCGGCGGCCCATTCGCGGTCCTCGGGATGGCCGCTGATGTTGGCCTCGTCCAGCTGGATGACCTCCGCATGGACATGTTCCAACTGCCGGCGCAAGACACGAGCGATGGCCATGGCGAGTTGGGCGCGGTCTGAGTAATGGCGATCGGTAAGTACCTTGGCCAACATGTGTGGGCCGGTGCAGGTGAACTTGAGAGGGCGGGAAGTCAAGGCGCGCGTGAATTCATAATCGCGCGGCAGGTTGAGCATTCCCTCGCCGACTTCGCCGGTGACCACGCCGGCGGGATCCGTGCGATATGCCAGGCCCGCATCCGCGTGGAATCTCTCCAGATCGCTCATGGAGAATCTCGTCGCGATGCCGTCCATGCGGGTCACGAAATAGTCGATCATGCCGTTGGTTTCCGGATGGCCGGGATCGAACCGGTTCAGCTCGCCGTCGGCAACTACGTCGATGCCTGCCAGTTCCTGCGTTTTGAGTACCACCATGATGGCGTCCCGCAGCGCGACGCGCGACGAATCGCCTGGCAACCAGTGGGGCACTGGATAGCTCCCCACCACCGTGGTCCGGATAGACATAAGCATCCATTCTATACTGAGGTTTGCGTTTCGCTGGTTTTCTCGTACTATGCTCGACGCTTCAGGCCGCCGAGCCTGCGCGGTTCGCCGGGCATACCATTGCCACCGGACTCAAGGGCGGTTATCAGGTGGTGGTCGCGGATCTGAATCACGACGGCAAGCCCGATCTCATCGCGCTGGCGAGCGGCATGCCAGAGCTGGTCTGGTACGAGAATCCGACCTGGGAGCGCCATGTGATCGCCGGCGGCTTCACGCGCATGATCAATTGCGCGGCCTGGGACACGGACGGCGACGGCATTCCTGAGATCGGGCTGGCCAGCGGCTTCTCCAACGAAGCGAAGAACAGCGCCGGGATCGTTTCGCTGCTGCATTCCGACGGTGATCCGCGCCGTCCATGGAAAGTCACGGAGATTGACCGGCTCGCAACCTCGCACCGTCTGCGTTGGGCCGATATTTTTGGAGATGGCAAGAAGGTGCTGGTGAACGCTCCGCTAACCGGAGCGCGCGCCGAAGCGCCGGACTACCGCGATCACACGCCGCTGGTGTTCTATCGTCCGGGCGACTGGAAACGCGAAATGATCGGCAGCGAGAATGGCGGCGTGGTCCACGGCATCTTCGTCGTGGACTGGGATGGGGACGGGCGCGACCAAATCCTGACCGCGAGCTTCGTGGGAATCGATCTGTACAAGCTGGAAAAAGACGGGCGATGGAGGCGGACCGAGATCGCCGAGGGTGATCCGTCGGCCTGGCCCAAGGGTGGATCGAGCGACGTGGCGGTAGGCCGTTTGGGCGGAAAACGCTACATCGCGGCCATCGAGCCGTGGCACGGGAACCAGGTGGTCTTGTACCGCCAGTCCGCCAAGGAGTGGGAGCGGCGTGTGCTCGATGCCTCCATCGTGGATGGTCACACCATTTGGACGGCCGACCTGAACGGCGACGGCAACGACGAGATCATCGCCGGTTTTCGCGGCGGCGGCCACGGTGTTTTCGTTTATCAGGCGGATGACGCCAACGGCGATCATTGGTCCAAGCATGTGCTGGATGATGGGAGCATGGCCGCGGCGGCCTGCGCCGTGGCGGACTTGAACGGCGACGGCCGTCTGGATATCGCCTGCATCGGCTCAGCCACCGCCAACCTGAAGTGGTACGAAAATCTGCAGCCGCGCTAGAATCAAACATTGCACGAACCTGCGGTTACCGTGGTCATTCCGACGCTTGCGGCGGACCGGCGCCTGAGAGAGTGTCTGGAGGCGCTGGACAAACAGACGCGGCGCGATTTCGAGATCATCGTCGTGGATAACAGCGGCCAGGGGCTGGTGCGCGCCGGGGGAGTGGGCGATGACGTGACCGTCATCGAGCAGGCCCACAACATCGGTTATGGCGCGGGCATCAACCTGGGGTTTCATAAGAGCCGGGCGCCGTTGCTGGCATCGTTAAATGACGACGCGGTTCCACGTCCGCGGTGGATCGAGGCGTTGCTGTTGTCGGCGGAGGCGCATCCGGAAGCCGGCATGTTTGCCTCACAGGTGCGATTTTACGGCGAAGAGCATCTGGACTCGGCCGGAATGCTGATCAGCGGTGATGCCAGCAGCAAGCAACGCGGGCATCTTTTTCCGGTGGCGGAATTCGATCGCGAGGAAGAAGTGCTATTGCCAAGCGCTTCAGCCGCGCTCTACCGGCGTACCATGCTGGAGGAAGTGGGATTGTTCGACGAGGATTTTTTTCTCTACTGTGAAGATACCGATCTGGGGCTGCGGGCGCGCTGGGCGGGATGGAAATGCATCTATGTGCCGGCCGCGGTGGTAGATCATCACTACTCGCACTCGGCGGGGCGCGCCTCGCGTCTCAAGGCGTACTACGTGGAACGCAACCGCCTGTTTGTCGCGCTGAAGAACTTCCCGGCCGGCATGCTGTGCACCGTGCCATTTCGAACCATCGGGCGTTATTGGTGGCACGCGCGCAGCGTGGCGCTGGGCCGCGGGACGGCGGCGCAGTTTCGCAGAGAAGGGAATAGCGGAATCCATCTGGTATGGATTGTAGTTCAGGCGCATGGGGCGTGCCTCAGCCACGCTCGCTCGTTGTGGCGAAAGCGGTTGGACATTCGCCGCCGGGCGAAGCTTTCGGCCGCCGATTTCGGACGGTTGCTGCGGGCGCATTCGATTCGCGCGCGCCGGGTAGCGGAGCTGTAATGACGCCCGATCCTCGAGCGACGCTCATGATCCTCGTGCCGGCCTATAACGAAGAGGGCGCCATCGCGCAGGTGGTGGAAGCGGTAAAGCAGGTAATGCCGGGCACACAGGTTCTGGTGGTGGATGACTGTTCCACGGATGGAACCGTGTTGCGGGCGCACGCGGCCGGCGCCCGAGTGCTCCCTCTGCCGCACCATCTGGGGCTTGGCGGCTGCGTGCAGGCAGGGTACAAGCTGGCCTTCGAGCTGGGGTATCAATATGTGATTCGCGTGGACGGCGACGGGCAGCACGACGCGCGCGATATCCCCAAAGTGTTCCAGACTCTGTGCGAGTCCGGTTGCGAGATGGTCATCGGCTCGCGTTATGTCAACGGCGCGCGGGGCGGCACGAGTTTGCTGCGCGCCGCCGGCATTCGATTCTTCCGGCTGGTGTTGCGCCCCATTCTAGGCAGGCCGGTGCGCGATCCGACATCCGGATTCGTCGGTGTGAACCGGAGCGCGCTCGAAGTGTTCAGCCGCAGTTTTCCGCTGGAGTATCCCGAGATCGAGGCGCTGGTGGTGTTGCAACGGCGCAGGTTCCGCTTCATGGAAGTGCCCTGCCGCACGCTGCCGCGCCGCACGGGGCGCTCGACGATTACGCCCGTGAAATCCATCTACTATATTGTTCATGTGCTGCTCGGCGTGTTTGTGAATGTCCTGAAATACGAGCGCCGGATTCCCAAGGAATCCCGGAGGTCATGAAAATTGGACCGCCTCCTGAATGTAATGACAGGTATGAGCGCGCTGCTGATCGCGCTGGTGCTGTTCTCGGTGCGGCGTGCGCGCATTCGCGTGGAATACTCCGTCGCGTGGCTGGTCGGCGCGCTGGCTCTGCTGTTGTTGTCGCGCTCCCGGCGATTGTTGCATTCCGCGGCGGATCTGATGGGCGTGACCGATCCGCCCATCGCCCTGCTCTGCATCGTGGGCTGCGTATTTCTGATTATTTTTTACCGATTCTCGCTCATCATTTCCCAATTGAAGGACGACAATATCGCTCTGGCGCAACGCGTCGCCATTCTCGAATACCACATTCAGTCTGTGAAAGACCAGGCAGCCGGTTCTTGATTCACGAATGAAAGCCAGTAAAGAACCATCCAGAAAGAGCGGCCGCGCGGCTGCCAGGCCGGCGGTGGCCGCAGTCGAGAAGCGCCGAGCGGCGCTTTGGCCCTACGGCCTGGGTTTCGCCA
>Ga0335077_10012763_pt1 | contig 10504 bp, 12 predicted proteins | sample Lox_Sample_31_FD_207151 | JGI IMG/M metagenome (GOLD analysis project Ga0335077, IMG submission 207151) | Soil microbial communities from Loxahatchee National Wildlife Refuge, Florida, United States - Lox_Sample_3.1 | ecosystem: Environmental > Terrestrial > Soil > Wetlands | place: USA...
TCGATGAGGCCCGGGCAGACCGCGTTCACCCGGATGCCCTGCCGCCCCCACTCCAGCGCCGTCGAGCGGGTGAGCCCCACCAGCGCGTGCTTGCTCGCGACGTAGGTGGAGAGCTTCCGCGCGCCGACCAGGCCGTAGACCGAGGAGGTGTTCACGATGCAGCCCCCGCCGCCGGAGAGCATGGCGGGAATCTCGGCGCGCATCGAGAGCCAGACGCCCTTCAGGTTCACGCCCAGGGTCCGGTCCCAGTCCTCTTCGCTCACCTCGGTGAGGGCGGCGCGCGGCCCCTCCACGCCGGCGTTGTTGTGCGCCGCGTCGAGCCGTCCGAAGGCTCCCAGCGTCCGGCGCAGCAGTTCGGCGACGTCGGCCGAGCGCGACACGTCCGTCTTCACGAAGAGGGCCTCGCCGCCTCGCGCCCGGAGCGCCTTCGCCGTCTCCTCGCCCCGGGCATCGACGTCGGCCACCACCACCCGCGCGCCCTCGCGGGCGAAGGCGAGCGCGGTGGCCCGCCCGATGCCCACCGCGCCGCCGGTGACCAGCGCAACCTTGCCCTCCAGCGCCCCGCTCACGCCGCGGGCCTCCGCTCGAGCCGCATCGGGAGGCCGTGCCGCGGGCGGAGGGTGACGTAGGGCTCCGGCTCCACCGGGTGGCCGGGGACGCTGCGCAGGCGGAACTGCCGGGCGACGGTGGCCAGCACCAGCACTCCCTCCACGAAGGCGAAGCTCTCGCCGATGCACTTCCGGCCGCCGCCTCCGAAGGGGAAATAGCAGATCTTCGGGCGTCGCCCCTCTGCCTCGGGGAGCCAGCGGTCGGGGTCGAACCGCTCCGGCTCGGGAAACCAGCGGGGGTCGCGGTGGGTGAGGTACTGCGAGAGGTGGATGTACGCGCCGGCCGGCACCCGGTACTCGCCGAGCGGGAAGTCCTCCACCGGGCGGCGCACCATCAGCCAGACCGGTGGGTAGAGGCGCATCGACTCGAGGAGCACCCGGCCGGTGAAGGGGAGCCGCTCCGCCGCGCCGGCCTCCACCTCGGAGCCCAGCCCGTCCACCTCGGCGTGGAGACGCCGCTCCACCTCGGGGTTCGTCGCGAGCAGGTGGAAGGTCCAGGCCAGGCAGTTGCCGATCGTCTCGTGCCCGGCGGCGAGCATGGTGAGCGTCTCGTCGCGGACCACCGTGTCGCCCGCTCCGGCCTCGAGGAGCATCGAGAGGAGGTCCGGGTGCTCGTCGGCGCCCGCGCGGCGCTCGGAGATGGCGCCGGCGATGAAGGCGTCCAGACGCTGCACCGCGCGCTCCTGCGCGTGGGCCGGTCCGAACGGCAGGCCGGTCAGGGCGCGCTCGGCGATGCCCCAGCGGCGCTTCCGGGTGGTGTCCACCAGCGGCGCCAGCAGCTCGAGGAGGTCGGTGGCGCCGTGGTCCAGCTCGCGGTCGAACACCACCTTCACGACGATCTCCAGGGTGAGGGCGAGCATCGCCTCGGCGACGTCCAGCTCCTCCCCGTCCCTCCACCCCGCACAGGTGCCCCGGGCCCGGAGGCCGATCTCCTTCGCGAATCCGGCCACACGGGCCTGGTGGAAGAAGGGCTGGATCATCCGCCGCTGCGCGCGGTGGTGCGCCCCCTGGCTGGAGAGGAGCCCGTCGCCCAGCACCCGCTTCATCGTCCGGGGGAAGGAACGGAGCAGCTGCTCCTCGGGGGCGAGGAGCACCTCGCGGATGAGCTCGGGGCGGTTGACCAGGTAGTCGTGGCGGCCGCCCAGCTGGAGGTGGACGAGGTCACCGTACGTCCTCGCCGCGTCGACGAGGAACGTCAGCGGGTCCCGGCGGATGGCGAAGGAGGCGAGCAGTGGGAGGAGCGAGCGGGGGCCGGGCGGATAGGCCCGGGCGCTCACCGGTCCCTGCGCTCGCCCCGGCGCGGACGGCCGTCACGTGGAGACATGGTGCCCCCTCCTCGTGGCTCAATGACGCTCCGGAGCGACGCGGTTCTCAAGGGCCGTTCGCGGGTCCGGCTCCCCTCCCCCCCCGGGTTCGATGGGAGCAGAATTCCGCTCAGCTTCCGTTCTCACCGGCCAGGTAGCTGAGGATGACCTCGTCGAGGCTCTTCTCGCTGATGAGGTCCTCGCCGAACAGCGTCTGCGCACCCACCTCGTTGAGCTGCGGCGGGCTGGAGAGGGCACGCGCCGCCTCGACCTCCGGCGGGACCGAGCCGCGCGGGGGGGCCTTCGCATCGGAGGGCGCGAGCTGTCCCGGCTGGTAGGCCCGCGCCGTGGAGTCGAGGTTGTCGTAGACGCCGCTCACCACGTTCCGCAGCATCTGCTTGTGCTGGTCCTCCATCAGCTGGCGGACCAGCTCCTGGAGATTCTCGGCGGCGAGCAGCTCGGCGTAGGAGGTCTTCTTGCTGGCGAGGATGTTCCCGCCCACGAAGAGGTGGGTGATGATGTTGGGGTTGTTCACCCCCGAGTCCTCGGTCTGCACGTGGAAGACCCGACCGGCGTGCGAGATGTTGTGGTTGAAGCCGTTGACGGCCCGATCGAAGGGTTTCGCCATCGCCTGAGGGAAGCTCGACGGTAGCAGCCGCCCGTCGCGCGGCGCAATTCACGTTCCGGGAGCCGGTGGGCCGTCCACCCACGTCGCGACGTCCTCGGGAAGGTTCAGGCTCAGCACCGCCCGGGTGTCCCCGGTGGTCTCGCGGAGCACCGACTCGGGCAGCGTGACGCCCCGGAGCTCGTCCCAGAGCGCGCGGAAGGAGCGGCCGCCGCCGGAGAGCGCGGAGGCCCAGCGCGGGGCGAGGGCGCTGCGGTAGAGCGCGGCCAGGGGCTCGAGGCGGCCGGAGACCGTGTAGGCCACCGCGTCGACCTCCTCGGCGCGTGCCTCGAGCAGCGGGGCCACCGCGCGACCGTCCAGGAAGGGCATGTCACCCCCGACCGCGAGCACCCACGGGGTGTGCGCCTCGGCGAGCGCCGCCTGCACCCCGCCCGGGGCTCCGCGCCCGGCGACCCGGTCCTCCACCCGCCGCATCCCCGCGCCGGGAAGGCGCGCGTCGGCCGAGACGAGCAGCACCTCGTCGGCGAGCGTGCGGAGCGCCTGCAGCCGCTCGAGCACGGTGCGGCCCCGGACCCGGAGCAGCGGCTTGCACTGTCCGCCGAGCCGCGTGGCGCCGCCGCCGGCGACGATGGCCAGGGTGACGCCGAACGACAGCGGGCGGGCGAGCACCTCGTCGGTCTGGACGTCGCTGCCCAGCCGGAAGGGCTGCGTCCCCACCGGGCGGAAGCCGTGCTTGGCGTAGAAGGCCCGGGCCCGGTGGTTCCGCTCCCACACCGCGAGCCAGATGCGCCCGGCACCGAGCGCCCGCGCCCGACCCAGCGCCGCGGCCATGAGGGTGACCGCGGCCTCGCCGCCCTGGTGGCGGCCGTCGACGTAGAAGCGGCGGACCTCCACCTCCGTCCCGCCCGGCGCACCGAGGAGCAACGCCCAGCCGGCCGGCGTTCCGCCGTGCTCGAGCACGAGGACGTGAGCCCCCGGGTCCGCGAGGAGGCGGACCAGCGCCGGCTCCGTGAAGTGCTCTGCCAGGTAGGCCCGGGTGTCCTCGGGACGGTTGTGGGCCGCGAACGCGTCGTGGAAGAGGCGGCCGCCGAGTTCGGCCAGCATCGCGGCGTCCACGCGCCGTGCGGCCCGGACCTCCAGCGCTACCTCCGCAGCTCGACGCCCGAGGCGACGATGTTCACCTCGCGGCCGGCGCCGGCAGCCGCCGAGGCGCCCTCGGAGCGAAGATGCTCGGCCTGCTCGGCGGAGAGCTGCGTCACCCGCAGCGTCCCCTGCACCCGTGCGCGGGCCCCCTCCGAGTCGGTGGGAACGAAGAAGCCGTGGTCCTTGAACGTCACCCGCACGCCCGCGCCGCCCTCGGCCGGCACGAGCTCCATCCAGCACCCCATCCGAGTACAGGCCCGGCGGACCACCCCTTCCACCAGCACCGCGCGTCCATCCTCGGGGTGGGCGAGCACGCTCGAGAGCTTGACCGGCGCCCGGCCGGTCGGAAGGGGCTCGCCGCGGACGAGCACCGTGCCCGCTGCCAGCGTGGAGGGCTGCCGCGACGCCGCCGCCTCACCGGCGCAGGGCTCGGCGCCCTCGTGCGCGCCGGCGGCCAGCGTCACACCGAGGAGGGTGGCGAACACACATCGGATCATGAGGTCCAGCATGCCCCGGAGACGCCGACCGTTCCACGGGCTTGCCCTTCGAATTTGCTCCGGCCGGGCCTCGTCCACAACTTGCATCCCGAGGAGGAGCGGATGAAGTCCAGTGCACAGCTCGCGCGACGGTTTGCCCTCTACGGGTGCGCTGGCTGGGTGCTCGAGGTGCTCTTCACCGGCACCAAGGCCGCGCTTTCACGGGACTCGAAGGCCCCCGCGCGTACCTACCTGTGGATGCATCCCATCTACGGCGCGGCAGGCCTGGTGCTCGAGGCCGTGCACCGGAAGCTGGGGCGACGGTCCCGGCTGACCCGGGCTGCCGCTTCCCTCGGGGTCATCTATGCCACCGAGTACGCCTCCGGCGCCGCGCTGCGCGCCGTGCTCGGCGACTGCCCCTGGCGCTACCGGGACGGAGTGCACCTCCACGGGCTGGTGCGGCTCGACTACGCCCCGCTCTGGTTCGGCGCCGCGCTGGGATTCGAGTGGATGCGCGACGCGCTGCAACCTCCAACGGCTCGCGCCTCCGGGACACCGGGGATAGCGTGCCCCACATGCGGGACCGAGGAACCGTCCAGCGAGCGTATCGCCGCGTGACCCCCGGCACGCCCGCCCCCTCGCGGGCGGACGTCGTGGCGGTCGAGGAACCCCTGGAGATCCGCCTCGCCGGCGACACCCTGGCGATCACCATGCGCACCCCCGGAGCGGACCACGCGCTGGCCGCGGGCTTCCTCCTCTCCGAGGGCATCATCCGCTCGATGGACGACCTGGGCACGCTGAGCCATTGCGGCCGCACCGATCAGGACGGGTACGGCAACGCGCTGGACGTGCTTCCCGCTCCGGGCGTGCAGCTGGTCTGGGAACGGGTCACCGCCAGCCGGCGCGGAACGCTGACCTCGGCGGCGTGCGGGGTGTGCGGGAGGGAGCAGATCGACGATCTCCTCGCCCGCGTCGAGCCGCTCGGCGAGGCGCCAGTGGTGGACGCGGCGCTGGTGGCCTCGGCTCCGGATCGCTTGCGTGCCGCGCAGAAGGCCTTCGACCGGACCGGGGGGACCCACGCGGCGATGATCCTCGCCGCCGACGGGACGACGCTCGCCGTCCACGAGGACGTGGGCCGGCACAACGCGGTCGACAAGGTGGTGGGAGCGCTCCTGCTCGAGGGCCGCATCGGTCCCTGTCGCTCGCCCGCGCCCGGACCCGCGCCGGCGCTCCTGGTGGTGAGCGGGCGCAGCAGCTTCGAGATGGTCCAGAAGGCGGCGATGGCCCGGATTCCGGTCCTGGCCTCGGTGGGCGCGGCCAGCAGTCTCGCAGTGGACCTCGCCGATCGCGCGGGAGTCGCCCTGGCCACATTCGTCCGGGGTGGAAGCTTCAACCTCTACACACACTTCGGGCGCATCAGAGGGGCCGCGTCGACCGTAGAGAGAGCAGACCGACGTGGGCCCCTCCTGTAAGGTTTCCGACATCCGGGCGTCACGGCCGCTCCAGAGAAGAGGAGTCCCGATGTCGCAGGGCGAGCAGAAGCCGAGCAAGGCCCTCCGTGCTCTCGACTGGGCGAGCCTCGTCTCCTACTTCGCCCTGGCCTGCTGGTTGACGGTCCGGCTGGTGCCCCACGTCCCGCTTCGTCCGTGGCTGGTGCTGACCGCCGCGCTCCTCGCCTACCTGGCCGCGGACCTGGTCTCCGGGCTGGTCCACTGGGCGGCGGACACCTGGGGGTCGGTGGACCTGCCCATCGTCGGCCCGGCGGTGCTCCGCCCGTTCCGCGAGCACCACCGCGACCAGCTGGCCATCACCCGGCACGACTTCGTCGAGACCAACGGGAACAACTGCCTCGTCAGCCTCCCCGTCCTGGGCCTGGCCATCTGGCTCGTCCCGGAGCCCGGCGCGGGCGGAAACGTCTTCCTCTCCTCGTTCCTCGGCGCGCTCGTGTTCTGGGTGCTGCTCACCAACCAGTTCCACAAGTGGGCGCACCTGCCCGAGCCGCCGCCGGTGCTGGCCTTCCTCCAGCGCTGCCACGTCATCCTTCCGCCGGCCCACCACAAGCTGCACCACACCCGGCCCTTCACCTCGCACTACTGCATCACCACCGGGTGGCTGAACTGGCCCCTGGGCTGGGTGCGGGCCTTCCCCATCCTCGAGTGGTGCATCACGACCTGCACCGGTGCCCTTCCCCGGCGGGACGACCTGGGAACGGCGGCCGCGACGGCGGTGATGGAGGAGACGATGCCGCTCCCGCCGCCGGCCGCGGCCGACCGGCGGGCGACGCACTAGCCGGCCTGGATGTCCACGTGCTCGGCGCGCTCCACGCGCTCGCCGAGGAAGCGCGCGCTGAGCTCGGGCATCCGGTCGGGCAGGTCCGTCACCACCACCCGCAGGCCACCCGCTCCGGGCGGTGCGCGCCCCACCGTGCCCGCCGCGAGGAGCTCCCCCACCTGGTCGGCCGTGGCCTCCGCCGAGTCGACCAGCGACACCGCCGGCCCCAGCTCCTCGGCGAGCACGCCGCGGAGCAGCGGGTAGTGCGTGCAGCCCAGGACCAGGGTGTCGATGCCGGTCTGCCGCATCGGGGCGAGGTAGGCGCGGGCGACCAGCCGCGGCACGTCTCCCTGCACCCAGCCCTCCTCCGCGAGCGGCACGAAGAGCGGGCAGGCCTGGACCTGGATGCGGATGCCCGGGCGCTCGGCGGCCAGCGCCCGCTGGTAGGCGCCCGAGGCGATGGTCCCCGGCGTTCCCACGACGCCGACGTTGCCCGAGCGGCTCACCCGCGCGGCCACCCGGGCACCGGGCTCGATGACCCCCAGCACCGGAATGCCCAGGGTCGCCCGGAGCGCCGGGAGCGCCACCGAGGACGAGGTGTTGCAGGCCACGACGAGGAGCTTGATGTCCTGCCCGGTGAGGAAGGCGGCGTTGCGCAGCGAGTAGCGGGTCACCACCTCGGCGGACTTGGTGCCGTAGGGGACACGGGCCGTGTCGCCCAGGTAGACCATCGACTCGTCCGGAAGGCGCGCCCGGAGCGCGCGAAGGACGGTGAGTCCCCCGACGCCGGAGTCGAAGACGCCAATCGGACGCGGATCCGTGAGTCCCATGCGGGGCACGGGCGTACCACGAACCGTGCCAGCGGCTCACGCGCGGGGGGCTCAGGGGAAGAGCGGGACGAAGACCTGGGTCGCCGGGTCCTGCGCCGAGTAGAAATGCCCGGCCACGATGGTGACCTGCTGGGGCACGTTCACGTCGTCCTGGAAGTAGAGGACGTTCTGCCCGCCGGCGTCGTAGCCCGCGACGAAGGGCAACCAGGTCCCCGGAGGGGCGTTGTCGAGCAGCGCACCCGACGCGCAGGTGTAGCCGTTGAACTGGGTCCCGGTCGTGGGGGTGGTCGGATCGGCGAGGAAGACCGAGACGCTGGCGATTCCGGTGGAGGCGCAGGGGACCGACTGGTTGGGGTTCGCCTGGTAGGTCTGGAGGCTCGCGTAGGCGGCCCAGCTCATGGCCAGCCCTCCGACCTGCCACTGCATCACCGTCGCCTGGGAGGGCGCGCTGCCGGTCACGAAGTGGATGGTCAGCGGATCGGTCTGGGCGTAGGCGGTCTGGCTCTCGGCGGCGTTGTAGGCGACGAGCTGCACGGTGTGGTCGCCCGCGGTCACGTAGGGCGTGATGACCTGGCTCGGGCCGAGGCCGTCGCCGCAGTTGTAGGCGAGGTTCGGGCTGGCCCCGTCGATGAAGATGGCGACCGAGTCCAGCCGCTGGCCGTTTCCGCACTGCGGGGCCTGGCCGGTCGCGGGGGCGAAGGTCCAGGAGAGGTAGGCCACCGCGTTCTGGTTCGAGACCGGCTGGAGCACCACGCTCGCGGTGGTGTCGTCGCGGAGGTCCACGGTCACGGTGCCGCTCCACAGCGGCGTCGGGGGGCTGGGGATGTTTCCGTCCAGCGCGTCCACCGTGACGGTGTAGCTCCCGGGGTAGAACTGATCGAAGAGGACCTGGCCGCTTCCGCAGGGGAAGGTGTCCGGCTGGAGGGTCTCGCCGGCGATGGTGATCCGCACCTGGTCGATGCCCGTCCCGGTGCAGCTGGCGCCCCCGGCGAAGGTCCAGGAGACGGTCAGGGAATGGGTGCTCGACCCGCAGGAGAGGAGGCCGGGGCCGAGCAGGCAGAGCCACAGGGTGAGCCCACGGATGCGCATGTCGGACGTCCTCCGGTGAAGAACGAGCGGCCCGTCGGCCTTTCCGAGGCCCCTCCCGCAGACGCCGCCCGGACCGTAGGTATTCACCTCGAGCGGGCGTGGGGATTGCCGAGGCGTTCCCCAGCGTTGACGGCAGTCGGATCCGCCTGGTAGCGCTTTCATCCGACCCCCCTATGCACACCCTCCCCGTCGCCCTCGGGGCGATCGACTATCTCTCCATCGTCCGATCGAGCTCGCCGGTGGAGCTGGCCGTCCTGGGCCTGCTGGTGGCCGTGTCGGTGGTGTCCTGGGCGCTCATCGCCGTCAAGGCGGTGCAGCTGAACCGGGCCCGCGACCAGTCCATCACCTTCCTGGACACCTTCTGGAAGGGCTCGCGGCTGGACGCCATCTACCAGTCGGCCCGGAACCTTCCGAGCTCTCCCATCTCCCGGGTCTTCTGCGCCGGGTACGAGGAGCTCTCCAAGCTGGCCCAGGGCAAGGAGGGCCACGAGAACGCGATGAGCGAGCGGCTGGGGGGCATCGAGAACGTCGAGCGCGCGCTGAACCGGGCCAGCACCTCGCAGATCACCGAGCTCGAGTCGCGGGTGAGCTTCCTCGGGACCGTCGGAGCGACCGCGCCGTTCGTGGGGCTCTTCGGGACGGTGATGGGCATCCTCTCCGCGTTCAACGACATCGCCGAGAAGGGCAACGCCTCCCTCTCCACGGTGGCCGCCCCGATCGGGAACGCGCTGGTGGCCACCGCCGCGGGCCTCTTCGCCGCCATTCCGGCGGTGGTGGCGTACAATTCGTTCGTCAGCCGCATCAAGGTGTTCGACACCGAGATGGCCAACTTCTCCTCGGACTTCCTGAACATCATCAAGCGGCACTTCTTCAAGTAGGGAGCGAGACAGGGACGGCAGCGATGGCGATGTCCGCCGGCAAGGGCGCCCCCGGGCGCACGACGATGAGCGAGATCAACGTCACGCCCATGGTGGACGTGATGCTGGTGCTGCTCATCATCTTCATGGTGACCGCCCCGCTCATCCAGAAGGGCGTGAAGGTCGACCTGCCCGAGGCCAAGGCCGCGCCGGTCGAGTCCAACGAGAAGAAGCTGGTCCTCTCGGTGGACGCCAAGGCCCGGGTGTTCCTGGGTGACGTGGAGGTCCCCCTCGACGAGCTGGAGGAGAAGCTCAAGGCCAACGCCAAGGCACAGGCCGACAAGGAGATCTTCCTCCACGCCGACAAGACGCTCCCCTACGGGGTGGTGGTGGAGGTGATGGCCGCCGCCCAGCGGGCGGGGATCGCCAACCTCGGGATGATCACCGACCCGGTCTCCTCGGGGCGCAAGAAGGGCACGCCGCCGAGATGACCCAGGTCGCCACCGCTGGACCGGTGTCGTTGCTCGCCCGGCGTCCCGAGGGGCCGCTGGTCAAGTTCCTCTTCTGGTCGGCGCTGGTCCACGCGGTGCTGTTCTCGCTGGCGCTGGTGTGGGCCAAGCTCCACGAGGCACCGCCCATCGACCTGGACCAGAAGCCGATCAAGGCCACGCTGGTCAGGCAGGGCACGCCCCGCGACGAGAAGCTGCTCCCCCGGATCGAGCAGCCGCCGCCGCCCCCGCCGGCCGAGAAGGTGCCGGTGCCGGTGACCACCCCCACCCCGCCCGTTCCGTCGAAGCCGAGGCCGCAGGAGAAGGCTCCCGACTCGCGCCAGAAGCTGATGGGCGCGTTCGACAGGATGAGCAAGACCAAGACTCCGGACACCACCGGCGCCGCGGACGGCGACGTGAACGGGGACTCGGCGGTGGCCGAGGGCGAGGCCTACTACGCGCGGCTGCGCTCGCAGATCAGCCGCTTCTACGATGTCTCGGACACCATCCCCGACAGCGAGCGGATCCGCCTCGTCGCCCAGGTGGCGGTGGTCATCGCGCCCACCGGCCAGCTGGAGCGCTCGCGGCTCGCCAAGTCCAGCGGGAACGACCTCTTCGATTCCGCCGTCATGGCGGCGGTGAAGCATGCCGCCCCGTTCTCGCCTCCACCGACCCACCTCCGGGACGCGCTGCAGAAGTACGGTGTCGTCCTCCAGTTCCGTCCCTGATCTCCCGAGGAGTGAGCTCCCCGATGCGCACGCTGGTCCTCTTCCTGCTGGTCGCCCCCCTGGCCGCGCTGGCGCAGGCGCCGGT
>Ga0335077_10012765_pt1 | contig 10503 bp, 8 predicted proteins | sample Lox_Sample_31_FD_207151 | JGI IMG/M metagenome (GOLD analysis project Ga0335077, IMG submission 207151) | Soil microbial communities from Loxahatchee National Wildlife Refuge, Florida, United States - Lox_Sample_3.1 | ecosystem: Environmental > Terrestrial > Soil > Wetlands | place: USA: Florida...
CCCTTGCCGCTCCAAGTAATCCTTCAAAATTACCGCAGCAGCGACCGCATCCACAGTTACTTTTGCTGAAGCCTTTTTCTTTCTAGTACTGTGGGTCGATTTTTCCTCATGGAGGAGTCTGCCCTGCGTCTCTTCGAGCAATCGCTCCGCTTCCCAACTGGTTAGCCGTTCGTCGACCATCTCTACTGGCACGCCAATTTGTTTTTGCACTCTCCGCGCAAAACGTTCCGCCTCTTCGGCCATTTCACCCCGGGTGCCGTCCAACCGCAACGGCAGGCCAACCAGGATCTGTTTCACGCCGTGCTCGCGAACCAGCTCGCGCAGCCGCCGCATGTCTTCATTGCGGTTGATCCGGTCCATCGTGGTGAGCGGCTGAGCCAGCCGCGCCTCAGTGTCCGCAATGGCCAATCCCATCCTCGCCCGCCCGTAATCGACGCTCAGAATGGCGTTGCGCTCCCGCGCCTCGGCTTTTTTCAAATCCGCTGGCACAAGTCCAGTATACCGGGAACTGGTTTTTGGGAACCGTACGGCGTCTTTCATGACGCTTGAGTCGCAACTGCGAAGGAATATGTCTGGTAGGGCTCTTAGGGTTGGCGGCCGCGGGCGCCGGATTGCCAGGCGTCCCAGTAGCCGAGGGCTTTCATTTGCTGGTCAAGGCCCGTTTCTTTCATCTGCGCTTCAATTTCCGCGCGCGTGAGGCGCCTGCCAAGCGGTTCGGTGCGGTCCGCGATGCCCCATGCGGTCAGCGCCGCGATCACCGTGTGCAGTTTTAGCTCGCGCATGTCCACCTTATCCAGCGTGTCCGAAGCAGCGTGATAGTTCGGCAGGTAGTTGGCCTCTTCCTGATTGGCCGCCAGCGTGGGCACCCCTTCGAGCAAGAAGTCGAAATTATCCATGCCGAACGATGCATCGTAGGTGTGGTTGTTCACTTCCCAGGAATCCAGCGGCTGCAGGACGGCACGCAATCCCGCTTCGGTGTCGCGGCGCCCGCCGAGTGAATAGCCAGTGACGCGGCCAATCCCGGAGTCAAAAGCGATCATCGCGCGGATTTTGTCGAGCTCCCCGCGGTGCGCTTTCACGTATTCGTACGAGCCAATCGTGCCTTGTTCTTCGCCGGTGAATAGCACAAAGCGAATCGTGCGCCGTGGAAGTAGCCCCGTCGCTTTGATGGCGCGTGCCGCTTCGATCACCAACGCCGCGTTGCAGCCGTCGTCCAGCGCGCCGGTTCCCAGTTCCCAGGAATCCAGATGCGCGCTGAGAATCACGGCTTCGTCCGGCTTTTCATAGCCGCGGATTTCGCCGACCACATTTTCCTGCTCGACGGGCCCGCCAATTTTGTTGGGAAGCTCCAGATGCACGCGGACTCTTCCCGGGTGAGCCGCAACCGTACGCGCCAGCCGCATTCCGTCTTCCCTGGCCAGGATGGCTTGCGGAATCTTGTCAATTTCGCCGGTCAGTCTATTCGTGTGGCGATAGAGAAGAAGGCGTTCCCGGGCCCCTATCCAGAGAATCGCTGCCGCTCCACCGTTCACCGCGTGTTCAATAATCGCCGGAGGCCGGAGATACTCGTTAAACAAATCCGCCCAGGTGGACCCGATGTCCGTGTGAACCAGCAGGACCGCGCCTTTAATCGAGCCAACTTTCGCAAGATCATCAGAGTTGCCGTAACTCACATCCACTACGTTAGCTTCTATTCCACCCTCCGCCGTTGCGGGTGACCACGCCTCCGATTTCAAACGCAGCGGAAATTTCACCGGGCCGAGCAGCTCCAGCCGGGAGTCGCCTTCGCTCCAGGTGACGGGCAGCGTGTACTTCTCGGTGCGAACATCGATGTTCGCGGCGCGAAAGGCGGCGACGCCCCACTCGACGGCCCTGGCCATCTCCGGGGTGCCGGTCATGCGGCCGCCGATTTCGTCGGTGAGGCGGCGCAGGTTTTCTTCCATGGGCGAAGGGCCCATGATGAGCGGCAGCAGTTTGGCGGCGACCTGGGCGCAACTGGACGCGTCAGCGGCAGAGCAGGCGGCGGAAGAGCTTTTGGGAGGCGCCAGCGGGTTCTTTTGAAGGGGAGGGAGCTGGGCAGAAAGAAGAAACGGCGAAGTGACGAAGCAAAGAAGGAACGAAGCAAAGAGAAAGGCTTTATGCCGCATGAGGTTGTGCTCCGGAATGAATTGGCCCGTCATCAGACCACTCGCGGGCCAGAGAGCGGATTATAGCCTGAGGGCGTGGTGTACTGCCGGGCGGCGACAATTGGCCCGTTGCAACGCGCGTGGGATACGAAAGATCTTGAGAAAACAACTTCGCAGCACGTTATGCGAGAGACGTAATCTCTTTTCACGCGACAAACACGGGCGCTCGGAAAGCGCCCGTATTTTCGTTTGCTTCGAAGTTGGAGGTCGAGAATTGACAGAAACTAACAAGAACTAACGGGCTCCGTGAGTCTCGGCGCAGATCAGTGATAAACGAAAATGTGATAGGTGATGTCCAGCACGAATGTGCCGCTCTCCCCATGAAAATGGACTGTGTGGTGCCCAAGAGGCAGAGGCCTAAGCATCACGTAGAATCCGTCGTCCACTCCGGGGAAGTAGGTTCCCGCAGTGAAGGGGCCTTCCCCGACTGCAGTGAAGAAATTGTCATCGGGCAGTGTGAAGCCAAAGGCTGGAGACTGCACTCTGAAATTGTCCTTGATATTTGGGATGCCCTGACCGTCGACGTCCATAGTAAGCTTAGTGACGAGGTCCAATTGGCTGGCGAGATATGCCCTGATATCGGCAATCTGTGTCAGATGATTAAAGGTAGTTTCTTCCAGCGCAGAGTCTTCAGAATTGAAGATAGCGACATAGAGTGCTTTGCCGAATGGCACTTTGCAGTTGCGGACGACGTTGTCGTACCTGCCGGTGCCTCCCAGGGCGATGAACTTTCCACCCAGGAACCACACTGGGCCCGACTGATCCACGCTGCAATCCCCATTGTCAAAAAGGGGATGGTTAGCGGTTGGGATGGAGTCGACCCACTGTTCCCAGGCGGCAGACCAATCGCTGTAGGTTCTTCCGTAGACTACGGAATCGCGGTCATAGACCAGGAAATGGACTGGGACGTCGGCTTTGCTGCTTGGGGCAGGAAGCGCGACAAGCAATGCCGCTGCTGCAAAAAGAAGCACGCAGGCGGCAAGCATACCCGTCCACGTTGTCTCGCTGTTCACATGGAAAAGCTTCATAAACCCTCCTAAACTCACTCGCGGGCGCCAAAAAAAACCGCTCCACAAACCGGAACGTTTTTCATTGGTGAAACGCGGAATTCCGTAGGCGAGGCCTGCCTGTTTAGATTGGGCGAGGCCCAACCGGCTCGGCAGGGAAACCGAGCCGCCCGGAGGCATGTTGTTACCGTGCCCTGACGTACTGGGTAAGATTCCGAACTGGAAATGCAGCTAGCCTGATTGCGAAAGGCAACGCTGAACGAATATGAGATGGGAGAGATCCCACCGAAGAAATGCAGAATTCCCAAGCGACCCGCTTGGGCAGCAAACAATTCTCGTTTGAGGTTTGAACTGGCCACGACAGCACCTACTACTCATGCCAGTGCGTTTGGCCTGCACTCCAACACCGGTCAATACCATCGCATAAATCATATTGTCTGTAACGGACGTTACGTATCTAAGTGACTAACGACCTACGCGGTGTTTGAAGAGTTGGTGAAGAACGAGTGGAGCAAATTGGCGAACTCTATAGGGAGCGGCGGAGGCTGGGGTTGGCGAGGCAGTCGGCGACGCGCGCGACTTGAACCATTTCGGAAACGTCGTGAACGCGGACGATGTGAGCGCCGTTGAGGATGGAAGCAGCAACGGTTGCGGCGGTGCTCCAGATGCGCTCGTCAGGCGGAGCGGGTTTGCCATCTCGAGCGAGAGTGGCGCCGAGGAAGCCTTTGCGCGAAGTACCGACGAGAAGGGGATAACCGAGCTTGGCCAGTTGCGGAAGTTTGTCGAGAAGCTCGTAGTTTTGCGCGAAGCTCTTGCCGAAGCCGATGCCGGGGTCGAGGATGATCTGCGATTTACTGACGCCGGCTTTGCACGCAATCGCAATCGCTTTGCGCAAACCTTGTGTCACATCCCTGATGACGTCGCGCGCGAAACTTGCTTTTTGCATCGTGCGCGGCTCGCCGCGCAGGTGCATGAGAATAATCGGAACGCGGTGGCGCGCGGCAAGTTCCGCTAGGCGCCGGTCGGATTTCAAGCCGGAAATGTCGTTGATGATTTCGGCGCCGGCGTCGAGGGCGGCTTCGGCAACTGCGAGTTTTTGCGTGTCAATGGAGATAGGAATTTTCAGAACGCCGCGCAGGCCGTTCAGAACGGGAAGAACGCGCGCTAGCTCTTCTTCCGCCGGTGTGGCGGAAGAGCCCGGACGTGTAGATTCGCCGCCAATGTCGAGGAGATCGGCGCCAGCGCGCTCCATGACCAGCGCGTGCTCGATGGCACCGTTGGGATCAAGAAATTCGCCGCCGTCAGAAAAACTGTCCGGCGTGACATTGAGAACGCCCATGACGAGCGTGCGCGGGCCGAGAACAAGCGTGCGAGAGGCGAGTTTAAGGCGAAAAGATTCGCGTCGTGTCATTTGTAGAAGTTAGTTTAGCGCGGCGAAGAAAGAAAAAGGTAACGCAGAGGCGCGGAGAACACAGAGGCTTAGCAAAAAGGGAACTCAGTCGAGGTCGAAGTCGCGGACGGGTTTGCCTGCGGGGGCGTCCTTGGCCTTCTTCATAGCCTCTTCGAACTTTTTAGCGAGGATGTCTTCCTTGTGAGTTTCTTGAAACACGGAGTCGGCGAACTTGTCTTCGCGCTGGCGCTTTTGCTCGGCGAGGATGTCGTGAGCCTTTTCCAGGTCAATGTTGGGACCGGCTTTTGGAGGGGCTTCGTGCGAAAGCACGGTGCCGAAAATGGGATCGACCGTGAGCTTGGCCTGGCAGCACGGGCACGTTACTTTCAGATTTTCGCCGCCGCGGTCTCCCATGGTCCAATTGTACGACTTTTCCAGAAAGCAGGTAAGGGAGCCAAGCAACTGCTGTCGATCAATGTATCGGCACGAGCGGCTCGAAAGGTATTTGCTGAAACGCGCCGTCCTTGAACACGATGAGCGATGCGAGATCATAGTTTGGTTTCGGATGGCTGTGAAGGTCGATCGCGTCAGCGGGAACTTTCAGGTCTTCAAAGGTGTCGCCCGCCTCCGGCGCCCAGGATTCCCCTTTGGCTATGGTCCGCAAATCGATTTGCTCTGGGCGCTCAACAGAGTACTCTTTGCCATCCTTGCCCCATTCTTCGAGAGTCTTCGGCCGAGCCAGGTAAACGAGGCGATATTGCCCGGAGGAATCCGGACTGAAGATCGCGAATCGGATCTGCGCAGAACCCTCCAGAATTAGCGCGAACTCTTGGTGCCCGCTGGATGTGAAGTCTCCCTGGCAATAAAAGGAAAATGGCGAGCCAACGCCGTGCAAGGTCTCCGCTTTGCGCTTCTCCGAAATTTGCGGAAGATGATAGCCGGGTAAGTTGGCTTCGATACTTGCGAGCAGGCTCGCCGGGAGTTGATCACTGGAGCCATCGAGACTCTCGGGATTTTGGGCACTGGGCGGGCTTGGTGGAGCGGCTTGAGGTGCACTAGACGCGATAATCTTCGGTGCGGATTCAGGGGCTTGCGCTGGCGCGGCCTTGGCAGAAAGCGGAGCCCGCGGCACGAACTTCCAAGCCAGCAAAGCAACAAACAGGACGCTGACAAGGCAACCCAGCAAGACCTTCTTCATACATCCATTTTCCCACGGCGATGCGGCAGAAAAGGATCAGCTCACTCAAGTGATAAACAGCAATCACACGAGCCGCAGGCTGGGGAAACAAAAAGGGCGTCCAAATCAGTGGACGCCCCGAGTCCTAAAGGCTTGTCAGGCTTTGGCGGGGTTTTCGCCGCGGGTGAAGCCGGGCGCAGGAATTTGCGCCGGACGAACCACTTTGGGATCCGCGCTGGGCACTGCTTGTGGAGGAGGAGTGGGAGGCGTGCGCGGCTTTTCGGGAAGCGGCTTGCCTTCCATCAGGAGCTTCACTTCGGCGGCATCGATGACTTCGCGCACGAGGAGAGCTTGCGCGATGCGCTCGAGAATGTCGCGATTGCTCGAAAGAATGTTGCGGGCCCTGTCATACGAGGCGCTGACGATCCGTTTCACTTCCTTGTCAATCTGGACGGCGGTGTCTTCGGAGAAGTCGCGGTGCTGGGCAATCTCGCGGCCCAGGAAGATGGCTTCTTCCTTCTTTCCGTACGCCAGCGGACCCAATTCGCTCATGCCCCACTCGCAGACCATGTTGCGGGCGATATCGGTGGCGCGCTCGATGTCGTTGCCGGCTCCAGTGGTGATGTGGCCAAGGAAAATCTCTTCCGCGGAACGGCCGCCCATCAGGACGGCGAGCATAGCTTCGAGGTACTCGCGCGTGTAGGTGTGCTTGTCGGCTTCGGGAAGCTGCATGGTGAGGCCAAGCGCCATGCCGCGCGGAATGATGGTGACTTTGTGGACGGGATCCGCGCCGGGAGTCATTGCCGCAACAAGAGCGTGGCCGGCTTCGTGATACGCGGTGTTCCGTTTTTCTTCATCGGATAAAATCATGGACTTACGTTCGACGCCCATGAGGACCTTGTCCTTGGACATCTCGAAATCGTCCATGGTCACGAACTTGCGGCTTTGCCGCGCGGCCCACAGAGCAGCCTCGTTGACCAGATTGGCGAGGTCTGCGCCGGAGAAGCCCGGAGTGCCCCGAGCAATGATGGAAAGATCGACGTCATCCCCGATGGGTACTTTGCGCGTGTGGACTCGGAGGATTTCTTCGCGGCCTTTGACGTCGGGACGCGCGACGACCACGCGGCGGTCGAAGCGGCCAGGGCGCAGCAGCGCGGGGTCGAGAACATCAGGGCGGTTGGTGGCGGCGATTAAAATCACGCCTTCGTTGGACTCAAAACCGTCCATTTCGACAAGCAGCGCGTTCAGCGTTTGTTCGCGCTCGTCGTGGCCGCCGCCAAGGCCGGCGCCGCGATGGCGGCCGACGGCGTCAATTTCATCGATGAAGATGATGCAAGGGGCGTTTTTCTTGCCTTGCTCGAACAAGTCGCGGACGCGGCTCGCGCCGACGCCCACAAACATTTCAACAAAGTCCGAACCGGAGATGGAGAAAAATGGAACGTTGGCTTCGCCGGCGATGGCTCGTGCCAGAAGCGTTTTACCTGTGCCTGGAGGCCCGACAAGCAAAACGCCCTTCGGAATGCGTCCGCCGAGCTTCTGGAATTTCTGCGGATCTTTCAGGAACTCGATGATTTCCTGCAATTCTTCCTTGGCTTCGTCGGTTCCAGCGACATCTTTAAATGTGGCCTTCTTCTGCTGCGCGGAAAGCAGGCGGGCGCGTGATTTGCCGAAGCTGAGCGCCTTGTTTCCGCCCGCTTGCATCTGGCGCATCAGGAACAAGCAGAAGCCGACGAGAAGCAGCAGCGGCAAGCCGTTCAGAAGCAGCAAAACCCAGTCGCCGCTGCGAACTTCCTGAATTTTGATTTGTACGGCTTTGTCGCGCAGCGCTTTGGTGACGTTGGGTGCATCCTCTTTATCGATCTTCACCACAAACTTGCGGTTGGCAGGCCGGACATATTCTCCCTGGAGTTCGTAGCTAATCTGGCCGAGGTACATCGTGACTTCCTTGACGTCGCCCGCATCCACCTTGGCCATGAACTCGGTGTAGCTGGGCTGATCTTCGCGAGCCTGGCCGCCATTCGCGGAGACCAGCTTCCAGAGCATCACGCCCAGCAAGACGATCGACATCCAGAAGAGAATGGTTTTTGCCGTGGAACTAGAATTCACGTTGTCCTCTCAAATCCGAAACCCTGCCCCTGTTGCTTCTACTATCTTGCTTACTTTTTTCGTCCTTTGCCACTTTTCCGCGAGGCGCCGTTCGTTCCCGTGGAAAGCTGCCGGAGGTTGCGCCCCGTCCCGTTGGGTGCCGCTAGGCCGTAGCCGACCCATACTTGGTTAGATGCAGTCCGGAAGCCAAAGTAATCGGGCTCCAGAGCCACGCGGCGCTTGGCAGGCTTGTCCAGGAGCACGGCCAGCCGGATGGAGCGGGGCCCGCTTTCTCCCAATCGGCGCAGCAAAAACTCTTGCGTGACGCCGCTTTCCAGCACCGCATCGACCACCAAAACGTCTCGGCCTTTCAGTTCCGGATGCGAGCCGAAAAGCACTTCGCGGCGTGTGTAGCCGCTGTGCTCCACGTCACGAACATCTTCGCGAACAAAGTGGCAAACGACCGGGGCGTTGATATGGCGGATGAGATCCGCGGCGAAAACAAAGCCGCGATCCAAAGTCACCACTACGTCCAAGCGCCGGCCCTGGAATTCGCGCGAAATCTCTTTCCCCAGCGCGGAGACGCGAGAGGCAATCCGTGAAGCGGAATATGCGGCTCCCTTTGGCGCGTTCAAATTTTTTCCTCGGCGATCACGATTCCGGCCCGGGTCTTCTCCGTTGCTGTAAACTCGGCGGCCACCGGAAAGCCGCGGGCCCAAACGAGAACTCCGCCGCTGGTCAACACCGGCCAGCCGTCGCGCTCCCAACGGCTGACGCGCTTTTCGTTGAGCAAGCGTTTCAGCTTGTGAGCACTGCGATGGCCGAGGGGATGCAGGCGGTCTCCCGGGCGCCAGTTGCGCAAAACGAGAGGTGAACGCAACCGGTCGCGATCCAGGACTGGCTCCCCTTTACTAGTTTCTCCTCTCTGGGAAGGCCAGTCAATCACTCTGAGGCGGAAGACACAACCCAATTCGGGGACACGGATTTCCCTCGCGCCGCTTGTGATGTCAATGTCGTGCGTGAATTCGCGAGGAAGGGGTGCCCTCGCTGGAGTTCTCGCGTTTGAATGCAGCAAGAAAACCAGCGTATCCCGCTCTCTGCGAACTTGCACACCGCCTGGCAAGGAGATCTCGTGACCTGAATGTCCACAGCGTGCGAGCTCTAACACCAACTCAACATGCTTTGCGCTGAGTTGCGGGCCAGCTTCTTTTATATCCTCGACGATGCGACGCACGAGCCTCTTAGTGAGCGCATTAGCACTGGACATACACTCGATCGCGATCCTGAGATTCCCATCGCGCTTCTGGACAGAGGCCGCCATTTTCTGGTCCAAGAGCGATTCGAAACATGCTTCGTCTTCGCGTGCCAGTTCCGCAAGAGTCGCCAGATGCTCGACCACGGCGGGCTGAAACTGCTTTTCAAGAAGAGGAAGGAGTTTTTTTCGGATGCGGGCCCGCATCCGCGTCGTGTCGAGGTTGGTGAGGTCTTCGCGCCAATTTTGCTTCTTCTGGCGCAAATAGGCTCTCAATTGCGAGCGGCGAAAGCCCAACAGTGGACGGAAAACTACATCGGTCATGGGATGAATTCCGCCAAGACCGGCAAGGCCCGTGCCGCGAAGGATGTGCGCGAGTACGGTTTCGGCTTGATCGTCTGCGGTGTGGGCGACCGCGATGCGGGTGCAGGCTCCTGACGCAACGAGCGAGCGAAAATAATTGTAGCGGGCGCGGCGCGCGGCGTCCTCGAGATTGGCGCGTTCGCGCTTTGCTTTCTTCGCAACGTCAACCGAGGCGCAGTGAAATTCGAGGCCATGTTTGGCGGCGAGTTTAGCGACGAATTTCTCGTCTGCATTCGAGGCTTTGCCGCGCAATTTGTGGTTGAAATGAACGACGCTGAGAACGATGCCGAGCTTTTCGCGCAATTCCAGAAGCAAAAGCAGAAGCGCCACGGAATCCGCGCCACCCGAAACAGCCACGCCGACACGGTCACCGGGGCGAAGAAATTCCTGTTTCTGAATATGCGAGAGCAGACGTGAGGCGAGATCCGAAAGCACGGGCAAGTGTTCCTGCACCTCTTACCGCCATCCTAGCAGCGGCGCCCGTAAAACTCACGCACCGGCGCTAGCGGCCACTGAACTTGGAAAGCGCACTGAAACTGTTGCAGGGACGAGCTGATTTTCCTGGACATAGTTGCCCATGGCTATCGTAACAACGCGGTCGAGTTAAGACGCTGGTGAGGCGGCGACTATCGCGTCAAAGCCATGTGGAAGAGGAAGAGCAAGCTGATCTGAACGTCCCGCAGGAGATTTAAGGGCACCAGGTGCACTGGAATGCGGAACCAATGGCGCGCGCGCCAACGCACCCCCACGCGACTCCAGAACGCACGCAAATCCTCGCGCGTGTAGACCTTGTTAGGAGCCAGCAAAGGGCTCCATTTGGCCCAAAACAGATGAAGTTTCGAGGGGACGTGCAAGGTCGGGCACTGCTCCTTGGCGCGCTGAAATGCGGATTGCAGATCGGCGAGCTTCAGCTTCCCGTACTTGCGTCGAATCTTGGCCAATTCCTCGACCACGCGCTGTTCCGCCTCTGAGGGATGGCGTGTTTGAAGCCACAACTCTTCCATTTCGATCAGGACGCGAAGCATGCCCGCTAGATGCTCGCG